>Ga0209777_10003639_pt1 | contig 18908 bp, 22 predicted proteins | sample FrelakmetHBP12HB_FD_187147 | JGI IMG/M metagenome (GOLD analysis project Ga0209777, IMG submission 187147) | Freshwater lake sediment microbial communities from the University of Notre Dame, USA, for methane emissions studies -HBP12 HB (SPAdes)... | ecosystem: Environmental > Aquatic >...
CCCTCAAACATCTTTGACAAAGAGCGCCTTCGGGTGCTCTTTCGCTTTTATCTGAAAAATTTTGTATAATTTAAATATGTTCAATTGGCTGATAAATTTTTTGCATACAAATTTGCCAGAGCCTATTTTGTTTAAAATAGGTTTTTTGCAAATCCATTGGTATGGTTTATTAATTGCCATGGGCGCTCTTTTGGGTTTTTGCGTTGTGCTTTATTTGGCTAAGCAATACCGCATTAATCAGGAACAAATTTACAATTTGACTTTTTATTTAATCATTTTTGGTCTGATTGGTGATCGTCTTTATTATGTTTTTTACGCCTGGAATTATTACAGCCAAAATCTTCTCGATATCTTCAAGATTTGGCAAGGCGGTCTGGCCATTCACGGCGCCATGATTGCCGGGATTTTAGTGCTGTATTTTTATGGTAAAAAGCATAAACTTAATTTCTGGCTGCTTTTGGATATTTTTGTCCTGGCCTTGGCTTTAGCCATGAGCTTTGGCCGTTTTGGCAATTATTTTAACCAGGAACTATTTGGCCGGTCCACTAATTTACCATGGGGCATACCCATTGCCCCGGATAAACGGCCGGCTAATTTTGCCAATTTTACTTATTTTCAACCAACTTTTCTTTATGAAAGTTTCTGGGATTTATTAATATTTGTAGGTTTATTTCTTTGGCATAAAGTTCGCTTAACAATTAATAAAAAAATTCCGGCACTCAAGCCAGAATATGGGTATATTGGGTTAGCTTATTTTATGCTTTATTCAATTGGTCGCTTTTTTAATGAATTCTTGCGCCTTGATTATAGCCCTTATTTTTTAAACCTGCGTTGGGCCCAATTTGTTTCTGTTTTAATTTTTTTAGCCTGTTTGGTAATTCTTATGGTTAAAATTATAAAAAGAATCAAAACTAAAGCTTCTCGCTAAGTTTTCTTATTTTGTATTCATTAAATAAAATAAAGAGATAATAAATAGTTAAAATGCCGGCCACGCCTAGCAGTACAAGATCAAGTCTTTTTAAGGCGCCCACAGCATAAAGAGCCAGATAAATTATAATAGGAATTTCTTTATAAATATCCAGAGCATCGGGCACAAAATCATAAAGTCTGGCCAGCAGTAAATTTATAAGCAGGGCGATTAAGAGCCATTTTACTAAAGGCGCATAGACAAAGATATTATTTTTAACACTCAGAAAATTCAAGGCCACGAGCAGGGAACTGGCTAAGACAATAAAAGTTTTCAGATAGTTTTTTATATTGGAATAGAGCCTGATCTTTTGGGCGAAAAATAAGGCTGACATAAAAATCATGGGCAGAGTAAAGACAGTATAGAGATTGCTAAGAGTGATCATTTCGCTGGGGGTTGAGGTAAATAAATTTTCAATCAAAGGTTTGTCAAAAAGAGGGAAGTGATACTTGGCCAGCAAATAATCAATTAAAAAAGGCAGGATAATAAAAACGATGACAATAGCTAGACCTCGAAAAGCGCCCAAATAAAAGAAGAGGCAGATAGTGACAATAATTAAAGCTAGAAAAACGGTTAGGAAAAATAAAAGCGGGTCAGGAATAAAAATAATAGCAAGCAGTAAAAGGATAAATAGGGTAAAGAGAATGATGATAAAATTACGCATAAGATTTGGTTAAGTTTTACTAGCTTTATTATAACATTTTTGGGCTTTTAGTTTAAGTCAGACTTAAAATGTGATATGATTAAGATGTAAATAACCTAAATTATGGCTGCAAAATTAATTAAATACGATTACAGCTTCATGTCCGCTGCCAAAGTCGGGCGTTTTGGTTTTAAGTCAGCTGAATTGCGAAAATTGGGACAAGGCTTGCCCAAATTCAGCAGGGAATTAAAAGCCTTGGCAGCTGATCCAGATTTAAGTTTTAGGAAATTGCCTTATGATGCCAGGGGAGTCAGCCGACTGGTGAAAATGGCAGCTAAACTTAAAAAGCAATTTAGTAATATGGTTGTAGTCGGTATTGGCGGTTCTGATTTGGGGGCCAGGGCTATTTATCAAGCTTTGGCTGGTGATTATGGTTGCTGTTTGAAAAAAAATAAAGGGTTGAGTATTTATTTTTTAGGCGATACGACTGATCCGCGGCCAATTACCGACCTGCTTAAATTTCTTGATTTAAAAAAGACTGTTTTTTATGTTGTCTCTAAATCTGGCGATACCATAGAACCATTAAGCAACTTTTTATTCCTGCGGGAAAAGGTGATTGCTAAAGTCGGCTATAAAAAGCATAAACAGCATTTTATTATCACTACCAATCCGCAAAAAGGCGCTCTTTTGGAAATTGCGCAAAAAGAGGGTTATTTATTACTTCCTCATTATCCTGGCAGCGGCAGGTATTCTGTTTTGTCAGTGAATGGGCTTTTAATGGCTGCTTGCGCGGGCTTTGACATCAGGCAACTTTTAGCTGGCGCCAGAGGTATTGATAAAATTTGTAAAAATAATAATTTTTCTAAAAATTCGCCGTTTTTATTTGCAGCCTTACAGTTTTTAGCTTATAAAAAACGCCAACAAAATATTTCCGTGCTTATGCCTTATAGCTATTTTTTGCATGATTTTACATTTTGGGCCAGGCAGCTTTTAGGCGAGAGCGTAAATAAAAAATTCAATTTGACCAAAGAAAAGGTTAATAGCGGGATAACTTTCATTGCCGCATTGGGGCCAACTGATCAGCATTCGCAAATCCAGCTTTATATTGAAGGGCCTTTTGATAAAATCGTTACTTTTATAAAAATTGAGAAACTGGAGAATATAAAAGTCCCGAAGTCCAGAAATTCAGAAATCGCTTATTTGGGCGGCCATATGTTTTCTGAGATTTTAAATATTGAGCACAAAGCGACGGCTGTTTCGCTAATGGAAAATAAACGGCCTAATGGCACGATTATTTTACCTGAACTTAATGAGTATTATTTGGGGCAGCTTTTTTTCTTTTTTGAAATGGTCACGTTTTATTTGGGTAAATTGTTGCAGGTAAATGTTTTTGACCAGCCGGGAGTGGAACAAAGTAAAAAATATATGTATGGGCTTTTGGGCAGGAAAGGGTATGAAAAAGAGAGAAAGGAGATAAATAGATTTTAAAAATTTGGTTAAAATAAAAAAAGACAAACCGTCATTCAGAACATAGTGAAGAATCTATAACTTAAGGATTCCACGCTTCGCTCTGAATGACATGAGGACGGTTTGTCTTTTTTATTTGCTGCGGAGCGGACGGGACTCGAACCCGCGACCTCTGCCGTGACAGGGCAGCGCTCTAACCAGCTGAGCTACCGCTCCAGAATGACTCTTAACATTTAACTGTTTACAATTGGCTTTGAATTTATTTTACTTAACCACTTCACATACTTAGGCGAAGCTGGTTAGTGTCCTCAATTATCTTGATATTCTTTTGCTGCCTGCCCGCCGAAGCGAAGCATAGGCGGGAGCTACCGCTCCAGAATCTTTAAAATAAAAATAAGGACGGAATCCTTAGTAGAATATTAGCATTATTTTTACATCTTGGCAAGACGCAAAATTCGAGATTATTTCTCGGGTTTTTGATATAATAATAATATGAAAACAAAATATTGGACAAAAAAAGTGACTGAAGAAAGTCATGCCCTAGCGCTGGCAGAGGGGGTTTTTACTTGGTCTGACCCTAAAAAAATTGCCAGATCTTTAAAGAAATCAGCTGAAGAAAGTTTGGGCAGGAAAGGCACGCCTTTGCAATCAGCCATGTCCATGCTTAATTTCTATATTAACCGCGCTGGCAAAAATTTGAACCCCAAACAAAAGAAAGTTTTGAATCTGGCCAAGCAGGAGTTAAGGTTGATATTTGCCAAATAAAATAAAATCTGCTAAGCTAGTTTGAAAGTTAAATAGAAAATTGCCCACAAGTCTGGCTATTTTTACTAAATTAATTTTGTTAAAATATAAGAATGAAAAAAATATTTAAATACATATTAGCGGCTGTAGTTGTTTTGGCAACAGGTTATTTTTTAATGGCCATGGTTTTGCATAGTGCGCCCCTGGCAGCTAATTCAAACGCAAATTTGCCAAAGTTGCTAAATCTCAAGCCAACAAGTAATGCTGGGAATCAAATTGCGACTGTAAATCAGTCGGTTACAGCTGTCAGGACTGCAAATAAAGTCATTTTGGCAGTCCCTTATATCAATGAGTCACCTGATAATTCATGGACTGGTCCTTGGAAAAATGCCTGTGAAGAGGCGAGTATGACCATGGTTGATCAATATTATTATGGTAAAAGCTCTGTTTCTATTGCTGAAGCAAAAAAAGAGATGACCATGTTCTTTGATGCGCAAAATAAAATCTGGGGCAGCAATGCCAATTCTGACGCTGCCAGGACAGCTTTACTTATTAATGATTACACAATCTATAATGCAACCATTATTGAGCTGCCAACAATTTCCCAAATAAAAAACGAATTAGAGCGGAGTCGGCCAGTGATCGTGCCTTTGTATGGCTTTGATTTGCATAATAAAAATATTCCTTTTGTGCCAGCGCCGAGAGGCACATCTTATCATATGCTGGTTATAATTGGTTATGATGATGCGACCAAGGAATTTATCACTAATGATGATGGCGATACAAAAGATGGACCTAGTCACCGCTATAGCTATGATATCCTGATGAACGCCATTCATGATTATAGTTTTGTCACCAAGCACGCTGATGGGCCAGCACGAGCAATTTTTACTTATCCCAAGCTGGTAAAATCGGCTGATAGCCCAAAGGTTTACTACTTGCATGATAATATCAAGCAGTGGGTCCTGGACGAAGCTACCTTTAAAGCTAAAGGTTGGACTTGGGATATGGTTAATGTCGTTAAAAAAGACTGGCTTGATACTTTTAAAACAGGAATTGATTTAAAATTATAAAATAAAAAAGGGATTAGTTAAAAACTTGTCTCTTTTTGTTTAAATTTATGGCCTTAGAATGCACTCATATTCGTTTTGCAGTAGATGTAATGGCTAAGTTCAAAGTATCAGATTTAGATAAATATATTTCCGGGACTGTTTATCCTGATAGCCGTTATGTCACTAAAACAGATCGTAATTTAACCCATAATGAAGAATTTTTGGGCAGTAATTTTATTAAGGATAATGATTTTAGAAAAGGCTGGGTTATTCATCTTTTATGCGACAAGGTAATGAACATCATTGTCAAAAAGACATTCCCTGACTTAGTTGGCGAGAAAAAAGGAAAAATACACCAGGGGAATGACTTGTGGATAAAAATGACAGCTCTAAAAATACTTCTAGATCTTAATGATTTTGAAAAATTTGATTTGCAAAAGTATATTGATTGCTTGAATTATCTTGAGACTCCCAATGGTGAAGATAGAAAAGTCATGAAAGAGTATAATCAAGTTTTTATCGATTTGTATAAAGGCAAGGAGAAAATTCTCATTGCTGATGCTGCTTCGATGTGGCAGAAGCTGGGGATAGGGGAGGATTCGGCACTTAAAGCCAAAAATAAAGCTGAAGAATTTAGCCGCGATAAAAATTTAATGAAAAAGATTACTGGCGTTTATGATGAAATGGTCAAGTATTTTTTGGCCAATTTTAATTCATTGGAAATAAAATAATTTTGCTTTTAAAAAATCCCCCGCGTCGCAGGGGATTTTTTTATTTGACTTCTTTGATAATTTTTTTAAAAATTTCTGGGTCATTGACAGCTATGTCTGCCAAAATTTTGCGGTCTAGCTCTATTTTTTTCTTTTTTAAGGCATGAATGAATTTTGAATAGCTTAAACCTTCTTCACGCACAGCCGCATTGATCCTCATTTGCCAAAGTCGGCGGAAATCGGATTTTTTTCTTTTGCGGCCAAAATAAGCATGCTTGCCAGCTTTAAGCATGGCTGTTTTGCCAAGACGAATGGTCTTTTTGCGGCCCCACTTAAAACCCTTGGTGGCTTTTCTAATGGTTCGTCTTTTCTTCAGATGGATTTTTGCTCTTTTAACGCGTGACATATTATAAAAATTTATCAGCCGAAGGCTGATCCGCCTCCGGCGGAAAATTTAAAGTTATGGTTTAGCTATAGCTTCTGATTGTTCTTGTTACTGTTTTTGATAAGCGGGTCAGTCTTCTTTTGCCGCGAGTGATATTGCCTGATTCACGGGCATTAAAATGATTTTGCCCAGCCAGTTTTTTAATAACCTTTCTCTTTTTAGTTATTTTGAATCTTTTGACAATGCTTTTATGGGTTTTTAATTTAGGCATATGTTTTTAATTCCGAATTCTGAATTATGAATTATGTTGGTAAAAAATAAAAATAGCTTGAGGGCTAATTTAACAATAGTTTATAATTTTTTATTAATTAAGTCAAGCTTTATCGCCGGCTGCCACAATTGCGCTGAATTTATTGAATTGCCTTTTAATTTCCTGTTCAATTTTGATCGGCATTATTGCGCTCAAATCCTTGATAAAGGATTGAATTAAGTCCTTAGCTAATTCAGGATGCTGTTTTTCGCGGCCTTTTAAAATCACGGAAACAATTACCTTGTCGCCTTTGCTGAAGAATTTCTCTGCTTGCTTAATCCTGACATCCAAATCATGTTTGCCAATGCGCGGCGAAAGCCTTAATTCTTTAAGCTCAATAGTCTTTTGTTGGGCTTTTTGCTTCTTGCTTTGTTTTTCTTGCTGGTATTTGAAACTGCCATAATTTAAAAATTTGGCCACTGGTGGTTCGGCTTTAGGGGAGACGGCAATTAAATCCAGGCCTCTTTCTCTGGCCATGGCAATTGCCTTGGCCGTCGCTAAAATGCCGAGCATTTCGCCGTTTTCATCAATGACTCTAACTTCAGGAACCCGAATATGTTCATTGACTGGGTAAATATCTTGAGCAGGTTTTTTTAAAAATGCCTGCCTGTGACGGAAATGAATTCTTTTCAATTTTGTGGGGTTAGTTTTATTAGATTTATTTTTGGCTATTGATTAGCCCTAGTAACATTTTAGAAATTGTTTCTAATTTTTTATAGAAATAAGTAAATTTTTCCTGCGTGATAACCCCTCCTTCATGTATTATTTCCATTATGGCCACGCATTCGTAGCAGGAAGCTCTGGAAGTAGTATAAAAATAACGTTTGTCGGCTTTAGAAAACTTACCACTTCCTTCGGCAATGTTTAAGACTATACTAATTGAAGCGCGTTTTAATTGATCCATCAAGAACGAATCGACTTTTGTAGATTTTCTAAGAAAATTTAGTATTTCTTTGTTGAAATTTTTGGATATTTGATAAACTTCCAGATTTTCAAAATCAAACATATTTTTTATTTTTGTTTTTTAAATTGTGTGTGATTGGGTAATTTGTAATTGGGAATAAATTTTTCTATTACCAATTACACAATACAAATTACTAATTACTCAAATTTTGCCTCGCAAAATTTATGGAGATGGCGGGAATTGAACCCGCGTCTGGAAATATCTTTAAAACACTTCTACAAGCTTAGTCAGGATTGTTTTGAGTCCAAGCTGTAAATCCTGACCAAAATGCTTGAACCGGGACCTTATATAATTTCATTAATTTAACTAAGGCGGAATTAAATTAACTAACCTGATATTATGACGCCCAAAGCCTCTTATCAGGTGTCAAAGGTTTGGACGGCTGCTGTTTTAATTAAACTGCAGCAAAAGCATAGTTAGGAGCAAAAGCGCTCTTAACCTTAGCTAATAAGTTTGCACTTATATGATTGTTATAAAGATTTACGAGATTTATAACTTGCTCGGCCTGCCGTGTTTTTAAAGACCAGTCCATCGAGGCCTGTCATCCCCGTGTTTATTTTTGCCGTAAAATTCTGTTTATTTGTCTTTTCTCGTCTCGTTCTTTAATGGTTCGGCGTTTATCAACCTTTTTTTTGCCTTTAGCCAAGGTAATTTCTAATTTAATTTTATTATGCTTATTATATAATGAAATTGGCACCAGGGTCAAGCCACTTTGTTCCAGTTTTCCTCGTAAAAAATTAATTTCTTTTTTATGGAGCAGAACTTTTCTGGAGCGGTTGGGGTCATAGTCTGGCAAAGGGCCGGCCATTTTATAGGGAGCAATGCTGGCATTGAGCAAATAAAGCTGGCCATCGCGGCTGATCGTGACATAGGCGCCATTTAAACTGGCCTGGCCAGCGCGAATGGCTTTGACTTCCTGGCCGCTCAAAACTAAACCAGCCTCAAAGGTATCTAGAGTTTCATAATCAAATTTAGCTTTTTTATTATAAGCAAACTGGGTCATATTATTTTCATTGTATTATAATCTTAGCGATTTTTTACAAATAAATAAAGAAGGCCCAAGCCCTCTTTTTTATTTTGAATCGCAAATTGCTACTTAGAGCTCCTAAAATTAAGAAAGGGGTAATAGTTTGTTTTTTAATCATGGCTCTCTAGGTAGCAAGCTGTTATCCAAAAGATTTCAACCTCGTAGCTTAACATTTTTTTTTGTCTTTGTCAATGGCTGATTTGAGAATTCTCAGGATTGACCAGATGCTTTAAATTAACTATAATTAAATTAGTTAAATCTAATTATTTTTCCTATTTTTATGGAAACAAATAATCAAAAAATAAATTTTGAAATTTCAACTAATTCAATTATTAAAGTGCTGTTGGTGCTATTTTTAATTTGGCTAATATACCTGATCAGGGATGTGGTGGTAATCCTTTTTGTGTCCATTATCCTCGTCTCAATTTTGGAGCCAGCAGTTAACTGGCTAAAGCTCAAGGGCATTCCTAAAAGTTTGGCTGTGGTAATGATTTACCTTGTTTTAGTGGCAGTTTTAGCGTTAATAATCGGCTTAATTGTGCCGCCAATAGGCGCGCAGATTGACCAGCTGTCTGATAGTTTCCCTGTTTACTGGGCTAAGATAACCACGGAATTTTCTGTCACAGCCAATTTTTTGGACAAATACGGCATTTACCAAAGCTTAAAAACAGCTTTCCAATCGTTAAATTTTTCCCAGGCTACCACTGGCATATTTTCTCGGCTCCAAGACTTTGGGCGCGGTCTAATTTCATCCTTGGTGATTTTGGTAATTACTTTTTACCTTTTGGTTCAGGAAAATGCTACGAAAAGAATTTTGCATTCAATCATGCCAGTTAAGTATCTGCCTTATGCTTATCAGGTTTTTAGCCGCATCCAAAAAAGATTAGGCGGCTGGTTGAGGGGGCAATTACTTTTAGCTTTAATTATTTTTTTAGTCACCTATGTTGGGTTGTTAATTATCGGGTTATTTTTTGGCAGCGTTAAATATGCTTTGATTTTAGCTTTGCTGGCAGGTTTGTTTGAGGTCGTGCCTTATCTTGGGCCTATTTTTTCCGGACTCATTGCAGTTTTTTTGACATTTTTCCAATCCCCTTTAAAAGCTGTGTTTGTCTTAGCGCTCTTTATTATAATTCATCCCTTGGAAAATCATTTAATCGTGCCTCAGGTAATGAAAAAAACAGTTGGTTTAAATCCTGTGGTGAGCATTACGGCTTTGTTAATCGGTGCTGAATTAGGTGGCTTTTTGGGTGTGGTGCTGGCGATTCCCATTGCGACAGTGCTAAGTGTTTTTGTCCAGGATTTTTTAGATCAAAAAAAAGAGAGTGATTTTTCCTTAGAAGAATAATTTATTACCATGACTAGAATAGAAGACAATAATGCCGGGCAAGTCCAAGTTGAGAGTTTAGAAAGTGAAGTTGAAAAACTTAGAAAGCATTTGAAAGGCAAAAGAAATAAGAAAATTTTTGGTTGCGGCACCTGTTTTATCATTCTTCTTTTGCTTATTTTAATTTTGGGCACCTCGGGCGCATATGTATTGGCCAAAAGCGGTCTGAGGCAAATTCCATTTTTTACTGAAAAATTTTATCAGGAGCCGAGTCCGACATACGTGGTAAGACAAAAGGAATTAGCTGGCGCTGGGCAGGACGTATTAGAAACGATTAGGAAGGATATAGTGGCTGAAGCCCTCAAGCAGCAAAAGATTGAAAATTTTAAAGTGACAATCAGGCTGGCTGATGACCAGATAACAGCTTGGCTCCAAGATAAAGTTAAAGCTGATCAAAATTTGAGTAAAAAAATTAATTATATCCAATTAGCTGTTTTGCCAGACAATTTGGAACTATTTGCCAAAACCTCAATTTTTTCCAATTTGATTGTGACTTTGAATATCAAACCGCAAGTTAAGGCCGGTAAAGTAGTTTTAAATATAGTAGGATTTAAAATCGGCGCTTTGCCAATGCCAGCCTGGCTGGGTAATCTAATTTTTGCCTATTTGACGGAAAAAAGCATTAATGGGATCCTGGGCGCGGCCAGCCAATATGGCCAATTGGATAAAATTGATTTGGCTCAGGGCGTTATTTCCATTGATATTTTATTAAATAATTTAAAGGGATTGCTCTAAAATGTTTTTAAAGAAAATCTCCACATTTATTTGTCCGCTTTTATTGGCTATTGGTCTGGAATTGTTTTCTTACAATATCAGCTGGATTTATTATTTGGGGGGCCTAATGGTTTTGCTTTTGTTATTTTTCTTGAAATTTTTAATTAAAGAAAAATTTTTCAGCCGGGATTTTTGGGGATTGGCAATCTTGCCCTTGTTGTTTTTTTTAGCGACTGTCGGCTTTTTACTGCTGGTCAGTTCTGGCGCCCTCAAACAGTTTGCTGTCGTTCTTTTTGCCTTAATATTTTTTGTCTATTTAGAAAACATCTACACGTTTTTTTACAATGCTTTACAGTACCAGGCTTATTCATTTGAAAATCTTTCGGCTTTTTTGAATCTGCTTATCTTTTTTTTGAGCATAATAAACTTGGCAGCTTTCAATGTTTTTTTGAATCTGCCAATTTGGGCGCTTTCCCTTATTTTATTAGTCATTATTTCTCTTTTAATTTTTCAAGCGCTTTGGGTTAATAAAATTAACAACAAGTTTCGCTATGTTTATTTGTTAGTGTTTGACTTGATACTCTTGGAGTTTTTTTGGTGTTTATCTTTCTTGCCCAGCAATTTTTATATTATGGGCATAGTGATGAGTGTAATTTTTTACCTGATGTGGGGTTTGTTTAAAGCCAAACTTAATGACCAAGTTGATAAAAAGATATTTTGGAGTTATATTGCTATTAGCCTAATTTTACTTTTGGGCGTAGTTTTAACTTCGCGTTGGACATAAGCTTATTTATTAAGTTAAATTTATGGAGCAAACAAACAAAACCAAGAATAGACTTAAAATAGCTCTTCTTATAGTTATTGTTTTAATCTCGGCCTTATTAGCTGGGATCACTGGCGAACTTTTTGCCAGGGTTTATTTATCCCAATTAGCTTTTTTTAGGGATTTTTACTTTACTCAAGGCAGTGATTTCGCCCAGAAAGAAATTGTAATCAATGAGCCTAAAAAAGTTGTAGTGCAGCAAGACTTGATGGCCAATCAGGTGATGAATGACATTAAATCTTCTGTGCTGGGAATTTATAAAATGAAAAGAATATCTAAAAACTTATTGGATAATGCTTTTCTGCCCGATGATTATCTGGGCCAAGCAGCTATTTTAACAAGCGATGGCTGGTTAATTAGCACGAGCGATGCAGTTAACCGATCAGCCGCTGATTTGACAGTTAGCTATGACAAAAAGAATTATGACGTGGTGAAAATTGTTCGAGATTCTGCCACTGATATTGTTTTTCTGAAAATTGACGCTCAAAATTTACCGGTTATTAAATTTGCTGATTTTAGTGCCTTGACTATAGGCCAGCAGGTTTTAACTTATAATAGCTATGCTGATCAGCTTGATTTAGCTAATATTTTGGATAAAAGGTACAAGGCAATTTACGATAAATATGATTTGGTTTCTTCCAGCCAAATCTTGGATAAATATATTTTATTGAATAGAGATTTTAGCAGTGATTTGCAAGGCGCGCCCATTTTTAATTTTAACGGTGAATTGGTGGGCCTCTTGGTTGGTCCTGATAAAATTTATAATAAGGTAATTCCGATTTATTATATATATCCTGTAATTAATCAAGTGTTAAAAAGCGAACCGATTAAAAGGCCATATTTGGGCATAAATTATATAAACCTGAGTCAAGTTTATGGCTTATCTGATGAGGATAGGCAAGGGCTGGATTTTGGAGCCTTGCTTTGGTCTGACAGTAAAGGGCAGGCTGTAAATTCTGATAGTCCTTTATTTAGTAAATTAGTCAAAGGAGATATTATTACCACCATTGAAAATCAGACTATTGGCCAGGATAAAGATCTCCTGGAAACGCTCCTAGACTATAAGGTTGGCCAGGAAATTAGGCTGGTTTATTTGCATAATAAAAAAGAGGCTACTTTGAGCGTAATTTTGAAATAACTTAGCTAAAATAAAGGAAAAAAGAAAAGAATTCATTAGTGAGTTCTTTTTTTAAATTAGTTTAGGAAATGACTCAGTAGCCGTTTGCTATTGACAAATTGCTAATATCGTGATAGAATAAAAAATCAGTAAAAAAGTGTTTGAACACTTTAATTTTTATGATAGATATATGGGAAATATTAAATACTCAAAAATTTTAAAAAAGAATTGGGAAATAGTGGCTTTAGTTGTTGGTATCACTGTAGTTTTGGCATTGGTGATTAGCATTTTTCAGCCTTTCCAGTATGAAGCCTCTACCCAAATTTTGATTATCCAAAAACAAGAGCAAAACTTAGATGCTTATACAGCCACTAAGTCAGCTGAAAGAATTGGTCAAAACTTAGTGAGCATTATTGATACTTCTTCTTTCTACAACGAAGTTATTAATTCTAACCCAGATATTAGTAATAAATTCCCTCAAGATGCTAGAGAGAAGAGAAAGCTTTGGAAAAAGAATGTTAAGGCTGATGTGATTCCTGAAACTGGCATTTTAGAGTTGGCTGTTTATGATACTGATAGGAATTTTGCTGCTCAGCTTGTTAAAAGTATTGCTTATGTTTTGGTTGATAAGGGCGCTGAGTATCATGGTGGTGGCACTGATGTGGAAATTAAAATCGTTGATGATGTTTTTTTAAGCAAATATCCAGCTAGACCAAATATCCTAATTAATACTGTTTTAGCTTTAATTGTCGGCATTCTTTTGGGCAGCGCTTTAGTTGTCCTGTCTGAAGCCAGAAAGCTTAACAGAAAAAGAGAATTAGAAATTAATAAAAGGCAACAGCAAGTTGAGATAGCAGAGCCATTGCTTGAGTTGCCCAGACAAAAAAATCCTGGGCTTATTCCTGAACTAGAAGCAGCTGAAGATCCTATTTTAGCTGACTTGAAAAAGGCGACTATCAAGACCATGTATGATCATTTGGAACAAGATTAATTGACAAACAATATAAATCATTTTAAGTTAACTCATTACCACATTCAACAGATCTGGTTAAACCCTGCTTAGCCAGATCAATTGAGTGGAGTAAGGGATTGTAACAAGGGAAAAAGGACTAAGGTCCATGAAGAAGAAACAAAGGAGGTTTCTTCTTCATGAAAGAATTATGGGATTGATCGTTGTTTTTGTGTTCATGCTGTCCACGGCCGCTTTGGCTCAAGACTTGACCGCGGCGGACAACACCAAGACCGTCCACCTCTCCGCCTATCTCGGCGGCGGGAGCGGCGGCATCGGTGATGACAACAACAACAGGTATTCGTACGCCTACGGGGGAATGGACGCGGTTTACACCCCCAAGGAGCTCAAAGGATTCGGGTTTCTGGGCCGCGCTCAGTATTTCCTGAACTCTGCTAGCGAAGGGACCAAGATCCCGACGGGAGCTCTCGACGGCGGCGTCTCAACTGGTCGCGTCCAGGCCGGCCTTGTCTACATGAAGTATGACAAGGAAAGTGGCTGGTGGATTTACAGCGCTACGGCCGGCGGCTGGGATTTCGAAGAGCGCTCAGGCGACAATAGCGGCGCTGTGGTCAGCGAAGACCTCAGTATCGGCCACGGATCATTCTCCAACGAGGTGAATTCCACTTTCAAGCTGGGAGACAGCGAGCACCAATCTGATTGGATACGCGACCGGATGTATTTCCGGGTCACCAAATGGCTGGCTGTCGGCCCCCAGATCTCGTATGTCTGGTTCCAGCAATGGAACGACAAGGACCAGGCGTTGAGAATGGTTTACGAACCCAGTTTCGGTGGACAACTTAAGTTCACCGAAGCCAAGCCGGATCCTCGTTGCGGACTAATCCTCAACGGGAGCAACGGTGACTGGCTGGGGACTGCCTGGGGAGTAGACCTGTATTACAGGTTCTAAACCCATTCGCAGGAGCGAATTCAAAAGGGTCAAGCGTGCATAAGCACTGCTTGGCCCTTCTTTTTTTAATAAAGGTCATAATTTTAGCTTGACAAAAAATTTTTTTTATGATAAAGTACAAAGTTCGGATTTTGACAATTAAGGTTAATCCGATGACAATATAGGTAATAGTTATTTTAGGCAAAAGTTCACTGATAACACGAAAAGGAGGGAAATCATGAGAGGAATTAGGGACAACTTTGGAAAGATTTTGATCATGGTCTTTTTGGTCATCTTCATTCTCTTGCTGGGGCCATGCGGTCACGGCTACAACTACGGCCTGAAAAAGTACCATGCTTGGCGCCCGACTTCGCAGTCGATCCCGCCGGCACTGGCTCCGGATCTCACGAGCCAAAAGCTCGATCAGATCCTGGCCAACCAGAAAAAGTGTTGTCACGAGGAACCGCAGATTACGGTTCCGGATGGCTGCACTGTGGATCGGACGACCAACCCATGGAAAGTCATTTGCCCTCCGTGCAAGGTTTGCGAGGAGTGCAAGGCTACGCCGCCGCCCCCCCGCAAAACCTGCGCGGCTTTAGCGCAAAAGACCGGCCAACCTTGGCAGTGTCGAGCCCCCTCGACTTCGTACAAGGAAGCCCAGGCGGGTCTGTGTCAGGGGCAGTTGCTGTGCATGATTCCTAATGGTGAAGCAGTGCCGCCTCCGTCGCCGCCGCCGCTGAGGCCGCCTATGCCAGGCCAGAGCAAGCAGGGCTGTGTGGATCATCCTTTGAGCTCCAATGTTTTGGTCGTTGAGCTTTACAGCCCCGTGCTTTCTCATGAGGGCGTGAAGGTTTCGATGCCAGAAGCCAGGATCGCGGGTAATCGGGCGTATTTTAGCCCAACCAGAACCCTGAGAATCTGCATCCCGCTTGAAGACACCCTGGGATACTACAACTTAAAGGCAGCCCCTTCAGCCGGCGGCCATTGGGCGGTTGGAACAGAAGGGTCACAGTTGCAGGGCAACCGTGAGGTGAACACCCCGAATTTTGACATCTACGCCGATGGCGTTAGATGCGATTCGGACCATGCCGTGAAAGTCGGAAACGACTGGACCTGCGTGGCGCTTGACGCGCGCAGACCCATCGAGCACCGTTCTCCATCTAGCGGAGGAGACGACTCCTTCCAGGTGGAATAATTCCGCAACATGCATTACAAGCCAAGGATTGATTTCCTTGGCTTTTTCTTTGTTTTATGATCTTGACATTTTTTTGGGGTTATGATAGAATACAAGGTCAGTTGGATTAGGTTTGATTTGATAGGTTTAACCCAGAAATAATTGGCCCGAGGGGCAAAGGAGGAAAGAAATGAAAAAAAGGATTTTGGGTTTGGTCATCCTGGTACTCGTGCTTTTTTGCAGCGCCTGCGCCGGGAAGAAAATCGTCGCGGCACGCGAACTGCCAGCGGCTCCGGCCCTGGTAGAAGGTGCAACGGCAGAAGCGCAGGCTCCGAATGCGCCCGCGAATGGTTCCGTTACCCTGCCCTTGCCTTCAGCGCCGACCGCTGCCATTAAGGTGGTAGCTACCGCTTCTTCGGCGTCGATTCTCGCCAGTACCGTGCCGCTGACCATTGAGTTCAGGTTCATGAATGTAAAAGTGAACCAGTTCTATGCCACCTTTTACAGCGAAGAGGCCAAGAGGCTGCAAAAGTTCAGCGCCCGGGAAACCGTGAAGCTGAACTTGCCGAACCTTAAAGCCGGGACCTACTGGATCAATTTCGGATCCGAGGCCGGACGCTGGGCCTTGGACGACGGTGGAGGTAGCACTCCGAACTTCGGCGTGCAGTACAGAGTGGGCAACGGTCAGTGGCGCGAGTTAACCTCGGCCGATGCCGAACACGTGAAGGACAGCACCGGAGTACCGCGCTGGTGGAACTTTAAAATCGTGGTCAAATGATCACGGAGTTCCCGCAAAACCTGAGGGGCTGTGTTCTTAAAAGAACCGGCCCCTCTTTCTTTTTGCCTAAATTTAGACTTAAAGAAAGCAGCCGAGATGAGTTTGTAAAGTTGACTTTTTCTTCTAAAAACATTTGACAAATCCGAATTTTTACGCTATACTTTAAGGTCAAAGTTTTTTGACAATTTAACATAAAAAAAGTTAGGAATTCTTGATAGAGGCAAATCAAACCTGGCCTTTGTGCCTTAACCTAAAATACCCAGAAGGAGGGTAACCATGAAATCAAATATTGTAGTTTTTGTTGCGCTGCTTATCCTGCCCCTGGGTTTAGGGGCCAAAACCAAGCTGACTTCTTTGGAGGAGTCGCCGGCCTATTTCTCGGCCGCGGTGGCTGACCGCATTATTGCAGCCAGGTTGGAAACGATGACTATAGACTACGACTGTTTGCAGATTGAGCCGTGCAAAGTTCAGCTGCAAAGAATCAAAAGGTCGTTGCCTGGCATCAAAGTCCGCATCTATGTGAATCCTATGGAGCTTTTTGCTACCCAAGATTCGCTGGACCAGCGGCCGATGCAAAAGCGTATTGCGGAAAAAGTCCAGGCTGAATTCCCACAGTTTTATCTGCGGGACGTCAATGGCCAGAACATTACCTGGTGGCAGACGCCGCTCATGTTCATGATGAACTTGAGCAATATGTGTCCACGCTATCGGGGCAAGGTCTGGTCTGAATTCCTGATAGATACGATTTACAGGCAAGTTTATCTGCCCAATGTCGGCTTGATTGACGGCATTGAATTTGACAATGTCAACCCTTACATCTCGTGGGTCAATGAGGTGCGGGGAGTGCAGATTGACCTGGATAATGAAGGCCGTCCAGAAGACTTTTTTATTCTGGATACTGCCTGGCGGGCTGGCATTATCAACATGCTGGTTTACGCGCGTTCAGTTTTTCCGCGCGGGTTTATCATCACCAGCCGGTGCTATCATGACCAGATAGCACCTTATGTTGATGGCATGACCCTGGAGAATTTTCCTTACCTGAGTGAGGATTCTGTCCAGGGCGGTGCGTTTGCCAGGCTCGAACGTTGGATCAGGCTTTCCCAGCTGGGCAAGTACTACACTCTTAATGCCAATCTTGGCAGCTCGGAACAAAATGAAAGCGCCTATGCCTGGGTGCTGCTGGGAAATGGCTATTTCAGCCTGGACCATTCGCCTGCGCCGCATGGCATCACGACCAGCTTGGACTTGATGGATCTGGGCAAGCCCCTGGAGAAAACAGTTTTTCCTTACCAGGTGGCGTTTGACTCCCACCATTCACTCCAAGGCCTGCAAGGTCAGTACTCGCTGGAAAATAATATTATCCGTTTAGATCCCGGGCAAAAAATCTGGCTTCATTTGCCAGCCGGCAAGTGGAAAGTTAATTTTGCCTATGAGGACATGGAAGGGCGGTACTGTTCATCTGAGCTGCGCTTTACCTACACTGGCATGCCAGCAGAGGTCAGAGCCAAGCTCAACTTCCATCGCTGGTTCGATGGCGAGCAATATGATGACATGGATGGCCCTGGCGAGTTTGTCTGGGAGTACAAGGGCGCTGGTCATGCCGTGATTAAATACATCATCATTCGCGACATGACCAAAGGCAATCTGTACTTTTCCCGGCGCTATGAGCATGGCACAGCCGTGATTAATCCCGGCTCCAAGCCCATAGAACTATCTTTGTCTGATGGCAGCATTTTTATCCTGGCTCCTGGTCAGGGTAAAGTGCTGTTCCAATAGACATTGTCAACAGCCAAGGTTTGCAACTTTGGCTGTTTTTAATTAGGCTTTAAGGGAATATTAGATTTTGGTCTTGACAAATCCAATTTAAAGTGATAGGATGTAAAGTCAGGTAAAATGGTGAGAAAAAAAGAAAGGAAGGGAGGAGGATTCCGATGAATAAAAGGTTTTTTGGGGTCGTACTTGTTTTCGCGATTTTTTTAAGTGCCTGCACGCCCCGGAAGCCTCCGACCATCGGAGGTAATTCGCGCCAAGTGCCGGCAGGCATGGCGATGGTGGTGGTCTCAACAGACCCCACTGTGAAAATTTATCAGTGCACCACTGACGTTGGTGGCTGGGGACCTTATTCTCCGGCCAAGGACGGCAAGGTTTATCTGGCGTTGCCACTGACGGCATATTACCAGGTCAACTGCCAGACGTCGGCAGGATTGCCCTCCATTGCCCGGCAAGGCAGGCGACTGCTCAAGTACTTCAATTTGTACGCCAATGGCGTACTGCTGGAGGAAGTAGTGGTGGGGCAGCGTCAGACCAAAGGGGCTTGGCAAAACGATGCTGTCAATTGGCGATTTTTCGTCAGGGAAGACGGTAGCGTTAATGCCCACCCCGACATCCGTTCGGAGGACGTGCAATGAGGCGGCACTGGAAAAGGCCGAAGCAAAAACTCAAGGGAGTGAAGCTTCGGCCTTCTTTTTTTGTTTGATATTGACAAATTATTAAAAATGATGTAGAATACCATGATGTTCTTTATAATTAAAAGAGGACATTTTTCTATAAAGTAAGTAATGGTTACCCCAAAAGGGGCTGAAGGAATATCAACAGAAAAACGAGAACGGAGGTATCTCATGAAAAAGATGATTGGGTTCGTTTTGGCAATTTTAGTCGCTTTCACCTTGCAGGCTTGCGGGTCTGCGCAGAACATGAAGGGCAGCAACCCGGGCGGCGGCGGTGGTAATGGCGGCGGTGGTGGAGGTGGCG
>Ga0209777_10003640_pt1 | contig 18895 bp, 18 predicted proteins | sample FrelakmetHBP12HB_FD_187147 | JGI IMG/M metagenome (GOLD analysis project Ga0209777, IMG submission 187147) | Freshwater lake sediment microbial communities from the University of Notre Dame, USA, for methane emissions studies -HBP12 HB (SPAdes)... | ecosystem: Environmental > Aquatic >...
GTGGTGGGCCGGCAGTGAGCCATTTGAACAGCCGCATTTCGCCCCCAGGCGTGTCCTTGGAAAGGATGGTGATGGAAGGCCGGATCATTTCCGCATCCTCGAACGGCTGGAACTCCCCGAAGTCCACCATGGATTCCATGCGGACGTTTGCAGAGAGGAACTTTCGCAACGGCGCGCCGAAGTTGCCCCTGACCCAACTACCGGAGGTGATAAACGCGAGCTGGCCTCCGGGCCGGAGCACTTCCACCCCCTGCTCGAAGAAGTAAACGAAGATGTCCGCGACGCCGTGGTAGCTCTGGAATCGGCGCTCCCAGTAGGGTTTGAACGGTGCGAGCCATTCCTGGCGGATGTAGGGCGGGTTGCCGACCACCACGTCGAAGCCGCCCTGGGCGAAGACTTCGGGGAAGGCGGCCTGCCAGTCGAAGGCCTTGGGATGCACCGCTCGGTCGCTGATGATGCTGTTGCCCTCGCGGATGGTGTGGTCGAGGCTGGTCAGGCGCTTGCCGCGCGCGGCGGTCTTGATCCACAGGCTGAGCTGGCAGATTTGGATGGCCTCCGCGTTCAGGTCCACGCCGTAGAGGTTGTGTTGGAGGATCTGCCGGTCGAGGTCGAAGAGGGTGCGTTGGCCGCGCAGTTCCTCCAGCCGGGCGTTGGAGATTTCATAGAGGGCGTGGAGTTGGTCGAAGGTCTCGATGAGGAACGCGCCGCTGCCGCACGCCGGGTCGAGAATGCGGAGGCGCTTCAACGCTTCCTGCCATGCCTCCCAGAAGCGGATGAGGGCCTTGCGCTGCGGTTCGTTGAGCGCGTTCATCCACATCAATGACCGAGCGGACTTCGGTGTTTTCGTCCGCGTCGGCCACTTCGCGCGCGGGCCGGTAATCGTAGTCGCCCAGGTCCTTGAAATGGGCGCAGACATTGTCCGGCACCTGCAGGGCGTCCAGCGCCGGATCGGCGGCGAAGAGGCCGCCGTTGTAGGCGGGGATGTTGAGGCCGGCATTGCCTTCATCAATGGCACGGAACAGGCCGCGGAAGTTGAGCCAGACGGGCCGGGGATTGTAAGGGTCGCGGTGCTCGAAGGCGTGCTTGAGTGATTCGGCGGGCAGCAGGCCGCGGTCTTCGCAAAAGGCGCAGAACAGAACACGGTCGAGCAGCTTCTGGATGCAGCGGAGGATTTCCTGCGGGGCGACGGCGGCGTTCTCGCGGCACAGGCGGGTCAGGACTCTTTGGCGGATGTCGGCGTAGAGCGCGTAGAACTGGTTGGTGAGTTCTCGCCCGACGGTTTCGGAGGCGCGGAGCAGCTCGTACAGGTGGCAATCGCGGTGTTCGGGTCCACCCTCCGCGGTGCCGTCCACCCTCCGCAGTCCTGCTACGGAGGACGGGCTACGGAGGACAGGCACGACGCGTTCGGCTCCGAGGAGGAAGACAAAGCGTTTGAGCAGCGCGGGATCGCCCGCCAGCCGGATGGTCTCGAAGCATTCGTAGGCGTTCTGCGGCGAGCCTTTGTGATACAGGCGCGTTTCCCGCATGGAGGTGACGATAATCCAGTCGCAGGGCAGATTGATGGCGTAGCGATACGCCTGGTCCACGGCGGACATGCGCCGGCCCGCAAACGGGCGGTCCAACGGATCGCGGGCGCCTTTGCCTTCGAGGACCGCGACGAATTGCTCCTTGTCCTTCTGGAACCGGCCCAGCACGGCATCAGCGACCTTGCCGTCCACCTCGACGTGTCGTTCCCGGGAAAAGGTGAAGGCGTCCGGCGATTCGGCCGGGCCGGTGTACCCGAGCAGCCCGCAGAAGATGTCGCTGAGAAAGTCCGGGAGGAGAGCGGTTTCCTTGAAATCGTCCGCGCGGCCGGAACCGACAAGGTCGGCCCAGTGCCGGAGCCCAGTCAGCGAGTTCTCCACACGCTCCGGCAAGCTGAAGGCCCGCACCTGCTGGCGAAGGACCTCCGGGTGGAAGAGCGGTTTGGATTCGAGGGCCATTTGCTTGGCGGCAGGGTATGCCGTGGCGGGGAAAAACCAAGCGGATTCCTCCTGAACATCCAACATCCAACTCCCAACATCGAAAGGCCGGTCAAAGCCACCCAAAGCCATCCCAAAGCCAGGGTAAAGCGCGGGGAACGGCAGGGGGTGCGGGAGGGGAGAATACCCAATCCATGCGCCATTCTTGAGGAATTCCGCGAAATAAAGCATTGGCAACCGGGCTGCGTCGTGTTACAAGCATTGTCCGCTTCCAATCGGAGCGGAATAAACGTTAGCGAACTTGAACTGGAATTTGATTTATGTCACAGCATCGGAGTCTGCGCGCGGCGTCCACGTTGGGCGGTAAGCGAAATGTGCTTAAACGCTTTGAGCGCCTGGAAGTGCTCAAGAAGCGCGGTCAGTGGAAAGAAGGGGAACGCATCACCGGCCTGCGCAAGACCAAGAAGGACGTCTAGGCCAATGTGGATTGCGGAGTGCGGAGTGCGGAATGACCCAAGCCGCACGACGCTTTTGCCGCCGGTTCCACCGGTCGCCCATTCCGCAATCCGCATTCCGCAGTCCGGATTCAGATGGTTCGTCTGCAAAAATTCCTGGCGGATGCGGGTGTCGCCTCGCGGCGCGCCGGTGAGCAGATAATTTTGGCGGGGCGGGTAGCGGTTAACGGCGAGACCGTCGCGGAACTGGGTGCCCGGGTTGACCCTGTCCACGACAAGGTGGCGGTGGACGGCAAGCCTGTGCGGACCAAGCGCAAGCTGTACGTGGCGCTCAATAAGCCGCCTGGGCTGGTCTGCTCGCGCAAGGACGAATTCGACCGGGCGACGATTTACGGGCTGCTGCCTAAGGAGTGGGGACACCTGCACTCGGTCGGGCGGCTGGACTACCAGAGCGAGGGGCTGATCTTTCTGACCAACGACGGGGAGTTCAGCCTGCACCTGACGCATCCGCGTTACGGGGTGCGCAAGAAATACATCGCCACGGTCGAAGGCCGGGTGACGCCGGAAATGCTGGGCCGGTTCACAAGCGGCGTGTGGTACCTGGGCGAGCAGTTAAAGGCTGAGAAGACGCGGGTGATCTCGGCGAGTCAGGCGCAAAGCGTGGTGGAATTGGAATTGGCCCAGGGCAAATATCGGGAAGTGCGGCGGCTGTTCGAGTCGCAGCGCGTCACAGTGAAGCGCTTGCAGCGGGTCCAGATTGGCAAGATCAAGCTGGGCGAGCTGCGGGTGGGCAAATGGCGGACATTGACAGAACCGGAGATTAAATCTCTAATGTGCTGAGTTATGAAATACAACTGCTGGTTAATTCTAGGGGCGATGCTTTCGACAAGCTTGTTGGCGCAACAAGCGACTAATTCGACCCCGTCTGCGCCGATCGAGACTCCTGCGGCGGCGCCGGCGGCAACGCTTGCACCCACGACCGCAAGAACCAACGCACCCGCCGCCAAGGCGGGCAAGAAGAAGGCCGGGAAGAAGAAAGCCGAAAAGGCGCCGCCGAAGAAGGCCGTCGCCAAGAAGAAGGCGGCCATGCCAGAGCTGAAAACCGTACCGCTGGTGCCGGGCCCGGCAGTGGTGGACGCCAGTAACGTCAATGTGCGCGGCCAGGCCAAACTCAAGAGCGAGGTCGTGACGCGGGTGACGAAGGGCCAGACAGTGACCGTCATCGAAGAGATCGTGCGGAACAATTCCGGACCGGAGGAGCCATCGGCGTGGGCGAAGATCGTGCTGCCGTCCAACGCGCACGCATGGGTCAGCACCGCGTACATCGACCCCAGCAACCAGACGGTTAAGTCGAAGAAACTGAACCTGCGCAGCGGCCCGGGCGAAAATTATAGCGTCATTGGCCGCCTGCAGGGCGGCGACGCGGTGAAGCCGATCACCACCAAAGGTGACTGGACGGAGATCGAGGCGCCGGCCAACGCTTACGCGTTCGTGGCGGCGCAGTACCTGAAACAGGAGGCGCCTGCCGCCCCCACCCCGACGCCCACGCCGCCCGAGCCGGTGCCAACACAGACCACCGTGGCAGCGGTCCCGCCGGTGGCACCGCCGCCGACTGAAACTCCAGCCGTGCCCCCGCCGACGGAGACGCCCGCGATGACCAACCCGGCACCGACAGTGGTGGATGCGCCGGTGGTGGAAGAACCGCCGCCGCCGCGAATCGTGCAGCGCGAGGGCATCGTGCGCGGCGGGACCAGCATCCAGGCGCCGTCGCAGTTTGTGCTCATCAGCCCGGAGAACGGCAGGAACATTGATTATCTCTACACGCCTTCGAAGGAACTAGATCTGCGGCGTTACAAGGGCCTGCGGATTATCGTGACAGGTGAAGAGGGTCTGGACGAACGCTGGGAGAACACGCCGGTACTCACGATCCAGAAGATCCAGGTCGTGGAGTAATGTCTCCAGCGAACCTTATCGACGGGCGGAGCATCGCCCGGCAACTGCAGGCAGAACTGGTCCAGCGCATCGCGGCTCTGAAAGCGTCCGGTGTGCAGCCGGGGCTGGCCTTCGTGCGTGTAGGTGAAGACCCGGCGTCGAAGGTCTATGTCGGCCGGAAGGAAAAGACTTGCGCCGAGCTGGGCATTTTCTCAGAGACGCACGTCTTGCCCGAGGGAACGAGTGAGGCGGAGCTGCTCGGGCTGCTGGCCCGGCTGAATGCTGATGCGCGACTGCATGGAATTCTGGTGCAAGCCCCTCTGCCGCCCCACCTCCGGGCGACTGTCGTTTACGCCAGCGTTCTCCCGGAGAAGGACGTGGATGGTTTTCACCCGGTCAACGTGGGCAAGTTGATGCTGGGCGACCCGACAGGTTTCCTCCCGTGTACTCCAGCCGGGATACGCGAGTTGCTGGTGCGCTCTGAAATCAGTATCGGCGGCGCGGAAGTGGTCGTGCTGGGGCGCGGCAACATCGTAGGCAAACCGATGGCCGCGATGCTGTGCCAAAAGGAGAAGCACGCCAATGCCACCGTGACGATTTGCCATTCGGGAACGCGCGATATTCGAGCGCATTGCCGGCGGGCCGACATTCTGATCGCGGCGATGGGCGTGGCGGAGTTTGTGAAAGCCGACATGGTCAAGCCCGGCGCGGTGGTGGTGGATGTGGGCGTGAACCGGGTGATTGATCCGGCGGCTAAAGGAGGCTCACGGCTGGTGGGCGATGTGGATTTCGCGAGCGTGCAACCGATTGCCGGCAGGATCACGCCCAACCCGGGCGGGGTGGGGCCGATGACGATTGCCATGCTGATGCAGAACACCGTGCGCGCAGCCGAGAGGGCCGCGGGCTGAATTCAATACCCGATACAACTCCGAAGGACCAACACTTGATGCAAGCGACCCGAATTCTGCCTGATTTGCAATGCTCGCTGTTGTGCGAGGAGGTCCGCCAGGAAGCTAACGGGAATTTCTTCCTGGTGGGGGTGATTAACATTGTTCGCGTGCCGCAACTGCCCGTGGTGGCGTTCAAGCTGAGCTTATTCAATCGCTGGACGGCGGGCGTGGGAGTGTTCGTTGAGACCTCGCGATTCATCGCCCCCGACCAGACCACGGTCTTGCGCAAGGGCGAAGTGAAATTCCGTTTACAGGACGCCACGCTGCACGCAACCAACGTCACCTTATTCAGCCAGGTCGAGTTCAAAACCGCCGGCACTTACTACGTGGAAGTGTTGGTGGACGACGTGATGAAACTTCGCTTTCCGGTCCCGGTGCTCCTCGCGCCGCCGCCCAATCAGCCGCCGACCCCGCCGGGGCCGCCCGCCCCGCAAGCGCCGGCGGCGTGAACGGTATCCGGAGTGGTCCGCGCGATGATGTTGGTCTCCGCGGCGGGACTCCCATGAATGCATCAGACGACAAAGCGCAGTTGGCCTGGCAACCGCTGACAGCGCGGGGTGTGGCGGCGTTTGCGCGGGCGTCGTTGGGGCGATTGCTGCTGGTGCAATTCATTGTTGCGCTGCTGGCGGCGGGAACGGTGGTCTGGTTCCTGCATAAGTGCTGGTTTCCCATCATCGGCGAGGCGATCCGCGGACTGCCGCCACAAGGAGAGATCCGTTCCGGCAGTTTGGATTGGACCGATCCTTCGCCTGCGCGTCTGGCGGATGGACGGTTCCTGGCGTTCGTCGTCGATTTGGACCACGCCGGTGGTGCACGCTCGCCGGCGCACGTGCAGGTGGAGTTTGGCCGGGCGGATTTCAAGGTCTATTCTCTGCTCGGTTTCGTCCGCGGCGCGTATCCGCGAAGCAGAGCGTTGGCGTTCAACCGGACGGAACTCGGGCCGTGGTGGGGCGCTTGGGCGCCGGCGATTCTGGCGATGGCGGCAGGGTTGGTGGTGGTGGGGCTGATGGTGAGCTGGGCGTGTTTGGCGACGGTGTATTGTCTGCCGGCATGGCTGATCGGCTTCTTCGCGAATCGGGACTGCAGCCTGGGCGGGAGCTGGCGCCTGGCGGGCGCGGCGTTAATGCCGGGTGCACTCTTGATCTGCGCCGCCATGGTCCTGTACGGCTGGGGCGCTTTGGATCTCGTGCGCCTGGCAGTGGCCGGAGCCGTGCATTTGGTGATGGGCTGGGTTTATCTGCTGGTCAGCCCCCTATGCTTGCCGCGGCATCCGACGGTGGCAGAGAACTCCAATCCGTTCGAGTGATTGCGTGTTGCCAGCGATTCGTTTAATCTCGGGTCATGACGTTTTCAGTGGGCCTTTTTCGGACTGCACCGCTCCTGCTCGCCGGCCTTGTGCTGAGCGGTTGCCTGCCTTCTGCCCCGGGAGATGAGGAAAAGGAACCCTATTACATGGCGGGTAATAGCCACGTCAACACCAGGGACTTCAAAGGCGCCGTTGAGTCCTTCGAAAAGGCCGTCGAGGTGAACCCGAAATCGGCTCCGGCCCACTTCGAGCTGGGCATTCTCTATGATCAAAAGGAGGCCGATCCGGCGGCCGCGATTTACCACTACGAGCGTTACCTGAAGCTCCTGCCGAATTCGGGCAAGGAAGAAATGATCAAGACGCGCATTCTGGCGTGCAAACAGCAGTTGGCCCAAACCGTCTCCTGGGACCCGGTGACGGAAAAGCAACAACGCGATTTGGAAAAGCTTGTGGAAGAGAACAAAAGCCTGCGCGAGGAATTCGAGAAATGGCGCGCCTACGCTATGCGGCTGCAAAACCAGACCAACCAAGCCGGTGCAGGCTCGGCGGCGACGCGTGTGGTTCAACCTTCGGTACCGGGCCCGTCGGCTGCAACTGGCGCCGCGCCGGCGAATCCGGGCAATCCTGACCGATCGCCGGTCACGCCGAGAGCAACCCTGCGGACGCACATCGTCAAGGCAGGTGAAAACCCCAATACAATTGCCCGTAAATACGGCGTGAAGGTGGAAGCGTTGATGGCGGCTAATCCCGGGGTGGACGCGCGGCGGCTGCGAGTCGGCCAGGCGGTGACCATCCCGGCGCCGTAACCAGGAAGAGATTTATCGGCAGACAAGATTTGAACGAATTCGTGTGCATGGGGTCAATTGTCTGAGTCTTTCTGTGTGGGAAAGGCTGGCCGACCGAGCGGTTACCGGAGCTCCAACGCACAGCGCGGGTGAGTCATCGCGCAGAATAATGCGGATCGGGCTTGGCCACAAGCAGAAGGTACGGTGCGGCCGGAAGCAGGCAGAAACAGACGGATGTTGGCCGCTCTTCTCCGGGCAAAAAAAAGTGAAGAATTATTTGACACGGATCGGGATTTTGCGGTAGAAATGTTCAGGTTTTACGGTTACGGCTCTGTTCATCTGTAGGTGTAAAACAAGCTAAACTCATTATGACTATGAAAAAAATCGTTGCCTCTGTCGGTTTGGTTGCAGTCGGCGCCTCTGGTCTTCAAGCGGATTTGCTTCCGGCCTTAACAACAGAATCCGGCAAGCCCTGGACTACCTCTGCCACGCTTCGCGGATTCTACGATGATAACGTCAGCACAATCGGGAATAATGACCCTTTGCCCCCCGGCCAGCACCGAGACAGCTATGGATTCGAGGTCACCCCATCATTGGAATTCATTTTTCCGATGGACCAAACCACCCTCAGTTTCGGCTACGTGTATTCCCTGAAATACTACGATAACAAGCCTCTCAACAGCTCTGGCCACGACATTAGCAGCCACGATTTTCACGCCGCCCTCACCCACGCTTTCAGCGAACGGTATAGTGTCAGCGTGAAGGACTCGTTTGTGATCGGCCAGGAACCCGATTTTCTCCGGGCAGGCAATACCTATACCACGTTCGAACGCGTTTCGGGAAACAACCTCCGCAATTACGGGACGGTTGATTTTTCGGCTCAGCTTACCCCAGAGTTCGGGGTTGACCTGGGCTACGCCAATACTTTCGTTTCCTACGCGGATAATGCGTCACCGACTCCCGATGGCACCTTCACTCAATACAGCAATTCCGGTTTGCTGGACATGCTGGACCACCGTATCAACCTCGATGGGCGCTACCTGCTCCAACCGCAGACGACAGGGGTTATCGGTTTTCAGTTCCGGGAAACAGATTACACCGGGCATCAACCGATCGGGGTATATGATAACGGCAACTATGTAATGAGCGGCGACCGAAATGCCCGCTCTTATTACGGGTATGTCGGTCTCGACCACAGCTTCCGACCGGACTTGACTGGTTCCATCCGGGCCGGGGGTCGCTATACCGATTATTATAACGACCCGGTGAATCAGAACCAAGGCAGCCCTTATTTCATGAACAGCCTCAAGTACACTTATCTGCCGGAGAGCTTCATCCAAATCGGGGGCAGTTACGATTATAGCCCGAGTGCCGTGGGACCGGCCCCAAATCAATCTGGCGAGATCAATACCAGCGCGCAGTCTGGCACCATATTCGCCTCAGTGAATCACCGCATAACGCCCAAACTCTATGGCAGCATCCTGGGGCAATTTCAGAACACCACCTATTACGGCGGGTTGTACGATAACAAGACCGCCAAGTTTTACCTCGTCGGCCTGAATCTGCAATACCGCTTCACTCCCAACTTTTCTGCGGAAGCGGGATATAATTATGACGACCTAAATTCCGAGGTGCAGAGCAATTATGACCGAAACCGAGTTTACATCGGAATTACCGGCAGTTATTAATTTAATCTAGATGTAATGGCCGGGGGCTGGGCTGTAATGACTAGCCCCCGTTTTTTTTGAATTATGGATCCACTGAAAGTAACGCCGCCCGAGGAACCGAAGCTGCATTTCCTAGATTATTGGCGCATCATCCGCATTCGGAAGACTATTATCCTGGCGGTCTTTCTGCTCGTCGTTATCACCGCAACGATGGTGACCTTCATTTTGCCGGAGGCTTACTCCAGTACGGCCCGCATCAAGATCGAGCGCGACCAGACGGACATCAGTTGGCAAACCGAGCGTGGAAACCTGATGGGTTACGATCCTTACTTCATCCAGACTGAGTTCGAGCTGATACTGTCCGAAGGCATGCTCAAGAAGGTGGTCGAAAATCTCGATCTGAACACAGAATGGGGCAAGAAGTATAACAATGGGGAGCGCCTCAAGACTTCAGAAGCGATCACGCAGCTCAAGAGCAGAATCGATCTTCGCCCCGTGCGCAATACCAGCCTGATCGAAATTCGCGTCTTCAGTGAGAAGCCGGAAGAAGCCGCCAGAATCGCCAATGCCATCGCTGACGCCTACAAGAAGCACCGGCTCGACCAACGCACGCAATTGACCAAAGGCGGAATCGAAAAGCTGGAGGAACGTTTTGCGAAACAGGCAGAGAAGGTTGCTAACGCTCAGCGACTAGTGGATGACCTGCGCGTGAAACTGAATATCTCGGATCAGATGGCGAGTGGGGAAGGCCCGTCGCCCCTGATGACGGCGGATACGCTGCGCAAGCTCGAAGCCCTGCGCATCGAGAGCAAAGCCGAATATGTCCGCCAGGTGACGCTCCTGGAGCGCCTCAAGGGTTTGGGGAAGGAACTGGGCCTGGAGAATCTCGCCCAAGCGATTCCGAGCGCGGTCGCGGACAGCCTGCTTAATTCGTTGCTCGAACAGTTGACCGTGGTTGAGCAACAGCTGGTGGCGCGGGAAAAGCAATACGGGCCATTGAATGTCGAGGTCATCTCGTCCAAAGCCTTGGTGGAGGATCTCCATGGGAAAATCAAGAGCCGAGTCAGTGGCATCATGCTCGGTCTGGACGCTCGGGTGCTCTCGCTGAGCACTAGCCTCGCTAATTTGGAAAATGAAGTCGCACTCGCCACGACAAACGATATTAAGAGAGCCAACGACAGCCGCCCCTATTTCGAGGCCAAACGCTCGCTGGAGGAACTCCAACGTTTCCGCCAGATCCTCGACATGAAGATCGCCAGCGAGAATATCGACATGGAGCTTCCCAAGACCATGATGGTAGAAATCGTGGACCAGGCCACGCCCGGCTTGCGCCCGGTGCGGCCCAACAAACCGCTTAACATAGCGCTGGGGATTATCATTGGCTTGGTCGTAGGCGTTGGCTTGGCGTTCTTCATCGAGTACCTCGACACGAGCGTAAAGACGATCGATGACGTGGAGCGCTCGCTCCAATGTCCCGTGTTAGGGGTCATTCCGCAAAATGTTGGCGTGTTACTGGACGAGGGGGCGGAAAGCCCGCACGCGGAGGCCTACCGCGTGTTGCGCACCAATCTCCTGTTCTCGCGCAAGGACGACAAACTCAACACCGTCGCCGTTGTCAGCGCTGGCGCCGGCGAGGGCAAATCTACGACGGTTTTCAATCTCGCCGCGGTTTTCGCCCAGAGCGGCCAGCGGACGTTGGTTGTGGATTCCGACCTGCGGCGTCCGACCTTGCACAAATTGCTGCACGTGACCAACAGTCTCGGGCTCACCAACTACCTGCTGAAACAGAATTCGCTGGAGGAAGTCATTCAAACCACCAGCTTGCCAACGCTGGATTTTCTGCCGAGCGGCAAACTGCCCAGCAGTTCGTTGGGCATTCTCAGCTCCGCGCAGATGAGGGATCTTATCAGTGAGTTGAAGCAGCGCTACGATTTTGTGTTCTTCGATTCCCCGCCGATCATGGGTGTCAGCGACGCGTCGATCCTCGCCAGCGAAGTTTCGATGACCGTTCAAGTCATCCAATACCGGCGCTATCCGCAGCCGATGAACATCCGCGCCAAGCAGTTGATCGAGAAAGTCGGCGGCAACCTGGTGGGCATCGTGCTGAATAACATCAACATGTCTCAGGACGAGAGCTACTACTATTACAGCGGGTATTACCACGATTACTACTACCGCAGCGAAGAGTCGGAATCGGCCGCGCGGACGGAGCCCGCGTCCGGAGACCAGGCCAAACTGGACATCAAGCAGAAGTACTGATAGGGATTCAGACTAAATGAGCATGAAGAATGTTGGTAAAGGGTTGCGGCGTTGGGGCGCGGTTTGCGGGTTGATTCTAGGGGGGCTTTGCCTGGCCGGGTGCCGGACACAGTCAGCGGAACAACAATTTGCGGAGGTGCCGTCCGGCGTCGCTACCACCGCTGCCGCCAGTCCCGCCCCGGTTGTCGCGCCGGCTACTGCACCAGTTGCGGTTCCGGTCGTCAGTCCAGTGGCAGCCCCCGCTGTGACCAACAGTGGCGGTCTCATACGCGAAGTCTTCCGCGTGGGCGATTCGCTGACGATTACCTTCACTGATACGCCGACTGCAATTCCGCCCTTCGAAGAGAAGATCAATGAAGACGGTACCATCACCCTACTCCTGAACATGACCTTCACCGCGGCGGGCAAGACCCGGGGCGACCTGGAGAAGGAGATTCGGGCTCGTTACGTCCAAGATTATTACAAGCAAATGACGGTCACGGTGAAGCAGCAGGAAAGCACCCGCTGGTACTACGTGGATGGCGAAGTGAAGGGAACCAGCCGCCAAATCTACAACATCAGGATTACGCTTCTTAGGGCGATTGCCTCGGCCGGTGGTTTTACCGACTTTGCCAACAAGAAAAAGGTCACACTGACCCGAGTGGATGGCCGCACCCTGACCGTTAACTGCATCAAGGCGCGGAGCAATCCCAAATTGGATCCGGAAGTGTATGCGGGCGACAGAATCTTTGTTCCGCGCAAGCTTTGGTAATGTTCCAGCTTAAGGTCCTGTCCGGGAAGAAGGCGGGCACCGTTTGGGTGGCTCGCCGTTTTCCTGTACGCATCGGACGGGCCGCCGCCGACCTGCAACTGGAGGAAAGCGGTGTGTGGGACCAGCATCTGCAACTCGACCTCAACCCCGAGGAGGGGATTGTCCTGCGTGCCCAACCCGATACCCTGGCTAGCGTTAACGGGCAGCCAGTTCAACGGACTGTCTTGCGCAACGGCGATGCCATCGACATTGGCTCGCTGAGGATGCAGTTCTGGCTCAGCGAAGCCCGCCAAGGCGGACTGCGCTTCCGCGAAGGGCTCACCTGGGCCGGCATCGCGGCCATTTCTCTAGGCCAGGTCGGCCTCATCTATTGGCTGCTCCACTGAAGCCTTGTCAACTCGGTTAATGCCGGAAGTGCCTTGCGCCGGTAAATGCCATTGTCATGTTGCGCTCGTCCGCAGCCGCAATCACTTCAGCATCGCGCAGTGAGCCGCCCGGCTGAATCGCCGCCGTCGCGCCCGCCTCCGCTGCCGCGATCAAGCCATCGGGAAACGGAAAGAACGCGTCGCTGCAGACCACGCTGCCCTTGAGCGAAAGGCCCGCCTCGCCCGCCTTCCAAGCGGCAATCCGGCTCGCATCGACCCGGCTCATCTGGCCCGCGCCTATCCCCAGCGTCCGATCCGCGGCCGCATACACGATGGCGTTGGATTTAACATGTTTCACCACGCGCCAGCCAAACAACATGGCTTTCAACTCCGCCTCTGTTGGCCACCGGCGCGTCACGATCTTCAAGCCTTCGGCCGTGGCAACCTTCAAATCACGCTCCTGCCACAAGAACGAATTCGCGCCCACGCTGCGCACCTCCCACGACTGCGCTATGAGCGGGCTTTTCAGGACTCTGAGCAGGCGCAGGTTCTTCTTCTTTTGCAGCACACCCAGCGTCTCCGCGGTGAAATCGGGTGCCACGATGACTTCGCTGAAGATTTCTGCGATCGCTTCCGCGCAGGCCACGTCGAGCGCGCGGTTCACCGCGATGATGCCGCCGAAGGGGGCCTGGCGGTCCGTCGCCAGCGCCTTGTCCCAGGCCTCGCGCAGACTGGCGCCCTGTCCCATGCCGCAGGGGTTAGTGTGTTTCAAGATGGCCAGGGTCGGTGGCTCGGCTGAACACTCCGCGATCAGGCTCGCCGCCGCGGTCAGGTCCAGAATGTTATTATAGGAAAGCTCCTTGCCATGCAGTTGCTGGAAGTATTCGTGAAACCCGCCGTAAAGGGCGGCTTTCTGGTGCGGGTTTTCGCCGTAGCGCAAAGGCTGGACCAGCGTTGACTGAACTCGCAAGGACGCGGGCACAGTCGCGGCTGGCGCCGTACCAAAGGCCTGGGCGAGGTGTGCCGAGATGGCGGCGTCGTACGCCGCGGTACGCGCGAACACCTTGGCCGCTAGCCTGCGCCGTTGCTCCAGAGTCGTGTGGCCGGTTGCCTTAATCTGTTCGGCAACCAGCTCGTAATCGGCAGGGTCCACGACCACGGTCACGCTTTCGTGATTCTTGGCCGCGCTACGCAGCATCGAGGGGCCTCCGATGTCGATGTTCTCGATTGCCTCCTCCAAGCTAACATTTGCCTGGGCGATCGTCTGTTCGAATGGATATAGATTCACCACAACGAGGTCGATCGCCTGGATGCCATACGCGCGAACCGCCGCCTCGTGCTTTTCGTTGCCGCGGAGGTACAGCAGCCCGCCGTGAACTTTGGGGTGGAGGGTCTTGACACGGCCGTCCAGCATTTCCGGAAAACCGGTGTAGGCGCTCAGGTCGGTGACGTTCAAGCCAGCCTCGCGCAATGCTCTGGCGGTGCCGCCGGTGGAGATCAATTCCACACCGGCCGCCGCCAGCACCCTGGCCAGTGGGACAAGTCCCGATTTATCGGAAACCGAAAGCAGTGCGCGTCGAATTTGCTCCATAACCGGGCGCTACCTTCCTCCAAACCCGCCCAGCAAGTCAACCGGCAAAATCGCCAAGAACGCGCTCATCAATCCATTTCCCGCTCTGTCAGTTAAACTGACCACCGAGTGGGCGGCTACAGTCGCTTTCCTCGATTTAGTCAGCATCTTGTGTGGCTGTTTTATTTTCCGGGAGTTAGTTCCAGTTTCGACTTGGTTCGGACTCTCACTCATCATTGCTGATGGTCTGGTCATCCAATTTGGTCGCCAGTGATCGAACTCGCCCCCATGGCTACCTGCATAGCGATGACGCGCTTTACGGTCGCGTGACCCGCGCTGCTCGCCGATGCGGTCTCGACCCGCGCATTGAAGAAATTGGCACCTGGCGACGCGGAAACCATCTCAGGGGCCTTGTCAGAACGGTGTCGTTTATCGCAATAGAGGGCGCGTTGCACAGGATGCTGGGCCGGTGGGTATCGTCGCGGCGGGGACCCACGTCAGGCAAGCGTCGTCGCGCCCGGAGTGCGTCCTGCCCAACGACGCCGGTGCCTCGTGCGAGGACACCTTCCCGGCCCCCAAACTCGCTACGAATCTTTTTCGAGCTTCCCTCCACTTGATTGTTGATACTGGCACGGATGCTGCGGTAGAAATAGTCGCGTTCTTTGCGAAGCTCAAATTTGAATTTGCCCTGCCCTGTTCGTGGCCAGCGACTAAGAACTCGGACCGTAAATTGAACGAATTAGGGACACACAACGGCGGTTGTGGCCGACACGCCTTTACTGGAAGTCGAAAGCAGCCCGCTTGTCCCAAATGTTCTGACGAGGTTCCGAAGCACGGTCGAAACACGACAAGGGCGGGGTTGTTTTTTTGTTGGGGTCACTCGGCACGACTTCACGCTGCACGAATTGTACTGGCCTGTGCCCGCGATGGTGGTCGGGTTTCCCTCTCGGTTCATGCAGGAATACCTGGGAGCTCCTGCGGAGACGTGATCAACTCCCGGACTTGGAGTGAGCACGATGTGTCCCTTGCTGGCCCAGGTGCCGGGCGAAAGGCGTCTGCCACATTCTGGCATCTGTCGCCAGCTCCGCGTTACTTGTGGTAAGCGAAGACTATTCCCTCGTTGTTCATGGTGAACGTGTCGCCTTGGACGGTGCCGGTGGTGGTGCCAGCCCCTTCCCACTGCATGGTGAGTTTTGAGCCTTGCCGGGTGTAGGTGGCCTTGACCTCACGGGCAGCGTCGCCGCCTGACGGCGGGGAGAAAACCACTTTGCTGCTGCAAGTGCCATCGGGATTGATGATGAAGGTGCCGGATTTGACGGTCAGCGTGTTCCCTTCGTGCTGCACAGTGCAAGGCACCTTGTTCCCATCGACGCTCACCAGTGGGTAGGTGCCGACCGGATTGGTGTCGGCGGCGACCTTCGCATCCTGCTTGCACCCAGTCCAGACCATCACCATGAACAGGGGCATCAACCACAACTGGAGGGGATGCCGCGCTGCTCGCCGTGCTTCACCATTCAACTCGTTTTGTTTTTGTTTCATGGCAGCAATTTAACGTCATGGCGCAGAGCCAGGCTAATTGATAATCCTGCTGTCCGCATCAAGAGAATCAATGGTCGAGAGCCTTCACGCTGAAAGACCGGTTCAGGGTCTGAGGCGCGGCCAGCACCCGGAGTTCGCCAGGCTGGGCGGGTTCAGGACGACCGGCATGACCGGCAGGGAGCGCTTGAGATTCTGACTTTGGGTGTTTTTGAGCTTGCCAGAAGACTGGAAAGGGATGAATTTCCTCCTTCGTAAATCTTGCGAAAGACTATGAAAAACAAGTATTTTCAGCGGTCTTCGAGCGAGGGTTGCGCGGTTAGCTCAGTGGTAGAGCACTTCCTTGACACGGAAGGGGTCAGAGGTTCAAACCCTCTATCGCGCACCATTTTTCCTTTTCTATTCTCACCGAGCGGCCGCTAACGATACAATCACCTTAATGTCTGGGCCATGAAACCATTACAGGAATGCCGGCTTTACGCCTTTGTTGATACCACTTGCTTACGTGGCCGCGCGCCTGAGGCGGTCGCGCAGCAGCTTTGCGATGGCGGCGCGGACCTGATTCAACTGCGTGCCAAGCAATCGCCGCTCCAGGAGATTCGCCGCATGGCCGAAGCGATTCTGCCGGTGACGCGTCGGGCCGGGGTCGGTTTGGTGATCAACGATCACCTTGAGCTGGCGCAGGAACTGGGCGTGGAGTTCTGTCATCTGGGCCAGGAGGATTTCTTCGGCGCAGGCTACACGCGAGTCTCGCAACTCCCGCCTGCCCTGAGCTCCGGTAAACCGCCCCGCGAGCGCCCGCAGGGGCGTGCGCCACAACTCAGGATTGGTTTGAGCAGTGCCGCCCCTGAACAGGCCACCCGGGCTGTCGCCGCGGGCGCGGATTATCTGGGGGTCGGTCCGGTTTATCCGACCGGCACCAAACCCACGGCTCGGCCCGTCACACTCGAGTATGTGCGCTGGGCGGCGGCGAATCTCCGAATCCCCTGGTTCGCCATCGGCGGAATCAATCTGGATAATCTGGACCATGTGCTGGCCGCGGGCGCGCAGCGCATTTGCGTTGTGTCAGCCATCCTGAATGCAGAGGACCCCGCCGCCGCTTGCCGCAAATTCAAAGACCGGCTTCCCCCCGGTTCGCTCCGGAAGCTAATGTCGCCCCTGTCACTCAGGTAACCGATGTAACTCATTTAACTCATTCAACCTTTGCCCCCGCTCCACCCCGTCCCCTGTCGCTCGACATCTCCCGATCCTTTGCTAAGTTCAGCTTGTGAGTTTCGTTACGGAATTTAACAAGCTGCCGCTCGCCGCGCTGGTCCAGCGCTCGTTGACGGCGTCCACGCAGGCAGTGCGTGCGAGCCTGGGAAAACCCGAGCTGTCGCTGGACGATTTTGCGCACTTGATTTCCCCTGCCGGCGCCGAGCTGCTGGAACCGCTTTCCCGGCGCTCACAGCGGATGACGCAGCAGCGCTTCGGCAAGGTGATCCGCCTCTTTGCGCCGCTGTATCTTTCCAACGAGTGCATCAATTCCTGCCAATACTGCGGCTTTTCGCGCGACAACCCCATCTTGCGCGTGACGTTGGCGCCGGAGGAGGTGCGGCGCGAGGCGCGGGCGCTCTTGGGCCAGGGCTTCCGCAACATCCTGCTCGTTTCGGGCGAGCATCCCAAGTTCGTCTCGACGGACTACATGGCCCGATGCGTCGGCCTCCTGCACGAAGAAGTACCAAGCCTCTCGCTCGAAGTTGGACCAATGGAAACCGACGAGTATCGGCCGATGGTGCAGGCGGGCGCAGAAGGGTTAGTGGTGTATCAGGAAACCTACGACCGCGGCGTCTATGCCACCATACACACCGCCGGCCCGAAAAGGAATTTCGACTGGCGCGCGGAAACACCCGAGCGGGCCTACGCGGCGGGCTTTCGGCGAATTGGCATTGGCGCGCTCTACGGCCTGGGCGACTGGCGGCTGGAAGCCATCAGCGTCGCGGCCCATGCGGCTTGCCTGCTGCGCAACTGCTGGAAGGCGCAACTGACCATTTCGCTGCCCCGCTTGCGCCCGTGCGCCGGGGAGTTTCAGCCGCTCACGCATCTGAGCGACCGCGAGCTGGTGCAGTTGGTGTGCGCCTTTCGCCTGATGTTCCCTGATGTCGGGCTCGTCCTCTCGACGCGCGAGCCGGCTAAACTGCGCAATGGATTGATCCCGCTCGGCATCACGCTGATCAGCGCCGGCAGCCACACTGAACCGGGCGGCTACACCGGCGTGGGCAGAGAGAAGCTTCATCACACCGAACGCGGCAGGATTGTCGAACTAGGCGCGAGCGAGTGGGCGACCGCGGACCACCGCCCCGTCAACGCCACCAGCCAATTCCAAATCGCCGATGAACGGTCCCCGCACGAAGTGGCCGATTTGATTCGCCGGCTTGGCTATGAGCCGGTGTGGAAGGATTGGGATTCGGCTTTGACTGCCTAGCGGCAAAATGACGAAGCCATCCACTCCACACCAAACGCTGGCGACCGTGGACGGTTCTTTCGTCATCGCCAACGGACAGCGAATTCAGAGTGAGCTTCCCTGCTCAATCGAGCAATTCCTGGTCGCGCAAAACCTCCTGCCGCGCAGCGTGGTGGTCGAGCACAACGGCGAGGCGGTGGCGCCGTCCGAATTCTCCCATCGCCAGCTCCGCGCGGGCGACCGGCTGGAGATTGTGAAGATCGTCGCCGGCGGCTAACCGGCGGCTGCCGCTCGCCACAACCCAATCACTGAACGTCTCGAAGGGCGCCTCGTCCGGCCACCAGTGCTGATGCCCGAACTGCGCCAGCACCAACCACGAAGCACGCCGAAACACCCTCGCCCCCGTCGGGGTCAGTCGAGCAGAAGTCGTCGCCATGCGCGTGAATCCGCAGCCTCCCCCGTCTTCGCCAATCCAAAGGGCAAAGGACTATGGCAGACGGGCAAAAAGGATGCCGAACGGCGCCCGTGCCGCACCTCCGTGCGAGCAGCTCCGTATCAACACGCGAGCAGCAATATGACTACCTCGTTACTACCTTGTTACTACGTCGCTACTACATCGTTACTACTTAGCTACTACCTCGTTACTACCTCGTTACTACCTCGTTACTACACAGTTACACATCGCTAGTATATCGAGTGTCTGTGGCTTTTTCATGGCGAGATGGTGGCGAGACGGTGGCTAAATAGTGGCCCGAGCGGGAAAAGGCAAAGTGACGCCACCCCCGGCAGGGCGCAAGACGCCATTCGGCTGAGAGGTAAAGCAGCAGTTTTTTATGGCCTGTATATATACATGGGTATATACTATTGGCATGAACACTCATCCGACAGCGCATTCACTCCTCCAACAAATCGCCC
>Ga0209777_10003641_pt1 | contig 18892 bp, 20 predicted proteins | sample FrelakmetHBP12HB_FD_187147 | JGI IMG/M metagenome (GOLD analysis project Ga0209777, IMG submission 187147) | Freshwater lake sediment microbial communities from the University of Notre Dame, USA, for methane emissions studies -HBP12 HB (SPAdes)... | ecosystem: Environmental > Aquatic >...
TATCATGCCGATGCGCATTCGTCTCCTTCGGACATAGGTGTACCCAATTTTAATACATTCTAACCACGAAATATTCAATACCAAGCAACAACGATACCCTTACGATTGGCATGAGGCTTCTGCACCTCCAAATGGACTATCCTCCACGACTTGCTGGAGGAACGACGATCCACACATACCAGCTGGCCAAGGCCGAGGTCGCTGAAGGCCATGAGGTGACGGTCATAGCCTCAGCCGCAAAGGGCGCCTCCATGGACGAGATGTCCGAGGGCGTCCATGTGATCCGCGTCAAGGGAGCGTACACGCTAGGCTCGGGGCGGGCGGCCACCAAGGTCCTCAAGGACATCGATATCGTCCACGGCCATGGAACATGCACGCGGGGCCATCTATCCCGCAACAAGGGCTTCCCGACAATCGTGAAGATGCACAACACCTGGATCGGCGAGCTGGACCGCCATGTCAAGCTGAAGATACCCATCTCCTTGTCCAGGAAGGCAGCGATGCGGCTCTATACACGCATGGACCGCTATTGCGTCAGGCATGCCGATCACCTCATCGCTATCAGCAAGGTCGTCAAGGACGAGACCTTACAATACGGCGTCAGTGCTGACAAGATATCTATCATCTACAACGGCATCGACATCGACCGTTTCAAGGTGCCCGACGCCAAGCGCTCGGCCGTCCGAAAGAAGCTAGGTTACACCGACACCGATGTTGTGGTCAGCTACATCGGCCGCGTCGAGGTCCATAAGAACGTCATCTCGATGGTCAAGGCCTTCATGGGGATCAAAGGCCATGGAAAGGACCTGAAGCTCCTGGTCGTCGGCGACGGCAACGCCCTCGATGACGTTCAGGCCGAGGCGGCCCCGCTGAAGGACCGGGCCCAGTTTTTGGGCATGCTCAAGTACGACGATGTCCCGCAGTACTACGCGGCCTCAGACATAATCGTCTATCCGTCCTTGTACGAGGGCCTGGGCAACGTCATACTTGAATCCATGGCCTCGGGAAAGCCCATCTTGGCCTCCAATGTCGGCGGGATAAACGAGGTCTTTGTGAAAGGCACAGGCTATCTTGTCGAGCCGACCCCCGAGACCCTCCAGGAAAAGATGGAAGAGCTGATCTCCGACGAGGGCCTGAGACAGAAGATGGGCGAGCGCGGCCGCGAGGCCGTGGGTGCCAACTCCTGGCGCAACGTCGCGAAAAAGACCGTCGAGGTCTGCAAGAAGGTCCTCGATAAAAAGCAATGAGCCCTCAGTTGTAATCCTTGTTCCTTTGAATATACCAGCTCATTATCAGGCACACTAGGGCGAAGCCTATCATGGAGGCTAAGGCCGAGCCCCAGGCCATCATGTCCGTTCCACCGAGGCCCGTATTATACGGTGACAGAGACCTGATGTAGAAGTTCACCGTCCCGTACTTGATAGAGGTCCCGATGTTGGCGATAAAGGTCTCCCAGAACAGGGCATACAGCAGCCCGCCTATCAGGGCGTACTTTCTGAGCAGCGCCCCCAAGAACAGGAAGAAGGCACCCCAGGCCGCGATAGCGACGAACATCAGGCCGATATACTGTCCCAAGTGGAACATGAAGCCGCTTGTGAGGTCGAAAGAAGTATGCGTCGCAATGATCCCAAAGGTCAGCAGAAGCGGAATGAGGAACATGAAGAACACCGACAGCACGAAGCCGATGTACTTGTAGACCACGAGCTCGAGGTTGGACACCGGCCTCGAGGTGAGGTACGTTATGGTCTTTTGCTCCTCTTCCTCGGCAAACAGGGACGACCCGAACAGCAGGCATGCGTACAAGACGATGAACTGGAGATAGACCAGCATCACTATGACGACGAACAGCTCCGTGCCAGGCACGCTCTTGGGGGTCCACGTATAGGCCCAGTATCCCGGGATTATTAAGAGAAATAGGGACAGCCCGAAGAAGATGAGGGTCTTGCGGTCGTACAGGATGTTTTGGACAGTCATCTCAAGCAAGGCCCGGCCCTTAGTGGGCGCGAACTTGACCGCATCATGGAGCTTGGTCTGCGCATTAGGCGCTTGGGCGGAGCTCTCCGTGGTCCGGCCGGCCTTTTGCGTCTTGTTGGCCTTTCGGTTCACTGTAGCTCCTGCCATCCTATCCCTCCGTCAGGTACTTGAACACAGCATTGAGGTTGTCGTCGGGGCTGGTCAATCCTGTGTACATGATACCGGTCCGCGCTATGACCTTGGGCAGCTCTTTGTAGAAGAGCTCGGGCCTGTTGGTCTTCACAATCAACCGGTCTGGCTCGAACTCCAGCGTCGACACATACTCGAGCCCCTCGAGCTCTGAGCCCAGCTTCCTGGGCTCCACGGTCTCGATCATGATTGTGTGCGGGTGCTTGTCTATGAGGTCGCGAATGTCGTGGATGTTCCCCTGGGCCAGAAGCTTGCCCTTATTGATGAGCACGATGTTCTCGGTGAGCCTTTCTATCTCATGGAGCACATGGCTTGACATGAGTACGTTGCGGCCGTCCTTCTCAAGGTCCTTGATGACCTCGATTATCCTGACCCTGGCAAGAGGGTCGGTGCCGCTGAGCGGCTCGTCCAGGATCACAAGCTCAGGGTCGTGCACGATGCTCTGCGCGATCTTGATCCTCTGGCGCATGCCCTTGCTGTATCCGGCAAGCTTTCTGTTCATGTCGGCGGTCATGTCGACGGATGCTATGGCCCTCTTAGCGGCCTTCTCGGCTTCCGGTATCGACATCCCGTTGAGCCTACCCAGGTACTCAACGAACTGCAAGCCAGTCATCCAATGATAGAAAGAATCCTGCTCTGGGCAATACCCCATCACGGCCTTCAGGTGCGTGTTGTTGCGGGCCTCCTCTCCCAGGACCCAGAGTTTGCCCTGGGACGGGACCATCTGGCCCGTTACTAGTTTGAGCAAAGTGGACTTGCCAGCTCCGTTAGGGCCGAGGATACCGGTAATCCCCTTTTTAATTCCCAGGGTGATATTGTTGAGGCCCAGGACCATCCCGTACCACTTGCTCAGGCCCCAGGCAGCAATGGTCCATTCCTTGGGATCGAAATGATATTGCTGCGCGGCCATCTGGGAATATTGAGCGTACTGCGCATAGTATTGCGCATACTGTTGGTATGAATACTGGTTACCATAGGCGTAAGGCTGGCCGTAACCTGGCTGCGGCTGCACCGGCTGGGGCGCCGCGCCCTTTTCTTTCACGCCTTGGTCCACCGTCATGTCCGTCACACCGTTCTTATTCACTTATCTCCGTCTTTTCGACCTTGAACCATACCAGGAAGGTGCACACCACCCATATGACTGCAAGAACGATCAACGAATAGTACCAGTTATACTTCAAGTTGAGATTGTCCGCCACGTTGAAGGCGGTCCTGCCGACGACATCCAGGTCATCAGAAATACCAATGAGCCTGCTGTAATCACTGCTGAAGATTTGCGTTGCGATCTGTCCCATGATCGCCGTGACCAGGTAGACCACCACAAGGGCCGCCGCGGCATAGAAACGCCGCGCGGTCATCGATGAGAAGGCCAAGGAAAGGGTACTGAAGGTCAAGACGACAACCAGACCGTAGCCGATGATAGCACCCCATACCCAAAGATGGTCAATGAAGTAGGTGCTCGAGATCTTCGTCAAGAGCAGCAGCAGCGAAAAGGTGATCAAGTTCGGCACTATCGTCACGAGGCTCAGGATGGTGCCCACTGTCCCGAACTTACCAATCAAATAATCCCGTTTCGACATCGGTCTGGCGAAATACAGATTGTACGATTTCTCATTCAGGTCCGTAGCTATCATCTTGGACCCGATGACCGCCGCCAGGAGCAAGGTCCACAAGGACTCAAGGCTCATGACCTGGTCGAACATTATTGTGCCCGTCAGGTCCTGCTTCTTTGTATGCGACAGCTGGATAACGGAGAAGTAGCTTCCGGCGACGTTCTTATCGGACCTGGATTCCACCTGCACATTGACGGCGTTGGCCTTTGCGGAATCCTGGCGGGTCGAGAAGTCCATCACGACCGGGACCTTTTCCCCGGCCTCAAGCGATATCACGAAATACGTGACCTTGGGCCACATCTGCCGAGGAAGATCATTATTCTCGACGACCTTCGTCTTGAGGGGCACAGCAGTGCCGTTCACCAGGACGGTCAGTGACCATTTGGTGGGAATATTGTTGATGCTGACATTGTAATCGTCACGGTCCGTGCCGCTGTTGTAAATCTGGTATTCGACCTTGACCTTGTCGCCAGCCGTCCCCTCAAAGACCTCCTTTGCGAACTCCAGCTCATAGGATCTCTTTTGCTCGGCCAGGAGCGGATCGGGGGCGATTATCGTGGCCGTGCTGAAATAGTCCCCCCTCCGACCGGTCTGGGCCTTTACCTGGATCATAGCGCTGTCCATAGGGAACGCGTTGTGGGGCGGTATGACCACGAGGCTCGCCGTTGTCCAGACCCCGTCCGTTTCTGGTTTGATGTACGCCGCCCAGCCCATCGGCGTGTTGATGGTCGAGAACTGGGTCATATTGGTGAAGAAGGCACCCTTGAGCGGATAGACGGCCTCTGAAGTGTTATTGATCATTTGATACATCCCGACCTGGGCCGCCTGGGACCCATCCCATGTGTTAGGCGAGTCCGCCTCCATCTGGAGAGCGCCCATTCCGGCCGAGAGCACCGGGAACAGCATCGAGAACACCCATGACAGCACGATGAGAATGATGACGGGAACGGTCTTCACATTGAACCGGACGCTCTCCGATATCATCCTGGTGACTATCTTCTTGCGGTCGTCGAGCTTCCCGTTCCAACGGGTGTACCGCTCGTTCTTGATACCAGTCCAACCAAAGGGCGACGCCGGTGGCGCCATCCCCGGCTGCGGTGGCGTCACTTCTTGCCACCCCCCTTCTCCTGGGCCCTTATGACTTCTAGGAAAAGGTCCTCCAAAGATTTGGCGGATTGACTTACGAACCTGACCTGGATGCCCACGGAGGCACCGGCCCTCATGACGGCCTGGTACGCGTCCTTGAGCCTCTCCTCCTTGCCGGCATCGACCCGAACGTTGCCGCCCTTCTCGAGCTCGTTCTCATAACCTGCCTTGGTGAGCTCCTTCGTGAAGGCGTTTATCTCTTCTTCCTTCCCCTTGACCCGCACGCTAAGGACCGTTTTATTGGCGATGAGCATGTGTTTGATGTTGCCCTGGCTCAGTATCTGGCCCGAGCTCATGATCACGACATTGTCGCACACCATTTCGACATCTGGAAGAAGGTGCGAGGATAGTAACAGGTTCTTCTTCTCGTCGTGGGCCAAGGAACGGATAAGGGCGAGCATCTCGTCGCGGCCCCGCGGGTCCAGCCCGTTCGTAGGCTCGTCCAGGAGCAAAAGCTCTGGGTCGTGGACCAGGGCCTGGGCAAGCTTGATCTTCTGCCTCATGCCCGTAGAATAGGTCGAGATCTTTCGGTACCGTTCCTCACCGACGCCGATGTAATGGAGGACCTCGTGGGCCCTCTGGAGGGCGTCGGTGCGCGACATTCCGACCATCTGGCCCATGTATGTGCAGAAGGTCACCGCGTCCATGTCGAGGATGAGGCATTCATGCTCCGGCATGTAGCCGATGCGCTGGCGGATGTCGAAGCCTTCCGTATCGATGGACTTGCCAAGGACCGTTCCCGAGCCGCTCGTCGGTTCCAAAAGCCCGATGAGGACCCGTATGAGCGTGGACTTGCCGGCCCCGTTGGGTCCCAAGAGCCCCGTGGCCCCCTTGGGCACCTTGAGGGAGATGTTGTCCAAGGCCGCGATGGTCTCGAACTTCTTGCTGATGTTCGCGGTCTCGATGATGAATTCCGGGCCTTCCGGGTCCTTTGGGCCGTTGTCCTTCGCCACGGTGGGGGATTGTGCCTCTTGTTGATGTTCTTTTTGGGCACTTTCCTTGGAGGTTGCGCTCACGGACACACCCTACTGGGCCCTGGGCCCGATCACCTAATCAGGGGGGATATTTAAAATAACAATAGAAAGATTCTTTCTAAGCGGTCAAGGGGCTTCGACCATTCTTTGTAAATGGTAAACTATACATACCATTCTTATCATTAATCCAAATGCATGCCCAAGAAGGGTTTCAAGAACTGCCCCGAATGCGGCGCTGAGGTCAGCAAGGACAAGCTGGCCAAGCACATACGCAAGGTCCACCCGAAGAAGGCCTCGGACCACGGTGTCATCGAGCCAAAGCGAAGCAAGACCGCCAAGGCCCTAAGCGCCCGCAAGGTCGAAAGGCTCGAGTTCCAACGGGCCAAAGAGCAAAAGAAGACCATGCGCATCGTCGCCGTTGTTGCGATCGTTATCGTCGCCGTCATAGTTGTCGGCTATTATCGGGACTCTATAATCCCCCACAAGCACAACCCCGTGGCCGTCATCGAGACCTCTTTGGGGACCATCAAGATCGAGCTATACAAGGACAAGGTCCCCAACACGGTGGACAATTTCGAAAAATATGCCAATGCCCATTTCTACGATGGCCTCATCTTCCATCGTATAGCTAATCTAGACGCCACGGCGCCTAGTACTCATATCGTGCAAGGCGGAGGCTTCGATGCGAGCATGACCGCCAAGACCGCCCTGTATCCTGCAATAGACCTCGAGATCGACCCCACCCTCACGCATGTCGACGGGGCCGTGGCCATGGCCCGCACGACCGAGGTCAATAGCGCCACGAGCCAGTTCTACATCTGTGATGGACCACAGCACTTCTTGGACGATTCGGTCCGGCAGTCCCAGTCCAGCGAGCGCGGCTACGCGGTCTTCGGCCAGGTCACCTCGGGTTGGGACGTCCTGCATGCCATCGCCAACCACCCGGTCGAGACCCAAGGCAGCAATCAGAACGTGCCTGTCGACCCTAAACCGACCATAGACAAGGTTACCATCGAATAGGAGACACGAGGCAACCTTTTTTATATTGGAGTAAGATATCACAAGAGGCGCAAGAATGGCGAACCCTATCGCGGTCATCGAAACAAACATGGGGACCATAAAGGCCGAGCTCTTCATGGACAAGGTCCCGATCACTGCTGGTAATTTTATTAAACTTGCCGAGAAGCATTTCTACGATGGCGTTGTCTTCCACCGCGTCATAGACGGCTTCATGATCCAGGGCGGATGCCCCGAAGGAACAGGCTTTGGCGGTCCGGGCTACACGATCAAAGACGAGTTCCACGCATCCTTGCGGCACAAGGGCGAGGGCCTTCTCTCCATGGCCAACACTGGCCAGCCCAACACTGGTGGGTGCCAGTTCTTCATCACCTTGGCCCCCACGCCTAACCTGGACAACAAGCACGCCATCTTCGGCCGCGTCGTAGAAGGCATCGAGGTGGTCAGGGCCATCGGCAAGGTCCCCACCGACCAGGGCGACAGGCCGATGAAGGAAGTCCGGATGAACAAGGTGAGGATAGTAAAGTAAGGCCACCGACGGGACATCCATGACATTTCTTGAATTTTATTTGAGGTGAATACACAGGATGAACGAAAAGGACTTCAAGTTCGCTTTCGACCTTCACATTCACACCATCGCTTCTTTCGATGGCAAGGCCACCGCGCAGGCCATGTGCCAGGTGGCCCAGGGCCGGGACCTCAACGGCATCTGTATCACGGACCACGACGCGCTCACGAAGTTCGAGTCGCCCTATCCGGGATTTCTGGTTATCCCCGGCATCGAGGTCAGGGTCGAGACCGACACCATCTGGGCCGATGTCCTGGGCATCGGGATCCAGGAGATGGTCCCCCTGGGCCTGGGCCTGGCCGAGACCATAGACGCGATACACGAGGCAGGCGGCCTGGCCATCATACCACACCCCTTCTCAAAGCTCCCCAACTTCCCCGCGATCGGGGACGCCATCCACTCCGTTGCAGAGCTCATAGACGGCGTCGAGGTCACCAACCCCAAGGAGCACATCGACAACACCCGCGCACGCAAGGTTGCCAACAACCTCAACGTCGCCAAGGTCGGGGGCTCCGACGCCCACACGATCGATGATGTTGGCAAGGGCGTGACGGTCGTCCCGCCCGTTTCCTCGTTAGAAGAACTTCTGGACTTCATCGAGGCCAAGACCTGCGAGGGCGTAATAAGGCGCATCTAGGTGGTTCCAGTTCACCTTTAAGGTTTTTCATTATAAATCTAATCATAAACTACTTCAATATCATCCCATATGCCCTTGACAGCAGGGGGAGTAAAATGGTCAACATCAGGAAGACCGCACTCAATCATATCCACAGGCAACTTGGAGCGAACATGGTGGAGTTCGCCGGCTGGGACATGCCCATCTGGTACACCTCCATCATCGACGAGCACATGGCCGTCCGCAACAGCGTTGGAATCTTCGACGTGTCCCACATGGGCGACATCACCATCAAAGGCAAGGACACGATGGACTTTTTGTCCAAGATTTTCACCAACGACCCGAGGCGCTGCCAGGTCGGGGACATGAGATACACCCACCTTTGCAACGAGAAGGGCCAGGTCATGGACGACATGATCATGTACAAGTATTCCGACGACCACTTTTTCGTGGTGCCCAACGGGGCCACCGCCGACATGGTCTGGGCCTGGTTCCAAAAGCACGCCAAGGGCTTCAAGATCGAGATGACGAACACGACCTACGATTGGTACTGCATAGCGGTCCAGGGCCCCCACGGCTTCGAGACCGTCCAGAAGCTCACCAAGGAGGACCTGTCCCCCATGAAGTTCTTCTCTTTCCGCGAGGTCGACCTAGGCGTCGGCGACAAGGTCATGACCTGCCGCTCCGGATACACAGGCGAGGACGGCTTCGAGCTGGTCGGGCCCAACAAGTTCGCAGAGCCTCTCTGGAAGAAGCTCGTCGCGGCCGGCAAGGAGTTCGGCATGAAGCCAATAGGCCTGGGGGCCCGTGACACCCTGAGGCTCGAGAAGGGCTTCCTGCTCTCAGGCTCGGACTTCCACAACGACCGGACGCCCCTCGAGTGCGGCGTCGGCTGGGCCGTCAAGTTCGACCACGATTTCATCGGCAAGGGCCCCATCGAGAAGCAGAAACAGAAGGACGAGTACGAGCACTTTAGGGGCTTCATATGCCAGGAGCCAGGCATCCCGAGGCACGGCTGCAACATAGAGATCAACGGCAAGAAGATCGGCACCGTGACCTCTGGCACAATGTCCCCGGTCCTCAAGAAAGGGGTCGCCTTGGGCTTCTTGCCCAAGAAATACATCGCTGCCGGCACAAAGGTCGACATCGTCGTCCGAGACCGCAAGATCAAGGCCGTGGTCCACGACTTCCCCATGGTGCCCGACAACAAGAAGTGAGCTTTAATCAGGATGAACGCAATTATAGGAGTAGAAAATCAAAGTAACGAGGTGGAATAGATGACCAACGTTCCGAATGACCTAAAGTACACGCAGACCCACGAGTGGCTGAAAGTCGAGGGAAAGAAGGGCCGGATGGGGCTCACGGACTACGCCCAGCACCAGCTGAGCGACATCGTGTTCGTCGAGTTCCCTGCGGTCGGCCGGAAGGTTAAGAAGGGAGAGGCCATCGGTGTCGTCGAGTCCGTGAAATCGGTCTCCGACATGGCCACCCCCGTGTCCGGCACGGTCGTCGAGGTCAACAAGTCCTTAACGGACAACCTCGAGGCCATTTCCAAGGATCCCTACGGCAAGGGCTGGTACGCCATCATCGAGATCTCTGACCCCAAGGAGGTCAACTCCCTGATGGACGCCGGAGCCTACAAAAAGCACATCCACGAATAGGCGCGTCCTGGGTCCAAGTCTGAAAGCCCCGATAGGGGCCGGCCCCGACCGAAGGCCCTGCCCTGATCATCTTTCATCGGGCGGCAGGAGGTTGGGTATCCCGTCCTCTATCGGATAGTCTATTTTGCATTTCCTACAGGTGAGGGAACCTACCAGTATCTCCTTCTTGTTCTCCTTTTTAACTTTGAGGTCCAGGTCACCCTTGCACATGGGGCAGGCTAAAATGTCCATGAGGTCGCGACGCATCTTCCTCACCAGACCTTCAAGGGCCCTTGTCCGTGATAAAGATTTTGGGGACCTTGGGCGGGCCCTCCCCGAAAAGGATTAATTACCCCTTGTGGGTTATTAGCTTTGGTCAAAATGGCACGTAAGAGACGGACGCAGCAGAGCGAGGACCTCAAGCTCCCCGATTTCGACGAGAAGTCCTACTTGCAGCTCGAGATGCGCGGCTCTGTCTTCATGCTGCTTTGCGTTGGTCTGGCCCTCCTGATGGCCGTCCTGGCCGCCTTTCTGACCTGGGGCATGAAGGACGGCCGCATAGCCTTCGTGCTGGGCATCCTCGGGTTCTTTTTGGTGCGCATGCTCATGAACGTCCTCAAGGTCGACACTACGGGCTTCGACAAGATGCGCTGGGCCAGCGGCTTTGGCAGTTACATGTTGACCTTCATCGTCATCTGGACGCTTCTCATCAACCCGCCCCTCGTGGACCTCGTGCCCCCCAAGATAACCGACAAGACCGCTTACAACCAGGAGCTGGACTCTATAATTGGCATCGGGGCCAATGTCGACGACAACCAGGGCGTGAACTCTGTGCAAGTGGCCCTTACAGACCCCTTGGGCCACGATGCCGGGACCATCAAGATGAACCGTACCGTTCAAAACCAGTACTGGGTCGAGATCCCCCACCCGATGGTCGGGAAGTACAACTACACCATCGAGGCCCGGGACCAAGGCGGCTTCGACGTTACTTATTCCAATTACATGCAGGTCTGGCCCGACGAGGCGCCGACCGTGAAGCTCTATGGCACGGCCCTGAACATAACGATAGGAGACCCAATCCGGGTCCAGATAAAGGACAATGTCAGCGTCATCCTGGCCTTCTGGGGCCTCGACCAGCCGCCGAACTTCTCCACAATACCCAACACCAAGGAGATCCAATTGAAGCTCACAGACAATAAGGACTCAATTGTAACCATCCCGACGACACAGTGGTCCGGCGGACCGCACCTTGTGACCGTCTGCGCGATGGACCGGGTCCCCCATAGGGAGACCTGTAGCAACTTCCATTTCAATGTTTTGTAAAACTTAGCGCTCCCAGGGGAACCTGTCGTCCAGGAACTGGGACATTTGTATCGGGAAGGTCCTCGCCAGGGCCTCAAGGTCCAGGGTCTTGAAGCTGTCCTTGGCCTCTGCATTTAGCTGCTTGCCCAGGTTCAAGGTCACGAGCTTTGCTTTGATGAGCTCGAGGGGCCTCCTGAACTCTCTTTTGACATAGACCGCCCAGCGCCGGTCCTTGATATGGGGCCTGCCCGCCTTTCTAGGATGGTCCTTCCATGTGTCCAAGAAATCCTTCTCGTTGGGATGGCCGACCTCCGGCCCGGGGTGGATGTGGGTGGCAGACAGCTCCCTTACGCCAGTCTCGAGGATCACCAGGGCCTTGCCCTTGCGGCCCTCTGCAGGCACCTCGACTATGAATCCATGGCCCTTGACCATTGGGAACCCGTGGTTTTCAAGCAGGTCCCCTAAGGCCCGCTCGGCCTTCGAGATCTGGGACGCGTAGATGTCCTCGACGACTTCGGGGACAGCGATCTCGACACCGACGACCTCCGTGCCTCGTTCCCGGAGGATCCTTGTGATGTCCGCTTCCTTGAGGACCTCGACGGCCCTCGGGAAGAAGAACCGCTCCGACGGAGCCGATAGATAGGCCCCCGCGGCGTGGATGAGAAGACTGAAAGAGCCCTCTGAAACGGGGGCCGCAACGTTCCTGTCGGGGTCAACGGGGTCCATGAACATGAAGGCCGAGCCCTGGGCAGGGAACTTCCCTTCGTCGAGCCTGAGCCGGACCTTGCGGTCGAATTTTTCCGCGGCCTTCAAGACCCCCAGGAAGGTACCGAACTTCAAGACCATGATCTCGCAAAGGTATCCCGAGAAGCCCTCGATGGCGATCTCGGCCCCGTAGATCCCGATGCCTTTCAAGAAGGCCTTGAAGAGCCGGATCTCGTCGCCCTGGCCAGGCCTCAGATGCTCCATGACGTACTTCGTGTGGAAGGGCGTCCGGTCCACGGCCGACATCTTGGCTCCGGCCTTTTCGACCTTGAAGCAGGGTACGACCTCGGTATCGAAGCCCTCGAACTTTCCCCTCAGGTATGGATGCTGCGCAAAGCGCTTCTCGGGGGCCTCCAAGAGCGCTTCCCCCAGCCCTAGGGCATCTTTCCTTACCGTTTCCAAAGGTGTAGTAGTCGGGAACATTATGAAAAGGTCCAGGTCGGGCATCTTCAGGAAGGTCCCCTTTGCGACGGAGCCCACCATGAGAGGCTCGGCTCCTAGGCCGCGCTCCTTAATGAGCTGCCAGGTTCTTTCAAGAAGGTCCTCGACGACCTTTTGGAGCTGCCGCTCCTCTTCTGGGGTCGGCTTGATACGCTTGAGGATATCCTTCTCAACTGTCACGGCAAGGCCACCTTCGCTTGGGACCTTTATCAGTCGGACAAGGATGCCACGCCTAAAAAGGATTATGTCTGCCCGAGAAAGGCAGGTGATACAAATTTCATCATATAATTATCCGACTTTAGAAAATTATACAAAACCCTCATTAAGGGGAAAGGTTTTAAGAAAAAATCGTAGCCCAAAGGACCGAGGTATCCCCATGAAACATTGCAAGGAATGCGGAGTACCGGACATCATCGGCAGGGACCAGCGATGGAGCTCCGACGGGACGATCCCTATCACGGGCGACCCGAACTTCAGGATGGGCATCGTGGAGGTCCCGGTCATGCGGGAGATCGCCTCTAGGCTCGAAAAGATCGTTGGCCCCAGCATCCATAACATGTTCATGGAGAGCAAGCGCAAGTACGCAAGGCACTACATCGACATCCTTCTGAAGGGCCCCCTGGGCTTTTTGGTCCGTCACACCGCCTCCGGCGGCAAGAAGGTCTACCAGACCCTTTTGCAGACCTCGACATCTCTAGGCTACGGACACGCCACCGTGGACGAGTACAAGCGCAAGACCTTGGTCCACGGGACCATACACAACCCCTATTACACGCCCTTTTTCGTCGGCGACGTCCGCGGTGTCTTCGAAAGCGTCGAGCGGCTCCCCTCAACGGGAACCTGGGTCGACAAAGGCGACGTCGCGACCATCGCGGTCGATGTGATGGCGGGCGAGGACGAGCTCGGGAAGCGGTTCCAATACGACGACACCCTCAGGAAACCAGGCGACCTGAAGTACACGCCATGCAAGAGCTGCGGGCTTCCCAAGGAACTGTCCCGCTTCGTATGGGACCTTGACAAAGGGACCATCCTTGACACCAAGGCCAACGAGCGCGTTTTCATCACCGGTCTCAACGACTTCAACGGCGTCTTCATGGAGCTTGAGGAGGCCATCGGGGACATAGTGCCCAATACCATCCTCGAGGTCAACCGCGAGCACGGGGTAAAGCTGGTCAAGAACAGGGTCGTGACCGGCTACGGCGATCTGGTGCGCGGGGCAGGCCTCAAGGGCCTGGCCTACACGACCTTCCAGGGTAACAATGATCAGGTCAAGCTGACCTTCAAGAACACCTTCAATAAGAACTACGTCGTCGGACGGGCCCTGGGCGTCTACGAGGGGCTCGAGGGCAAAAAGCCCGAGCATACGATTAAAGAGACACCGGGCATAATCGAGCTCACAATCAAGGGCAGGGGGGCTTGAACTGTCCACGACAAGTGCTCCCAAGATGAAGGCCAACCCCCTCGGGCAAAAGGTCCTCGAGATCCTAACACCTAAGGTCGGGGCCATCGTTGCCCAGGCGATGCTTGAAAAGCAATGCAATGCCATCGGCGCTTCCCCGGCCTTCTTGCGCAAGGACCATCTTGAGCCCCTTGCCAAGAGGATAGAGCACGTCCTAGTCATCTTTGGCCACGACGGAAAGGAAGTCAGCAACAAGATCCGGGCCCTCTAAGAAATTACGCATCGTTTTTTTCTTATCCAGGTACTATTCCTGCCCTTTTCCCACCATCAAAAGATATTCATCCCAAAATAGGCATTACCTGTCCGTCAAGAAAGGTGACGGTCGATGGACCCGATTGGGATAATCTACGGAAATGTCGGGACGACGGAGTTCAGGTTCGCAGTCTCCGACCGGAGCATCAAAAGGAACGAATACGTCGAGGTCGGACACCCCGAGTGCGGCTCGGTCCTGGGGCAGATCATGGACATCACTAGGGAGACCGATCTTTCCTTTGACAGGGCCCAAAAGCTCAGCATCGGCGAGGAGGTTCCTATCGGCGAGCAGGTCGCGGCCCTAGTTTCCGTCATTGGATACCGTGACGAACGCAACACGCTTTTAGTCCCAAGGACACCTTTTGAGGCCGGCACCAAGGTCTTCGTGGCCTCGGAAAAACTTGTTCGTTCTGTACTAGGCCTCAAAGAGGACAAGGAAACAGGGGCCTATGTCGGGATCCTCAAAGGCCACGACATCAAAGTCTACATCGACATAAACTCCATGGTCCAAAAGCACGCTGCCATACTGGCCAAGACCGGCGGCGGAAAATCCTACTTTTTGGGCGTCATGGTCGAGGAGCTTCTTAAAAAGGGCGTGCCTCTTGTCATCATCGACCCCCATGGCGAGTACTCCTCCTTGATGCACCCCAACAACAACCCCAAGGACCTTGCCCTGATGGACAAGTACGGCATCAAGCCCATGGGCTTTGCCGACAAGGTCGTTGAATACTCTCCCGATGTCTCGCTCAACAAGACCGCGGTGCCCCTCAAGTTCGACGAGATAAACCTCGACGCCAAGGACCTCATGGACTTCATGGATTCCAAAAAAGGCGGCACCCAGCTAGGCATACTTCGGCGCGTCACCCGGCAGCTCACGATCGACAAGAAATTCTATTCCCTCGATGACATAATCAGTATGGTCAAAAAGGACAAGAACCCGTCCAAATGGAACATCATCAACACCATCGAATACATCCAATCGACGGGCATCTTCGGCGAGCCCCCGACCAGGATCAGCGACCTGGTCAAGGAGGGCCAGGGCACCATCATCAACCTCAAGGGCATCTCCCCCGACATACAAGAGATGGTCGTGGCCCGCATGGCCAAGAAGCTCTTCTTGGCCCGCAAGCTCAATCGCATCCCTCCCTTGATGCTCGTCGTCGAAGAAGCTCACAACTTCTGCCCCCAGCAGGGCGGTGCGATGACCCTGGGCGTCCTGCGGACCTTGGCCTCTGAAGGGCGTAAGTTCGGCCTGGGTCTCACGGTGGTCAGTCAAAGACCGGCAAAGATAGATAAAAACGTCCTGAGCCAGTGCGCCACCCAGATAATACTCAAGGTCACCAACCCCAACGACCTCAAGGCAATATGCCAGTCCATCGAAGGACTGACCCACGGGATGGAAGAGAACATACAGAGGCTCCCGATGGGGTCCGCCATCATCACGGGCGGTTCTATCGTGACCCCTATAATAATCGAGGTCAGGGTCCGCCACTCCAAGCATGGCGGCGTATCCGTACCTATTATTTCCGCGGCCACCCAGGCCCGGAAGATCCCCCTCGAGGAAATGGTCGAGAAGATGCGCTCCGCCCATCCCGAGCTTGGTGACGACGGCGAGGACCTGGACCTCCGCGACGAGCTCGACGAGGTCGAAGGCGAGGACAAGCTCCTCAAGGACATGAAGTACACCGGCAAGCTCGAAAAGCTCGAGGAGCAGACCAAGGGCACCGATGTCATGTCCCAGGACGAGCCCGAGGCTGAAGAAGAGGAGCCCGAGAAAAAGGATGACGAGGAAGAGGAAGAAAAAACAGACGAGGGCTCCGAGGATGACGAAGAAGATGAAGAGGACGACAAAGAGGAAGAAGAAGAGAAATCCAAGGAAGACGAGGACACATGAGCCCGAAGAAAGAGGACATCGCCAAGGCCTTGAAGGCCAAGGCCCAAAAGGACCTGGGGACAACCAAGCGCGCCCTCGAGAAGGTCAAGATAATAGCACCAGAGCGGGCCCACTTGAAGGCGGTCGCAGAGGACTTCCTTTCCATGGCCCAGGCCTATTACAACGATGCACGGCATTTCTATGACAAGGGCGATTACGTGAACGCCTTCGCCTGCGTCAATTACGCCCACGGCTGGCTCGATGCAGGGGCCCGTCTAGGTATCTTCGATGTTGACGAGGATGATAAGCTCTTCACCTTGGCCCACTAGGTTCGGAGGACACGACGATGGGAGCACTAAAAGGCGGAATGAGGCCCACGATGGTCACCTGCCCCAAGTGCTGGAAGAAGGTCAAGCCGGACCACCTCCGAAAGCATCTAAAAAAGGTCCATGGCATCACGAAATCCGAGACCAAGATCGGTAAGCGCCACGGCCCCATTGTCAAGTTCCCCCTCGGAAAGTTCGCCATCGTCCTGGCCATCGCCGTAGTGTGCATACTCATCATCGTCTTTGCGGTCCCTGAGCTCACTAAACCGGGAACGGACCCGGTCTTCTCGATAGATAGGACCACCCACGACTTTGGGATCATCGGTTCCGAGACGGTCTCGACCAACTTCACCATCACCAACAACGGCGACGGTGACCTGTGGCTCTACAACATCTCCACGACCTGTGACTGCACGACCGCGACCTTGTATTACAAGGGCCAGCCAAGCCCGACCTTCAAGCAGACCGGCAATCACAACTACAAGTTCAGGATCCATGCTTCCGAAACGGTCCGCCTCGAGGCCACCTTGGATTCGACCTATTTCTCACAAAGCGGGCCCGTCTATCGACTGGTCCATTTAGAAACGAACGACAAGGACCATACGATCGTGGAAATAACACTGACCGCGAACATCCAACGCTAGTTCTTCTTGGGCTTTTTCTTTTCCTTCAGGGTCGTCTTCTTTTTCTTCTCGGGCGGCGTGGTCATCCAATCGATGACGCCCTCGGCGCGCTCCAGCTCTATGATCGCCAAGACCTTGGCGTCCTTGTTCTTTGCCATGAGGGCCCGGAGGCTCTCGCCCATGCAAAGCTCCCTGGAACCTTCGACAATGCGGAAGCCCTTGGCCTTGTTAAGAAGCCGGTCCCAGGTAAGGACGAACTCCTCAGGGGTCTTGATATCGAACCGCTTGCGCCGCATGGCGCGGAACCTGAAGGACTGACGTAAAAGGTCCGTAAGGTCTACGGACTTGACATAGATGTCCGTGTGGGTCTCGTTATCCAGATCCAGGGTCGTGACCGGTATCTTCAATTGATCAGCGATGTCCAAGGCCATGGTGAAGCACGGCGGTGGGGCGTCTATCTCACCGTACTTGGCAAGGTTCTTCACATAGGCGATGTCAATATTGGAAAGGTCGGGCTCGTATTTTTTCTTCTGCTCGAGGCGCTTCCTTAGATATCGCAGGCCTTCCAGATCCTCGGGCGCCAGTCCAAAGGCCAGCACGTCAGGCTTTAGTTCCTCGACCAATTTAACGGCGAACTCACCGTCCCGTAGGAGCCCCTTGACGGCCTTGAAGACTGTCAATCTCCCGTCGTAGAAGGTCTTGACCGCGTCCTTAGGGACCTTGCCGAGCTTCGGTTTGGATTTCCCCATCAGTTCCCACCATCGAGCGAGGACCTTAAGACCAGACCTCTAAAATAAGTCTTCCCATGGCGCCAGAGAGCTCATTTCTTCCTTTCTTTGAGGATGTGCATGACCTCTTCGGGGCCGTCGCAATTGTCGAGCTCGCTTTTCGCGATGACCGGCGTCCCCTCGATGTTCTGGCGCAGCGTCTGCTTGTTCATGATCAGGACCGAGTCCTTTTCCGCGATCTTGGACAGGGCCGCCATAATCTTTGCCTTCTCAACGGTGGTCTTGTTCTGCTGCCCCAGGCCAGTAAGTATCAGGGTCTTCTTGTCCTCCGAGAGCGCGTCGAAGGGGCACTTGACCGTCGGGATCACGACAAAGCCCAGGCCCCTGAACCTCTCGAAGACATGCTTTGCAAAATCCCCGCCCGAGCGGCCCGGCCTGTAAAGGTCCTTGGCCACATCCTTGACGGGCGCGAGCGCCTTTACGGGATTGACGATGGGGGCCCCGAGGAACTCCTCCATCTTTACAACGACATTGTACATCGCCTTGCCACCGCTCTCATAGAGCTGGATGGACCGGCGCGAGACCCCGGCCGCCTTGGCCAAGGTGCCCAAGGAGATGCCCTTGGCCGACCGGACGCGTTTAAGCTCATTGCCGTCGATGTTCACATAGGGCCCGCCGGGCCCTGCGAGCACGAAGGGCGGAACACCCTCGATGAAGTAGTCCATGAGGGTCTCGATGGACATCACGGGCATCCCGTGGCGAAGATAGACGACGCCCTCATCCAAAAGGTTGGTATTGGACCGCTCGCCCACAAGGAGCGGGAAGGCGTTGAGGTGCTTGCATACCAGCATGACCTGGTTAGCGACGTCCCCGTCGAGGGCATCTATGTTGGACAGGACCTTGATTATAAGGAGCATGGCGTCCCGGCGCGCCACTATGTCGAAGTTGACCGTCTGGAACAGGTCCGGGTCCGAGATATAGAACCCTGCCCTTGAAAGGACCTGCCCGGTCTCCTTGATCATCCTGTTCCTGTCCACGAGTTCCCACCTGCTGGACAAGATGTTGTGTACAACTATTTAAATCATGCGAGACGGGCCTTTTCATCGACGGAGAACCCGGAACGGTGCCATGGGGAGGCAAGTGCAGCGGCCGGCCCCTTGGGACCGCCTTATCAATAAATGATTGATAAGAAAACCGGCAATCCCGGCCTTGACCCCAAAAGATAAAAGCCCCCGTCGTAGATTGGGCATCGATGCAATCCACCGAGGCCATACTGGAAGGTGACACGGTCGTCGTGCCCAAGGAGACTGAGGCAAGCCGCCTCTACAGCAAGGGCCATTTCGGGGTCCCTGAATCCGGCGGGGCCCTGCGATTGCACCTTTTAGA
>Ga0209777_10003642_pt1 | contig 18889 bp, 15 predicted proteins | sample FrelakmetHBP12HB_FD_187147 | JGI IMG/M metagenome (GOLD analysis project Ga0209777, IMG submission 187147) | Freshwater lake sediment microbial communities from the University of Notre Dame, USA, for methane emissions studies -HBP12 HB (SPAdes)... | ecosystem: Environmental > Aquatic >...
AAGCTGGAGTTGGAGATGCTGAGCGTCCCGCCGCTGTAGCTGTCGTAGTAGATCGCGCCGCCGTGGTAAGTCGCCGAGTTCCCCGAAAACAGGCTGTTGGTAATCGTGAGGTTAAGGGTTAAGGCGGAAGAGCTGAATATCGCGCCGCCGTAATTGGCCGGATCACTGTTGTTGGAGAAGGTGGAGTTGTTGATGTTCAGCGTGGCGCTGACACTACAGCAAGGGACCCACAGCCCCGGCTGGCCGCCCGTGACCGTCAGGCTGTCGAGTGTCAGGGATCCACCCGTCAGGGAGAAGACCGCAAAACCCGGCACGCCCGAGTCGCGTTGAATGATGGTGGTTCCCGGCCCTGCACCCTGGATGGTGGTAGTGGTATTGATGTCCGGGGACGCCGCGGCGCGGTTGAGGTTGTTGATGTGCTCGAGGTGGTAAGTGCCGGCGGGGACGATGATCGTGTTGCCCGAGGCTGAGCCCGCCGCGCACCCGTTGACCGGAAGGTCAGTCTGCGCCGCCTTGATGGCGTCGCCCAGCGTGCAGTCGTTGGTGAGATCGGCAGCGAACTGCAACGTGGTGTTCACCGTAATCACTTGCGACTGCACGCCGCCGCCGGAGAGGGCCACCGTGACCGTCGGCGCGCCGGTACTCGAAATCGTCAGCGTCGCCGCGCGCGGTCCCGTCCCTTGGGGGGTAAAGGTCAACGAGATTGTGCAGGTTCCATTCGGGATCACCGTTCCGGTGGTACAGGTATTCGCCGAAATAGAGAACTCTGCGGAGTTGGAGCCACTTAAGCCCGCGCTGACCCCCGTCAGATAGTTGAAGGTGGTATTGGTGAAGGTCAGGGTCTGGGGCGCGCTGGTGGTATTCACCCCTTGATCGGGAAAGATAAGCGCGCTGGCGGACGAGCCTAGGCCGATCCCTGTCCCCGTCAAGACCAGACTCTGCATGCTGTTGGCCACATTGTTCGAGTCGTCTGTGACGACGAGAGAGCCCATCTCCGCCCCGAAGATCGTGGGTGTGAAGGTCACGGAGATGGTGCAAGTCCCTGCCGCCGCCACTGTCGCGGGCAGGCTGCCGCAGGTGGTGCCCGACACGGCGAAGTCGCCCGTCGTGGCGATGTTGCTGATCGTCAGGGCAGCGGATCCGGGGTTGGACAGCGTCACAGTTTGCGGCGAGGTGGTGGACCCTACCGGCTCGCTTCCAAACGGAAGGCTGACAGGTGGCGTCAGTTGGGCAAACGGCACGCCTGAAGTGGGATTGGCTTGTCCCGTCAGGTTCACCGTCACGGGGCTGGAGCCGTCGCTACTTTGGATCGTCAGGGTGCCGGTGATCGTTCCTGTAACGCCCACAGCCGGCGCAAAGGCCACGCTGATCGGGCAATTGCTGGCCGCCGCCAATGTCCCCGAACAGCCGTTGGTCACCGTAAAGTCGGGGTCCGAACTGCTGACGCTACTGATCGTCAAGCTGGGATTGGCGTAGTTGGTGAAGGTGACGGTCTGTGACGGGCTCGTGGCCGGATTGCTCGTCGGCGGGAAACTCAACGAGAGCGGCGAAGCGGTGAGGTCCGTCTCGAAGGCGCCGATATCGCAGGCGGCGCCCAGGGGCCTGGTCTGGCCCAGCTCATCCGTGGTCGCGCAGGCCGCCGGACCGCTGCCCGTTGTGGCGGGATTGCCCGCGTCAATCGCCGGGCTGCCCATCAAAAGCGCCAGGGTAGAGGGCTCCGGACAGGTTAGCCCTGCCGGACCGCAGATGAACGTCGTCACCACCGACGCACTGACAATCGCTCCGTTGTTCTGGAGCGGACCCAACTGCGGATTGACGGGGACCGAACTGGTTCCCACCTGGTCGCCCGTCGAAGGGATGAAGCTGCAACTGGCGTTGTTCCCAATCAGGTTGTAGCCCTGGGAAGCGAACGTGGCACTGCCCATCTGCACCGTCGAGCAGTCCGGCGCCAGGCTGCTGGTGTCCGTGTTGCCCGCAATGATCGTGTTCTCGAAAGTGAAAAAGTCATTGGGGTTCACGCTCTGAAACGCCAAGCCGCCGCCTCCGGTATAGTTGTTGGAGTTGTGGGCGGTGTTGCCCGAGATGGTCACATTGTTCAAGTCCAGCCCGCCGCCGTAGGAGCTACTCAGGCCGTTGCCGTACAGGTAAATGCCGCCGCCCCCGTTGGTCGCGGTGTTGCCGCTCAGCGTGGTGTTGACCAGGCGCAGGACTTGGCCCACGCTGCCGTAGTAGTCGCGGTAGATGCCGCCGCCTACGCTGCCCGCCGTGTTGCCCGAAAAAGTGCTGGCGGTGATGGTGGTCTGCGAGCCGCTCGCGGAAAGATACAAGCCCCCGCCCCCGGTGGAGGCCGAGTTGGTGGTGAGGCTGCTGTTGGAGAGGGTGAGCGGAATGTTGCTCCACACCGCCCCGCCGTAAGTCGCGCTGTTCGAACTAAAGCTGGTGTACTGGAACGACGCGCTGCTGCCACGATTGATAGCGATCGCGCCTCCGCTATAGCCACTCGGGGAGGTGTTGTTGGTGAAGCTGGAGTTGGAGATGCTGAGCGTCCCGCCGCTGTAGCTGTCGTAGTAGATCGCGCCGCCGTGGTAAGTCGCCGAGTTCCCCGAAAACAGGCTGTTGGTAATCGTGAGGTTAAGGGTTAAGGCGGCAGAGCTGTAAATCGCGCCGCCGTAACTGCCAGAATAAGTGTTATTGGAGAAGGTGGAGTTGTCGATGTCCAGCGTGGCGCTGATGCTGCAGCAGGGGACTTCCAGCCCTGGCCCGCCGCCCGTCACCGTCAGGCCGGTGAATGTCACCGCCCCACCCGTTACGGAGAAGATTGCCATGGCGCTGGTGTTTGTGGATTGAATAATGGTCGTCGCCGCTCCCGCCCCCTGGATGGTGACAGTGGCGTTGATGTCAGGCGTTCCGGCGGCGCGACTGGAGTTGTTCGTCGTGGCCAAAGAGTAGGTGCCGGCGGGGACGACGATGGTGTTCAACCCTAGATAGAGGCAACCGTTGACGGTCGTGGCTGAGTTGGCGGCGAGGATGGCATCGCCGAGGGTGCAGTCCCCCGCGGTGGTGAAGAACTGATTGGTGGTGTTCACGTTGATTGTGGCCGACTGCGCCATCGCCAATTGGCTAAGGCCCAAGGCCAAGCCCAGCATCATCGCGGCAGTCCAGACAATGGAACCTGCCTTGCGAATTCGGTTGAGGAATGGGGGTTCTCCGTGGTCTGCTGTCCGCAGTCTGGCGTCCGTGGTCCGCCGTCTCGTGGAACTGACTACTGACGACTGACAACCGACAACTGAGTTCTGACAACTGTCTTTTCCGGCGTGCAGGCGCTTCCCATGCAACATGGCCAGTCCCCTCTCCCTCGTCTCTTGGATCCCTGTTTTAGCGGCGGTCCGCCGACGTCGAGTCGGGGGCCGGCTCGCTGAATCGAGTCTCAGCATCTTCCTCGCATGACACACGTGCGCGCGGTTGCCCGACTTGCGCAATGCCGCACCACAATAGATGGGCAACACCGGAGCTGCATCTAACTCGTCCTAACTGGACTTCTCAGCCAACCTGTTCGTTTAATGTGGACGAGTTTGCCACTACTCGGGTTGCGGTGTCAAATGAAATCTCCTGCCTACCTCATGGGCACACGATGTGCTTGCGAATCAATCAGAGGGAGGATCGGAGTAGGTTCGTGAAAATGGGAGTGGGGACCAGTAAGACCGGAAGTAGTAAGTCGGAAGTGGGAAATAGGGCATACAAAAACGCAGAATCGGCCGAGCCCACGCCCTCTCCTGCTTACTGCCCTCTGCCTTCTCGTTTTCGGCTGCCCCCAGGTTAGGACGCTGCCGGGAAGCGTCCCAGGTCGCGAGGCTCGCCGGCTGCCGGTTTGCGTCGGGCAATCCTTTTCCCTATAATGTTCCCGAGGGGCGATTGATTGAAGATTGACGATCGAGGGCTTGAGGAAGGCCAGCCCTAATGGGGCCAGACGACCCGCAATCAAAAATCGACAATCGACAATCGAAAATCCGATGCCTGCGCAGATCATTCAAAAACTCCAGGAAGAGATTCAGGCTTTAGAGTACGAACTGAACCGCGAGCTGCCGCTGGAATTAAAGCGCGCGCGCGCTATGGGCGACCTGAGCGAGAACGCCGAGTTCATCATGGCGAAGCAGCGCCAGGACATCGTGGGGGCGCGGCTCGCACAGCTCAAGAAGCGGTTGGCGGATCTCTCGCTCATCAATATGAACAACATCCCGAAGGACCGAATCGCCTTCGGCTCCAAGGTTGTGCTTCACGACGTGGACCGCGATACGGAAATCGCATACCAGCTCGTGACCAGCGAGGAAACTGACGTGAGCAAAGGCCTGATCTCGACCACCTCTCCCATCGGCCGAGGGCTGATGGGGAAGAAAATGGGGGACACGGTGAAGATTGCCACACCTAACGGCCCGCGTGAATTCGAGGTGCGCTCGCTGCAGACCATTCACGAGCAGTAGGGCCGCCTCCGCGCACGTGGGGCCCGGTTTCGGCCACGAGCACTAGGGCGCTTCGGACCCCTTCCGCCCCAGGCTGACCCACGTGCCCTCGTTGGCGCGCCGCCAGGGTGATTTCCCATGGTGACTCAAAAGATCGGCGACACGCTTAAGCATGTCCTGGACGCCATCGTCCGCGCCTTCGTCCGCTCCGGCATCAATCCTAATTTCCTGACCTTCATCGGATTCAGCATCAATCTTGTCGCCGCCTACCTGTTTGCCTTTGGGTATTTTCCCTGGGCGGGGGCGACGATTTTCCTGGCCGGCATCTTCGATATGACGGATGGGCGCGTGGCACGCCTGGCCGGCCGCGTAACGCCCTTCGGAGGGTTCTATGACTCGGTGATGGACCGCTACTCCGACCTCTGCTTGCTCATCGGCCTGCTGATTTATTACGGGCGCATCAGCCGCTTCCTGTACGTTTCCCTGGTGGCGATGGCCATGATTGGTTCCGTAATGGTCAGCTACACGCGCGCTCGCGCCGAAAGCCTGATTCCTTCCTGCAAGGTCGGCTTTCTGGAGCGCCCCGAGCGCGTCGTGCTTATCATTATCGGGGCGCTCTTCGACCGCATGGCTCCCGTGTTGTGGCTGATCGCCGTGCTCTCCAACGTCACCGTCATCCACCGCATCCTCTACACGCGCCAGGAAGCTCGCCACGCAGGCTAACCTCGCGGCCTGGCCAGAAGTCGAAAGTCCACAGTCGAAGGTCATGAGCGGAAGGTGCGAAATTCGCAGATCTCGCCTTCGACTCTCAGCCCTCGACAGTCGACCCTGCCTGTGCAGGCTGGCCTCGACCCTGAACTTCGAAAAGGGAGTAGAGTTTACCCAAGTAGGGCAAAAAGTCTGCCCTCTTGGGTCGTTTTGCACAGCCGCAAGTGAACGAATGGTGTTGAGCCGATGCAACAACAATCCCATGGACTTCATCAAAATCATAGGGGATATAGGGCCGAGTTCGGGTTCGCGGAGAATGGGCAACATGTTAGTAAAATGCGAGTTAACGGCCGGCGCCCTGAAATCTAATCGCCGGCCGAAGATGTTGGGGATATTTTTGGGCCTGTGTGTTAGGATGGCGAGGCAAACGAATTGCTAGTCTTCTGAGGGCACGAAGTGGGGACGTCTGGGCTTTTAGAAGGGTAGCTTGAGTATGGACTCGGCAACGACCAATACGCGGAATGAATTCCGCCCTCCGAACTTCTTTCGTCCTCATCCTAATCTGAGCGACGAAGTGAATCGGAACATCGTCCAGTCGGAGGTCGAAGGGGGCGTCCACCTTGACGATCTGGGGGAGGGTGCCACCCTGGAAGTTGAAACTCAGAATCGCTTGTACACCATCGTGAATTGTGGCCGGGGCAAAGCGCTGATTTCCGGCCACGCGAAGTTCTGCCCCTATCCGGTGCAGGTTTGGATCCACGGCTCCACTTGGGGCGGATCGATGCTGAAGGTTCGATTCATCGGTCGCGGAATGCGCTTGGAGTTCCGGCATCCCACCTATCAAACCATTACTACCTCAAGAATCGTAGAGATTCGCGCCCGTTGCTGCGCCTCCCCGCGAGGATGACAGGGCAAGTGGCAAGCAAGAGCCCAAAGTCGCAGGTCAAAAGTTGAAAGCAGGCAGAACCGGCTTCCAGTTTGGAGGTCCACGGCTATTCGGCGCAGAGGGCCGTCTTTCGCCCGTCACTCCTCACTCGCCACTCGTCACCGCCCTCTCCAACCTGCTAAGATAGCGCGGCCGCCAGAGTTCGTTTCTGCTCAGGTCGCTGGACTCAGCAGTGTCATCCGCTGGTCTTGCGGACAAGGAGACGCATATGCGCAGGTTGTTGGGCGTTGTTGGAATCCTCTTGATCACCTTGTGTCCTGTATCGCTTGCTGCTCAGGGGCGCCAGCCCTCAGATGAGCAGCGCCGGAAGGCCGAGGAGCTCCGGGATTACATCCGGGCGAATTACACCAAGCACGAATACCTGGCGCCGATGCGCGACGGCGTCCGGCTCTTCATCGCCGTCTACACGCCTAAAGACACCTCGAAACCGTACCCCATCTGGATGTCTCGCACCCCCTATACGGTGGCGCCGTACGGTGTTGACACCTATCGCTGGTCTCTTGGCCCCTCGGAATTCTTCGCCCGCGACGGCTACATCTTTGCCTATTGTGATGTGCGCGGCCGCGGCAAATCCGAGGGCACCTTTGTTCACGTCCGGCCCTTCATTCCCAACAAGACGGCGCCGACCCAGGTTGACGAAGCCAGCGACACCTACGATACGATCGACTTCCTTCTGAAGACTGTCCCCAATCACAACGGCCGGGTGGGCATTTCCGGAACGTCTTACCCGGGCTTTTACGCCACCATGGCGGTGCTCAGCAGACATCCCGCGCTCAAGGCTGTCTCTCCGCAGGCGCCGGTGACCGAATGGTTCATCGGCGACGATTTTCGGCATAACGGAACGTTCTTCTTGGCCCACGCCTTCGGCTTCTTCTCTTTCTTTGGACGCCCGCAGACGGGCGAGAATGAGGTGCCCGGCCCGCGCTTCGATTACGGCACCCCCGACGGCTACGATTTTTTCCTGCGCATGGGTTCGCTGGGCGATGCCGACCGGAAATTCTTCAAGGGCCAGATCGAGTGGTGGCGCGATATCGTCTCGCACGACACTTACTCGGACTTCTGGAAGTCCCGCGACCCGCTCCCTTATTTGCGGGACCTCCAGACCGCCGTGATGACCGTGGGCGGCTTGTTCGATGCGGAGGACGTTTACGGCCCACAGCACACCTACGCCGCCATCGCCAGCCAAAGCCCCGGCACCGTCAATATTCTTGTCGAGGGCCCCTGGTCGCACGGGCAGTGGAACTACGATTCCGCCGACCACATCGGCGACGTGCGCTTCGATCAGAAGACGGGCGAATACTTCCGCGAGCACATCGAGTTTCCTTTTTTCCAGCATTTTCTAAAAGATCAGGGTGAGGACAAGTTTCCGGGAGCTTACGTCTTCGAAACCGGGCGCAACGAGTGGCATCAGTTCGACGCTTGGCCGCCCAAGAACCGCGCGGCGAAAACGTATTACTTCCAGGACAACGGCAAGCTCTCTTCGGATCGCCCGGCAGCTTCCGGCGAGGAGTTTGATGAGTACGTCAGCGACCCCTCCAAACCGGTCCCTCACATTTCCTGGACCAGCACCGCGATGACTTACGAATACATGACCGCCGACCAGCGCTTCGCCGCCCGGCGCACCGACGTTCTCACCTACCAAACGGAGCCGCTCGAAGAGGACCTGACTGTGGCGGGGCCGGTCACCGCTTCGCTGTTCGTCTCCACCTCCGGCACGGACTCCGACTGGGTCGTCAAGCTCATCGACGTCTATCCCGGCAATTACCCTGACCCCGACCCGAACCCGCGAGAAGTAAGGATGGGTGGCTATCAGCAACTGGTTCGCGGCGAGCCCTTTCGCGGCAAGTTCCGAAAGAGTTTTGAAAAGCCCGTGCCGTTTGAGCCGGGCAAGCCCGATAAAGTGGAGTTCCCGCTTCCCGCTGTCTTCCACACCTTCGGGCGCGGCCACCGCATCATGGTGCAAGTGCAAAGCTCATGGTTCCCGCTCGTAGATCGCAATCCGCAGAAGTTTATGAAGATTGACGAAGCGCGGCCATCCGACTTCCAGAAGGCTACCGAGCGAGTCTACCGGTCAGCAAGCATGCCCTCCGGGATTAGCGTGGGGGTGCTGCCGTAGGGTGCGCCGCGCCGCCGCATCCGGCCTGGCAAGTGAAATGATGTTAGGGCTCTCGCCCTTCGATGTCAGTGCGAATCAAATCCTAGTACTCGCGGGCGGATTCGAGAGCTTGCTGGGCCTCGTGGTGAGAAACAAATCCGGTGTCGTCATAGAGGGCCAGATTGCGCTTGCGGCGGAGACGATCAAACACCGTCAGCAACCCGGCGTATTTCTTGTCAAGGCGTCCCCGAACGAATTCGATGATGGCGATGTGATGCCCAGGCTGGCTGCGCACGCGGAATCCGTGGCTGAATATGAAACCCAGGGATCCGTTGAGCATCGCTTCACACGCTTGTTGAAGACACGCCTCCTCGTCGAAAGTCAGGATTTGGCGGGCCGAGGCAAGCTTCTAGTCCGCGCTCGCCAGGAAGCGATCTATTTGCGCCCAGTCAACGGGATGAAGCTTGAGCTTTTTCATTCGGGCCTAAGAGCGAAAGGCGCCTATTGTGCCAGACGTTTTCGAGAAAAGCATCGTTGCGAGCGCGGCGCGACCGGAACTCCTTGGGCGAAAGAACCGTGCAACTGATTTCGCGGCCGAGTTGGCGCTCGAGCTTTTCCATGGCCTCCGCCACGCGCTCCCCCTGCGGTGTGCCGATGATAAGCACATCGATGTCGCTCGCGGCATCTTGTTGGTCGCGGGCAAACGAACCGTATAAATAGGCCTCTTCGATTCCCCTGATCCTCTCGAGGGACCGCGCGATCAGGGGTGCAGCGCCAATCGTTTTCGCGACGATAGAGCGCACCTCTTTATACAGGGGATACTCGCGGTTGAGTTGAAAATACTTTTGGCGGCCACTCACTTCCGATCGAAATAAACTCGCGCGCTCCAGACGCGCTAATTCTTTGGAAAGATTGGACGGATCGACGCTCAAGCGTTCCGCAAGGTCCCGCAGATGATGGCGGGCTGTCGGATTCGTGAAGTAATAGGCGAGTACCCGCTGTCGCGCCTTGGAGCGAAGGTCCAACATAAGGTATAATGCTACCACAAATGTGGTATAGTTTCACCACGTAGACCGGCCTTAATTTCCAAGTTTCCGGGAGTCCACGTTTCAACCGGAACTTCGTTGCAACGCTCTGCATAACCCCAAACGTGGAGAGTTCCACTTCAACCCTCCGGCCTGCAGCATACGGGGGCGGGTATTTCGCACTCTGGACGCTGGTCTTTCTTCTCCTCCGACTCGCCATCGAATCCGAAATGGAACGGGCACTTCCAGTGAGCAAATTTCTCTACCCCGCGATCAATCGGGCGTATACAGCGGGGTCAACGTTTCCTCCGCTCACAACGCAGCACACGGACCGATCGCGGAACAAATCAGGACTGGTCATTACCGCCGCAACGCTCAGCGCACCGGTCGGCTCCACCTTCAGGTTGGCAAGCTCGAAGAGCAGGCGCACCGCTTCGATGATCTTGTCCTCGGGGACTTCCACGATGGTCGACACCGATTTGCGTATGATTTCCCAATTGTGCTTTCCCAGGCTGACGGTGCGGGCGCCATCCGCGATGGTTTGCGGCTCCTTCTCGTTGCGGACAATCTCCCCCCTGCGAAGCGATTCCGCAGCGTCATTGGCGATCAGCGGCTCGGCGCCGAAGACGCGGGTTTGAGCGCCGGGTTGCTGAAGTCCCGTGATGATTCCTGAAATCAGCCCTCCCCCGCCCACCGGCGCTACCACGATGTCCAGGGCCGGCAAGGCGCGCAGCTCACGCCCCAGGCTGCTGTTGCCTTCGATCACCAGAGGATCGTCGTAGGCGCTCGCGATGTAGGCCTCCGGGTGTTCGCGCGCCAGCTCGTTCACCCGCTCGGCCCGGCTCTTCGCAAGCACATCGACGAATTCCACCTTCCCGCCAAACTCGCGCACCGCGTCGACCTTCACCTTCGCCGAGGTCGTCGGCATCACGATGATGCAAGATTTCCCGAGAAGCGAACACGCGTAAGCCAGCGCCTGGCCGAAATTGCCGGAGGACGCGGTGATCAGGAGGTCCTGCTTGACGCTGGCGGCAACGTTATAGGCCGCGCGAAACTTGAAGCTGCCGGTGTGCTGGAAAGTCTCGCTGGCGAGGATCACCTTCCCGCCCAGGCGTCTTGACAATCGCGGAACCTCCGCGAACATCGTGGGCCGGATTACCTCGGCGAGCCGAGCAGTGGGGTGATTCTGCTTTGTTGAGGTTTGCGTCATAGATTCACATCTTCCTTATAAGATAAGCGTGGTTCTTGCTTCTTTATTCTGGCCCCTCAATGCCCTCTATAGTAATCTCTATTTTATGGGAAATCCTGCCATTGACACAGCGCTGGACGGTCTCCTGGACCCCTTGAGCCGCTGCCTCGACACCGAGTCAGCTCAGCGAGTGACTGAGCTGCGAATTGATCCTGCGGTGCAAGCGCGGATCGACGCCCTCGCCGAACGCGCCAATAACGGTGCGCTCAGTGGGGAGGAACGGGCAGAGTATGAGGCCTTCATCAATGCGGGGGACTTCATCTCCATCTTAAAGCTCAAGGCCCGGCGACAACTGGATTTGAATCAACGGTAAAGAGAAATCCACCACAGAGCGCACGGAGGCCACAGAGAAATTTGATTAGAGGCTTTTCTCCGTGACCTCTGTGGCCTCTGTGTTGAATTCTTTTTACTCAATTGTTGCGGAGAGCCACCATGGGGTCAATGCGCGAGGCTCGACGCGCCGGGATGTATCCGGCGACAATTGCGACCGCGCACAACAGGGCAGCCATGCCTGCGAAGGTCGCCGGATCGTTGGGTGTAGTCCCAAAGAGCAGAGATGCGATTAGCCTCGCGACTGCAAACGAGGCGACCAACCCCAGCGCGATGCCAATCAGCGTCAGCCGCAGCGTTCTGGTAAGCACGCGAAGCAGCACGTTTCCCTGGGTCGCGCCGAGGGCCATGCGGATGCCAATCTCCTGCGTCTGGCGGGTGACTGAGTACGAGATGACCCCGTAAATGCCGAGCGAAGCCAGCGCAAGTCCGAGCGCGGCAAAGGCCGAGACGAGCATGACGAAGAAGCGGCGCGGCGAGACGGCATGATCCACAATCTGCTGGATAGGCCGGAATTCGTTGGCCGGCTGGCCTGGATTGATCGAGCGCAGCGTGCGCATCACACTCGAAGCCAGCACATTCGGCGGGAGCTTCGTGCGCACCACGAGTTCCGCGCCTTCCGGCCCGGCCTGAGTTATCGGGATATAGACCTGAGCGCTGGATACATCCTCCAAGCTGCTCTCGCGAACGTCGGAAATCACGCCCACCACCCGGGTCTCGCCACGGCCGATCCCGTAAGCGACTCGACCCATCGGATCCTGGCCAGGCCACTCCTGACGCGCCGCGGCCTGATTGATGATGATCACGGGCTCACTGTTGGGCTGGTCGTGCCAATTAAAATCGCGGCCCTCGCGCAAGCGCATGCCCATGGCATCAAGGTAGCCCGGCGTTACGACGTAGACGAAAGCGCCGTGGCGTTTCTTGTCATTGAGATTTTCCTTTGCCACAAAGTCCCAACTGCGGTTGCGGTCCAGGGGAAGCATGTCGGCAACACCAGCGGATCCAATGCCGGGGATCTCGCTCACGCGCTGAAGGATCTCTTGGAGGATCACGCCACGCCGCGCCGGATTGCCAGCGTCGTCGTAATCCAGTTTGATGGCGGCGGCGTGGCCAGGCTGGAACCCCAACTCAACGTCCAGGACGCGCAGAAAGCTGCGCAGGAGGAGGCCGGCGCCGATCAGCAGCGCGCAGGCCAGCGCGACTTCCGAGACGACCAAGGCGGCGCGCAGGCGCTCATGCTTTCTGCTCTGGCTCATCCCGGGCCCCGCGTCTTTGAGAGCTTCCTGCAAATTGCCGCTCGACGCTCGGAAAGCAGGAACCAGTCCGAAGAGAACGGCAGCCCCCACGGCGACGAGCAGCGTCCAGGCAAGCGCCGTACCGTCCACCGTTACCCTGCTGAGCAGCGGAAGTGCGATCGAACCCTGATGCGCCAGGTAGGTCGTTATCGCAAAGGCGAGGGGCAGGCCAAGCACCGCGCCCGCACTCGCCAGCGCCAGACTCTCGGTGATGAGTTGGCGAATCAGTCGGCCCCGCCCTGCTCCTAGGGCGCTGCGCAGGGCGAATTCTTTGCTTCGCGTTGCGGCGCGAGCGAGCAAAAGATTCGACAAATTGACGCAGACAATCAGGAGAATGAGACCGACGGCGAGCCAAAGCACAATCAACGAACGGCGCAATTTGCCGCTTACATGTTCACTCAGGACAGTGATGGTCGATTTGTAATCCTCCCACCACTCCGGGTGTGCGGCCTTCAGTTGCGGGAAAAGGATGTTTGCTTCTGATTGCGCTTGGGCTACCGATACTCCGGGCTTGAGGCGACCAACGATGGCAAGAGTATTGCCCCAGGTGCGCCAGAAATCCATGAGGGCCGGGACAAAGATGTCCACGTTCATGCCCGGCGAGAAAACAGAACCGAAGTCGAAACTGGCCGGGAGAACGCCGACCACTGTTACCGCTTCCCCGTTCACCGTGATCGCCTGTCCGACGATCGCCGGATTGGCGCCAAACTGCCGCCGCCAGAAGCCCTGGCTCAGCACCGCCGCAGGCCTGCCCCCTTTCTGGCACTCTTCCGGCGAGAAAAGCCGCCCGAGAGAAGGCTGGACTCCCAGCGTTTGAAAGAAGTTGCCCGCCACCTCGATGCCGACGAGCTGCTTTGGGTCTCCGGTTCCTGTCAACTTGTACTGGATAGAGTTATAGAACGTCTGGTAGCTGGTCACGTCCCGAAAGGAGCGATTGTGACGTTGGAATTCCTCGTATGCCGCCACAGTAAAAGTCTGATTGGAAAGTCCACCCTTTCCCTCATTGGTCACGAGCCAGGCGAGCTTTTGCGGATCGCGAAAGGGCAGCGGGCGCAGCAGAATCGTGTTGACCACGCTGAAGACGGCAACATTCGCGCCGATGCCGAGCGCCAGAATCACCACCGCGATCAGCGTGAAGGTGCGGTCCCGGTGCAAGGTGCGAAACGTGTAGCGCAGGTCCTGCATCAGGGAGTCCAGCGCCGGCAGTCCGCGCGCTTCGCGATGCTGCTCTTCCTCTTTGGCCATTCCTCCTCCTGCGGTGACGGCACACGATGATGGCATGCCTGACGTGGGATCGCCACATGTGCGATTAGACGGAGATGCTGGACTGCGGTTAGCACCTATTGCGGGTCAAGCCGACGCACAAGGTACCCGCACTCCAAGGCCAAACCGACCTACTACCGCGCCGCGAGCGCTCGAGACGTGAAGAGCAAGCGCTGGGGATGAATACTCTACTCTTTCGACTCTCCAACTTCTCGACTTTGCAGCTCATTTGACTGTTCTTTTTCCGATACGCTCCGATACGCTCGATTGACCCCGGCGTCACACCCCGCTAGTATGGCAAGACCTTGGGCTTGAACAGTGCGAATTCGAAAGAGGCCGTCTTGGGCTCCTCGCACGAGGTGGCAGCGCGCGAGGACCATTTGGAGCGTCGCCTCTCCTCGCGTCAAGTCGGCATGATTGCCCTGGGCGGCGCCATCGGGACGGGCTTCTTTTTGGGCTCGGGAGTTTCCGTGCGGCAGGCGGGCCCGGGCGTCATCCTGGCTTACCTCTTTGCCGGCTTCATCGCGCTGGTGATTGCCCTGGCGCTGGCGGAAATGGCCGTCGCGCATCCCGTGGCCGGCGCCTTCGGCGTGCACGCGGAGATTTACCTGCATCCCTGGGCGGGCTTTACGATGCGTTACTCGTACTGGCTCGGCCAGGCGATTGCCATCGGCAGCGAAGTCGTTGCGGCCGCCATCTATTGCAGTTTCTGGTTCCCGCGCGTGCCCGGATGGTTGTGGGTGGTGATCTTCAGCCTCGGCTTGCTGGCCACCAACGCCTGGAGCGTGGCGAGCTTCGGCGAATTTGAATACTGGTTCGCGCTCATTAAAGTGGTGACGATCGTCTTGTTTCTAGTTCTGGGCGCCGCCCTGCTCTTGGGCCTCGGCCCATTCCAGCCGGTGGGTTTCGGGAACTACACCCATCACGGCGGATTCCTCCCGCACGGTTTTACCGGCGTGCTCCTCGCGATGGGGATTGTGACCTTCAGCTTCTTCGGCGTGGAGGAGGTCTCGATTGCGGCCGGCGAGGCGCGTGACCCGGAGCGCTCCATCCCTCGCGCCACGCGCTCCGTCTTCTGGCGATTGGGGCTGTTCTATATCGGCGGCATCGCGGTGCTGGTGGGCTTGGTACCTTGGACCGAGGTGGGGCTCGACGCCAGCCCCTTCGTGCGCGCCTTCCAGGCCGTCGGCCTGCACGCTGCACCCACCCTCATGAACCTGGTGGTGCTGACCGCTGCGCTCTCCAGCGCCAACACCAATTTCTACCTGACTTCGCGGATGCTCTATTCGCTGGCACGGGGCGGGCACGCCCCCGCGCGTCTGGGCCGGCTTACCCGCCGCGGCATCCCGCTCTGGGCACTCGCCGCGTCCAGCGGCGGTATGGGCGTCGCAGTTGTCGCTCAGAAATACTTTCCTCAGCAAGCTTACTTGTCGCTGGTCGGCGCAGCGTTCTTCGGCGGGCTCTTCGTCTGGATGCTTATCCTCGTAACCCACTTACGCTTTCGTCCGCAACGCACCGCAACCGGCAACGTGACGGTCTTGCTGCCGGGGTTCCCTTATGTCAACTGGCTGGCGCTGGCCGGACTCGCCGTGGTCGGCCTCTCCACCTGGTTCGTCCCCGGCATGCGCTCGACGCTTCTCGCCGGCCTGCCCTGGCTGGGGATTGTAACCGTGGGCTATTTCCTCTGGCACCGGCGGTAGGGGAGGCCTCCGGCCTCCCGCGGGAGCGCATAGCGCTCCCCTACCAGGACTAACCCTCCCGCCGTCGCGCCTTCTACTCTGGAGTCTTGTTGCGGTATTTCCGGGGCCGGATGTTGGCTTGCAGGATTTTCTTGCGAATGCGCACGGATTGCGGAGTCACTTCCACGTATTCGTCCTCGGCGATGAATTCGATGGCTTCTTCGAGGTTCAACGGGTGGATGGGGACCAGGCGGATGGCCTCGTCGGCGACCGAGGCGCGCATGTTGGTCTGCTTCTTTTCCTTGACGGCGTTCACGTCCATATCGTCCCAGCGCGCACTCTGGCCAATCAGCATGCCTTCGTACACTTCGATGCCGGGGCCGACAAACAACTCGCCGCGCTCTTGCAGGTTGTAGAGGGCGTAACTGGTGGTGCGGCCGGGGCGATCGGCCACCAGCGCGCCCGTCAGACGCGTCGGAATTTCGCCCTGCCAGTCCATGTAGCCGTCAAAAAGCGTATTCATCACCACGGTGCCGCGCGTCAGCTTCAGGATCTCGCTGCGCAGGCCGATCAGCCCTCGCGAGGGAATGGAAAAATCCATCCGCACGCGCCCCGCCCCCGTAGTTGTGTGGCCGACTATCTTGGTGTTCACACCCTTGCGGATGCCGATTTCCTGCATCAGCACGCCGACAAATTCCTGTGGAACGTCGATGATGAGTTGCTCGACGGGCTCCTGTAGCTTCCCATTATTTCTGCGGGTGACGATTTCGGGCTTGCCCACCATAAGCTCGTAGCCCTCGCGCCGCATCATTTCGATAAGGATAGCAAGTTGCAGTTCGCCCCGGCCCAGGACCTTGAAAGAGTCGGTGCTGTCCATGTCTTCGACGTGGATGGAGACGTTGGTGAGCAGTTCCTTGTCCAGGCGCTCGCGCAGGTGCCGCGACGTCACGTAAGTCCCCTCGCGGCCGCAAAAAGGCGAGGTGTTGACGGTGAAGACCATGGAGATCGTCGGCTCGTCGATGGGAATATGGGCGAGCGGGCGCGGCGATTCGATGCTGGTCACGGTTTCGCCGATCGTGATGCCCTCCACCCCCGCAATGGCGACGATGTCTCCCGCCTCCGCCTGCTCCAGGTCGGTGCGCTCCAAACCTTCAAAGCCATAAAGTTTGGTGATACGCGTTTTCTGGGTGCTGCCGTCCAGTTTGATGATGGCCACTTCATCGCCGCGCCGCAGCGTGCCGGAGAAGATGCGCCCCAGGGCCAGGCGGCCGTGATAATCGCTGTAGTCGAGGTTGGCGACGAGCAATTGCAACGGCTCCGAGGGCTCGCCCTGCGGAGGAGGAATTGTGGCCAGGATGGCATCAAACAGCGGTTGCAGATTCTCCGACTTGTCGTCGAGAGATCTCTTGGCGATACCGTCCCGCGAGATGGAGTAGAGAATGGGGAAGTCAAGCTGGTCTTCATGTGCGTCGAGGTCGATAAAGAGGTCGTAGACCTCATTCACGACTTCCTGCGGGCGCGCGTCGGCGCGGTCAATCTTGTTGATGACTACAATCGGCGGCAACTTGGCTTCCAGCGCTTTGCGCAGTACGTAGCGCGTTTGCGGCAGCGGCCCTTCACTCGCGTCCACCAGCAGCAGGACGCCGTCCACCATCTTGAGCGCCCGCTCCACTTCCCCGCCGAAGTCCGAGTGCCCGGGTGTGTCCACAATGTTGATGCGCACGTCGCGATAGGTTATGGCGGTGTTCTTGGCCAGGATGGTGATCCCCCGCTCGCGCTCCAACTCGTTCGAGTCCATCACGCGATCCACGTGTTCCTGGTTGGCTTTGAAGATGCCACTCTGCCACAGCATAGCGTCCACCAGCGTCGTCTTGCCGTGGTCTACGTGCGCGATGATGGCAATATTCCGAATGTTCGAGCTCAAGCAGCGCTCCTCTGCAATCTTCTGTCCGTTGAGAGTCTACCGGGAAGGCGGGAGGGAGGTCGGCTGAATCCGGAACGGCTGTCCCACGTACCTTCGCTACCTTCATCCGCGCGCGGCGCCACACTATGCTTCTTGCCCTGCCGGCTTCACCGCCCGCACACAATCTCACTCGGCGGCTCGGAGTTCCTTGCGGAGCAACTCGCTGGCCAGGCGCCCGGGCGGCACGCCCGCCCTGCGCGCTCTTTGCTGGAGCCTGTCGGCGACGTCGCCGTCAATCGGGATTTCATAGTGCCGGTTTCGGAACTCGCTCACGACCTTGACGGTCCGGAATCTGCCAGGGTAGTGAGTGGTATCGTGTTTGCCCCAGAACTCTGCGGCCTCCTCATAGCTGGCAAATTCGCCGGGAATGGGATCAACCTTCTTTTTTTTGCTCATGGAAATATCTCCGCTCAGCGCCCGTCATCTCACGCGCCGAGATCGGCAACGCCGCGCCGCGTGGCTTGCGAATAAAGAATACCACGAGATACCGCCCCCCCGCTGTCTGACCATAGGCCACGTACAGGTGCTCCCCTTTCACTTTTCCTTTCTCCAGCCTGCGAACGTGCGGCCTCGTGAAAAGGACCTCCTCGATCTCCTCCGTGCTGACCGCGTGTTTCTCTGCAATCTTGGCAACGAATTTCTCGTTCCAGATCACGTCGCAAAGGCGCAAGCGCAACGCTCCTTATCTTGCTGGCCGCGCATTCAGACCCGCGCGGGCTGGAACTCAGAGAGCAGGAAGCCCCAAGGCCCGTAGCCGGAGGTCTAACATTCGCTGGTCGATATAGCTGTAAGCCAGCAACCGCCGAAAGGCGGCCCGGAGATCGGTTATGTGGCCGCGCAGGTAAAGCGTTTCGAGGAGGCCCACACTGCCGCGAACTTGGAAGCCTTCCGCCCTGGCCAGTTTGCGCGCGTTGTAATCATCGAGCAGCACGGTGTTCGCATGGGCTTCCTTCGCCAGAAGAATTGTGCTGAGCTCTCCAACCCCCAGGGCATGTTTTTCTTGGGCCGCCCGCAACCCTGCTTGATTCTGAAGTTGCTTTACTTCGATCCATCCCGCTCTCGCAACCTCCGATGCTCCTGGTAGACCGACTCCGGCAACGACCACTTCGTGGTAAACCTCAGCGGAGATGTAAAGGCGGGGAAAAAGCCCATTGAGGAGATCGAAGCAGTCAAGCTTCGCCAAAATAATCAGCGGGGATGAATCGGCTACGACGATCACGCTTTGAGACGGTCAGTGGCCTGACGTTCCTCTTCCAGATCTTCGTAGCTGTATCGCAGGGGCGACACACCGTGTTTCGCGGCGAAATCCATGAATGCTGCCAATGGCGTCTGGCACAGTTCAGCGGCGCGCCCGAGTGAGACCTTATCTTCTCGATAGAGTTCGAGCGCCAGCAATCGAGCGGTTTCCTCGGAGAGGTTCCTCTCCTCGAGATTTGCTGCCTTCAGAAGTGCCGAAGGCAACTCAACATTCACAGTTTCCATGCGCGTAGATTACCTTAACCCCGACGGTTTGTCATGCGATTTCCGTGGGTCGTTGCCGCGTGCCCAAAGCGATTGCGGAACGCTCTCGGGGAGCAAGACGTCGAATGAAGAGGGTTGGTGGGAAGATGGGTTTGGTGCTCAGGCAAAGTGGACGGTCAAGTGCCCGGTGTGGCGATTGCGTGGGACGCGCTGCACGATAATGCGGACGTCACGCCCCAGACGGGTGAGGCAATCCAACAAGCGCCGCTCCGAGACGCCCCGAAACTGCCCCCTCAGCACCTTTGACAGCTTCGGCTGAGTCAGGCCAAGGATTTCCGCGGCTTTTGCCTGAGTCAGTCCTCGCTGGTCGATGATCTCTCGAATCTGCGCTGCCAACCGTGCCTTCATTTCCATACCG
>Ga0209777_10003643_pt1 | contig 18888 bp, 10 predicted proteins | sample FrelakmetHBP12HB_FD_187147 | JGI IMG/M metagenome (GOLD analysis project Ga0209777, IMG submission 187147) | Freshwater lake sediment microbial communities from the University of Notre Dame, USA, for methane emissions studies -HBP12 HB (SPAdes)... | ecosystem: Environmental > Aquatic >...
GTCTGCGCGGCGACCAGAACTGTGGTGCCGCCAACCTCGTTAGGAAGATCTGATCCCTCGCCCTTGTTCCGCTCTTTGCCAGGAACCCGACGGGACTCGGGCGAGCGGCCCATGTATACCACCGTACCGGGTTCGCCGAGCATCTGAACACGCACGCCGATCTTGCGGCCGTACCAGGCTTTCCCAAGCACGGATTGCCCGGAATCCGGCAAGGCACAGGTCTGCATTATTGTCGCGGTCCACGCCTGACCACTTACCTCCCGCTTGATGACATCCTTGAGGACGTATCGTTCGCGCTCGACCGGGTCCTCGAAGCGTTTCGCCACTGCGCGATTGCTGAGATCATAGAGGCATTCGAGCGTCAATTCGGCGGTGGGAGCCCAATCATCCGCGCCTTGCGGCAGTCCCAGTGCTTGAGCGTGCCAGTCGTAACGATGCGGCTGAGCGCTCAACAATTGGTAGACATCAAAAAGGTACTCGCGTGTCAGGAAGAGCGCCCGGCTCATGTCAACGCCCGGCCAGACTTCCGGCTCCTCTTTACGCAGTTCCAGGCTGAGCGTGCCGCCGGCGAGCGGCTGCCGGTTGTCGAGGTTCACCTTGCCGCTGAGCGGTTGTGCCCGCGCGGCGATGAACTTCACCAGTGGCGTAAACGCGCTGCGCACCGGGACTTCTCCGACGGGATTGGGCCAGTGCGGGTGGTCGCGCTTGGGATCGGCGTCATCAAGCTGGTACTGCAAGTTGTCAACCAGCACGCCGCAGTGGCCTCGCGTGCTGTCGGTCCACGGGCAACCTCCGCCGTAACCATTGGAGATCTGCCGGTTGAGATAGATCGGACGGTTGAAGGCGTGAAAACCAAGCAAGGAAAAGGCATCGTGCGTGTAGTGCACGTAGTAGGTTGCCAATTGAAATGCGACCGTGGGCGCAGCGCCTTCCCAATAGCCGGGAGATTCATCGGCGCGCAGGAAAGCAAAACCGCGTTCGCGCGCCAGGTAACTGGGCGCGGGCGGCGGCGCCACTTTCTGCGCCTCTATCGGACTGAGGCGCCAGTACAGCGAGGGCACATAGGCGCTCTCGCCAGGCTTGCGCATTTGCCAGAGGAAATAATCGAAGTGGCCATCCGGCCAGCGCCCGTGCGCCAGTTCGAACCAATGCGGCGCGAGCATCTTGTCCACTTTAACGTTCTTGTGGTCGCGGCCATTCATGTTGGCCGACATCCAGCGCGGGTTGCCGCCGGCTTCATCCGGCAGATAGCCTACGACGATTGACTTCTGGAACACATACGGCGGCGCCCCGCTGGGACCTGGCCCGCGCGCATCGCCCATCGTGATCTGCGGGTAATGCGGCATTCCGCCGGCAATCGCCACGCGCGGGTAGCCGATGTTGACAACACTTTCGATGAAGCGCCGCATTGTCGCGCCGCCTTTGCCCGTGTAACCAAAGCCGAGTTCGTCCAGCCCAAGCCGCTCGACTCCCCGGCACCACAGGAACATCTCACCCATCATAGAGTACTGCTTGCCGAATTCTTCGCAGTAGAACTGGCCGTCGGCGAGGTAATCGTCGAAGAAGTACTTCCATCCCCCGCGTGAATTGAAGCACTCGCGGATCAGTTTCTCGTCGCGCAGCGCCACGGCCATCAGATGCGCGGTCATGGGGCGCGGCCACTGCATGTTGGGCAGCCAACTGCTGCGCGTGAACTGCAGCGTCTCTTCCCGGCAGTGGTGCTTGATGAAGTCGCGGAAGGTTTCCTCCAGTCCGTTGCGCTCGGCGCTGGTCAGGCGGTCGTACAAGGCGTCGTAGCGCAGGACGCTCAGGTACTGGTCATAGTGTCGTCCGCCACCTGTATCGCCCAAAAACTTGCGCGGGTCGTTGCCGATCAGGCTGACAAGATATTTCCTCTCGGCCTCAACTTCGCTTTCATCGCCCATGACCAGGTAACGAAAGAGGTTGCGTATCGTCTGACACTCGTTCTTGTCCGCGAGCAGGGCCTCGTATTGCGCCTTGGCCCAGGCGTCAGTCTCGATTCGTTTGCGGACCTGAGCCGCTTCGTCGCGCGTCCAGAGCATGAAAGGATGGGGCGCCGGCTGGAATTCAGCGCGGCAGGCCGCTGTGTGGAGAAGCACCAACCCGCAGCAGGACAGGCTCGCAGCCCAGAATGCATGTAATACGCTTTGTTTCATAGGCAGACTCACGGTCGAAGAGGATCAAGGGTAATCGCGGCAGCGGGTTCGCTGACCCTGCTCTGGGCTTCGTCCCCGGCGAGCGCCGCCACGCGATACAGCAATGCCTTTCCCGGTGGAGCGCTGAAATCTATCCACGCCAGTCCATCAGGGTCGGTGCCATTCATGCGCGGAGGCCGGCACGCGATGGTGGCCCAGGTTTTTCCAGTGTCAAGCGAACGCTCCACCCCGAAGCCGATCTCGTTGGTGCTCGCGTCGGACCATGTGATGCGAACTGCATCGCAGCCATACCGCGCGGCGCGAACAGCTCTCGGTGCAGCCGGCATTCCAGCCGGGAGTTCTGTGAGGGTTTCGGGATTCTTTGCGTTCACCTTTGCGGCCTTGTTCATCACATAGGCACAGTCCACCTCGTCTCGTTTGCTGACATTGATCACGCCCACCCATCCGGCAGTCTGATTCCACGCGATAAGGCAGCCGTGCTGATCTACGTCCCACGCGCCTATATAGCTGGATTGGCCGTCGCCTTTGACGTGCGTATTGTGAGTAATCGCCCAGCCCCGGAGATGCGTACCGCCATGCGCTTGGCACAGAATGCCTTCGCCATCATTACCGGGATTGGAACCAACGTTGTTGAACCAGTTGCGATCGATCCACAAGTGTGAGCCGGCCAGATCGAACGCGCGCGAGAGATTGTCAGAGATTGTGCCGTTGCCGCCGGCATTGCTGCGCAGATTGCCGTCCAGCGTGAGCGTCCAGCCCTCGCCGAGACCGAACACATCCGCGCCGCCTTTCAGATAAATACGCTCGTTACGATTGTTGGCAATGGTCATCCAGGTGCCGGCGAGGTTGAAGCCGCGGTGTCCATGGTTGAAGACCCAGTTATCGCGCACGATGACCCCCTCGTGTTCAGCGCCGGATTCCCACGGCCCGCACAGCAGCTTGTTGACCTCCACGCCACACGTTTTGCCGTAATCGAAGAGGATTGTGGTGTCCGGCACGAACTCACGCAGGATCATCGAACCGCCGCCTTTGCCAACGTCAGTCTTACGGGTGGTCTGCCTGTACTTGAAACTGCGTTTGCTGATCGGCAGGACGTTATTCGCCACGAAGACACGCGAGCCGCAGACGCCAATGCGCGCTCCAAACTTGTAGGCGTAAAAGCTCGCCGGCCCATTACCTTCCTCGAATGCATCGTTGAGCACCGCGGCGTCTTCCAGTACGCAGCCAAAGACCAAGCGGCCCTGGCCTGCGCCAACGTAGTTCGCTTTCCCAAATGGCGCGCCAAGCAGTGGATCGAGCGGTGAAGTACCATCGGGAACGCGATCCTTCCATGCGGCTTTGACGAACTTACTCTTCCAGCCTTCCGCAGTGCCCCACGTCGGCCCCCACTTAAGCTGAGGACCGAAGTAAATCACCGCGCCGACGACGTGGACCCAGCAGATGCCGACGTAGTTCACATCGGCGAGGTTCCCGCCGGGTTCCGGCATGAGACCAATGACGTTCCAATCGCGAGGTGCATCGCCGCCAAATCCATGCGCAGCGTCCACGCCCTTTCTCTGGAAACCGAAGGTGAACTTCGTCGGCAACTCGAGCGTACCGGACGCTGCGGTGGCCTTGCCCAGTGGCGTCTCGCCGCAAATGACCACGCCGCGGCGCAGCATGAGTCCACGGCCCTTCGGACCGTCCGCTGGCATGGAGCTGAAATCGTAATTGCCGGCCGGATAGTAAAGGACGCCACCGCCTTTGGCCGCCAGTTCGTCCCGAGCGTGCTCAAACTTCTCGAAATTATTCTTGCCCTCGGCGTACTTGGACATGTCAATAACCTGCTGCCAGCGGATAGCATCCGTCCACGCCGGGTATCCCTCTGGGCCACTATAGAAGGCCGCCACTGGATTGTTTGTCGCGACTTGCGCATGGGAGGCGACGCCAACAAACAGCATCGCGAGAAGAAGCGCAGTTCGTGACTGAAGAGCGCGAATGTTCATCTTTCACTCCAACGTGCCACAGAAACCTGCCTCTCCGGCAGTTTCACTTCTTGTTGTCTTCCGGCCGTGACTCGTCTTTCTGCGACTGCGCCACCGCGTGCTTCCGCATGACGAACAGGGCCGGATTAGTGGCGCCGTGTTTGCCTTCGACCGTGGTCCACTGTGCATAGACGACGTGGGGACCTTGTGAAATGTTCTTCCAGGTCCATTGCCACGGCGCTTGCGCAGCTTTGCCCAGCAACCTGTCCTCCTCGAAGAACTCCACTTTTGTTACTGTGAAGCCGTCGTTCAGTGCGACACTCAATAGCATCTCGGCGCCGGGCTCAAGCAACGCGCCACGTTCTGCTTTCGGACTGAACGGCAGCAATTTTGCCTTTCCATCGAGCGTAGCAGCTTCGAGAGTGACGGGCGCATCCTTTGACATGAGCGCACGCCAGACGGAAGCGACTGCCCGGTTCGGAAGCCAGCTCGCTGCGGCCTTATCGCCCTTGTAGTCTGCCCACGGCTCAACCGTCGCGAAGTTACCTTCCGTTGAGGCCCGGTCGCCCAGCCAGCCATCCTCTTGTTTCACATCGCGCAGCTTCACGGGACCGGCGAGGGGGTTCCAGTCAGTTGGCACTCGCGCCGCGACAACTGCTTCCACCCAGGGAACGAACAGGCACGCCGAATTGCCGAAGTCGTGGGCGCAGCCCCATTGCACGGCCAATCCCCAGGGCAGTCCTTTCCTGCGGGCCGGCAGGAAGTGACTCTCGATGTCTGGCAGCATTTTGAAGTCATCGGGGACTGCACCAATAGTAAAACACATCGGCGTGGCCGCCGCCTCCGGCGGCAGCTTGTCGGAGTCGGCAATCCAACTGCAACTCACGCAATTCGTCAACATGCGTGCCGGCGTGGGCGACAGGACTTGAATCACCATGCCGCCGGCGGAATGGCCGAGGCCCATGATCGGCAGATTCACCAATTCAGGATGGCCCGATGCTGCAGCCAACTGGGGCAGGCTGTTGTCGAGCGCTGTACGCATTTTGGCCGGCCGGTTGTTCTCTTTCATGTCCATGCTTAGAACCAAGTGCGCAAACCTCATCGCGCGGCAGATCTCCGCCCAGCGATCCTGCGGATTGAGTTTATAGTTGGCGACGTGAAGAATGATGCCGCGCAACACTTTCGCTTCAGCAGGGACGAAAACCTTAAGCTCGACTGTGCCTTGCGCAGACCCGAACACTTCCTCGCCAGACACGATCCGTCCCGGAAGCAGCGCTAGAGCAAGCGTCAGGTTTATGCCAACACACCTATAGACCATGCCACGTTCTTCTCTCTAGCGCGATTCGCAAAGAAACGCGCTGACGTTGTGTCCACGGCAGTGTATACACAACTGCATGCAATATGTGAGGAACTAAATGCACATATTTCACGCCGGGCTCTTCTAAATCGTGCCCGTCTTTGGAGAGAGGGTTACACGAGGACCTTTTGCTCATGCAGATTCAGGAGTTGCAGCACGGCGTCGAGAGCACGCGACTTTCAGATACCGCCTATGAGACCCTCGTCGAGGCGATCCTGTCGGGCCGTCTGGCTCCCGGCACAATCGTCAGCGAACTGGAGTTGGCCAGGCAGTTCAATGTGAGCCGTACACCAGTTCATGATGCGCTTAGGCAACTCACGAAGGATGGGCTGGTATCCCAGGAGATGAACCGCCGCGCGGTGATCGCGGCGTTCACGGTCGAAGATGTTCATGACATTTTTGAGATGCGGAAACTGTTGGAAGGCGAGGCGGCAAAGCGGGCAGCGACACGGCTCGATCGGATCACGTTGAGTTCCTTGCGCGAGGCCACAGCCAAAATGGCCGCCTCTCTAGGCAAGGCTGGCGCGGTTGCTCGCTGGGCTGATTTCGACGAGATTTTCCACATGGCCATCGCCGCCGCATGCGGGAGCAAGCGGCTTGGGCAGGACATTGCGCGCTATCGTCTGCTCCACCGCACTTTCAACCGGCTGACGACCACACCAGGGGTGCTGCGACAAGCACTGGCCGAGCACTACCGCATTCTCGATGCGCTCGAACGGCGTGATGCGAAATCTGCCGCGGCGGAGATGGTTGCGCACATCCACGAGTGGCAGGCCTACTTCGTGAACCGTTTCGCCCATAAATAGGAGTGGGGCAAGACCGATGAGTACGTTTTCGATATTACCAGCCCTGCGCCAGTGTGTGCTCACGCTGGGCGTGTTGCTGGCCGCTCAAGTTGCGGCAGAGGTCTACCAATATGCCGTGCCCGCAAAAGATGCCGAAGACAAGCAAATCACTGCGTTCCTGTGGGTGCCGCCCGAGGCCGACCGTATCAGGGGCGTGCTGATGGGCGGGCTGACGCTAATGGAACCAGCATTCGCAAGAGACCCACTGATCCGGCACGCGTGTGCGGCCGAGGAACTTGCGATAGTCTACTTTGCGCCGGCACTGGATGCTGTCTTCAACTACAAGGAAAAGAACTCGGGCGAACTGCTGCAAAAGGCGCTTGATGATCTGGCGCAGACTTCAGGCTATCGCGAGATTGCTATTGCCCCGCTCTTCCCATTCGGGCATTCTGTCAGCACGCTCTTCGCCAGCCACGTCGTGTGCTGGAAACCATCGCGCTGTTTTGGAGCACTGCTATTCAAGGGCGGCATCAGCTTTCCCGCGAACGATCCTGGAGCGTCCATGCTCGGCGTGCCGATCCTCGCCGTGAAGGGGCAATTCGAGGAGTTCGGCCCTGGTCCCAGCGGAGTGCTCCGCGACTTCGAGGATCGTGAAGCAGCGTGGAAGGGGATGCGCGACCGCGTGCTGGCTCTTCGGGAAAAGGACGATCGCCATCTGGTCAGCCTTCTTGTCGAGGCCGGCGCTTCGCACTTCGCCTGGTCGGAGCGCGTCTGTAGCTACGTGGCGATGTTCATCCGCAAGGCGGCCCAGCGGCGCATTCCGGACTGGCCGGCCGATAGCACAGAATCTCCGAAACTGAACGATATCGAACCCGCCTCAGGCGCGCTCAGCAGCGGGGATATCGGCCAGGCTGGCGAACAGGCGGCGAACTACAAAGCATTCAAGGGCGATCCAGCCAAGAGCCTGTGGCATCTTGACCTGGAACTGGCGGCTGCGCACGACGCGTTCCACAAAGGAGCATTCAGCAAGAAGCCCCAGTTCGTGACCTTCGCCGACCCGAAAAGCGGTAAGGTTATCTTCGTCGGGCACGACCTGCGCCTGAAATTGGGAGTGAACTGGAGCGGGCCGGACACGTTCAAGGTAGCGGGAACATTTCTCGACCAGGCACCTGACAAATACCCCAAGGTAGATGGTCCGGTTGGTCACGCAGATGGCCCTGTCCTGTTCCGCGCCTACGGCGGCACGGTGGAGCAAAGCGGGGCGGACACGTTCCGCGTGCGACTGGATGGGCGGCAAAGGGTCCGCGCGGAGATCCTCGCCTATCATACCGGTGACCCAACCTACCGTTATGCGGAGCAGCAAGGACGTGTCGTCTTGCCCGAGAGCCTCACACAAGGGAAGCCGCAGGCGATAAAGTTCCCAGAGATCGGTCCGCTAAGGCCAGATAGCCCGCCCTTGAGGTTGCTGGCAACGAGCGACTCGGGGTTGCCGGTGCGATTCTACGTCGAATATGGCCCGGCGGTGATCGAAGAGAATACACTCAAGATCGCGGAGATGCCAAGACGCGCCGCGCTCCCGCACAGGATCAGGGTCGTCGCCAATCAATACGGGAGCGCTGTGGAGCCACTGGTGCAGAGCGCAGAGTCCGTCAAACAAGAGATAGTGGTCGTTAAGTGATTCGCTTGCGACGGCCAGGAGGTGCTCAAATTGTGAGAAAGAATTGGGGTCAACGCGTCCTGCTGGCGCTCCTGGGCGCCTTGCTCCACGGGGCCAGTGTGCGGGCACAGGAGAATATTGTCTTCCCGGATGATGCAGGGGCCGTCAACGTGAAGGCCAAGTACGGAGCCAAGGGCGACGGCGTCACCGATGACACGCAGGCGCTCCAGAAGGCCATAGACGAGGTCAAGGGAATCCCCGACACGCTGTACTTCCCCAACGGAACCTACCTGGTCAGCGACAGCGTGGGGATCTTCAACGGCAAGGCCCACAGCCGCGACCGCTTCCTCACCTACCAGGGCCAGAGCGAAGCGGGGACCATCATCAAGCTCAAGGACAACTGCCCGGGCTTCGACGATCCGAACAAGCCCAAAATCGTGTTCTCGGTCTATGAAGGTCAAGGCACTGGCGACGTGATGCACAGCTACGTCCGGAATCTGAGCGTGGACGTGGGCCGCGGCAATCCCGGAGCGGTGGGCCTGCGCTTCATGTCCAACAACTCGGGGGCGATGTACCACGTTACGATCCGCAGCAGCGACCCGAAGATGGCCGGCAAACTCGGCCTGGACATGCGGCAGGGCCAGAACGGTCCGTGCCTCATCAAGCACGTCACCGTGATCGGCTTCGACTATGGCGTGGAAACCGGCGACACGTTCTCACTCGTCTTCGAGCATCTCGCGCTCAAACAACAGAACGTGCTTGGGTTCTTCAACGCCAACGGCCGCACGACTCTGCGGGGGCTGAAGAGCGTCAACAACGTGCCGGCGATCAGGAATAAATGGGAGAGCATGACGCTAATCGAAGCCGACCTGTCCGGCGGCGGTAAGGACAATACGGCCATCCTCAACGAGAGCCCGAAGTTCTTCGTGCGGGACATCCGGCAGGATGGCTACGGCCACCTGCTGAAGGAAGCGGGCGGCAAAATCCATGACGGGGCGGCGCTCGAAGAGTGGTACGAAGGCAAGGCGCAGGCGCTGTTCCCATGCGAGACGAAGACCCTGCGTCTGCCCATAAAAGAGACGCCCGAGGTGCCCTGGGAGACGGACCTCTCGAAATGGGTGAAAGTGGACTGGTCGCAGAACGGCGAGGACATTGGCGAGGCTTTGCAGGGCGCCGTGGACTTGGCTGCAAAGGAAGGCAAGACCACGATCTATTTCCCTCGCCGCGCTCGTACCTACGAGTACCCGAAGCTCACCCGGCCAATCCGCGTTCACGGCAGCGTCAATCGCATCCTCGGCATGTCAGACATCATAGATATCGCGGATCCGTCCGGCAGAATGCAGGCTGGCGAGGCGGCGTTCACCTTCGAGGACTTGAAGAGCGATGCCATAGTGGTTGAGCGGTTCTTTCTCCTCGGTGGGTGGAAGTGCCCGCGCAGCATTTCCATGTTCGAGAACAAATCCGGCAAGGCGGTGGTCATCCGCAACATGGGGCACGGGGGCTTGCACAAGAAACCCTCCACCAGTGGCGAATGGTTCATCGAGGACGTGCCCGTCATAGGCTTGCGGCTGGGCCCGGGCGAGAAGTGCTGGGCGCGGCAATTCAACCCGGAGTCTCCCGAGCCGGACATGGTCGAGGTCAACGGCGGACAACTGTGGATACTGGGCTTGAAAACCGAAGGCAGGGCCAAGCATATCATTGCCCGGAACGGCGCGAAGTTGGAACTGTTGGGCGGGGTCAGCTACCAGTCATGGGGCAAGCAACCCATTGACCCGCCAATGTTCACGGTGATCAACTCCGACGCCTCCTTCACCTTCGGATTCTATCACTGGAACCAGCCGTTCACCACGATCGTCGAGGAAACCGTGGGGAATGAAACGAAGACGCTGTTGCGCAAGGACCTCGTGAACTACCATCTGCCTCTGTACCGGGCATCAGGGGCCGGCAAAGCGGTGGATGGCGGAGGAGGGAGCAAGCCTTGAAGAGGATTAGGGAATCATCCTCTAACCGGCCCAACCGCGTGGGAATGATGTGGGTAAAGGAGACGTGGTCTATGTTGTCGTCGGCACGATTCTACGTCCCAACAGCCTTCGCGGTGCTTGCGTTTGCTGGCTTCGCGCTTGCTGCTAGTCCCTCTGCGGCAGAGGTGACGTCCGCTTTCCCTCCAGGCGACGGCTTGGCCGTGGAAGTCGGTTCAACCGACCCAGCCTTTCTGGGTTCCCTGACGAACAATGGCAAGCGCCTCGTTCACGGGCTGGCGCTTGACGATGCTACGCGCGACCAGGTGCGGGCGGGATTGATCTCCGCCAACCTGCACCCGCTCGCCAGCGTCGCCACTTGGCACGGCGCTCCGCGTCTTCCTTATGCGGACCGGCTGGTGAATCTCCTGATCCTGGACCGCGACGCTTTGGCCGGCAATGCGCCAGCCGAAGAGGAATGCCAGCGCGTGGTCGCCCCGGGCGGGGCGGTTCTGGCGCGCACCGGAGGCGCCTGGAAGCAAACAGTCGTGGCGCGCCCACCTGGCTTCGCGGACTGGACACACTTCGATGGCGGCCCCGATGGAAACGCAGTCAGCGCTGACGCGGAGGCCACTGGAATCCACGGGTTGCAGTGGATAGACAATGTACGGGAGCCGCGGTGGCAGAAGACCGGGCCGCACGGGGGCGACCAAGGCAATATCCGCATTTGGGGCCGCTACGCGGTCATTGATGTGTTTATCCGTCCCATGGACAATGATCCCAAGTTCGAGCCTCGCGTCTTCCTTGAGTGCCGCGACGTCAACAACGGCCTCCTGATCTGGCAGAAGCCCCGGCCTGGCAGCATGGCCAGCAAGCGCTGGGCGTTGGCGGCGGGCGAGGGACTGTGTTTCACTTGGATGAAGGAAGATGGTCCTCTGACCGCCTTCGACTTGGCGACCGGCTCGGAAGTGCGGACCTATCCTGGTTCCGAGATCAAGCCTTACATGCAGGCAGACCGCAAAGACAAAACCAAGCTTGACCCACAAAAGGGAATCCAAGGCGATAACCACTGGGTTCGAGTGGCCGGCAAGACCGTTCTGGCCAACGGGAACGGGCCGCTCCAGGTCTGGACGCTGGAGGGGAAACCGCTGTGGACTTTTGAAAAAGCCGGCGAGCGTCTGGAGTTGCCCGCAGTGGATGAGCAGCGCAAGGCAGTGTACGGCCTGATGATTGAGGACAAGCCCGTAAGCGAATGGGGCTTCGGCCCAATGATGTGGCAGCGTTGGCCCTCGAGCAGTTGCGTCAAGTCAATCGTTGCACTGGACTTGGCCACTGGCGAAAAGAAATGGGAAAACACCGAGGTCGCCTCACGCGATTCCGGCTATCAGGTGTGGGATACCAAGGCTCCGATCTACACGGCCTTCGGCCAGTTAATGGCTGCTGGGGATTACGTGGTGGCCACCAACGACTCCGCGATTTCCGGTGGGAGCATCACCTTGGCGGCCAGCCTGGACGCAGCCACGGGCAAGACGGTCCAATTCAATCCCAAGACCTTTGATCAAGTGGGTAAGAAAGGTCTCCATATCACCGCCGTGGGGCTGAACAGTTGCGTTTTCCGGGACGGGATGGTCTACATGATGAACTCGGCCTACATGATGTCCTTCAACCCCAGATCGGGGGAAGCGAAGGAGGTCTTCAACATGGGCTGGAACGGCCGTTGTCCCAGAGGCATTGCGACCCAGGAGAAGTTCCTCCTGGGACAGACAGCGTTCCTGGGAAAGGACTTTGGCGGCGAGATGTACTCGCTGGCACGGTCGGGGTGCGCCCAGTCGCCTGTGCCCGGGGCCGGCTTGATCCTTTTTGGCCCCCACCTTTGCCATTGCGTCACTCACTTTGACGGCTACTTCGCGACCACCTCGCGCCCCGCGCCGCCACCTCTTCCCGAAGGACAGCGGCTGCTGAAGGGCACCGGCAGGCCTGTCGGCCTCCCCGCGCCGAGCGCCATGCACAAGGCCCAGAGCCTGATCCAGGAGAGCTGGCCTTGGTTCGCCATATCCGAGCCGGTCAAGCCCGAGACCATGGAGAAAGCCGGATGGGTCTTCCAGGTTGATCCCCAGGCCCACCGCATCGAAGCCAGCAAAGGCGGCAGCAAGTGGGCCTACGTCGCTGACGCGCGCATCGGCCTGGGCTTCGTGGTAGTGGGCGAAAGAGTCGTCATCGGGACACACGATGGCTGGGTGCATGGTCTTGACCTGAAGTCGGGCGCGTTGCAGTGGCGCTACCTCGCCGCACCGGCGCATCGCCTGATTATTGCGAACGGGATGCTGACTTCCGCCTGGCCGGTCTTTGGCGTCGCAGACTTGGGGAACCAACAGATCGTGGCGAGCGCCGGCACGCATGTGGAACTCGACGGCGGAGTCCGGGTGGTGGCGCTGAAAGCCGAGGACGGCTCGCTTGTCTGGGCGAAGACGCTCACCAAGACCACATCCAAGATTCCCCCCGGCGGGAAAGGTTCTCAAATCGTGGAGCATTCCCTGATCAACGCTGCGCCCTCGGTTGCAGGGGGAAAAGTGGTCATTGACGGCGGCGCCCACTTAGGCCGCTTGGAGTTCGACCCGGCCGAGCCGGAGGCGAGCATCTGCAAGCGCCTCAGCGAGAAGCCCCCAAAGAAGAAACCCTAAGAGGAGAGAGAAGTGGGGGCGGCGTTCACGGCCTGTGTGCTTGCTCGAGAACCACCTTCTCGAACCTGGCCGTGCTGGTCGTGGCGTTGTTGGCGGAAGTCACGAAAAGCCCCGCCAGGCAGGGGTTCTGGAAGGCGCTCGTGTGAGTGCCGATCGCCATTCCCCAATCGGTCCCGTCGGCCGACTTGTAGACGTTAAGCACATCGCCACTCCTCTCGATTTTGAGGTACACAGGCAGCGTGACTTTGCCGAGCTTGAGCGATTGTCTTTTGTAGTCCGTTTCCTGGTCAGTCTTGTCGCGCCAGGAGCAGTCCAGCTCACCGGCGGGCGTTACTGAAACCATGAAGTACTTGCTGCGCGCGTACGTGGATTCCCGCAGCATGAGACCGGCCAGACTGCTCTGGTTCCGTTTGCAGGCGTTGTTGGACAGCGCGGTCAGGCGCGCGGAGAGTTGGCAATCTCCAGAGACCTCCTGACTGACGAAGGTGAACTGGTCCTTCACGCGTTCCCACCAGGACCTGACGCCATCCCCGCCGCCCGTGATGGTGAACTCGCCGCCGGCGACCGCGACCGAGCCAGGGACGAAGGGCGCATTGATCTCCTGAAATGTCCACGGCGCCGGCAGCGTCGTTGGCTTGACGGTCACCTGGCAGGTAGCGCTCTGCTTGCCATCCTCCGTAGCCACGGAGATCACGCATGTCCCTTCGCGCCTGCCGGCCACGATTGCCGTGTTCTTTCCGATGCGCTTCACGATAGCCACTGAAGCGTCGCTCGACGTCCACGTCACGGATTTGTTCGCGGCGTTGACCGGTGAGAAGTCCACATTCAGGGCGGCCCGGCCGTTGGCCAGCACCGTGATTGAGCGCTGATCCAGGGACAGACCGGCCAAGAAGGTATCTGGTGTGTTCTCGATATGTTCGAGCAGTTCCCACTCGGCAAGCTGAACGGCGTTCCCCGCGGAAGCCAGTTGCAGGCGGTACGCGTTGTACGCCGTCGCGTTCTTCAAGGCGAACTCGCGCGTCTGAGAACGCCCGCTGAAGACTTCGTTCTGCCTGGAATCGAGGTCGGCCCATGTCGCTCCGTCGTCATTCGATCCCGACAGTACCAGGCTCTTAGGGAAACATTCAGGCCTGTCGCCCACGGTGATCGAGTACTCGGAGACCGCATACTTCCTGCCATCCGCATACCTGACTTGAATCGAGGAGGAGGCGTTATCGTCCTGCCACAGCGATGCGGGGTTGTGGTCGAAGGCCTTCTCTTTCGAGTTGCTTGCGTTCGCCTCGCCGCGCGCCGTCACAAGCCCCATGCCGTCTTTGACGTAACAGGCGGTGTTGAAATCGAAATTGAGCGGCCCCGGCTGCGCGGCGACCATCAGGTCCTCCAGCACGTTCTCCAGTTCGGGGGTCGGCATCTGTCTGACGAGGTAGCCGTGGCCTTTGTCCGGAGCAGGTTTCCAGATGTTGGCTCCTTTCTCATCCACCTCATTGCATCCGCCTGTTACCACCTTCCAGTAATTCGCTGCGCCTCGGACGGCGTACAGGCAAGCGGTGGGATCCCAGCTCAGGCGGTCGCCACAGAAGCCAACATCGGGGTAGTTCTCAAAAGCCATGGTGAGCGGATGGTGTTCCACAGTTTCCAGCGTGACACGACGCCCCGTGCAGATCCCGCCGCCGATTTCGCCGCCGCTGAACACGATAGGCGTCGGCCACTTCTCGCAGACCAGGCGCGCGGCGTTCTTGTCCTGCTGGAAGTTCCATTCCGTGCCTTTGGGGTAATTCCCGCCCATGCAGACGAGCGACTTGACCTTCCTGGAGACTAGTTCAAGACCATTCAGCGGGCTGTAGTCGTCCGGCGGGGATCGGAGCAACTTGCCCAAGTTCCTCAGCGGCCCTGTGGCAATGACCACCGCACTCGCGTCCGGTTGCCCAATGAGAACCTGGCGGTACAGCGCCGTTGCATCGGGGGCCTCTTTGCCGCTCATCAGCGCATGTGGATAGTGCTTGGCGATCACTTGGTTGTAGCTATTCCCATCCAGGAAGCCGGGGTCCTTCAGCGTTCCTACGGGAATCTCAGGATGGCCGAAGTAGGTGTTGATCGCGTCCAGGCAGGGCGCGCCCCACTCCGAAGAGATGCAGCACATGGTGGCGAGGAGGCTGGCTTCGCCTCGATTGACGGCACCATGTAGCAGGACCAGCGCCGCTACATCATCGCAGTCCGGACCAATGTCAGTATCGAGGATCACGTTGACTGTCGCAGCCTGTGTGGTCCCTATTCCCAACAAGGCCCAGCCGAGCAGGACCAAAGGTAAGGACGTGCGGCGTCTGAAGCATTCTCTAGTGCGCACCTGACCCCTCCAATCACCGTGCGTCTATCCCCAGGTGTCACGTAAGTGCTCACTCTGTCACCCATAGGACACTGGTAAAAGGAATCTCCTTAGTAGCCTCCAGAAACATGGGCCGCCGACCAAGCGCATATACCTGTACTCCAGCCCAGATTGGAGCCAATCGTTTCGTGACCGCTTGAAATGGCAAGCATACACGCTAAAGGAGATTGAGACAAGAGTGTGACTGGCTGAGGAAACAGCGGGGAAGGTCAACTCGGATCCCTTGCATTGGGCTGTGGGAAACACAGGCGCAGTCTTCGCGGCCTGAACAGGAACGTCAGGGAGTGTAAGCATTCCGGGTTGGACCGGAGGAAGAGAGCGTAAACATGGCTTGTACCGTAGCCCTGATTGGCGCCGGCGGAAAGATGGGATTAAGGATTGTTCGGAACCTGCGCGAGTGCGCGCAATATCGTGCGCTGTATTGCGAGAACAATCCTGCCGCCGCCGCGCGTTTGCGCGAGCAGGGGTTGGCAGTTACTGGCGGGGAGATAGCAGTGCAGCAGGCCGAATTCATCATCCTGGCCGTCCCTGACCTCGCGATCAAAGCCGTCAGTGCGGAATTGGTGCCCCCCGCGCGCGCGGGTAGCACTTTCCTGCTCCTGGACCCAGCCGCGGCAGTGGCGCAAGAAGTGGCTCTCCGCGTTGACTTGAACTACGTGGCCTGTCACCCGTGTCATCCACCGCTATTCGGCGAGCAGCTCACGCCCGAGGCGCGGCGCGACTTCTTCGGGGGAACCGCCGCGTGGCAGGACATTGTCATGGCGTTGATGCGCGGCCCGGAAGCGGCCTTCGCGCCGGCCGAACAACTCTGCAAGGTGATCTTCAATCCCGTACGCCAGGCTCACCGCATCACCATCGAGCAGATGGCGCTCCTGGAGCCGACGATGGCGGAAGTGGTCGCGGCGTCAGCGGCGGTGCTGATGCGTGAGGCCATGGAAGAGGCCGTCAAGGCGGGCGTGCCTCGGCCTGCGGCGGAAGCTTTCATGATGGGCCACGCGCAGATTCCACTGGCCATCGTCTTCGGAGAGATCAAGTCGCCGTTCTCGGACGCCTGCAAGATCGCCATCCGCTGGGGCACGGAGCGGATTATCAAGCCCGACTGGCGCCAAGTCTTTCGGCCAGACCAGGTAAAGGCCGCAGTCCACGCGATGCTGCATCCGGAAGAGGGGGTGTGAGACAAGCATGAAGCTCCGCGTCAGCGAGAACCAACGTTTCATCCTTCGCGAAGATGGCTTGCCATTCTTCTATCTCGGCGACACGGCGTGGGAACTATTCCACCGCCTTGACCGCGACGAAGCCACACATTACCTGCGCACGCGCGCACAACAGCGCTTCACCGTGATTCAGGCGGTGGTGCTGGCGGAACTTGACGGGCTGCGCGTCCCGAATTCGTACGGAGCCGTGCCGTTCCATGACCTCGATCCAGCCCGGCCAAACGAAGACTACTTCCGGCATGTGGACTGGATCCTGGAACGTGCTGCTTCCCTCGGCTTGACCATAGGCCTGCTGCCGACCTGGGGTGACAAGTTCAACTGCAAATGGGGCCAGGGACCGGAGATCTTCACGCCTGCCAACGCCGAAGCCTACGGAGAGCATATTGGCCGGCGCTACCGGGACTATCCCCTCATCTGGATTCTCGGCGGCGACCGCCAGATGGAGCAGCCTCAGCATTTTGCCATCGTGCGCGCCATGGCCCGGGGCCTGAGAAATGGCGACGGCGGGCGCCACTTGATGACCTTGCACCCGATGGGCGGGCATTCGTCATCGGGATGTTTTCACGAGGATAGCTGGCTCGATTTCAACATGCTCCAGTCGGGCCACGGTGAACGGAACACACCGAACTGGAACATGATCACGGCGGATTTCAAGCGCCAGCCGGCCAAGCCGTGTCTCGACGGTGAGGCCAACTACGAAGACCATCCAATCAACTGGAAGCCGGAGAATGGGTGGTTCGACGCCCATGACGTGCGCCAGACTGCGTACCGCTCGCTGCTGGCCGGCGCCTGCGGCTATACCTACGGCTGCCACGACATCTGGCAGTTCTGGCAGCCCAGCCGCAAGCCGATTTCGGCCGCGCGCACGCCGTGGCGCGCGGCCCTCGAATTGCCCGGCGCCTGGCAGATGCAGCATGTGCGTGCGTTCTTCGAGAAGCCCGAGTGGCTCAGGCTTTCGCCGGACCAAGCGGTGGTGCTGTCGGAGACAGGTGTGGGCGGCGAGCACATCCGCGCAGCGCGCGCCTCGGACAATGCATTCGCGTGGGTCTACCTGCCACAAGGCGGCGAAGTGCGCATTAACGTGGCGCAACTCGGTGCCTGCATGACCGCGGCGTGGTACGACCCGCGCACGGGCGCGACGCGCTCCGGAGACACGGTCTCCGGCACGCCGACCTTGCGCGCGCCGACTGCCGACGACTGGCTGTTGTCGTTGCGCAATTGCGCCAAGGAGGGAGCATGAAGATCCTGATCATCGGCGGCACAGGCTTGATCAGCACGAGCATTACGCGGTTGCTGCTGGAACAGAAGGCGGACGTGACGCTGTTCAACCGGGGCCAGAGCAAATCCCGTTTTCCCACGGGCGCCAAGCAGATCACGGGGGACCGGCGCGACTTTGCGGCGTTCGAGCGGCTCGTACGTGAGGCCAGCCCGTTCGACTGCGCCATCGACATGATCTGCTACCGACCGGACGAGGCTGAATGCGATGTGCGGGTTTTCGGCGCGCACACGAAGCAGTTCATCTTCTGCAGCACGATAGACGTTTACGCCAAGCCGGCCCGCCGCTATCCATATCGCGACGACGAACCGCACGAGGGGCTTGGCGACTACGCGCTGAACAAGGTCCGCTGCGAAGCGATCTTCGCACAGGCGCAGCGGGCGGGCGCGCTTAACGTTACGACGATTCGCCCCGCGTGGACCTACGGCGAAGGGCGCGGGCTGCTGTTTCCCTTCGGCGGAGATGTGACGCTTACCCGCATGAGCTGCGGCAAGCCGATTGTGGTGCACGGCGACGGCACCAGCCTTTGGGTGGGCTGCCACGCCGACGACGTCGCGGGGGCGTTCGTCAAGGCGATTGGCAATGCGCGCGCGTTCGGCAAGTCGTATCACGCCACCGGCGAAGAGCCGCTGACATGGGATCAGTATTACCGCGTGGTCGCCGAGGCTTTGGGCGCGCCGCCACCGAGGCTGGTCCACATTCCCTCGGAGCTGCTGGCGCGTGTGGCGCCCGAACGAGCGGCGTGGTGCGAGATCAATTTCAAGTACTGCAACATCTTCGACAATTCGGCCGCGCGCACGGACCTGGGTTTCCGGTACACTATCCCGTTGCTGGAAGGCGCGCGCCGCGTGATTGGTTCGCTGCGCGAGCAGGGGCGCATCCCGGCCAGCGACAACGATCCGGAGTATGAACGCGTGCTGGCCGAGTGGCAGCGGCTGCGCGCGGCGATGGAGCGGGCCTTTTGCGGCAGCAAGCCAGAGCTGCGGCCACGGGACTTGTAAAGGGCCACCATGGGCAGGCATCAGGTTAAGGGTGAAGAAGAGTTGCCTAACTCAGTGTGGTATTATAGTCGGATCACGCCGTTACCAAAAGCCATCCCATTGCGTGCCGGACCGCTGGAGATGCGCTTTGAACCGGAGAAGGCGTGCCTGCGGTACATCCGGCTGGGAAACCGCGAAGTGCTGCGGGGCATCTACGCCGCGGTCCGCGACTCCGACTGGGGCACAGCCGCGCCGCACGTGCACGATCTCCATTGCGTCCTCGCGCCGGAGTCATTCCGCCTGACGTTCGTCGCCGACTGCCTTCAGGCCTTGTCATTGTACACATTTTTCGGCTGGAAATTGCCGATACCTCCTGGCGGTAACCCAGGAGGGCATAAGATGATGCGCGTGGCGCGACAGTGGGCAGAGCGGAGCTTTGCAGGAGAGATTCTCGGG
>Ga0209777_10003644_pt1 | contig 18881 bp, 18 predicted proteins | sample FrelakmetHBP12HB_FD_187147 | JGI IMG/M metagenome (GOLD analysis project Ga0209777, IMG submission 187147) | Freshwater lake sediment microbial communities from the University of Notre Dame, USA, for methane emissions studies -HBP12 HB (SPAdes)... | ecosystem: Environmental > Aquatic >...
TCCCAAGAAATTCAAGAATCAATGAGCATCAGAGAGCGACTTCAATTAGGATGTCATTGCTTTGAAAATAGATGTTTTACCGTTCGCCCTGAGCCCTGTCCTGAGCTTGTCGAAGGATTGTCGAAGGGCATGTCCTCACCGACCTTTTCGTAGGGGCTTTGAAGATACTCTATTTCCATTCTTCGTGGTGCTGATTGCGATCAGCCTGCTTTCGCCAGTGGGATTGCATAACGACACAAGACCTCTCTATACTAATGACCTATGAACGGCCCTACCCCTATGCAGCCCCCTTCGCCTGACCCGACCGGAGTCATAGTGACCGGCGGCATTACCGCTAACGCCCTGGGAATAATCAGGAGCTTGGGACGGCGCGGTATCCCCGTCGTGTACATTGATTCGGACCCGGGCTCCCTTGCCAGACACTCCCGATATATCGATATACGCTTGACTAGCAAAAAGACGAACGATTCCGAGAGCGACTTCATCAGCCTCCTCAAAGACTTCGCTAAGCGTAAAGACCCCAAAATGATGATTATCCCCGTAGGCGACGAGGCCCTCCTCGCTCTCTCCGAACACAAAGACGAACTGGAGCAGTTCTATCATCTTCCGGTGCCCCGGTACGAGACCGCACAGAAGCTGGTGAATAAAACACGTTTCTATCGTATGCTAAATGAGATGCACCTTCCTCATCCCAAAACATATTTTCCTGAGGGCCTGGCCGAATTGGTGGCAATGGGAAAAACGCTGGCTTACCCTTACATAATCAAGCCGGCCTATTCCATCCCTTTTCAGGAAGAGTTCGGCCGAAAGGTATTTCAAGTGAAGTCCCCTCGAGACCTCCACCGGGCAGCGGATAAATTGAGAGACAAGGGCATGGATGTCGTGATACAGGAGATAATACCCGGAAGAGAGATATACGCTTTTTTCACCTATTTCAATGAACTATCGGAACCTCTGGCAATCTGCGGCTGGGATAAGATACGGCAATACCCTCTCGATTTCGGCTTCGGCACATTCTGCAAGAGCAACTGGAGGCCTGCTGCGGCTCATGATTCTCTGCAGCTACTGCGAACACTAAGATACCATGGATTTGCCGAGGTGGAAGTAAAAAGGGACCCCGGGGACAGTGAATACAAAATAATTGAGATAAACCCTCGCACCTCGCTGCAAAATACACTGGCAGTAGCTTGTGGCCTAGATGTTGCGTACGCAGCCTATCTGGATGCAGGCGGACGAGCTGCGAATCCCTCGCTCTCTTTCCGCAACAATGTCCTGTGGGCGGATGATTTCTTCGATACGGTTTCTTTTCTTCAGCATTTAGCTCGAAGAGACATCAGCAAAAGAGAAGTAATCGATTCACCCAACCCCAGAAAAGTGCGTTCGGTGGCAGCCTGGGATGACCCGCTGCCGCTCGTTTTTCGGGCCCTGACTCTCGGCCAGCGTGCCTTTCGCTTGATACTCAGTAAGCTAAATCCTCGCCTCGTGTCAAAATCGTAATCCATGCTGCCGATGCAATATGAAATTTGTAGGGGCGTTCAATTGAACGTCCTTACCTGACATACACTCAGATCGTCGTTGCCGTTCGTGGTGAGCTTGTCGAACCGTAAACGGCCCTTTCACAAAACTCCCTTCGACAAGCCTTTCCTGATCTTGGAGAAGGTCTTAGGCAGAGGGATTAATATTTCGCCACAGGATAGATAATCGTGTAGGGGCGAACCAGTGGTTCGCCCTTTACTCCATATTGGGCAGACACATCGGTCTGCCCTACGGAATTGAACATCCCATCCCTGTACGCGTTGACACAGACAGGGGATAACCGCTAGAATTCAAGCAACGGCCGAGCGAGATAGCACAAGCATCCAGAGGTACAGTTCGCCAATGCCAATGCCTATCCTTCCTAGAAAGGATAAGGTGCCCCCAAAACTGGGGATTTGGATGCCGTTTAGCAACTGGGGAATCCAGAGGGTCCGCCTATGGCGGACCCCAAGACTGGGGGAGACAGAGGGGGTTGAAAAGGCTGAGCCATTGAGATAGTTTATAAAGTAATTCCGAAAAGCCAGATAATCATCTGATAGTGTCTAAAATATAGTTGCCCAAGAATATTCAGATAATTTAGAAACAATCCTACATTTCAAGGAGGAAACCATGGCAAAAATCACAGAAGAGATGAAGGCATTGATTAAGGAGCAGCAGGCCTTCATCGCCACCGCGAGTCCTGACGGCACGCCGAACATAGCTCCCAAAGGCAGCACCAGAGTGCTGGACGAAGAACATATCACCTTCGCCGAGTCAGCGGGAAAGCGCACCTACGAAAACCTCAAGAAGAACCCTAAAATATCCATCGTGGTCTGTGACAGAGCCCAGATGAAGTGCCTGCGCTTCCAGGGCAAGGCCGAGATACTCACCTCAGGCCCCCTTTTCGAGAAAAGCGTCGAGAACATGAAGAAGATGGGCGCCCCCCCACCCCAGGCGCTGATCAAGGTCAAGGTGGATGAAATTTTCGACCTGGGCATGCCTGGCTTCGGCAAAAAGATAGCCTAGAATCCTAGGGGCATCCGCCTTGGGCGGATGGCGGTGTCCCCCAACATGCAGGGGCGTCCTTCCTTGGAAGGACGCCCCTGCCCCAAGGGTAAGAGTTATTAGGGATTGAAAGAGGTCCAGGATACCTCCTGCCGGGGGTTTGGGGGTGTCCCCCAAGACTGGGGGATTTAGGGGGCTGACTAGAAGCTAGATTAGAGTCAACGTAATGCTTATTGGCTTGATATCTGATACTCATATACCCGAGATAGCAAACGCGATCCCACCCCGGGTAAAAGAAGTATTCAGGGGTGTAGACCTGATCCTGCACGCCGGGGATATCTTTGTCGACTCGGTGCTGGAAGAGTTGGGAACCATAGCGCCGGTGCTGGCAGCCCGGGGTGACGACGACTACCCTATACGAGATAAACGCATGGACGAGGTGCAGAACCTGACCCTCGATGGCCTCAACGTTTATGTTATACACTCGTCGCAGTATTTCGCTCGTGACCTGATCCAACACCCCGAGAAGCATAACCTGGAGAAAGCGCCTGATGTCGTAGTCTTCGGCCACACCCACAGGGACGTTGTGCAGACCGTGGGGAAGTCCCTCCTGGTTAATCCCGGCAGCGCAACTTTTCCCTACTATCAACTCAGGCTGGGCACCGTAGCCCTGCTCACCATCAAAGCAGGCAAGGCTGAGGCACGCATCGTGCCGCTTTACGAGAATCAAGCGTCAGAGGTAAAGCACTAATGACCGAAGAGCCCAAGCCGGACGAAAGGCCAGCCGGACGCAGAGTCTACTATGACCTGGCGCGCGCAGCATTGCAGAGAGAGAAGTTCTACAATCTGGTTATGAAAGCGATTGATGAGCTGGCGCCAGAGTTTCGGGACAGGCTGGAGAACGTAGATGTAGTTGTAGAGGACTGGCCCAGCCCGGCCCAGCTTGTCAGGAATAACGTCAAGAGCCGGTTCTCCCTGCTTGGCCTCTACGAAGGTGTGCCTCATATAAATCGAGGACCCGGGTACGGCATGGTGCTGCCCGACAAGATAACCATCTTCCGCAAGCCCATCGAAGCCCGCTGTCACTCCTGGAAAGAGGTTGAGGAAGAGGTGGGGAGAGTGGTGCGCCACGAGATAGCCCATCACTTTGGCATCGACGACCAAAGGCTTCGAACCCTGGAAAACGACAAGTAGTGGGCATCCAAGACTAGCCGTTCGTGGTGAACCCTGTCCTGAGCCTGTCGAAGGGTGCTCCCCTTTTTCCCAAACTTGTCCCTGACTCGTTCAGGGAGGGGCATAACGTAGGGGCGATTCATGAATCGCCCCCTCTTTGGGGAGTGCAGAGGGGCTTTGCCCCTCTGCCAGTCCTTCCTTGGAAGGATGGGGGGACTTTGAGATTTGGGGGTACCCCCATCCTTCCAAGGAAGGAGGGGGATTCAGGGGGTTCAAAAGACATTAATAACCAACCTCAACACATTTTACCTTGACAGTGTAACCTGCTTTTGCTATCCTCATAATGCTAAGAGTCCGTATGATTAATTCGGGCTTTATTGCTGTTTAAGAGGTAAATAGGGGGATATAGCTCAACTGGGAGAGCGCTGCGTTCGCATCGCAGAGGTCGGGGGTTCGAATCCCCCTATCTCCACCATAGTTATCAATAGGCAGAACTGCTGCTGATTGCATATCGCTCCGGTGCGGAGGGACTGGTAGATTATAGTGGATCACAGCCTCGCTCTTGTTTACTTCGATGCGCTTAATAAATGAACGAAGGAAAGCTTTACTCTCAGTGATGTCGGCTTCCTTAAGAAGGCTCTTCAAGTCTTCAGCATATGATTTTACAATCTCAGCATCTACATGTGTTGCTCCTTGTGCTGCCATTTCAGCCTCTAACTGAATCTTCGCTTTGCCTAGTTCATCATGTCTTGTTCTTAACTCCTTGATTCTGGGAGCCAGGTCATCTAGGCTTAGCTTGCCTGTTTCCAGGGCGTCGTACAGCTTGGATAATCTAAGCTTAACATCATTTAACTCGGCATCGATGGTATCCAACCTGTCCCTGAGAATACCGTGAGTGGAATCAAGCTCCTCATTGACGAGTCTGACCAACTCTTCCAGCCACTCGTGATTCAGCACCTTGTCTTGGACCTGCTCGATAACCACATGCTCCAGCCAATCCTTCGGTAGTGCTCTGGCATCGCAGGCGTCTCTCCCCTGCTTGTAGCCTCCATTACAAGTATAGTAATGATAGTGATGCGACTTGGCACTACGGCCTATCATAGCGTGCCCGCAAGCACAGTGGAGTAGACCACTCAAGAGATAAGCACTAGGAATAGTACGTGGATGCGTTATATCAGGCCTCCTTGAGGCCATTTTTCTCTGTATCTGCCTAAAGACATCTTTATCAATAATAGCCGGCCATGCATTCTCAACTCTGACTGGAGGGTCGGCACTATGGATTGCTGGATGCCCAGGCCTGCCACCCCATACAAGGGTACCACAATAAGCTTCGTTTGTCAGAACCTTGTGCACTGTTGTCCTGCCCCAGCGCTGCCCTGTAATAGTACGGATGCCTTCTTTGTTTAAGGCTTTAGCGATTTCCTTACAGCCAACATCCCGTAGTGCCATATCAAACATCCTGCGAATCACCTGAACCGCAACAGAACCCTCCAGGTCAGGTTCCAGCTTATATCTGGTCTTAGCACCATCCTTTACACCGACTCTGTGGAAGCCGTAAGGTGGTCTGCTACCACTGGAGAAGCCCCGTTGGGCGTTTTCTCTCATACCACGCTTGATGTCTTGTCCGAGGCTGGCGCTGTAGAATTCATCGATAGACTCGATAACTCCTTCCAGTAATTTCCCTGAAGGGCTGTCATCCAGTGGTTCGTTAATAGAAATGACTTTGATACCTTTGCTCTTAAGTAGAGTTTTGTAAGTGACGGAATCAACCCGGCTTCTAGCAAAGCGGTTCAGTTTCCAGACCAACACAGCTTCGAAAGGAGGCTGGTGCGTTCTGGCAAGAGCTATCATTTCTTTAAAGGCAGGCCTGTCGATAGTACGACCGCTTTCCGCCTCGTCCACAAATTCCCGAACGATTTCGTAATCGTGCTTTGCGGCGTAATCTCTTAGGGCCCTGATCTGGGCCGAGATTGATAGGTCAACGTCCTGGCTATCAGACGATACCCTTGCATAAATGGCGCCTTTCATGCTCCCCTCCTACCCAGTCTCTGTCATAACGGACAATACCGACAACGCCCCGGGACTATTCTTCTCAACGATATCACAGCCAATTCGTCCTTCAAATTCTTCTCAACGCGTTCCAGTTCGATGAAAGACTTCTCCAGTTTCTTACCCTCTTCCCACTCTTTCACATGCGATTCCAAGTCCCGCAATACCTTGCTTATCAGCCCAATGTGCTCTTTATTCACCTTACCCATGTGAGCGAAGCCGTAGCGAAGATTGACGAATCCTTCCTCTGCTTTCTCTTCTATAGGGTTATCTTTTACGTTCAGCCCTGGGTTTCCTTTCGCCCATTGTTCTATCTGAAACTGGAGAGCAACGATAATACCCGGTACGACTCCTATTTCGCTGCTGTCTAACCCAGAGTTTAATCGTGAATCCGACTTCACCACTTTTTCTAGTTTCTTGTCAGCCATCTGCTTAAACTCGCCTATCTGTTGCTTCAGGACTTGCCTTTGCTTGAGATAACTCCAGATGGGCGACCGGGGCAGATGTTGGCGCAGGGCAGATTGCATGTATTCATCTCGAGGTGACTCTGCAGCCTTCTGCCCCGATGCAAGTGCACTGAGCTTTTCCGCAAAGTCACAAAGATCCCTGTAATGGGCCTCCACGGCATTGCGCAAGACCATAGCGCGGGCTTCTTTAACTTCCCTCTCTTGCTTAGCGAGTTCAATGTGTCTTCTCACTGTTCGGGCATCGAATTTGTCGTTCTCAGCTATTTCCGTTATCGACTCTCCCTGTTCATGGCGCTTCATCCAGCTCAGGCGTGCCTCCGGCTTTACCGACGGCTTCTTAATACGCTTGGCCATATGCCCTCCTCTGCCGATGCATTTTTGCCCCGCAACCGCATACTATCATATGTATTATGTGCTATTAAGAGTCTATATGTGCATCTACTCCGATAAATTAATTGTATAATACTGTTACAATCGTGTTATACAAGAACTATGTGAGTAGCAATTCATTGTTGATTATACCATGTCAAATCTCACAAATGCAAGTAATAAAGAAGATGCATCAATCGGAAGCTCTCACTTAGAGCAGCGTACCACGGTATTGTCCGCTCTGGCGAGGATTATTGCTAAGGCTTATTTGAGCAAAACTGCGGCTGATAAGAAGGGCTCGATGAAAATGACTCTACCCAACAGCCAGAGTCACTCTGTCAATAACATCAGCAACGGGGACGGATAACAGCTATGAAGGCTTACCTTGAGCCTCACGAGATAGAGTTGATGGAAAACGCTGCTACCAACCTCAGAGATAGACTGTTGGTTCGTCTCTTATTTCATGCAGGGTGCCGGGTCAGTGAGGCATTGGCCCTGACAGTTGAAGACGTAGACTTCGCCCGAGGTACTATCACGATACAGCACCTTAAGTGAGGTCTGTGAGAACTGGTGATCCCACTTTCACTTCAAGAACTACCAAGGCTCTAGATGACACATGTCAGCATAAAAAGGTGCGCTTAACAACCCCCCGCCTCAGGTGACTTAAAGCTGAGGCGTAGCTACGTTCCATAGCGGTCCCATATTTACTAGAAGCTAAGTATGGTTTCAAGACGATCATTAAGAAGGAACCTTTCTTGGAAGGATTCAACTGCTCCAATATGACTTGCTTTTGGAATCTCTGTAGTTTATGATGTCGCCAGAAATCCTGCGAGAGTATCATTTAAAAGGCGCTGAATTCGGGCAAAGCTATTCCACGTCATAAAAAGGAGGTTAGCTTAGATGGCTAAAATGCCCAAACTGATAATCACCTGCGCCTTGACTGGTTCTGCAGTATTTCCATCCCAGACACCCTATCTACCTATAACTCCAGATCAGATAGCTGACGAAGCATACAGGGCATACAAGGCAGGAGCGGCAGTAGTCCACGTCCATGTAAGGGATCCCAAGGAGGGTGTTCCAACTGCTGATTTGAAAATCTGGAGGGAAACCCTCACGAAAATCAAGGGAAAATGCAATGTAGTGATTTGCACTACCACCGGTGGCGGCCCGGGAATGACAGCGGAGCAGAGAATAGCTGTTGTTCCGGAGTTTGAGCCCGAAATGTGTTCCTTGGACGTTGAGAGCATGAACTTCAGCTGGTTTCCGCTTGCAGACAGGATCAAGGAATGGAAGTATCCCTGGGAGAAATGGGTGACGGAACTGTCCAAGGATGGCGTTTTCAAAAACACCTTCGCAGACCTGGAACTATTTACCAAAACCATGAAAAAGCACAACGTTAAGCCAGAGGTTGAAATCTATGGCACAAATGGACTCTACAACGCCGGGTTCCTTGTTAGAGCAGGCCAACTGGACTTGCCGATGCATGTACAGTACGTCCTTGGAGTTCTGGGTGGCACATTCTCAACACCATATGAGCTTATGCACCTTCAGACAGAAACGCACCGATGGCTAGGCGCGGACAACTATACGTGGTCTGTCATCGGCATCGGCTATCCTGCAGAGTTCCACCTTGGAGCTGTAGCAATGGCCATGGGTGGCCATGTCAGAGTGGGCATGGAAGATAACATATTCCTCAAATACAAGGTGCTGGCAAAGAGCAATGCTGAGTTAGTAGAGAAAGTCCGCAAAATAGCTGAACTTTTTGAAAGGGAAATTGCCACGCCCGATGAAGCAAGGAAGATGCTTGGGCTTAAGGGCATGCGCAAGGTGAAGTTTTAGAGCGCCCAGAGGTTTCAATCGGGTTTGAAAGGTCGCATTCCTAACTGATGTAACTTCGGCAAGCTCGTTAACTTCTTACACTGAGACCAGTTTAAAACCGTTACTGTTTGGCTCCTTTCCAGGTTTAAGTCTTCGCATATGTATAGAAGCCCTTGCCTGTCTTGACACCTAGCTCGCCAGCCGCAATCTTGTCCTGAAGAATCTTGGGTGGTGCATCTGACGCATCTCCGGATTCTCGATAGTATGACATTTCAATGTCATGGACAACATCTAACCCAACGACATCCATCATGAAGAAAGGCCCATAAGCCGTCCCCAGAAATGCTTGCCATGCCTGATCAACGTCTTGAACCGAGGCCACACCATCGTCAACCACCCTGAGGCACTCCTTCTTGACAGCACGCCAGACCCGGTTGATAACAAACCCAAAGCTCTCCTTCCGAGCCAGAACTGGTATCAAGCCGATACTGCGGACAAACTGGCGCGTTTGTTCGATGGTATTGTCAGATGTAGCAGTGCCGCCCATCAATTCGACCAATGCGTTGTCTCTCACAGGCACAAAGAAATGCAGGTTAATCACTCTTTCCGGTCGGCGGGTGGCGCCTTCGATCCGCGAAATGGGAATAGAGGAACTATTAGTGGCCAAAATGGTATGAGCGGGGCATACCCGATCCAACCGAGCGAAGACTTCTCGTTTCAGTTCGAGACTCTCCGGGACAGCCTCTATCACCAAATCGGTGTCTGAAGTAGCCTTTTTGATGCCGTTGGCCAACCTAATTCGTTGGAGCACGTTATCCTTCTCATCTGCAGTCGTGGGCTGGGCTGCGAAGGCGAAGTCGAATTTCTCCACGCACGAAGGCATTACCTTCTCCAGTGCTTTGCTGGAGGTATCGTAGAAGCAGACCGGATAGCCCTTGACCGCGCAATGAAACCCAATCTGTGTTCCCATGAATCCCGCCCCCACAATGGTGACATTCTTGATCGGCTTTGAATAATTGCCCATGTTTGCCTCCTTACTCTCGATTTTGATGGCGATTTGCTGTCAGGCGGCTTGGGTATGTCTCTCAGGTTTGTCTCATAGAGTGTCCCTAGACAGGGTCAAATGCCTTTATTCGCTCCAGATGGTCCAGCATTTTGAGGTAGAGTTCGTCCCGCTTTCTTAGTATTTCTTGCTCGCTCCGGCCGCCGTAATCGTATATGCCTCTCGATGTTTTCACTCCAAGATGCCCTTGGTTCACCATGTCATCAATGAGAGGGAACCTGATCCCCATATTTGCCACGATGTTGTTCACTGTATCGAGACCAGTGAAATCCAAGAGTTGGCAGACGGCCAATATCGGGAGTCGGATCCCCATGACGGCCTTGGCAGCCCTGTCAATCTGCTCCGGGGTGGCCCATCCCTTGTCTACTATCTCGTATACCGCAAAACTAATGGCGTTTTGAATGCGATTGATGATCCCTGAGGGCACAAACTGTTCAAGTACGACTGGCATCTTGCCGAGCCTGCGCATAAGACCTGCGGTCAATTCGACGACTTCCGACGATGTCTTCGGACCCGGCACGACCTCCACCAGAGGAATTATGTGTGCCGGGTTGAACCAGTGAGCAATAATCAGCCGTTCAGGTATCCTGACGTCGGCGATACCGAAGGGGTCCAGGGATGAGGTGTTGCTTGACAGGGTGGTATTCTCCCGACAGACTTCGTCAAGCTGCAAGAAGACCATTCTTTTGACATCAGCGACTTCCGAAACGGTTTCGACCACAAAGTCAGCGTCATGTGCTGCCGCGCTGAGGTCTGTTGAAGGGTGTATCCGACTCAGAATTGTCGGGATCTCTTTACGTGTTACGCGCTTGAAGCCTGCCAGCGTGTTCAGGTTGGACTGTATTAAGGCAACGGCGCGATCCAGCAACTTATCATTGGTGTCGACAATACCTACCTCGATACCGTGTTGTGCGAACACTTGGGCTATCGAATGCCCCATCACACCTGCCCCAACCACTACGGCAGTTTTCACATCCTTCGCATCCAAAATTATTCTCCTTTCCGAAGCGTTGAGTTGACCTTGGTCTGACCTAGTACGCAAGGGCAGATCAGGGACAGTCCGGGCAGCGGCGCAGGCTGTCCTTCAGGCTTCCTATACTGGTCTCCTTGCTAGGGCACTAGCTATCTAGCTCAATCAGGAGCTGTATACTTGAGAGTTGACCCAGATGATATCTGTTTAAATAAATACTTGTCCAGTTGGGTAAAGTATGTCCACTGCACCACTAGCTGGTTCTATTCAGGCATGATATGTGCACAGACGGCGCTCGCTACGTACTGTAGTTTTTGGTGGTTCTTGTTCTCCTGGGCTGCTCTGGATCGAACCCGGGACACCCTGTTTGCAAGGCATGGAGTCGCTCTCTGGAAGCTGCGACGACCCTTTGGCTGACATTTCGATAGCTTAACTTGGTCCCGCCCTCTCATCGCTTAGGCTTTTCAAATTCGGAGGCACCTCATGATTCCGGGAGCGGTTTCTTGAGTATCTCCCTATAAAATCCTTCCAGGTCAGGCAAGAAGTCGAAGTTTACAGGATAGCCAGGCGGTAACACTTCAACCTCGAGCAGAGTATAGCATCCAGGGCAGTAGAATTCTCTCATCTCCTGCCACCCTGGGTCAGAATGCTCCCAGTGCCGGTACATCTCCTCCAGCAGTTCAGGGGTATTTCTGACAACCACCTTGGACTTGTGCTTCCAGTTCTGCCTGTAATCGCCGAACTCGTAACCGCACTCAGCCTTGACGATACGTTCCTTTCCCTTTTGTACGACATAGAGGTGCTCCGCCAAAGGCAACAATATCTTCTCTTTCCAAGGCACCCTCTCCTGTAATATCGCCACGACCTTATCGAACCTGTCGGCGTCCTTGTGGTCTGAGATGATCCTTTTCAGTGCGGACCACTCCAGTTTGCCATCTATCAGGTCAGCAATCGTCTTCTTATCATATGTCGGCATGTAAATCCTCCCCAATTAAAATTGGAAATCCGCCGGGAGCCCATAGTACTCCTTGAATTCCTCAGCCCATTTTGGTGACAGCTCCATCGATTCCCTGTACATATTCTTAACCGGTTCGATCAAGTTCTTTTCGATGACAATCTGGCGCTCCATCTCAAAGAACTCGTTGAAATCAATAGCTCTGGATCTTCGGATGTCCCTTATTTTCTCTCTTTCGCTCTCTGTCGCCGCTTTATCTATTAACCATTCTTGATTTTTCTTATCGTAGCTGCCCACCACTCCGTAGACACGTCGGACAAGCTCCGGACTGTAAATCTCATCCTCCAAATCCTTCTTTACAAGCTCGATGTCTCTTAACAGCGGGTCGCCGAACCCGCACGAGCCATTCATGTTTCCATGCAGGATATCCCCGTTATTTAAGTTACCTCCCAATGTGGCTCCTCTTTTGTGTATCATGTAATCACCTTGTAGAAGCTTCTTAAGCTCGGAATCGTTGGGGTCTCCTTCACCCGTGGGATACGGCTTCTTTTCCTGCACGACGTCGGCTAGATTGCTTTTTAGCATAGCGCTGCGGTACGAGGTCGCGTTGGGATAGCCGCCCATGAGGCCAGTACATATGAAGGCAACGCCCCCTCCCCGCGCCATGTAGGCAAACAATGATTTCACACCGTGAGCCACACGCAGGTTCTCCCAGTCAGTAGCTCCGCGGTACTTGCCAAATCCGGCCGTATCCCTTTTCACCCGCCTTCCAAGCCAGGGGAAACCTAATTCCAGGCTTTCCCATACCTCTATATCGCCCATGTCTGACTCAGGGTTCCACATTGCGTAGCCATAGTCTAACCCGTCCCTCACAGCGCCGGCGCCCATCCCGACAGCCGATATGTCGAATGTCGCTAATGGGAAGTAAGTGCCATCCTCCAGATAACCACCACCCTGTGTGCTATCAGAGGTTTCGCCATAGGAACTGACGACTTCCTCGCGGTACCCCCTGGAATAGAAGCCCCGGCTGAGGCACCGTACAAGGCCGGTAAAACAGGCCATCAGGGATCCCCAGGCGCAACTATATGATGCGAAGGGATCAGTGGGATTGAATCCCGATCCCGGCGGGAAGTAGTTTTTCACAGCCAGGTATGACCCATCGTTCACTCTCCCATCGTAGAACAATAGCTGCGACAGGAGTACCCAGAGCGCTCCCTGCATGGCGGTTTCAGAGCAGTTATAGGGGAAAGGTTGGGACCTTGAAGCGCCTTCCAATGAAAAAAACAATTCGCCATCAGGCCTTACGATTATCTCCACGGGAGCGTTTGCCAGAATGTCCTGGCGAGGTCGCTCTGTCCTTCCCAGAGCTACTTCAACGAATGCAACCGGAATAACCGATGGGGCCCTGTAGCGCCCCGGAACAAGCCTTTCCTTAACACGTGCTAGCGCGATTTGGCGCCCCTCCTCAATTATCTCCCGGATGAATCCGAGGTAATATTCAGACCCCTCCTCCTCAATGATCTTTACAACACCCTCTCGAATCTTATGACATCCGGCTAGACGTGCTTTCTCATCCAGGTCCCAGTACATAGGTGTCCGTGTCGACTTCACCGAACGCATCCGGTACGTTTTAAATATTTTGTCGTTCTCGCCGATCTTATCGGCTACGATGATGTAGCCATCCTCAAAGCGTGACTGCGGCTGTGTGGGGCTATGGCCCGGCATGGAAGAGCCGCAATCTGGTTCGTGGGTTACACCTGCTGCCCAACCCACCAATTGGCCATTATAAAATATGGGCACCGCCGTGGAGATATCAGACGTATGCACACCGCCGATGGCTGCATCATTATTACAGAAGATATCGCCGTGCCTTATGCCTGGGTCGTCTTCATAGTCATTGCGAATCATATACTTGATGAACTCAGAGATAGTATGTACATGGACGATGATGCCGGTGGACAATGTAATCGAATCCCCTTCCGGTGTGTACAGGGCGAAGCACAGCTCACCAATGTTCCTAACGATAGGCGAGGCGCTGATATGCAGGGCTGATTCACGTGCCCCCACCAGGGCACCGCGAAGCTTGCCAAATACCCTCTCGAACCGCAATGGATCCTCATCGCGCAACTTGAACCGCCGGATACCATAATAATGCCCCGTCTTCTTAAACAGGTCCTCGCTGTAATTCAACTTTTCCTTGGGCGTCATCTTCTCCTCATCAACAGCTGCCAGCTGTTTCTTTTTACTGGCCTTTTTCTCCGTAACTGCTTTTTCCATTTCCCCCTCCTGCATTTTAGTCCCGCTAACTATGCTTGCCTTAGCTCAAACACCCTGAAATTGTTGAGATAGGCCTCGGCCTTCGGCGGCACCAGCAGGGTGGTGTTTGGTGCCTCAATTATACTCGGCCCTTTAACCAGGTTACCTGATTTCAGATCATCCATCTCATAGATATCAGCCTGATGCCATTTATGCTTGAAGTAAATCCTCCTTTTTGCTTTTCTTGCTTTATCATCAGGGGTAAGCTTGGAGAGTGCGTGTTTCCGCAGTATCGGTCTCTTGGTAGGATAGACACCTTGTGCTATACACCTGGTGATCAGGTAGCCAAGCTCCGGCGATTTTGCCGAAACCGGAAAGATCTTGCCGTAAAGGTCGTTGAAAGTTTCAACCAGCTTTGTCAAATCCTTTCCTGTCACGGGATAGGCTGGCAGTACGACTTCCAGGTCGTCCAATTGACCCCTGTATTGCATCCTGACGGATGGTTTGAACGCTACCCTGGTTACATCCAGCCCCTGCTTCTTTAATTCCTGCTCAAGAGCGGCCTTGAGATTGTCAAGTACCTGGTTGATAATCATGAGCACCATCTCCCCCTCGCGCATATCGGGTGAAATGGGGAAGTCGATCTGGTAGTCTACCCTGTCAGAGTATTCAGCACAGGCACAGCCGAAAGCGGAAAAGGCAGCTGCCCATGTGGGTACAAAGACGTTCCGAAAGTTTAGCCCCTCACTGTACGCGGCCGCATGCAACGGGCCTGCTCCACCATAGCACAGTAGCGAGTAGACCTCCGGCGAAAATCCGCGACCCATCACCGTCGCGCCCAGGCTGTCCCGCATGGTTATATCTACCAGATTCTTGATGCCCTCCGCTGCCTCGTACACATCTATACCGAGCGGGTCGGCTAACTGCTCCTTGATACCGTCATATGCTTTTTTCACGGAGAGCTTGACCTTGCCACCTAGGAAGTAATCAGGGTTAAGGTAGCCCAGCACAAGATTACAGTCATTGATGGTGGGCACCTTTTCATTTACACACATCCCTATCTTATAGCCGGCCGATTCCGGGCCCAATTCTATTTTCTTTATAACAGGATCCAGCCTCACATACATACCTGTGCCCGCACCGATTGACTCAGTGACGATTGCCGGTATGGCCGTCTTCATCCAGGCAATGCTAGGCTCCACGTCCAGGGTAAACCTGCCCTCGGTAATAAGCCCTGTATCAAATGAGGTGCCGCCTACGTCAGAGCACACGATGTTTTCTACTCCTAGCACCTCCCCAAGGTACTTGCCTCCTATCACTCCGCCTACCGGGCCGCCCGACATTGTAGAAGCCAACATGCGGTGTTCCGGCGCTATAGAGCCGCCGTAACATGTCATCAGTCGCAGTGGTGCCTTGGAGCCCGCAGCGGATAGACTCTCCTTTATTTTCTGGAAATGTGGACGTGAGGGTGAAGCAGCATAAGCTTCCAGAACAGTTGTCTGCGCCCGCGGGAACTCGCCCCTGACGGGGCATATTTCACAGGATAAGTACACTGGGATTTCCACACCCTTCTTCTTCATGATTTCCAGAGCTATTTCCCTGACTCTCTGCTCATGTACGGAGTTCTTGAAGGAGAACAGCAAGCAGACGCATAGTGCTTTGATACCCTCGTCCAGGAGCTCTTCTACTGCCTTATACACCTCGTTTTCATAAAGCGGGATCATTTCGGCGAAGAAGACATTGATGCGTCCGCGCACGCCTCGTATGTAACGTTTGGTTATCAACGGTTCATGATGGTGATGTGATACTGAGTGCAGGCGGTCGGCATACGACAGGCCAAGCCAAACCTGCACAGCTCTCTCCATGCGCATCATGTCCTCAAAGCCCGCGGTAACTATCAATCCCAGCGGCTGCTCACCCTGTCTGGTGAGGACTTTATTGATCATCTGTGTCCCAGAGTAGATGACAGCGCTCAAGCCTTTTGCGCCCTCAGAAGTGTTCAGCCCCCAGTAGCCCAGTGCGTCTTGGAAAGAATTCATTACAGCTTCGGCTTCATAGCCTGGTTCAGATAGTGCTTTACCGACCTGGAAATCGCCGTTTTTATCGATCAGTACAGCATCTGTCATCGTTCCACCAGCATCGATTGCGAAAAATTCCACCACACGTCCATCTTTTGTCTTTTTCACTATGATCTTAGACCTCCCTGCGAGAATTGATAACCCGATTGTTGCTTAAAGAATGAGAAGGCAGAACAAAGAATTATATGGACTTCTTTATGTGGATCCGCTCCCGTTTTATATCATTGGCACAAACTCTTGTCAACCCAGCATTAAAGAAGTGGTTTTGGGGCGCGGTCAACTCAGGAAGGTTGTGTGATGTCGGCTGGATTTGCACAAAATGAGTGATTGTTCACTGCTTTTGTGCGTCAAGAATGCTGTGCCCCAAGTTTGCCTTTCAAGAAGAGTTACATAACTCGCTAGGCATTTGAAAAGAAGGTATTTGCAATGTATAATGTATGCGGTCGAGGGATCCTTTCCTGCAAAGATTGCTTGAAGTCTTGCAGTAAGGTAAGCGTAACTGCCAGTCGATTACCCAGCAGAAAAAGTAGCGTGACAAGAGAGCTCGCTCAAATCTTCAATCCTCGTTCCGTTGCCATAATTGGTGCCTCGGGCAACCCCGATAAATTGGGCTACCTCCTGCTGAAAGGGTTCATGGACCTGGACTTTAGAGGACACCTCTATCCAATTAACCCCAACACAAGTAGACGCATCCTCGATTTAGATGTCTATCCCAGTGTAAAGGACGTTGCTGGAGAGGTCGACCTGGCTGTGATAACTCTACCTGCAGAAGCGGCTATGCCCACAGTGAGAGAGTGCATTGAGAAGAAGGTGAAGGGTATTATCCTTTTTAGTGCCTTCCCTGAGGGAGTGCACCCAGCGCACCCGCAGATTAGAGAAACGCTGAGCCTTGCCCGTCGGAATGGGGTAAGGATAATCGGTCCCAACTCCATGGGGTTGTACTCACCGTCCGCTGGTTTGGCCATATTTGCCCATATGCCAAAGCAACCAGGACCTGTGGGTTTTATCTCCCACAGCGGAGCTTTGGCTTATGCCTTCTCAAGTTATTTGGGCAATCGAGGAGTGGGATTCAGCAAAGTGGTTGCCTGCGGTAACGAATGGGATTTGACCTGGGCTGATTTCCTTGAGTATCTCGGCCAAGACTCTGACACGGAGATAATAGCCGGTTACATCGAAGGCGCCAAGGACGGAGCGAGATTCATCCAGGTAACCAAAGAGATTACGCGTCGGAAGCCTGTTATCGTGATTAAGGGCGGGAAAAGTCGCACCGGCTCTCAGTTTGTGAGTTCCCACACCGGCTCAATTGCCGGCAACCAGAGTATTTGGGGCTCCGTATTCGAACAGGTGGGTATAATCCCTGTTGAAAGCTTCCAGGATTTGATCGACCACGTGATCGTATTTAACCATTTCGGACACCATCCTGTGGGCGAGCGGATTGCCATTGTATCTGGAACGGGTGGCCCCATAACCATCACGGCGGATTTTTGCGAGAAGCTCGGCCTAAAGATACCCATGCTTTCAGCTCGGATCAGGGCAAAATTGGAGGAACTTTTGCCTCCTACGGGGACGAGCAGTAAGAATCCCGTAGATGTCAGTATAGCAGCAGCAACCAACTTGAGCTTGTACACGAAACCGGTGGAACTGTTAGATAGCTGTGATGAGGTGGACGCAATCCTCCTGATTCACACTGGAGATTGGCGGTGTGAGGAAGTGGCTCAAGCTATCCTCGACATATCGCGCAATATTCACAAACCCCTCATGGTTGCTTTGCTGGGAACACCCGAGAAAGCCGGCCGAGCTATTCTGTCTCTTGTGCAAGCGGGCATTCCAGCGTTCACATCCACAGAAGGACCTTTGAAGGCTCTTGCCTCGCTGGTTAAATGGAGAACCAAAAGGCAGTAGTTGCCTGTCTTGGAATCGCCAGTATATCGCCAGGAAGGTGTGCCTCCTAAGAAGCACCTCACAGCTTGCTGTTGCGTATGTCTACGCAAATCCTTGCATCTGTCACAGCATTTCTGTCCGTCATCGCAGGTGTTTGTCCTCCACAGGCTGTGCCAAGGCTGAACAAAACCGAGAATTGTGTAAACGTCCTGGTTGGCCTGTGAGGTGGTTGTTACACCCGCATTGAGCGCAGTTTCTGCTTCACTGCCCCTCAGTTTGCCTCCCAATAACGCTGCACACACGGAGAATGCGTGGGTATATATCGTCGTTGGTATGAAATAGCATTATGCCAAGGTTGTAGACCGTGATCTCCGTTACTCCGTGCTCATGAGTTATCTGTAGCGAGCTAATTTCTACCGGGTCTCCAGCTTTCGGAACTCCATATACACCTCCCGCCGTGAGCAGATCATTGTCGAATATGGCATTCACAACCTCGTCTGACAATTCCGATCGCTCAAGGATTGTTGTCCTTAGCCCTTGCCAGTTTGTGGGGTCGGTAACCATGCCCCATTGGTAGATGACCTTGTGGATTATATCGGGCGTGTAATCATATCAAACACCTGTCAACTTGATTACCCCGTCAAAATTCATCTTCTGAAGTACCTTACGCATACGTCTTAAATCGTCGTCATTGACATGGGATACATCCAGGGTAAACTCTCTTCTCGTGGTGTTAAGTTTCACTACGTCTTTGGAGCGCTCTACTGCAAGTAGTAATTCGCTCTCATCCTCGTCTTCCTCCCAGGAAACGCCGACGCCCCGCTCGTCGGGATCGAGGATAAACTCATACTTCGGCGTGCGTAGCAGGATGAGGCTGAGGATGTCTCCAGGAAAATCACCAGCGGCAACCGCAAACGACACGATGAGATCATCCCCTTGTTCGGTTGTTATGAAGTTAACCCGGTACATTCCAGGATCGATTCCTTTTCTCCATCTCAAGCATTTGGTTGAAATCGGCTGCTGGTAGTCGACTGGTGTATTGACCTGCCAATCATTCTGAGTCAAGAGTACATTGGCGGTTCTTGCCTGTCAAGGCAAATATCTTGGTCTGAGTTGGCTGAACAAAAGTCAGAATTGTTTGATGGATTGCACTCGATGGCTATTTGTTAGTAGTAAACTGCACAGAGACAGGCAATCCACTACCCCACCACCGCCCTGTAGTGCTTCATGCTGTTCTAAGAGCTTCATGTCGACGGTTAGCAGCTCCAAAGTCTCGGGTTGT
>Ga0209777_10003645_pt1 | contig 18878 bp, 30 predicted proteins | sample FrelakmetHBP12HB_FD_187147 | JGI IMG/M metagenome (GOLD analysis project Ga0209777, IMG submission 187147) | Freshwater lake sediment microbial communities from the University of Notre Dame, USA, for methane emissions studies -HBP12 HB (SPAdes)... | ecosystem: Environmental > Aquatic >...
CTCTCGGCGCTGAGGAATCGGATGGTTGATGGGTGGCACGGCGCAGAATCCGTCTTGAGATTGTCACCGTGCGGCCGGTCGTCGTCCTTGTGGTGATGGTGGTGCACGCCTGCCTGTCGGCAGACCGGACCGGACCTGTGTCCCCGGCGCGCCGGGGACGACAACCGCACCCGGCGACAGTCAACAACGCGACCGGCTCACTCCCCCGTCCGAGCGGGTCCCGGAATCCGGGTATCCACGCCTATTGTCGAGGTGCGCATAAAGATGGCCCGGTGGGCGGAACCACCGGGTTCTGCGGACCCAATACCCCCACCCACTACGAAACGGGACCGGGGGTGAATCGTCTTTCGCCGTCCTCTTCAGCCTTCCCCGATGGGCGCGCCGCCACGACCGTTACCTGACTCACCAGGCGCGAACGATTCTGGTCCTCGATTTCCTTCAGGTGCCGCGCATACGCCCGAAGATCGTGCCCAAATCGTTCGCTAATCCGTTGCGCACGCTCACGTACTTCCTCAACAATGGAACTGTCCGCTTTCACGTTTAGTTCTCCCACGGCTGCAAAAGATCCGGCGTCACGAGCAGCGGAACGCTCAAACTCATTCGCAGATTCACCGCCTCGATCCGACGAATCTTGTTGGCATTGGCTAAATGCCGACAGTTCCAGGTGAGCAGGTAGTCCATTCGATAGTAACTCGCCATCGCCAGATGCAGTGCGTCGCGCACCGGCGCCTTGGGCATGAGGCCCTCCGCCTGGTAGGCGGCCGCGATCTCCACGACCTCCGACACTACCTCCAGCAGCGGTAACTCTCTGACTAACGCGAGGCACGCCGCCTGCATCGGGTACGAACCGCTCGCCAACTCGTCCAGTACGACCGGCGAGATGAAGCACTCATAATCCCCGCGCTCGTTATCCCACCACTCGCGGGTTCGCGCAATCTCCCGCGCGAGCGTGGTCCGCTCATCGCAGTAGTACGACGGAATCGTGGTCTCAACCTAGACGGTCGCTTTCACGCCGCCATTCTATCCCCCGATTCCGTCTCCGCCAATTCATCCCCCTCGCGCAAGAAGGGAGCCCGACGGCCGAAACCACCGGGCCCAGCATCTTGGCTCGCTGTGCGACCCCGATCGCCCGCCCACATGGATCAAAGCAGACCGACGAATGTCTCCACGTCGATCCCCGCCTGATGCAGGATGTTGCGAGGTGTGCCGACCCGCAACCGGGATGATCCGGAACGCTCAGCGTCGTCTTCGGGCCATCGCGCCGGAGGATAACGTGACTCCCGCGCTGATGAAGTACGTAGAAACCGGAACGCTGCAACACGGCAACGACGCGGCGCCCGCGTACGTCACGCGGCAGCTTCGCCATGACGCCCTACGCCGCGACCTCAACCGTCTCGCACCCGACATCCGTTGGGATTGGGTTGCCCGCGATCTTCAACGCCTCAACGTAGGCCAGAATCGCCTCACGGATGTTCGTCACCGCCTCGTCGTGCGTGTCCCCCTGCGACACACATCCCGGCAGCGCCGGGACCGTGACCACGTACCCGCCGTCCGGTTCCTGTTCGAATACAGATTGGGTTTGTGAATTTCGCTAACTCAAAGGGATGACTGCGGCCGGTGGGAGTAACCGGTATTCGTCGCGCGAACGAAGAACCGCCTCTTTTCCGAAGGCACGGAAATGGTTTTTCGGCGCCGACGAGCGCCTGATACCGGCGCTCTCATTCAACCCAACGCTCGATGACCGTCGGGCAAAGCGGCTGGTGGGTAGTCCGTCGGATCGTGACATCGCCGGGCTGCGGAGGCGTTCGCCTCCCTGCTTGCGCCATCCGCAAAGCCCAAGTCATAAAAGGGCATCGCTTCGCCCGACAATCCGCGGGACCATCACTTCAGTTGGCTCTGCAGCCAGTCGGCGAAGCTGATGTTGTTCCGGTTGTTAACGAGTTGATCTGTCGTAACCTGCACCCCGGCCAATATCGCGTTGAGGTCTTTTGAGGTACAACCTGCCGTCGTTCCCATCGCCGCGATGGTGATTCCGAGACCCGCTCTCCAACCCTTGTTCCTGCCTGCGACGTGTTTTCGCTCCATGATAGTCTTCGCTCCTTCGATTGTTCGTTCACGGGCAACCCCCGCGATCCTCGGATTTATCGGGTTTAGTGGTCAATCTGCTCGAAGGAAACTATCACAATGTTACCCAGTTTACGCAAACTACCCGGTTTTCAGTACTAAGACCGTTCACTGCAGGATGAGAAAAGCCCGTTGACGCGGGCCGAAAAACGAAAGAAGTGGTCGGCACCGCAACCAAGCGGCAAACGCCTGGACTGACCGTCACTCCTGCGATTGCCGCCGCCGCTTGGTGTGCCCGTTTCGCAGCAGTCGGTGGCGACCATTGGCCGGCTCGATTCTCACTATGTGGATGAGACTGTATTCCAAGACGTATTCGGCCACGCTTCCGCGGCTGCCATGGCCGACGGCGACCGAGTGGCGAGTCAGTATGGCCATTTCGGGATGGCGAATTTCGACCTGTTCCCCGCCGGAAATCTGCAACCGGAACGGTTCGAAAGGCCGTTGATCGAGACGCTTCTTGATAGCTTCGCCGAGCATTTTGCCTCCTCTTGGAGGTTACGAGACGGTGTACTCAGAATCAACCTGATCGCAAGACAGTGCGGGGCGCTGTTGCGAACTAGTGGTTCGTCACGCCACGTCTGAGGGATCGATCCGAGCCGCGGCATTCATGCCGCGCGGGTGCCTGGTCCGTGACAGATTAGGCGGCGTTGGGGGCAGGTGGTTCTCCCGGCTATGCCGGGAGGTTCACCTGCCGCTCCAATTGGCAAGCGCGCAGGCGAAGCTCTGCGCGAGCATCGCGCCGGGCAAACCCGCCCGCTCGACCCCGACGCGCCATGAACTCCTGCACCACCGAACGCTTCCGATCCTGCTTTGTTGGGTAGTGGCAGCTCACCCGCCGCGACTTGTCGTTCGATCGTGTTCACGATTCTGGATACACGGGTTCGTGTTCATCGCGCCCCTTGTGGTGAACTCCCGCTATCCCCGTTTGCGAACTTCGAACTTTGACCTTTAGCGTTCACTCTTCTCTGTGCCCTCTGTGTCTTCTGTGGATTCCGACTCTCCGTTTCTGCTTTTCCGCGTTTTGACGTTTCCGCGTTTCTCCGTACCGTATCCCGCATGGCTTTGGACTTACATTCCGTCCGCAACATCGGCATCGCCGCCCACATCGACGCGGGCAAGACCACCACCACCGAGCGCGTCCTCTACTACACCGGCAAGACCCATCGCATGGGCGAGGTCGACGACGGCACCACCACCACTGACTTCGACGAGGAAGAGCAAAAACGCGGCATTACCATCTACTCCGCAGCGGTTACTTGCCCCTGGAAGAATCACACGATCAACTTGATCGACACCCCCGGCCACGTGGACTTCACGGCGGAGGTCGAGCGCGCCATGCGCGTCCTCGACGGCCTCGTCGTCGTTTTCGACGCCCGCGAAGGGGTCGAGGCCCAAAGCGAAACCGTCTGGCGTCAGGCCGACAAATATCACATCCCGCGTGTTTGTTTCATCAACAAAATGGACCGCATCGGGGCCGACTTCGAGCGCTCCGTCGCCTCAATCCGCGACCGTCTGAGCATCGTCCCGATCCCGATCCAGCTCCCCATCTTCGGTGCCGACGAAATCAGAGCCGCGAGTGGAAGCGAACGGACGACCGCGTCGGGTCCCGGCGCGCCGGGAGCCCCCAGCGCATCCGAACCCCAAGCGCAAGCGCGGGGCGGTTCCATCCGAGCCGGGAGCGTAAGCGACCGGTCAATCGGAGCGTGGAGCGGGAGCGACACGACCTTCGTCGGCCACATCGATCTCATTACCATGCGTGCCGTCTACTACAACATCCAGGCCCTCGGCAGCACCATGGAGGAACGCGACATCCCCGACTCGCTTCGATCCCAGGCCGAACAAATGCGCCACGACCTCCTCGAAGCCGCCGCGGAATACTCCGACTCGCTGATGGACAAGTACCTGGCCGACCAGGCGGTCTCCGCAGAGGACATTCGCAAAGCCCTGCGCACGGCCACGCTCCGTCGCACGCTCACGCCGGTGCTTTGCGGAAGCTCGCTCAAGTTCATCGGCGTGCAGCGGATGCTCGACGCGGTGTGCGACTTTCTGCCCAGCCCGCTGGACATTCCGCCGGTCGTGGCCCGCGAAGCGAAAAACCCCGACAAAACCCACGAATTGCGCTCCGATCCCAAAGGCCCCGTCGTGACCCTGGTCTTCAAAGTCGTGGCCGAGAAGCCGGTTGACCTTTACTACATGCGCGTGTATTCCGGCTCGCTCAAGTCCAACTCACGGCTCCTCAACCCCGCAACCGGCGAGAAGGAGAACATTAGCCGCATCTACCGCATGTTCGCCAAGCGCCGCGACCAGCTCGACCTGGCCGTGGCCGGCGACATCGTCGCTGTTCTCGGCCCGCGCAACGCCCTCACCGGCCACACTCTCTGCGACGCACACAAACCCGTGTTGCTCGAATCCATCGAGTTCCCCGACACGGTCATAAGTGTGTCGGTTGAGCCGCGCTCATCGCGGGACCGGGACAAGCTGATGGAGGCGCTGAAGGCACTGCAAAGACAGGATCCCACGCTGCGCGTCACTGCCAACGAGGAGACCGGCCAGACGCTTCTTTCCGGCATGGGCGAGCTGCACCTTGAGATCATGGCGCATCGACTCAAGAACGACATGAACGTCGACGTCGTCGTGGGCAGGCCCCGCGTTTCGTACCGGGAATCCATCGCCGGGGTCGGCGAAGCCGAGGGTCAGTTCAACCGCCAGATCGGCGGCAAGACTCATAGCGCTACGGTGGGCCTGCGCTTAGAACCGCGCCCTCACGTCGCAGGTCGCGCCAACTTTGAAGTAGTGAATACGCTCGATCCCGATACGTTTCGCCACGAATTCGCACACGCCGCGCAGACCGGGATCAACGAAGCCGCGCAGAGCGGCGTCCTGGGCGGCTACCCCGTCATTGACTGGAAAGCCACTATCATCAGCGCGCTTCAACACGAATCCGAAAGCTCAGAAATCGCCTTTGAAAACGCCGCGCGCATCGCATTCTACGAGGCCATGAAGGCCGGCGGACCCCTCCTACTCCAGCCGATCATGAAAACTGAAGTTGTAACCCCCGACGACTACTTCGGACCCATTATGAACGACCTTAATACCCGCGGAGCAGTAGTTCGCAACGCTTCATTTCGCGGCACGAATCGAGTGATCGAGGCCGACGTATCCCTTTCCCAGATGTTCGGTTACGTCACTGTTCTTCGAAGCCTCTCTCAGGGCCGGGCCACTGCCAGCATGGAACCATCGCATTATGCCCCTGTTTCCGCGTCGGAAACGAAGATTTTGGTAGGATAGGCAACAATCTGGGTGGTGGACGCGATCGTTAAAGCGTATCTGATATTCTTGAGCATGGCTGCGTCCCCCACCCTCCGACCCCACACCCCCAACCCCATACCCCAATCCCGTCTCCCTATTGCATCTGAAAAAGTGAGAATCACCCCGTTGACAGGTTGTGAATGGCGTATATGCTTGCGGGTCTCTCGTTTTTTCGCGGCATAGGCGAGAGTTGCGAAGTCGAAGGCAAGGGTTTGTAGAGCGTGAGCACTCAAAATAGAATCAGGATAAGGATGGAAGCGTACGACTACCGTGCGCTGGATGCTTCGGCGAAGGAAATCGTCGAGCAGGCCAAACGGACCAGCGCGAAAGTGCACGGCCCCATTCCGCTTCCGACCCGAATCGAGCGCTACACAGTCCTCAGCGGCCCCCATATCGACAAGAAATCGCGTGAACAGTTTGAAATGCGGACTCACAAGCGGATCATCGACATTAGTGAGCCTACATCGCGGACGGTGGAAGCGATCAACCGCATTCAAGTTCCCGCGGGCGTGTTTGTAAAGATCAAAACATAGTCGGTTGCCTGTTTGGCGCCGCGGCGCCGCCTGATGCGTCGGGCTGGCGCCGTGTTCACTCTTTTACGAACGACAATCAAGCGTGTGAGCTTTATCGCACGCACAGAGTTGGACGGACCTCGCCGGCGAGTGTCTCGAGCGAGGAAGGGATCATCCTATGAATCCGGGTTTGTTGGCGACCAAGGTTGGGATGACGCGAATCCTGTCGGAGAACGGTACTGCCGAGCCGGCGACCGTGCTCAAGGCGGGACCATGCGTCGTACTTCAGGTGCGCACCCGGGAGAAGGACGGTTACGACGCCATCCAGATCGGATTCGAAGATATCAAACCGCACCGGTCCACAAAAGCGTTGATCGGTCATTGCGGAAAGGCTGGAACCGGTCCCAAGAAAGCGGTCCGCGAAATACGACTTACGGAACCGCCCGAGGTTTCGCCCGGCGATGTGCTGACCGTGGAAGTCTTTTCGGAAGGCACGGGTCACGTTGATGTCGCGGGCGTTTCGAAGGGCAAGGGTTTCCAGGGCGTGATGAAGCGCCACGGATTCGGCGGGATGCCCGGGTCGCACGGGACGGAGCGCAAGCACCGCTCGCCAGGCGGTATCGGCGCCAGTGCTCCGCGAGGAACGGGCCGTTCCGTGAAGAAGGGCAAGCGGATGGCAGGCCACATGGGCAGCGTCCGCTGCACCGCGAGCAACTTGCGATTGCTCAAGATCGACGCGGAAAACCATGTGATGGTGATTCGCGGAAGCGTACCGGGTGCGATCGGCTCGGTGGTGATGGTCAGGCGTTCGAAGAAGAAGGGATGACCGGGGCCATGTTGTCCGTGCCAGTTTTCAATATGAAGGGCGAGCGCGCTGGCGAGGTGCAGATCGACCCCGAGGTGCTTGGGGGACGTGTTCGCACGCGGCTTCTCAAGCAGGCGATTGTGGCCTTTCTTGACCATCAGCGGCAGGACAGCGCCAGGACCAAGGGCAAGTCCCAGGTTGAGGGTTCGACGCGAAAGCTCTACCGGCAGAAGGGGACGGGCAATGCCCGCATGGGTCAGATTCGTCAACCTGTGCGCCGTGGCGGCGGGCGGGCATTTGCCAAGCGCGGCCCGCGGTCTACGAAAGAGTTGCCCAAAAAGATGCGGCGGCTGGCGCGGGACAGCGCTATTCTTGCGAAGATTCAGGCCCAGGAAGTGATGGTATTGGACGGGTTTAGCTGCGAAACGCCGAAGACGAAGACCTTTGCGACAATGCTTTCGGCGCTTTCCGCGAGGCGTGGATGTGTTTTTGCACTTCACGCCTACGACTTGAAGGCGTACCTTTCCGCCCGCAATATTCCCAATACCGAAATCAAAGTGGTTGATGAGTTAAGCGCCTACGAGGTTTTGCGGCGCCGAACGCTGATTCTAACCAGACCTGCGTTCGAGCGCGTAGCGACAGGGTTTTCATTGGGCGTGAAGGCGAGCGCTTAGGAACGGATTGCGGCGATGGACATTTACCATGTAATCAAGGGGCCGCTCGTTACGGAGAAGGGCACCCACCAGGCTCAGAAGTCGCATGACGCGACCGGGCACATGCGCGCCCGCGGCGGGGCGTTCGCCTTCGAGGTTCATCGCGACGCCTGCAAAGCCGTGATACGACAGGCCGTCGAAAAGATTTACAACGTCAAGGTGCAGTCGGTGCGCACGGCGAATCGCAAGGGGAAAATGCGTCGCGTGCGCTACAAGACAGGCCGCACTGCGGATTGGAAGAAGGCTGTGGTGGTTCTGCAAGCGAACTACCACATTGATTTATTCTAGGAGCGGTCGCGGGGATTCGGCGGAGATCGGCCCGGGCGACTCGTTGAGCAGCGATGGGAATCAAGACTTACAATCCGACGTCGGCCGGCCGCCGCGAGTCTACGGTCAATGACTTCGCGGAGTTGACCGACAAGCACAAGCAGCCGGAGAAGTCGCTTTGCGAGCGAATCCGCAAGACCGGCGGTCGAAATCACCACGGGTTCATCACCTCCCGCCACATGGGCGGTGGGGCGCGGCGGATTTACCGCCGGATCGATTTCAAACGCAGCAAGGACGGCGTCGTCGGCACAATCCAGGCGGTCGAATATGACCCGAATCGTTCGTGTCATATCGCCCTGGTGCAATACGCCGACGGGGAAAAGAGGTACATCCTCGCCCCAGTGGGTATTGCCGTCGGCGAATCGGTGGAGAGCGGTTCAACCGTCGAACCCAAGACGGGCAATGCCCTCCCTCTGCGGAACATCCCGCCGGGGCTGGCGGTGCACAACATCGAGATGAATGCCGGTCAGGGCGGGAAGCTGGTGCGCAGCGCCGGCGGGGCCGCCCGGCTGATGTCGCGGAACGAAGAGTGGGCGGTGCTGATGTTGCCGTCGGGCGAGATGCGCGAGGTTCGGGTGGAATGTCGGGCGACGATCGGGCAGCTCGGCAATGCCGACCACCAGAATATCCGGTGGGGCAAAGCCGGTCGGAACCGCCATCGGGGCATCAGGCCCTATGTCCGCGGGACCGCGCAAAATCCTGTGTCGCACCCCTTGGGGGGCGGCGAGGGGCGCAGCGGCGGTGGTCGGCACCCTTGTAGTAAATGGGGCAAACTGGCTAAAGGCGGCAGAACGCGTAATCCGCGGAAATCATCGAACGCGCGAATTTTGCGACGGCGTCGCAGCGTGCGTTACGGGCAGCTTCCGCTGCCCAAGCGGTAGAGGTTTTGTGGCGTAGCGCGGCGTTGTGCGGCGCTATGTTTTCTCGGTGGATCAGGTAGATGGCGCGATCTCAGAAAAAAGGTCCGTTTGTCGATGAGAAGCTCTTCCGCAAGGTGATGCAGTTTAAGAATTCCGGTGGAGGCGCGGTGATCCGTACCTGGGCGCGACGCTGCACCATTGTTCCGGAGTTCATCGGACAGCGTTTTGAGGTCCACAACGGGAAGATGTTCCACGCCGTGTATGTGACCGAGGACATGGTCGGGCACAAGCTGGGCGAGTTCAGCCCGACGCGGCAGTTCCGGGGGCACAGCGGCATTAAGAAGGCGGCGACGTCCGGGGCGGCCCCGGCCAAGGCGTAGGCGCTTGGCGCCGGCGGGCTTCCGCCGAGCGCGATCAGGTGTGGCGATGGCAGAGGCACTGAAAGAACAGCACGTGTGGGTGGCGAGACACCGCTTCGCGCGGATCGCGCCGCGAAAGGCGCGGCTGGTGATGGGTCTGATCCGCGGTAGGCGCTGCAGCGACGCAATGGAGCAATTGCGTTTCGACCATCACCGTGCGGCGCGGTTCATCCAGAACGTGCTCAAGTCGGCGATGGTCAGCGCGGACGAGGAAGAAGCCGACATGCGGCGGCTGGTAGTGAAGGAAGCGCGCATTGACGGCGGCCCGTATTACCGCCGCTGGCGACCAAAGGACCGCGGACGTGCGCATGCGATCGCCAAACGCACGAGTCATATTGTGGTTACGGTGGCGGAGGCTTGATGGGCGAAACGAGGACAAGGCGGGTTCATTTAGGCGGACTTCGCAACCGGTGGGCGAATTGTGGTTGGAGAAAGACGTGGGTCAAAAAGTAAACCCGATTGGGTTTCGGGTGGGAATCACCGAGGATTGGCGTTCGCGGTGGTTCGCGCCCAAGGCGGCGTTCGCGGATTTTCTGATCGAGGATCAGAAAATCCGCAATTACATCGAGGAAAAGCTGAACCAACAGCCGCCGTACGCGGCAGTCGCCAAGGTTGAAATCGAGCGAACTCGCAACGAAGTAAAGGTCATGCTGCACACGGCCCGTCCCGGTCTGGTAATAGGCCCCAAGGGAGCGGAAGTGGACAAGCTCAAAGAGGCGCTGGAGAACCTGATCGACCGCAACGTGAATCTAAACATCATGGAGATCAAGAACCCGGACGGCAATGCGAAGCTGGTGGCCGAATCGGTTTCGGAGCAGCTTAAAAAGCGGGCCGGGTTCCGCCGGGTGATGAAACAGCGCATCGACGCGGCGATGACGGCGGGAGCAAAGGGGGCCAAGGTCATGCTTTCGGGGCGCCTCGGCGGGTCGGAGATGGCCCGTCGCGAAAAGCAGATTCGCGGGTCGATCCCGCTGCACACTCTGCAAGCCAACGTGGATTACGGCACGGCGACGTGCCGCACGAAATACGGGACGATCGGCATTAAGGTTTGGTTGTACAAGGGGCGCTACGGCGAAGAGGCCATGGTGGAGGAAGCTCCTCCGTCGCATCGCGGTCGCGAGGGTCGTCGAGGGAAGCGCGGCTGACGGACGGTCGTCGCGGGAGATGGTTCGATGGCGTTGATGCCCAAACGAGTCAAATGGCGCAAGAGCCAGCGCGGCAAAGTTCGCGGCGTCGCCAACAAGGGCAACACGGTGGCGTTTGGCGAATACGGGATACAGTGCCTTGGAACGGGCTGGATAACGGCGCGGCAGATTGAGGCCGGGCGGGTGGCGGCAACGCACTACCTGCACCGGGAGGGTAAGGTTTACGTTCGGATTTTTCCGCATAAGCCGGTTTCGTCGAAGCCTCTGGAGACCCGAATGGGCAAGGGCAAGGGGGACCCGGAGTTCTGGGTGGCGTGCGTGCGGCCCGGCAACGTGCTTTTTGAGGTAGCGGGCGTGGAGGAGACCGTGGCGCGCGATGCGCTGTCGCGGGTGGCGCACAAGATGCCTTTTCGCTGCCGATTCGTACGACGGAGGCGCGGTCTGTAGTCGGCGCCGGCTGGTGGAACATGATGAAGATCGGCGACATTCGGGAGACGAAGACCGTGGAGTTGCACGCGGAGCTGGACAGGCTTCGTCGGCATCTTTTTGATCTGCGGGCCCAGGCGGTCACGGAGAAGCTGGAGAATCCACACCAGCTCAAGGCGATTCGCAGGGAGACCGCGCGGGTTTTGACGGTTTTGCGGGAGCGGGGGGAGACGGGTATCGAGGAGAAGCAGCTTCACCTAGAGACGGTGGCGCGGAAGCGAAAGGGCGGTTCCTAGGCTTGAACGCCAAGCGAGTGTGACGAGGTGGGGCGGCGGATATGAATACGGCGATGGAACAACAGGCAACGGTTCGATGTCGTGGTAAGCGCGACGGTCGAATGGGTACGGTGGTGTCGGACAAGGGCGACAAAACGATCCGGGTGCGCTTCGATTTCATAGTGAAGCACCCTAAGTACGGGAAGTACTCGCGGCGCTCGACGATTCTGGCGGCACATGATGAGAAGAACGAGGCGAAGGCCGGTGACGTTGTGGAGGTTATCGCGTGCCGGCGGATGTCCAAGACGAAATGCTGGCGGCTCACGCGGGTGATTGAACACAGGACGGTCGAAGAGCCGGTCGCTGGTTGAATGCATCCCGAAACCTCCTCACCCAGCCCTCTCCCCCTGGGAGGGGGGGAGGGGATTCAGGACGCACTCAAAGGTGGCTTAGAAGGGTCGGACGGACGCCATGATTCAGATGTTTACGATGGTTGATGTCGCGGATAACACCGGCGCCAAACAGGCAATGGTGTTCAACGTGTACAAGGGCAGCACGGCCCGGCCGGGCAAGTATCGCCTGAAGTCCGCGACCATCGGCGATATCGTGATGGTAACAGTCAAAAAGGCGCTACCCAACAGCGAGTTTTCGGGGGGGGTGGACCGCAAGGACCGTTCGAAGCGTCGAAAGGCGAAGGCGGTGGTGGTGCGGATGCGCCGGCCATTCCGGCGCCCCGACGGAAGCTACGTGCGGTTTGACAGCAATGCGGTGGTCCTGCTGGATGAGAAGAACGAGCCGCGCGGGACGCGTATTTTCGGGGCCGTGGCGCGGGAGCTGCGGGAGAAGAACTTCATGAAGATCGTTTCGCTGGCGGAGGAGGTCGTTTGAGTCCGCGCGGCCTGAAGGCCGCGGCTCGGAAGTTGGGATCGAACAATGGCGATGCACGTGCGAAAAAACGATCAGGTGGAGGTAATCAGCGGGGACCATCGCGGGGCCCGCGGGAAGGTGCTGCGCGTGGACCGTCGCAAAGGCAAGGTGGTGGTCGAGGGAGTTAACTTCGTGTACCGCCATGTCCGTCCGACGCGGCGGAACCCGAAGGGCGGACGGGTTCAGAAGGAAGCGCCGATCGCGATATCGAATGTTCTGCCATTTGACTCTGCTTTGGGACGAAGCGTGCGGGTACGGTTCCCAGTGGAGAAGGACGGGACGGGGCGGGTCGCGGTCAAGAAACGGGTGAGCGTGAAGGGTACGGTCCTGCACACGCTGACACGGCGGGAACGGTCGGCGAAGAAGTAGTCGGCGTTGCGCCTTGGGCGCGGCGGAGTGACGGACGATGGCACGGTTGTTGGAACGATTCCGAAGCGAGATTCATCCGGCGCTCAAAGAGGCGCTATCGATTGAGAATCCGATGGCGGTTCCGCGCCTGAGGAAGGTGGTGGTGTCGATGGGCACCGGATCGCCGCAGCAGGACAAGAATCGTCTGCCGGCCGCGATCGAGGACCTCATGAAGATCACCGGACAAAAGCCACAGATTCGCCGGGCCAAGACTTCGGTATCGAATTTCAAGGTCCGCGAGGACATGGAGATAGGTTGTCGCGTGACGCTTCGAGGCAAGCGGATGTACGAGTTCGTGGATCGGCTGTTCAACGCGGCCATTCCGCGTCTGCGGGACTTTCGCGGGCTGAACCCCAAGAGCTTCGACGGCCGGGGAAACTACTCGATGGGCATCGCGGATCAATCCATATTTTCGGAAATCGATCTGGCCAAGGTTACGTTCAGCCAGGGCATGAACATCACCTTTGTGACGGACGCGGGCAATGACGAGCAGGCGCGGGCGCTGCTGACCAAACTGGGATTACCGTTACGGCGGACCGAGGAACAGGAAAACTGATGGCGACGAAGGCGTGGGTCAATAAGGCGAGGCAGACGCCGAAGTTTTCATCGCGGCGGGTGCGGCGGTGTCAGATATGCGGTCGCTCCAGGGCGGTATATCGGAAGTTTCAAGTTTGTCGGATTTGTTTCCGGAACCTGGCGCACGAAGGCCTGATACCGGGGGTACGTAAGGCGAGTTGGTAAGTCCGGTCGTGCTGAGGGACGGCGACCGGACGTCGAAGAGGTTGAAGCAATGTGGTCTGACCCAATCGCGGACATGCTGACTCGAGTCCGGAACGCGGCGTCGGTGCGGCGCCGGCAGGTGAGCATTCCCTCGTCGAAGCTCAAGGTGGGGATCGCCAAGGTACTGCTGGAAGAGGGATATATCAGCGGGTACGACGTGGTTGAAGATACGAAGCAGGGAGTTTTGCGGATTGATCTGAAATACGGCCCGCGCGGCGAAGAGATCATTCATAAGATCAAGCGGGTCTCGCATTCCGGGTGTCGGGTATACAAGAAGACGAAGGACCTGCCGCAGGTTCTGGATGGTCTGGGAATTGCGATTGTTTCGACTTCTAAAGGGGTTTTTAGCGATCGCGTTTGCAGGGAGCAGAACGTCAGCGGTGAGCTGCTCTGCACGGTGTATTAAGAATGTGTGGTGATCGCCGACATCCGACCCTCTCCTTCTTGGAGGGAAGAGGGTATCGGGATGAACGAAGCGTTTCGGGGATGGCGGGATTGGTTCGATTGGCGGGGATGCGATAGAGGTTTGTTCGATGTCGCGAGTTGGGAAAAAACCAGTGTCGATTCCGTCGGGAGTCACGGTCAAGATTGCCGGTCGCGAGGTGATCGCCAACGGCCCGAAAGGGAGTTTGTCGCTAAAGACGCCTTCGGGGGCGCAGGTGGTCCATGATTCGGCGGCCAATTGCATTCGTGTGAACCGGATGGACGACAGCAAACAGAGCAGGGCCAATCACGGTCTGACGCGGGCGCTTTTGGCAAATATGGTACACGGGGTTTCGACAGGATTCGAGAAGCGGTTGCAGATTTACGGCACCGGATACAACTGTTCGCTCAAAGGCAAGACGTTGCACGTGAACGTCGGCTTTTCGGGTCGCAACCGTGGCAAGGGATCGCAGTTTGAACTTCCGGTTCCCGCGGGGGTCGAGGTTGTCGTGGAGCGCGATGCGGCCAGAGGGGACAATGAACCGGCGCAGTTCCTGGTCCGTGGAACGGACCGACAGAAGGTCGGACAGTTTGCGGCGGAGATTCACTCACTGCGCAGGACCGAGCCCTACAAAGGTAAGGGTATCCGTTACGAAGGCGAAGTGATTAAGCGTAAGCAAGGTAAGGCCCTGACTGCGGGCGGGTAAGAGTGGATCCTTAGCCCCCCCCTCACCCTGCCCTCTCCCCCAGTGAGGGAGAGGGGTTGCAGGAAGCGGTCTATGGGTCTGCGGTTGAGCGGTAGTTGCGATGAGAAACACAAAGGTCAAGATCGCCCGGCGAATTCGGCGCAAAGACGGTCTGCGCAAGCGGATTCGCGGGACGAGCGAGCAGCCGCGGCTGACGGTTTTTCGAAGTCTGGACAACATCTACGCGCAGATTATTGATGACAGGGCGGGGGTGACGCTTTGCGCCGCCAGCACGCTGGATAAAGAGCTTCGCGGGCGGATGAAGTCTGGCGGAAACCGGGAGGCGGCCAAGGTGGTGGGTACCTTGCTGGCGGAGCGCGCCAAAGGGAAGAACATCGCGGCGGTTTGTTTTGATCGGAACGGTTATAAGTATCATGGTCGGCTGAAGGCGCTGGCCGACGCGGCGCGGGAGGCCGGGCTGCGGTTTTAGGGCGATAACCTATGGCGAAAGCGGAACGACAAACAGAACGTGAACCGACCCCGCATAGACCGGAGACGGCGGGACGCGACACGAAATCGACCGAAGAGGGCGGTATTGAGGAGAACGTAGTTCGAATTTCGCGTTGCGCTACGGTAGTGAAGGGGGGGCGCCGTTTCAGCTTCGGGGCGTTGGTAGTAGTGGGGGACAAGCGTGGGCGTGTGGGGATCGGGTACGGGAAGTCGGTCGAGGTACCGTCGGCGGTGGAGAAAGCGAAGAAAATCGCGCAGCGGAGCATGGTCAGCGTGAAGCTTTCGGGCGGGACGCTACCGCATCGCGTGGTGGGCAAGTACGGGGCGAGCCGGGTGGTTATGGTGCCTGCCAGCGCTGGAACGGGCGTTATCGCGGGGACGAGCGTTCGGGCGGTGCTGGAGCTGGCGGGCGTGCACGATGTGCTCACGAAGAGCTTCGGATCGAACGGTCCCAAGAATCTGGTGCAGGCGACGATGAACGGGCTGCTCTCCTTGATGAGCCGCGACGACGTTGAGCGGCTTCGCGGTGTGAAACTGGCCGGATAGGTGCGGTATGCAGATATCTGACATCACGAGTCGAGCGGGCGCCGATCGGCGTTGCAAGCGACTGGGGCGCGGCGAATCGTCGGGCAGCGGCAAGACGAGCGGACGCGGGCACAAAGGATGCGGCTCGCGTTCGGGTTGGAAGCAGATGGCTTTGCGGGAAGGCGGGCAGATGCAGCTCTTCCGGCAAATTCCCAAACGCGGTTTTTCAAACGTGCAGTTTGCGAAGCGTTTTGCAATCGTGAACCTTGGGGAGATTGATGCGAAGTTTGCGGCCGACGCGCATGTGACGCCCCAGGCGCTGCGCGAAGCCGGTCTGATCCGCAATCTGAAGCTCCCGGTGAAGATTCTCGGTGGTGGGTCGGTAGCTAAGAGGTTTAAGATCGACGCGGCCTATTTTAGCGAATCGGCTATGGCGAAGATCAAAGCGGCCGGAGGCGAGGCGCGCGTTCTGACTGCGGAGTAAGTGCGAGGCGGGTGGAACCGAGATAGACATGCTCTCGACTTTTCTGAACATTTTCCGGATTCCCGAGCTGCGGAACAAGCTTGCGTTCACGTTCGGTATGCTGGCGATTTACCGGATCGGGTATTACGTCCCGATGCCGGGAGTCGACCAGGTGACGATGTTGGCGGGGCGTACGCGTACCGGTGGAGGACTGGACAGCCTCATTAATACGTTTGAGCTATTTACCGGAGGCAACCTTTCGCAAAGCACGATTTTCGGGCTGGGGATCATGCCGTATATCTCGGCGTCGATCATTTTTCAGATTCTGGTGACGGTCATCCCCGTATTTGAAAAGCTCCAGCAGGAGGGTGAGAGCGGGCGGCGGAAGATAATGGAGTACACGCGCTACGCGACAGTCGGACTTTGTCTGATCAACGCGATGGTGTGGATGAAATATCTGGCCGGCTCTAATTTCATTTATCCGGTGTTCACCGGGTCGTGGATCGGTTTATCGTTCAATTACATGGTGATGTCGCTGTTGATGCTCACGACGGGGACCATGTTTTTGATGTGGCTCGGCGAACAGATCGACGAGTACGGGATCGGCAACGGGGTGTCGCTGATTATCATGGCGGGCATCGTGGCGCGGATTCCTAATGCGGTGCTTTACGTGGTCAGCAATCTGAATATCCGCGGATCGGCGGGAGCCGGACAGATGGACGTCCCCAAGATTCTGTTTCTGATCGTCATGTTCGTGGCCGTGGTGGCGGGGGCGATCCTTATCACGCAGGGTCAACGGCGGATTCCGATCCAGCAGGCGAAGCAAACGCGAGGTCGGCGTGTGTACGGCGGGCAGCGGCACTATTTGCCGCTGCGTGTGAATCACGGCGGGGTGATGCCGATCATTTTCGCGAGCTCGATGCTGATTTTTCCGGGGGTGATATTCGGGGCGATTCGCAACTTGTGGGACAATTCGCTTTGGCGTTTCCTGCAGGAGTCGTTCCACAGCGGGAATTACCTGTATACGATGTCGGAGATTGCGGCGATTTATTTCTTCGCCTATTTCTGGACGACAGTGCAGTTTCGCCCGAAGGAGATGGCGAACAACCTGCGGGATTATGGCAGTTTCATCCCTGGGCTGCGTCCGGGCAAACGGACGGCGGATTACCTGGAAAAAGTAATGGGGCGGATCACATACGTGGGGGCCGGGTTCTTGGCGCTGATTGCGATCATTCCGAATCTCGTGGCGACTTCGCTGCAGATTCCGTTCATCGTATCGGCGTTTCTCGGCGGCACGGGGCTTCTGATCACCGTGAGCGTAACGCTGGACATGGTGCAGCGCATCGAAGCGAACCTCATCATGCGGAACTACAAGGGCTTCCTCGGCGGCGACGGGATGATTAAAGGCGCTTATACCTAGGGAGAGCTTCACGGCGGCGTTTACGGCTGCGACCGCACAAGGGAGGGTCGGGCGCGCCGATGGTGAGTGACGAGTGTATCGGTTGGCGAACCGGCGCGGGATCATACTTAAGAGCGATCGGGAGATAGAGCTGATTCGTCAGGCCGGACGGGTCGTTTACCGCGTGCTCTCGAGGATGCGGGAGATCGCGGCTGCGGGCGTGACCACGGCGGAGTTGAATGCGGTCGCCGAGGAAATGATCGAGGCATCCGGGGGGACGGCGCTGTTCAAGGGCGTCGAAAACCCGCAGGCCAAGTTTCCGTTTCCCGCGGCGTTGTGCACGAGCGTGAACGAGGAGCTTGTACACGGCATCCCCAGTGGCCGGGCCCTGCGTGAGGGCGACGTGGTAAGCATCGACTGCGGGGTTCGTCTGGCGGGGTACTGCGGAGACTCGGCGACGACGCTTTCAATCGGGAAGGTTTCGCGAGAGGTTCAACGTCTGCTTGATGTAACGCGTGGAGCGCTGGACCTGGCGATCAGGGAGATTCGCCCGGGTCGAATGTGGAGTGAGGTGGCGGGCGAGATTCAGGCGTACGTGGAGGGGAACGGCCTTTCGGTGGTTCGTGAGTTCGTCGGTCACGGGATCGGTCGGGACATGCACGAGGAGCCGAAGGTGCCCAACTACTGGGACGAGAGCCAGCGGCGGTTGGACTTTGAATTGACGCCGCGGATGGTAATCGCGGTGGAGCCGATGGTGAATCTCGGAACGCACCGGGTTGTGTACGGGGGCGAAGACCGCTGGGTGGTGGTGACGAAGGACCGCAAGTGCGCGGCGCACTTTGAACATACTCTGGCGGTGACGGGAAGCGGCGTGGACGTTCTGACGGACGGTCGGTAAGCGGCGGACCGTTGCGGCGCTTGCGTCCGGAGGTGATGAGTTATGAAAGTGCGATCGAGCGTCCGGCGGATCTGCGAGAACTGTAAGATCGTGAAGCGCAAGGGCATTGTTCGCGTGATTTGCACGAATCCGCGGCACAAACAGCGACAGGGCTAAGGAGGCGGTGTAGTGCCACGTATAGCGGGAGTCGATGTACCGGCGAACAAGCGGATCGAGTTTTCGCTGCGCTACATTTATGGGATCGGTCCGAGCAACGCGATGGATGTTCTTGAAGAGGCGCATATTTCGCCCGGGGTAAAGGCGAAGGACCTGACCGAAGAAGAGGTGGCGCGGATCGGTACGGTGATCGAACGGAACTACCAGGTGGAAGGACAGCTCCGCCGGATCATCCAGTCGAACATTGCGCGTCTCAAGGACATCCGCTGTTACCGGGGCATGCGTCACCGGGCACACCTTCCCGTTCGTGGTCAGCGGACGCGGACGAATGCACGGACGCGGAAAGGGCCGCGAAAGACCGTCGCCGGCAAGAAAGGCGTGAAGGAGTTGGCACGTGGCTAAACGAGGTGGAAAGCGCGCAGTCCGTCGCAACATCGCCCGGGCGATCGCCAACATAAAGGCGACGTTCAACAACACGCTGGTGACCATCACGGACATGAACGGCGACGTGCTCACGCGGGCGTCGGCGGGAACCGTGGGCTTCAAGGGCACGCGAAAGAGCACGCCGTTTGCGGCGCAGCGCGCGGTGGAACAGGCCGCACACGCGGCGCGGCGCTTCGGCGTTCAAGAAGTTGAGGTCAGAGTAAAGGGCCCGGGCAGCGGCCGCGACGCGGCGATCACCGCCTTGCAGGGATCCGGCCTTCGGATTCACTCGATCGAGGACGTGACTCCGTTGCCGCACAACGGTTGTCGGCCGGCGAAGCGGCGGCGGGTGTGAGTACGAGGTG
>Ga0209777_10003646_pt1 | contig 18878 bp, 20 predicted proteins | sample FrelakmetHBP12HB_FD_187147 | JGI IMG/M metagenome (GOLD analysis project Ga0209777, IMG submission 187147) | Freshwater lake sediment microbial communities from the University of Notre Dame, USA, for methane emissions studies -HBP12 HB (SPAdes)... | ecosystem: Environmental > Aquatic >...
GGAGATGATTTTAAAAAGCTTTTTTCTTTTATCCACGGCGGAGGCGGTAAGAATTAAGCAATTTCCGGCGGCCAAACCTTTTTGCAGAATTTCTTCTAATTTCTCCGGATCATCGGCGCCGGAATCTGGGCTCAATCCCCGGCTGGATAAAAGAGCTAAAACACGGGGCAGCCATTTTTCGCGGTCTTCTCCCGCCTCACCCTCCACAATCCTGTTCCACTCTTCGTCGGTAATCTTCTTCCAGCCGTCATCTAGTAAATCTTCTAAAGAAAAGCCGGAGAGCTTTAAAAAAGTCAGAAAAGATTTTGCCGCTTTGTCCGGATTTTCATCAATGTTGCTGCGTATTTTATCAATGAGCTCGGCTAAATTTTCGCGGGATTGAAAAACAGTGGTATTTTTCACGACGACCACTTTTCTTCCGCCCAAAAGGGAAGGCATTAAAAGATGATTAACCAGACTATCCGGGTCGGCATTTTCGCCTTCCAGATAAAAAAGACCGAAATCCCGGTCCGCCGCAGGCATTATTATATCCAAAATTTTATCGAGGGCTGCGCTGATTTGATATTCCTCTTCTCCGTAAAGAAGATAACAAGGCGCAACAACACCTTTTTTTAAATCAGCAAAGATTTTTTCCATGGCCATAAAAGACTAAATCAGAGGATCAAACTATAATGTATTTCTTAATGAGCTTCACAACTTCTTGTGGTTCGTCCACTACTTGAAGCAAATCGAGGTCCGCGGGAAGAATTTTATCTTCCGCCAGCATTATTTTCTTCACCCAATCCGACAGGCCCTGCCAATACTCGCTGCCCATTAAGATCAGAGGAAAGCTTTTGATTCTCTTGGTCTGAATTAAAGTCAGCGCTTCAAAAAGCTCATCCATGGTGCCGAAGCCACCCGGTAAAATCACGTAAGCCACGGCATATTTGACAAACATTACTTTACGGATAAAGAAGTACTTGTAATCAAGATGAATATTGGCATAGGGATTAGGCTTTTGTTCGAACGGCAAACGGATATTCATGCCGACCGATTTTCCGCCGGCTTCACTCGCGCCTTTATTGGCCGCTTCCATGATGCCGGGGCCGCCGCCGGTAATTACGCTAAAACCATTTTGAACTAAAAGCCGGGCCAGAATTTCCGCTTTTTTATAGTAGGGATCATCAGGCTTTACTCTGGCCGAACCGAAAATAGTGACGGCGTTATGCACGTCGGAAAGAGTTTCAATGGAGTCAACAAATTCCGACATAATACGGAACACCCGCCAAGATTCTTGCTTCGACAGGGAATCAACTACGTATTGTTTTTCGTCCATGTGACAATATGTTCCTCATCTGCAATATTGGAGATTAAGGCAATAAAAAACTTTCCTTTAATTAAAGCGGCGTCTTTGAGTCTTGGCCAATCGGCGGCGCGCCTCAATTGTTTTTCTCTTTTTCTTTACGGAAGGTTTTTCATAAGCACGGCGGACTTTTAATTCTTTGAATAAACCGCTTTTCGACAGTTTATTTTTCAATATTTTTAAAGCTTTTTCCACATCATTGTCAATTACCTTTACTTCCAAGTTAATTCCTCCTTATCCGTTATAATTAATAAATTATTTTACCCGCAGGTCGTTTACAAATAAAAAGAGGGCAGTACGGCAAAGTTCAATAATTATCGTGCCGTAAACTACCCTTACAATTTCCAATTAATTTTAAATCACGCTCCTAACTCAGAAACAGCACTTTTTAAAGACTTTAAAAAAGCCTTGTTTTCTTTGGAATTTCCTACTGTAACTCTCATGCAGTTTCGCGTCAGCTTGGTATTGAAATTTTTAATGATAATACCATCCGCCGCCAGTTTGTTGTATATGCGATCTGCATCGAAAGCGCAACTAAAAAAAATAAAATTCGCGGACGAAGGATAGGGCTTAATCCCGGCAATTTCTTTCAAGCGCAAATAAAGCTCCCCGCGGTTTTTGACTATTTGAAGAACTTGCCGGGAGAATTCATCGTGATTGTCCAGAAAAAAATTAGCCGCTATTTGCGATAAACAATTAACGTTATAGGGCAATCGAACTTTATCCAATTGAGCGATAATATCCCTCGGGCCGATTAAGAAACCAAGGCGCATCGAGGCCAATCCTAATTTGGAGAGCGTTTTCAAAAAAACCAAATTATCGTATTTTTTCAAGAGCGGGAGCAAAGTCTCGCCGGAAAAATCGGCATAAGCCTCGTCGATGACGACAACGCCCGAAGTTTTTTTAATGATGGCTTCTATTTTATCCCGGCTAAAAAGATTACCGGTGGGACTGTTGGGACAACTTAAAAAGATCAAAGAAGGGAAGGTTGCTCTAATTTTGGTGAGCATCGCCTCGATATCAAGATCGAAGTTCTCATCCAAACGGACTTCCAGCACTTTATTGCCGGTATTAACCGCAATTATTCTGTACATGACAAAGGTAGGAGTGGGAACAAGCACGCCACTTACTTTGCCTTTGAGTGTCAGACAGAGCATTTGAATCAGTTCGTCTGAACCGTTGCCCAACATAACCATATCTTTCTTTACGCCGTAATACCGGGCAAATCTATTGCGCAATTCAAGAGCTCCGGCTTCCGGATAGCGGTTCAGATTAACTTTACCCATTTCTTCCAGGAGCCTTTTCTTTAAAGGTTCCTGCAGACTAAAAGGATTTTCGTTGGCGTCCATTTTTATTGCGCCCTTCTGCTCCGGCGCTATATAGCCGCTTTGCTCGAATATTTTTTTGCTTATAATGTCTCGAAAAATCATGGCGATAAATAACCTTCTTTATATGGTTTTTTCCCCTTCATATTCCAACGCACATCATTATATTTCTTCTTCAATTCCTGTTTCAGTTTTTCTTCCGCCGTTGTCATGGTATCTTCCACTAATTCTATTCCCAGTTCATCGGTAAAGCCCTTTTTCAATTGCAAACAAACATCCTGAACATCGACCGGCGAAATAAGCTCTTCGTTGATTGCCGTTACCGCTTTTTTTAGCTTCTCTAATTGTTCCGGAGTACTTGCCGGCAGCAATAAAGAGGCCGTTTTTGCCGGATCAAAAGCCAAAAGCAATGAACCATGCTGTAGGAATCCATCTCTTTTCCTCAATTGAGCGCTACCGCAAATCTTCCGCCCGTGAACCAAAAGTTCACTTTTTGCAGGAACAGAAAAGCAACAGGATTTTAGTTCTTCTCCTGCCCCGGCACGGCTGCCTTCCGCCAAAGCCGCATTTATCCCTAAATAAGAAAGACCTCGCGCAATACATCTACTGATTACCTTATATGCTCCAGCAATATCGGGAGGGAATGTTTTTTCCTGATTTCCGGCTACGACACAATAAGTAATTTCATGAGAGTGAAAAACGGCTTTGCCTCCCGTTATCCTTCGGACAACATCGACTCCGGCCTTGCGGCATTTTTCAATATTAACTTCTTTTCTTATATCCTGAAAATAACCGATAGAAATTGCCTCCGGATGAGAACTGTAAAACCTGATCGTAGGAGGTTTTCTGTCTTTTATGGTTTTCTGAAAAATGGATTCATCTATGGCCATGTTTTCAAAAATATCATGAATTTGGAAATTCAACAACCTCCAGACCATAAAATGAACCTTCCTATCGCCAGCAGAGGTGTATCTGACGCAAGATATCCCGAAGCGCTTCGCCCCGTTAGAAAGTGTGCCTTTCTAGCGGGGTTCGTTCTTTTACCACGGCGCTACGCGCCTGGTATAATTCGTCCAGCAAACTTCAGCGGTGACGTGACCTTTAGGTTGTGCACTTTGTTTCTGAAGCTTGGGTCTCATTATCAGCGAGCGTCATTGACCACGGGTATCTACGATACCCTCCGCCTACGGCGGGATTAATTCAACTAACACTTCAAACTTCATTTCATTCGTTTTCAGCGAGTTTTATTAATTAATCGCTCTCCTCTTCTTGCATGATAAAATCAAGATAAGCAGTAGCAACGAGGAGGTCTTCTAATTGTTCCAGGTCGCTCATTTCAATAACAATCAACCACCCCATATCATGAGGGTCACTGTTTATTATGCCTATGTCGTCGTTAATATCTTCATTAATATTTATCACAGTACCACTAACGGGAGAAATTAAATCCACTACCGTTTTAGTGGATTCGATGGAACCAAATGTTTCGTCACGTTCTACATAAGTATCAATTTCTGTAAATTCAACTGATAAAATTTCCCCTAGATTTTCTTGAGCATAATCAGTAATCCCTATAGTGGCTATATTCCCGTCAACCCGCACCCATATGTGCTCGCGACTATATAGCAGATCTTCCGGAAAAACTTTCATAACAACATAACCCCTGCATTTATTCTATGATGACGAGCTCTTTATCCATTTTTGTAATCTTTTCGCAACCATTTTCTTTTACCAGAATCATATCCTCAATTCTGATGCCCCAAAGCCCGGGAAAATATAGCCCCGGCTCCACTGTAACCACCATTTGCGCCTCTAAAATATCCTTAGAATTTGCTGCCAGACGCGGCGCTTCATGAACTTCCAAGCCTATGCCGTGCCCTGTTCCATGCGCAAAATACCGGCGATATTTTTCTCCCAAAGCGTCTCGCGCACAATTGTCAACATCACTTGCGGAAATGTTTGCTTTAATAATGGATATGGCTCGATCATGAGCATTCTGGACTGTTTGATAAGCATTCTTTTGCTTATCTGTCAATTCCCCAAAAGCAATAGTACAGGTTTCGTCGGAACAATATCCTTTGTACTTTACGCCAAAATCAATGACGATCAAACTTCCCTTTTTAATTTTCTTGTCAGTCGGCCGGGCATGGGGAAGAGCAGAGTTTGTTCCCGTCGCTACAATCGCTTCAAAGGCGGGTTGATCGGCGCCGGATTTTCGTGCATTAATCTCCAATTGCAGAGCTAATTCTTTTTCTGTGCAGCCGGGTTTGATTTGGGCGATAAGGGAAAGAATAGCAGATGAAGAAATTTCCGCGGCTTTTTTCATTAGCGCTATCTCTGTTTCATCTTTGCGCGCTCTGATTAATCTCAGCTCGTCAGCTAAAGGCACAAACACCTTGTTGGGGAGGCATCTGGTTAACTTGTTATACATTTCCACAGTTATAAAGTCTGCCTCGAAGCCGATATTCTTTAAATTGCAATCTTTTATTGTTTGAGTAATCCCTTCAATTTTATCCTTATATTCGATTATTTGCATATCAATTACTTCCAAGGCGGCTTGAACGGTATATCGGCCGTCAACGAGTAAGATTGATGTGCCGGAATTAATGATAAGAACGCCATCACTGCCGGTAAAACCTGAAAAATAACGGATATTACTCATGTTAAAAAAAATTATGCTGTCGACTTTATAATCGGAAAACTTACGGTGAAGGAGGGAAACCCTGACTGGAAAAACTTTATTTTTCTGCTGCATGCTTCTTTAACCTGTTGATGTTTTCCAGCCAGCTGGACAGCGTTTTAGCCAAATTGTCGGACTGAATAATATCCCCGTTTATCGAAGATTTTAAAGCTATCGCCGTTGTTACCGTATCCAGCTTTACCTTGGCTAGAATATTTTCCGGTTCCTTTTCCAGAATTTTTTCGAGAACTTCCGCGGCCATTTTAAAGTGACCCTGCTGGATATAGAGGTCCGCTAAAGTAACAGTGTAGAATTCCGGCTTGGGGGCATTTTCGTTATCTGTCGGATCCATGTCCGTAATAAGGGGTTCTTCTTGTTCAAGAAGAGCTACTTTCCCAATCACTTCTTCTGCTTTATCGGAAGTTGGATTCAAGGAAATATACTTCTGATAGCAAATAACCGCGTCTCGATAGAAACCTTTTTTTCCATAGATATCGCCCATCCGGACATAAATTAAAGATAAACCGGAAATAATCTCCTCAACTTTTCGCAAAACATCTCTGGCTTCATCAACTCTTCCCATATCGATGAAAACATTACCGGCGATAATACGGGCATCAACGTCTAAAGGAAGGCGCGCTATCCGCTCTTCGGCGAGACGAAGTGCTTCCGAGAACATATTGTGTTGCAAGAGATCCTCGGCTTGGTTAAGAAAATTTATGCGGTCTTTTTCGGCGTTATTGTTGTCCATATGTCTTAACTAAATGATTAAATGCAAAAGATTAGATCTATTGCAAAGTAACATAGCCTGCTGTAACATGTCAATATGAGAAAGAAATCATTAATGGATGGGTTACTTTAAGGACTGTAAATAATTTTTGGCTCTTTGACCGAAAGAAGATTGGGGTGATAACTTAACAACGTTTTGGAATGCCTTTTTTGCTTTTTCTTTATTCTTGATTTTTAAATAACACTCACCCAATAAAAATTGGGCATCATAAAGATTGGGGTTTAACTCGACTGATTTAGCAAAGTGTTGGATAGCTTCTTCGATGTTGGATTGATCAAAATAAATAAGACCAATATTTTTTTCAATTTGCGGCTCATATACTGTCTTCGGATTTATCTGGAGAGCTTCGTGGAACTTAGTCAAAGCCTTGGAATAATCTTTCTTGGAATAATAAGCCAAACCTGCATTATAAAGTGGCATAACCGGCGTGTCATACACTGGATTAGCAAGTGCTTTATCAAATTCTTCAATCGCCTTATCGGCAAGACCTTTATCTAAATAAAGTGTGCCTAAGTAATTATGCGCTTCGGAATAGTCATCTTTTAGAGAAATTGCTTCCTGGAATTCTTCTATGGCCTTTTCTTTCATGTCCTTTCCATGGTAAGCAATGCCTAGGAAATAATGAATTTTATAATAATTTGGTGAGTATTTTTCCGCTTCCAGTAATTCCTTTAGAGCGTTGTTATATTGCCCTAATTCAATCAAAGATATACCTTTATTTAGAAATAGTTCCGCCTGTTGCTTATGCCAGGGAGTATTGGTACAAGCGAGACAAAGGAAAAATACCGAACAAACGGCAAAAATTTTGAATTTATTTATATTTAATTTCATTAAATAAATCTTCAGCATAAATCATTTTTCTCGTAATCAGCTCTAGCTATCAACAACAAAAATATTAATTCGTAGTTTTTTCGGCACTCTCTATAAAACCTGATCCTTTTAATATTTTTGGCGTTATGAAAATTAAAAGCTGCGTTTTTGTATTGTCAATACTTTCGGTTTTGAATAGCCAACCAAGAATTGGAATTTTTTGAAACCAGGGGACGCCGCTTACAAGTGTCTCGTCATTCGATGTTGAAACGCCACCAATAACAACAGTATCTCCATCTTGAACAACAATGGTTGATTCTACATCATTCTTGTTTATGGGTGGATTGCCTTGAAGAATGGTTGCTTTGGTATAATCAGGCACATCATTGGAAGCTATGATTTCCATCGAAATTTTTCCTTCCTCAGTTATTTTTGGCTTCACCTCTAACTTTAACACAGCTTCTTTAAAAGTAACAGTTGGCGGTGAATTACCCGATGCAGGAGTTACATAGGGGACGTCAGTTCCTTGCTTGATAATAGCTTTAACGTTATCCATAGTCACCACTTTCGGAGCAGAAATAATTTTCCCCATGTTAGTACTTTCTAAGGCAGCAAGCTGAGCTTCAAAAAAACCGGTAGCGCCACCAAATACTACACCAAGTGTGGGTGATGCCAGCGCTGCCGGTAAATTTACTGCCGCCATAGTCAAAGCTGTTGCAGTAACAGGATTTAAAATACCAATTTGGGGGGGATAACCTTGTCGGAATGAATTTGTTTGCAGTGTACTGGTACCGCCGGACAAACCTAATCCGTAAGTACCACCACTGATCGATTGTTGATTTCCGAGTCCCCATGTCACGCCGATATTTCTGATAAATTCTTCTTTGGCTTCAACAATCTTGGCTTCAATGAGTATTTGCCGTAATTTTCCCTTCTCCGCCAAAAGCTTTGTATCTCTTTCTTTACGTATATCTTCGGCTTTGTGTTGATCTTCTTCCGCTTTTACCTTATCCGCTTCATCTTTTTTCTTTCTTTCCAACGTTATTACACTGATGACATCACCCATTTGTTTTTTGGCTAAACCGTTTACATCCAGTATTGTGTCTAGAGCTTGCTCCCAGGGAACATTTTTCATAGATAAAGTTATATTACCTTTTACATCATCACCGGAAACTATACTCATATTGCCATACTCGGCCATTAGACGGAAAACGCTCTTTATGTCCGCGTCTTGAAAGTCAATAGATATCATTCGATCTGTATATCTTTTTACCGCTTCCTTTTTAATCGGCTTTACCTTGGCTGCTTCACTTTCTGCTATATCATCAGTTTTTTTTGCAGTTTCCGCAGTAACTTTTGCCACTATCTTTTTCTTTTCCGTTACTTTCGGAGTTTCTTTAATCACTACCGGAGAAACCGGGGATTTTTTTTCCGGTAAACCGGAGACGTTAAAATCGATTAATACACTTTGTCCTTCTTGTTTTATGGAGTAAGGAACAATCTTTTTAATATTAACAGATAAGTATAGCCATTGTTTACCGTTTACTAATTGTTGCACCGGCGTTACATATAAAATATTGTTTAGCTCACCTTCTCCGAATTGATGGCGCATATTTTCAGGCGCAAACATATTTTCCAACTTAATTAGCAAACTGCCATTGGTCTGAGTTTCTACATTAATAGCTGGTTGTTGGGATACAATAAGGTTAACCCTTTCTTTACCCGACGATTTTTCCAATAAAACATTTTCCAAATACCCGACTTTGGCAACGGTAGCCTCCGCTGTATCGTCAGTTGCTTGATTTTTATCTGCAGTTTCCGCAGCAAAAGAAGCTTCTGCAATATATGCGAAAACCCAAAAAATAATTATGAGAAGAAGAAAAATTTTGAATAAATACTTTTTCATGGTTTTACCTCTTTTAGTTCTTGCGCAGTTTTAAAATAATTCTTTTTGCATTTTTTGATTCATATTCTTCCACGATGACACGATCGGCCATGATTTCGATTACTTTACCATTATGTAAACCAATATGCGTTCCGGCAAATAAAGGATAAAACTTTTTTGTTGCATCCTCCACAACAGCCACGCGGCGCATGTTATCACCGGCAATTCCCACTACTCTGAATTGTTCGGCGCTAACCCTTTGTAAGGGGAAAATAGAAGCCACTTCTTTTTTTTCATCTTTCTTTTTTACAGCGACTTCTACTTCAACAAAAGGTCGGAAGGGATCTGGTTTGCCTAAAGGATTATAACTATAAGTATTATCTGGAGCTTGCACAACTGGCGGTGGCTGTTGAATTTGTGGTTGTGGTGCAGCAGGTACTGTTGATGCGGGGGGAGTCGGATTTAAAATATTTTTGTCCTCAGCAGCAAAAGCATAAGCTGCAACAATGAAAATACTTATAACAATGTTGGAAATTATGAGCCTTTTTTTCATTGTCTTTTTTCGCCATTTTTTGCATTTTTATCGACAAACATGTACGTTTTGATCGTACAAGATGCTGTGATCATATATCCCCGTCCTTTTACATCCTTTCTATCGCCTATGGTAATGTCGGAAATGTTGATAATGCGCGGCAATTTGGCTACTTTTTCAAAAAAATAAACAATATTCTGAAAGGTACCCATTACCGATACTCCCACAGGTATTTCTTCATAAAAAGGTTCAGATTCTGGTGCGGGAGCTTTCTTACCGTCTGCAGGTTTGGTAGTGTCAGCTGCCGGCTTTTGTTCAGCTGGCTTTTGATCGGAAGGTTTGAATAATGACGCAGCTTTTGGCTCTTCGGAAGGTGTTTTAACGAACGGTTTCGGTACAGCTGCCTTCGGTTCAAACAATAAAAACTCAATACCTGCATCCTTACCTGATAGTGCAACAGAATGAAAAAGGACGGGGATTTCCCGCTGGTCGGGAAGTTTCTGCAAAGCAACTTTATAATCTTCTTTTAATGCTGCAACGTCAGCCATGTACTTATTAAGCTGTAAAGCAATTTTTTCTTTTTCTTTAATTTGCACTTGCATTTCTTCTAATTTCTTATCGAGAGAAGTTTTCTTGGACAATGTGTCCCCGAAAAAAAGAAAGTAGTAGAAATAACCGATAATAAAAAAGATCAAAATTATGGCCAATGCTTTAGCTTGAGGAGACATCCTTTTTATGTCATTAAATGTAATGGCCATGTGCTAAAATCTCCTTTTCATGACACATGAAAAATTAAACTGCTGGAGGGTAATGCCGGAAACCTCCGTCTTTTTTGAAGATATCAAATCCACTGACTTTATCGGATCAAATTTTTCCACAGTTTTCATAAAATCGGCTACGGCTATGTTGTCTCTTCCCGTTCCTTCAATTGTTAGTTTGTCGCCTTTTTGCGTTATTTTAACCAGCCAAATATTTTTTAATGGAACCAGCGCAGCCAGGTCATCCAGGGCCTTTACGGGTGCCAAGCGATTTTCCTCTAATGTTTTAATTACACTTAGTTTCTGTTCCAAATTACTTTTATCGTTTTTGAATCTTTCCAGGTCGCCTATTTTTTTATTCAAATCGACAAGACCGGCTTTCGAGTCTTTTTCCTGAGCTTCCAAGTCGTTAATTAAAGAGTTCATCCAAAGTTGCAGCCAAACAAGACAAAGAATAAATAAAACAAACGAACCTATAATAATGGATACTTGCCGAACAAGATTTTCCTTCTTTTCCTTTTCGTGATAAGGTAACAAGTTGATTTTAATCATTTGTCGCCTATTGTCCTCAGACCTAATCCTACAGCAACTGCCGCAATTGGTTTAATATTTTCCAGTGTTTTGGAATCAATATTTCTTTTGTTATGGCCAATTTTTAAAAACGGATTGATCAACTCCGTGTCGACATTCAACTTTTGCGATAAATGTGCCGTCAATCCGAGAATTCTGGCCGATCCGCCGGAAAGAAAAACAGATTTAATGTATTCGCCGCCAAAAGTTGAACGAAAGTAATCAATAGATCTTTCGATTTCGGAACAAATAGGTTCGGCAAGATCCAGGATACTGTTTCTCAAATCCAAAACCTCCTGTTCATTGCCGGGAAGGCCTTCGACTTTTATTTTTTCCGCTTCCTCAAAAGTTACACCGTATTTTTCCTGTAAGCCTTCGGTAATGGAGTTACCGCCTAGAGTGAAATCTCTTGTGAAAATAGACATGCCGCCTTTGATCACATTAATATTGGTGAGACTTGCGCCGATACGAACAATAACAACAATTTCATTATCTTCGAATTCATAATTGGTCTCATACATAGTTTCCAGAGCAAAAGAATCTACATCCATGATCACAACGTTGAGACCGGCGGCCGTAACTGCATCCAGATAATTGTTAACCATATCTTTTTTGGCGGCCACGATAATAACGTCCATTTGATTGGGATTATATTCATTATCACCCAAAATCTGGAAATCGTAATTAACATCGTCCATATTATCGAAGGGCAAATATTTGCCTGCTTCATCACGGATTAAATCACGTAATTCTACTTCATCCATTTGGGCAAATGTTACCTTTTTCACGATAACGGAATTCCCGGAAAGAGAAGTGACTATACCTTTCCCTCTGCAACCTGAATTCCAAAATAGTTCCTTGATTTTCAAGGACAGTGCCTTATGATCGCTTATAACACCTTCAATGATTATCCCTTTAGGCAACGGAAGCTGTAGGAAGCGATTAAGCACATAACCATTGGATGTCCTGAGGACTTCGGCCAATTTTAAAGAACTGGAACCGATATCCAGACCGACCAGTTTCTTAGGTCTTGAAAAAATTCCTTTTGGTTCAAACATTGAAAAGCCACCGCATTGTTTTTAACTAAATTATTTTACCAACCGATAAACAATGTCTCCCTCTTTAACCATACCCAATTCGCTGCGAGCCAATGTTTCAATATAGGTCAAGTCGTTGCGTAATAAAAGTATTTTTCTTTTTAAGTCGTTGTTTTCTATCGTTATTTCATTGCTTTGCAACTTTAACTGAGCTAACCGCTTGCTCACTAAGTAATTATCAACAAGCCCTCTATTGCCAAACGTAATCAAAAGAGCCATTAGCAGCAAAAACACAACGAGATACCTGCCTATCTTCATTTGGAAATAACCCTCCCGCATTCAAAATGGCAGAAAGTAATCTTATGTATCCATTGTCTTTTCAAGGAAACACTTCTTCGTAAGGTTTCTGCAACGCTTTGGCCACTTTCAATTCCGAATTCTTCCTTGTTGACAATCCTTTTTCCATTTTGGCAATTGTCTGGGGGGCCAATTCTGCCTTTCTTGCCAATTCAGCCATGCTTAATGGAATTGTCTCTCGCAATTTTTTTACTCGATTTTTCTTAATATTATCTACCATAGATTAAAGCGTCACCTCATCTGATTACTAAAAAAACACTAACCTTAAAGAAAAGTCAAGCAAAATATTTAATATTAATTAATATTAATTAATATTAATTAATAAAACAAATAATTCTCAATAATTAGAAAGAATTAATATTTCTTCCGAGTATTGTTTGTTTCCAGGGGCAAAGGAAAGTGCAATTAGGTGTAATGCTGGAAATTTTTATAAGTTAAACCAAGTAAAAACCTGGACAAATCAGATTTTTACAGAAGGTAAAATTTGTTGGGGTTCACCCAATATAAATTTGCCGCCTTCGATCCATTCCTTCAATATATTAGCAATTTGTACTGCTTTATAATAACTGGATAAAGGTGCGGTAATAACTTTTTTATCGTCGATGACTATGGTTCCGCTGCGCAAATCTTTGTAACTGATTTCCGCTAAAGGTTTTGCCACACCTTTAGGGTAATCCATACTGTAATCATAAATTTGGGTATAAATGTCTTCATCTTTAACTGCCGTAAAGCGCGCCATTTCTTCATCCAAAATGGGTATAGGAATCCCTATCCCGACGAACAAGGAAACTCCATAACCTAAAATACTGGCTCCGGTCAGCCATTCCGGAATCATTTCTTTCAGGTTGCCCACAACGGCAATTGTACCTGCTCCCTGTTTGGGAACACCATTTTCTGTCCGCGGTGCATGTGGATTATGTTGGGTGCCGGGCCAAGCGACAAATCCCTGTGCCCCGCCTAAGAAAATCCGTGTACCGACACCGATTGTCCGGTAATAAGGATCATTGAATAAAGGACTCAATTGTCCGGATGTGGCATAAGCGGCATTGGCCATTCGAGGACGAAGCATGCCCATGTATGTGTAAATGGTTGTGTCGGATAAATTAACGGCACAATTGTAATTTTGATAAGCATTACGCGGATTAAACAAAATTGCATCCTGTAAATCATTTATCGTGATGTTTCTTTCGTATTTCCTTGCTGGATAACAATCAGTTCCATAACCTTCGGCGCGAAGTTTAACAACATTTCCGGCAACGAAATCTTCAATTACATGACCGCCGCCGTAATTAAATTCACCGGGATAAACGCTGTTAAGCGGATCTCCCTCCACAACTTCGGTTGCGCCGATGTAACAATCCACGGCGGCAATACCGCCATAGGCGGGCACTTCGTTTAGCCAAACCTTGGATGCTCGAATGCGCGGAGAAGTATGACCAAAATTAAGAAAGGCTCCCGAAGAACACATCGGACTGAAAGTTCCGGTAGTAACAACATCAATTTTACGAGCTGCTTCAACTTCGCCGTGTCTTTCCACGATATCAATCATTTCTTCTGCTGTTACGACGACAGCACGCCCATCTTTGATTTTTTCATTAATTTCCTGAAAGGTTTTTTTGACTTTAAATTTTTTCATGCTCGAACTTTTTGTTATCCCGGATATAGTTACATCATTTTCTTATCATTATTTGAAGCCAATTGCAAAATCAAAGGCAGTTTTATGCCTACGGCTAAGCTAAATTTCAGGTATGGCCAAATCCGCCATTTCCTCTGGACGTATTGGTTAACTCGGCGGTTTCGACCCAATCTAAACGGCAAATTTTTTGTATGATCATTTGCGCTAAGCGCATACCTCTTTTAACGATAAAAGGCTCTTCTCCAAGATTGATGACAATCAAGGCAATTTCTCCGCGATAATCAGCATCAATTGTGCCCGGTGAATTGAGTAATGTTATTCCCTGATTTACGGCCAGTCCGCTCCGCGGTCTTATTTGCGCTTCATAACCTTCGGGCAAGGCTATCTTAATGCCCGTGGGTATTTTTTTCCGCTGACCGGGCAGAATAATCTCTTCTTCGATCACAGCTGCAAATATATCCATTCCGGCAGCCTGGTTAGTCATGTATCGAGGCAAAGGGATATCATCGTTACCGTAAGTTTTTTGTATACGTACCTCAATTTTTTCCATTGTGTTTCCAATTGAAAATATTTATCAGCTCACTTGAAAATAAAGTTAGCAGTATATAGACATTTGTTTTTACGGTAACAGCCGTTTTGTAACAAATTATTTATAATTACAAAACGGCTGTTTTGGAGAGGTCGCCATGGGTCAAAGATTTGACTTATTTTACTTGTGCCCCTAATGCTTCTTTTCGGCTAAGTCGTATCTTGCCCTGCTTATCTATTTCCAGAACTTTTACCATTACTTCATCGCCTTCTTTCAAAACGTCGGTAACTTTATTTATTCTTTCCTTGGCGATTTGAGATATATGCAGCAGGCCTTCAGTTCCCGGTAAAATTTCGACGAAGGCTCCAAAATCGACTATTTTCTTTACTGTGCCGTTATAAATTTTTCCGACTTCAGCTTCCTCCGTTAGCCATTTGACCATGGCCACAGCACGGGCTGCCGCTTCGGCATCGCTGGAGGCAATTGTTACCGTACCGTCATCTTCAACGTCAATAGTAACGCCGGTTTCACTTATAATCTGCCGGATATTCTTGCCGCCTGACCCAATAACAGAGCGTACCTGGTCTTCCTTAACTTTGATGGTCGTAATACGCGGCGCATAAATAGAAATATCCGAACGCGGCGCGGCTATCGTCTCACGTAATTTATTGATTATGAAAATTCTTCCTTCCTTTGCCTGCTTCAGAGCGGCTCGCAAAATATCTTCGGTCAAACCGTCAATTTTAATATCCATTTGCATGGCAGTCACGCCTTTTTCGGTTCCGCAGACTTTGAAATCCATGTCGCCGGCATGGTCCTCGTCACCAAGAATATCCGATAAAACAACAACTTTGTCTCCCTCTTTCAAAAGGCCCATGGCAATGCCGGCCACAATGTTTTTTACCGGTACACCCGCATCCATTAAGGAGAGAATGCCGCCGCAAACTGTTGCCATCGAAGATGAACCGTTAGAAGAAAGAATCTCGGAAACTATTCTGATGGTGTAGGGGAATTCTTCCGGCGAGGGTAAAACAGGCACCAGTGATTTTCGCGCTAACGCTCCGTGGCCAATTTCTCTTCTGCCGGGGCTGCGTAAAGGCTTGGCTTCGCCGACGCAATAGGGTGGAAAATTATAATGAAGCATGAAGGATCTCAGCTCTTCGCCGCCTATATAATCCATGCGCTGTTCGTCGGAAGATGTTCCCAAAGTAAGGGCTACAAGTGCTTGTGTCTCGCCGCGGTTGAATAATGCCGAGCCGTGGGCGCGGGGTAACACCCCAACTTCAGCGCTAATCGGACGAATGTCGGTAGAAGACCTGCCGTCAATTCTTTTTTCCCCTTTTATAATCATTTCGCGCAGTATGCGCCGCTCTAATTCTTCAATAATGCCATCTACTTTAGCGCACAAAACATCATCATCGCCGCCGATGTTTTCCCTTGCCTTTTTTCTTACTTCGTCAAGTTTGCCGTAACGCTCCAGTTTCCGGGGCATATTGTAGGCTTCTTTGAGGCCTTCCATCGCCTCGGCGCTTACGCTGGAGATTAATTTTTCATCGGACTTCACTGCTTCGAGAGGTCTTTTTTCTTTACCGACTGCTTGGCGCATTTTATCCTGCAGATCGATCGCCGGACGAATTGCTTCCAAGCCGAATTTTATGGCATCGATTATTACGCTTTCTTCAACCTCTTTGGCATCACCTTCCATCATGACCAGTTCAACATCATAAGGCATACCTGATTTACCAGACGTTACTTTTCTGCCTACTAGAAAAATGTTGAATTCACTTTCCTGCATTTTTTCCGGTGAAGCATTGCAGGTGAACTCTCCGTTTATTCTTCCCACACGCACACCGGCTATCGGTCCTTTAAAAGGTATATTCGATATTTCCAAAGCGGCTGAAGCCCCGATCATGGCCGTGACATCAGAGTCGTTTTCTTTATCTACGGAAAGCACAGTCGCTACTAATTGTGTTTCAAAAAAATATCCCTTGGGAAATAAAGGACGAATTGATCTGTCAATTATACGGGACGTTAAAATCTCTTTTTCATTGGGACGTCCTTCTCTTTTAAAGAAACCGCCCGGAATTTTTCCGGCGGCAAAAGTCATTTCCTGATAGTCCACAGTCAAGGGCAGAAAATCGACTCCCTCCCTTGCTGCCTTTAAAGAAACTGCCGTTACTAAAACGACTGTATCGCCGTAATAAGCTAATATTGATCCGTCAGCCTGACCGGCAACGTAATTAGTTTTCAGAGAAACATTACGACCGGCAAAATCAGCACTAAATATATTACTCATTCATTTTTCCTCCACCTTATTCCTAAAAAACCTAAAACAGGAAGCTCAAGAACGATAGCAATAACCGATTCACTCTTACTTACGAATTCACACGTGGAATCGGACAAGCTGTTACCTTTCGCTCTCGCGCTTTTATTTCCTGAGTCCCAGGCGTTTAACCATATTCCTGTATCGCTCGACGTCATTATCTTTGATGTAATTGAGAAGCCTCCTTCTTTGACCGACTAATTTCAATAGGCCGCGGCGCGAATGATGATCTTTTTTGTGCGCTTTAAAGTGTTCCGTCAGGTATTCTATTCTGGCGCTTAAAAGCGCAATCTGGACTTCGGGAGAGCCCGTATCCTTTTCATGAAGTCGATAATCTGCGATTAATGTTTTCCTTTTTTCCAAAGTTAACACTCTTTTTTCCTCCCTAAAATAATTAATTCCCTTTTTATCTTAAATTTATTTCTAATTGCTAATATTGTTAAATACTCGGATAATCTTTGCTGCCTGGCACTTTCTATCGAATTCGGAAAACTCATTTACCGGTATTATCATTTCCGCCAATGCCACCAGATTCCCGCTGTAACTAATGAACTTTAGCATATCTCCAGCTTCAAGAAAAGGGGGAACATGGGCTCTCATCATTTCTATAGAGGGTTGAAATCCGGTGCGCAGCTTATTGGCAAGGTCTTCCGCCACTTCCATTGCTGCAAGCAAAGGCAACGATTTTGTCATGGACAGCATTTTTTTCACTAGTTCGATTTTTTTCTCTGCGTAACCATAATTATCCAGAGAGACGGCCATATCTTCGGAAAAAAATCCACTGCGCAATCGGCGCAGGCCGATTAAGCAAGCGCCGCAACCGAGCAGTTCTCCAACATCGGAACACAGTTGCCGTATATATGTTCCTTTAGAACAAGCAATCATAAAAGTCACGCGGGGAAATGAAATCTTCTGTATCGCAATATTGAAAATTTCCACCTCCCGCGCCGGCGTTTTTAGGAACACACCCTTTCGGGCATATTTGTATAAAGGCTTTCCGCCATATTTGACCGCCGAAAAGGCAGGAGGTACTTGGCTGATTTTCCCCACCATTTTAGCGAGTGCCGCTTTTATTTCTTCATCGCTGACTACTTTGTCTGATTTAGCGGTAATTTTGCCTTCCCTATCCAATGTATCCGTTTTAACGCCCAACAACATAGTCGCTACGTATTCTTTGCTTTCGCCGGATAAAAATTGTGCCAATTTTGTTGCCTCATTCAGGCAGACCGGAAGCACTCCGGTAGCCATTGGATCAAGTGTTCCTGTATGGCCGGCTTTTTTCGCGCCTAATATTTTTTTTACTTCACTCACTATGTCATGTGAAGTTTTTCCGGCCGGTTTATCAATAATAACTATGCCATTCATAAAGCACTATATTTCTTTAATTGCCTGGAGAATCTGGAGTTTAATTGTGTCAATATTTCCCTTAATCGTGCAACCTGCCGCATTAACATGCCCGCCGCCGCCAAATTTTTTTGCTATTTTTTCCACATTCACATTGCCTTTAGAGCGCAAACTTAGTTTAAAATAGTCGTCTGCCAGCTGAGTGTAGAGAATCGATATAGAGATTTCTTTAACTGTGCGGGGTATATCGACCAATCCCTCAGTATGCTCCAAAGAAGCGCCCGTATCTCTTAGCGCGTTTTGTGTGACCACCAGGGAACCCACTTTATTTTTTAAATCCAAAGATAATGTTTCCAGTACTTTGGCCAGCAATTTCAGTTTTGCCGGTGAATCGCTCTCGTAAATATTTTCCGAAATCCACTGCGGATCTGCGCCGCTTTCCACTAAATTGCCAGCTATCCAAAGAGTTTCCTTACGCGTGCTGGAGAAACGGAACCCTCCGGTATCTGTCAGTATTGCCGCGTACAGATTAGTGCAAATATCTGGAGTCATATTGCAGCGCATCTGCTTGAGCAAACTGTAAAGCAATTCTCCGGTTGAACTTGCCTGAGTATCCAATATCCTTAATGGAGAAAAAATTCCGTTGGATACATGGTGATCAATGTTAATTATTTTACTTATCTTCGCGATTTCAGCCGCTTTATCTCCCACGCGTTCTAACTCACTGCAATCAAGCACGAAAGCGGCATCATACTGTTGGATATCTCCGAGCCGATGAACTATTTTTTGCGCTGCCGGCAAAAAATAATAGTTCTTTGGTGTATCATCCTGATTATAAACAACTGCTTTTTTTCCTAAATCACTTAATGTAAGAAAAAGCGCCAGTTCGGAACCTAAAGCGTCTCCATCCAATCTAACGTGGGATGTAATTAAAAAGCTCTGCCCCTCATTTATGGCCGC
>Ga0209777_10003647_pt1 | contig 18876 bp, 12 predicted proteins | sample FrelakmetHBP12HB_FD_187147 | JGI IMG/M metagenome (GOLD analysis project Ga0209777, IMG submission 187147) | Freshwater lake sediment microbial communities from the University of Notre Dame, USA, for methane emissions studies -HBP12 HB (SPAdes)... | ecosystem: Environmental > Aquatic >...
CCGGCATTGAATACATATAGCATGATAAAGAATGTCAGGTAATCGAAGATTGAACTGACCGGGCCGATGAACAGGATAAAACGCTGAATCTCGCCAATCGTCCACTTGCGCGGCTTGGTCAGCCAATCGGCGTCCACCGTGTCTGTGGGGATGGCAGTCTGCGAGAAGTCATAGAGCAGGTTGTTGGTAAGCACCTGGATCGGCAGCATGGGTAAGAAGGACAGGAACGCGCTGGCTCCCACGACACTGAACATATTGCCGAAGTTGGAAGATGCCGCCATCTTAATGTATTTGATGATGTTGCCAAACACGCGGCGGCCTTCTATAACGCCCTGCTCCAGCACCAGCAAACTGTTTTCCATCAGGATAATGTCGGATGATTCCTTGGCGATGTCCACGGCGCTATCGACCGAAATGCCCACATCGGCGGCCTTCAAGGCTGGGGCGTCATTGATGCCATCACCCATGAAGCCCACCACGTGACCCTTGCTTTGCAGGGCATGGATGATATGTTCCTTTTGAGCCGGTGCCAGCTTGGCAAAAATACTGGTTACGCTGGCGGCTTCAGCCAGTTCTTCCTCGTTCATCGCTTCGATTTGAGAGCCCAGTAGAATCTTGTCTACTGGCATACCGACCTCTTTGCAGATATAGGTGGTGATGATTTCATTGTCGCCGGTCAGAATCTTGACTCCAACATTCAAAGCGTGGAGCCGCTTCAAAGCTTCGGCAGCGGTCTCCTTGGGCGGGTCGAGGAAGGCCAGGAACCCCAGCAGGGTCATGTCGGCTTCGTCCTGCATTTTATAGTGGGGCTCGTCGTCATCGCCGGGTATGACCTTATAGGCTATGGCAACCACGCGGAAACCCTGTGCGTTCAATTCCTGCACGAGCTGCCTGCGGTGGGCGTCGTGCTCAGGTTGGACATCCAGCACTTCGCCGCCGACTTCTACGCGTGGTGACAGGCGCATGATCTCTTCCACGGCGCCCTTGCAGATCAGGGTATGCTGGTTCTGTTTGTCCTCAACGATCACGGACATGCGCCGCCGCTGAAAGTCAAAGGGAATTTCGTCTATTTTGCGGTAGTCCGTTTTAACCTTAAGGTCCTCCTCAAGGTGACCGTGATCAAGGATGGCTTCATCCATCAGATTCTTGAGCCCGGTCTGGAAATAGCTGTTCATGTACCCGTAATGCAGAACGCGCGGACTTTCTTCACCGTGAACATTCAGATGTTTTTCCAGCACGATCTTGCCTTGCGTGAGAGTGCCGGTCTTATCGGTGCACAGTACGTCCGTCGCCCCAAAGTTCTGGATGGCGTTCAGTCGTTTTACGATCACCTTCTTGCGCGCCATCGCCAGTGCGCCCTTGGACAGGTTGACTGTCACGATCATGGGCAGCAGCTCAGGCGTTAATCCGACGGCCACCGCCATGGCAAACAGGAACGCTTCCACCCAGTTATGCTTGCTTAGTCCGTTGAGCAAGAAGACGGTCGGCACCATCACCGCGATGAAGCGGATCATCAGCCAAGTAAACTGGTTGACGCCCTTATCGAAGCTGGTGAGCTGGCGCTGATCGACAATGCTGGCTGCCAGTGAGCCAAAGTAGGTGCGGCTCCCGGTGTGGACGGTGACCGCCGTTGCGGAGCCGCTCTCCACGTTAGAACCCAGAAAGCAGATGTCCGGCAGATCAAGCGGATTCTGAACTTCGGCGGAGGCAGGAGCAGCTTTTTTCTCCACGGGCAGGGACTCGCCGGTCAGCGCTGCTTGGTTGAGGAACAAGTCCTTGGCTGACAGTACGCGTACATCAGCCGGCACCATATCCCCGGCGTTCAGCCGGATAATGTCACCCGGTACCAACAACTTGAGCGGCACCTCGGTATCTTTGCCATCCCGTACGACCGTTGCCGTCGTGTTAACCATGGCTTTAAGTTTTTCGGCGGCGTTATCGGCGCGCATCTCCTGATAGAAACGCAGCACCACGCCCAGCACCACCATCACGAAAATGACGATCATCGCCCGCAGGTCACCAGTCAGATACGACAGCACGCCCAGCGCGATCAGCAGGATGACCAGTGGATTTTTAACGTTATCCCATAGCCGCGTCAGGGGAGACTGGCGTTTCTCCCGCGCAATCTCGTTTAGCCCGTAGCGCTTGATGCGCGCATCGACTTCTGCCGAACTGAGTCCGCTTAATCGCGATTCGAGATCTTTCAGCGCAGTGTCGGCATCCGTGCGCGCCTTTTCCAATAATTGATCGGAAACCTTTACCTTGTTTCCGCCAGAGAGATTCTCCGCATCATTCAACGGGTTCTTTGGTAATCCCATTCATTCCTCCGCCGCTTATATGGCACGGCAACTTCGAGGTCATAAGCCAGAGCGCTTTGATAGAAACTCGCTTTAAGATGAAACAAATATAGGCAAGGGGTAATTGTGTGTCAATAAATAATCCACCTCAAGATATGGCGCAGGGGTTATCCGGACAAAAACCAACATCTTGTGGTGGGCATTAAAGGTAAGAAAGTGTAGCTTATGTATCAGAAGAGTGAATAGTCATTCAAGGTAACTCATTGCAGACTATAACATGTAAGCACTTGTCCGCTACAGTTCAATCTGACAATTTTCAACCGTCCCACTGTCCTCAATGAATTACGGTAAAAACGGATTGCCTCACTTGAACAGAGGAATGCTTTCCGCAACTGCGTTGTTGACGATTGCATTTGCTTTGTTCTCAAGCTGGTAAATACGTTCCACTTTTACCTCAGGCAGCACCTTTCTGAACCTGGGCAGATAGGACTGTATGAGCTTCACTCGCTCCCCTTGAATCGCTAGATGCTTGTCCACCAGCTTTTTTTCTGTTACGTTAGACATGCTCTCATAGTTGGCGGCATACTCCTCAATCAGTTGTATGGTGCGGTCGTTCAGTTTGCCCAGTTCCTTCTGGTATTTTTCGTAGACCGGCCAGAATGCCTTGGCTTCTGATTCCGTGAGATTCATGTTATCAATGACGCACAACTTCTTATCAGTTTTAATCTTTTCCCGGGCGATCTGCATAGTATCAGCCGGTTTGTCTTGGGCTGGAGCAGGGCAGATGAACACCGTCAAGGCTAAGGTTACGGTTAGTGCCAGTAGCTTTGCGTGACGGTTTATTTTCATTTCTATGACGCTCCTGATGAATGAGTATTTGTTTTGTGCTAATTGTGGGATAGCCACGTTTTGAATTTACTTGCACATTTTCATTCAATTTTCAGGATATGACCTCAAGCACATCATTTATTCGCCGCGTGTTCCTTCTCCCCTTTCCTGATTTTCTAAAGCCAACGTGAGAATAGATGTGCAAACCGCTCCCGAATTTTGGAAAGCAACGGTCTTTTTTCCCACTCTTCCCTTCGAATCTCGCCGGACGCCGCAAGATCCGCGGCAAACAACTTATCCATTTCTATCGCGAACTCGCGATTCAGAATAACCGCGTTCACTTCGTCATTGGTTGAAAAGCTCCAGAAATCCATATTGGTAGAGCCGACTGTAGCCCAGATGCCGTCAATGACCAGAGTTTTTGCATGCAGGAGGACATTATGACGCCGGTATAACTTTACCCCCGATTTCAAAAGCCCGGAATAAAAATATTGTCCTGCATATTGGGCCAGCGAAGAATCGGTGGTTCCGGGAAGAATAATCTTCACATCGACCCCTCGCTTAGCAGCATCCGTGAGGGCAGCTACTGTCTGGGGGTCGGGAACAAAATAGGCATTGGTCATATAAAGGGAATTAGTTGCAAAAGTGATAGCGGACACATACAGAATAAAAGTCATCCTGTTGGCCTCTCCCGGACTGCTGCCGACCACCCCTACCAGAGCATTCCCCTTTTCTTTTGTTAAATCGGGGAAGTGGTTTCGTTTGGAGAGTTTCGCACCCTGCTGTCTCTGCCATGTGTCCAGAAAAAGTTTTTGGAACTCAGCTACGGCCGGACCTTCAATTTGAACGTCAGTATCCCGCCAGGGTATTTGGGCCTGGGTGTGTTCTTTCCTCCCGGAAAGCCCGCTCGAATAAAAATGGCTGATGTTGATGCCCCCGGTAAAGGCGACCTTGCCATCGACGATCAAAATCTTGCGGTGATCCAATTTGGCCAGGCGCCATTTTCCGCGGGCCTTAAGAGGATTTACCGGGTTAAATTCGGCTACCTGAATCTCTCCGTCGCGCAGGCGTTGGAAAAAGGAAACGGGAGTACTGTAACTGCCTACGCTGTCATAAAGGAGATTCACCTGAACACCTTCCGCCTGTTTTTGCAGCAATAGATCGGCAAGTTTCAGCCTCGTTGCATCATTCGTAATGATGTCTTCAATGATAAAGGTTTCGAGATTGATATGGTCTTTCGCATTTTGGATCGCTTTGAACATGGCGGCATAGGTGGCTGGACCATCAACGAGTAAAGTGACTTTGTTCCCCTTGGTCAATGGGCTTTCACTCACCGATTCTATTACGGCAACATAACGTTGCAGAATGTCTGTCGGGTCGACGGATCGCTGCAATCGTTCTACGAGGGCTTTGCTCTTTTGGGGAGATAACAATCCTTTGATCGAAGCGATTTGAGGAGCTCCCTGGGTAGTCGGCACCTCATCAATCACTTCAGAGACATTCGGCAGTGTCGCACATCCACCCACGAGGGTCACGAGAGCACCCAACAGAAAGAAGAAAAAGAAATACCTGGCTCTTTTCATAGTCTATTTCATCAAGAAAGAATGTTCTTCCTCCATGTCCCGGACTCACCCTGGTGCCCTCGGCGGTCTGTGTCGCTGGGTACCCGCAAGCGGGTAGAAATGCCCCCAACGCAAAGAAAAATTAACAGCACACAGCCCAGGAATTTTAACCCTTGTGGCAAAGCAAAAAACGTGAACCGAAGGAGCAGTCAGCTTCACCCGTTTGTTGGGCGCATTTACTTTACGGTTAAAATATATTCCTTTAGCTTCTCTCGAAAATATTCTTCTGCTTTTATCGTCTTGCCATCAGATAATCTGATCATATACGGTTTGCCCGTAATAATAGATTTGGAAGCGCATAGCCTTATAAAATCATCAGCGGTTTGGATCATACTACCCGTTTTTAGAAGTTTCATTTGTAAATGCTCTGCCGCTTCCTTTCCGTCATGCTCCGTGCCGTTTCTGATAAATTTCACTCCTCTTAAATTCTCTACTGAAGATATTAAAAAATCGATTTTCTTTTTTTCTGTATTATCTTGGGCGCTGACCGCCCCGGAATATACCGCCAGAATTACAAATGCTGTAACCAATATGATTTTCATGTTTTTCTCGTTACACTGCGCCGAACATTGTTTTTTATACTTATTCTTCATATGTTAGAATTAATATAAGTGAGAAATAAGAAGCGTCAATGTTTCCCTGGGAATATTTGCAGAAAAAGCTTTTTCTTTCAGCATCTTGTTCTCTATGCATGAATTATACAGAGTCAGTATAACTTAAGAGTTATATTAGAACATTATGGAAAACAATGCCCATATATTGTGGTAAAATTAAAGAAAAAAACTGAAGACTTTGTATCAGATGTGCAAATAGTCATTTAAGTTAACCGATTGCAGACTTTATCATGTAGTCAAAACCTTGTTTTGCGCTGCCCGCAGCATTGCCGGCATATAAACGCGACAGGGGAACGGCGGTTATCCCGTGCAGGAAAATACTGAGCAGCACCGTGAACACGATCTTGCCGGCTTTCTTCTCTAAAGTGATCGCTACCTGCTGTTCTTAGCAGGCTGTTGAAAAACACCCGTCTGCTTCGTTGCGCTCATCGTTCGTCATTGCAACGTACGGTAAGGTACGCCTCATTCCTCGTGATTTCGCGCGCCTTGCATCTGAATGTTTTTGACCAGCCTGGGGAAAAACTACTTTTTCAACAACCTGTTAGATATGCCAGAAAGAGTCAATCTCTTCTCCCGAGAAATCCCACGCGATGTTGTGGGGCGGGCAGGGCTCTTCGAAGAACTCCGGGAGCCGGTCGTGCTTGTTGGTAAATCCGGCAGCAAGATTAAATTCATGCTCTATGCGCAGTATTTTTCTCGCCAGGGTGCGCGCATCCTCATACGTTATGTCGATGCCATACTTGGCGTTAATCATATCAATCATCACGTTAAACACTTCAGGGTTATCCAGCGCGGCGAACACAATAAAGACGCACAGACCGGTGCTGTCTATTGCCGCTGTTCCGATCTGCAGCCTGCGCGACAGTTCTATCTGGCCTTCCTTTTTCAGGGGGTCAACGAAACCGCCCACCCTCAGGATATTGGTAGGGACGCAGTACCCTGCGGTATGGTCACTGCCCATTGTTGAAGTCGCATAGGTAATGCCCATGCCCTGGACCGGCCGCGGGTCATAAGCGGAGAGCCCCTGACCTTTTACCACCGGGACCCTGGTAATGCCATAGGTCTTGCCGACGACTGCAGCTCCGCAGCCAAGGATTCTGCCCAGAGGGGTGCCGGCACCAATTTCTTTCAGCAGACGGAGTGCACCAGCACCATCGCCAAAGGGTATGATCCCGGCTTCCATGGCAACGCCCATCGCTACCGCGGTTTCAATCGAGTCAATTCCGATATCGTCCAAAATATGGTCAGCTTCAGCGATGATATCCAGATCATCTATGCAGCAGTTGGCGCCGAAACCCCAGATAGTCTCATACTCAAAACCTGAGGTCACATAGTTGCCGTCTTTATCATTATAGACTTGTGAACATTGAATAATACATCCCGCATGGCATGCGTGATTGGGCTTTCCCTTGCGTTCAATAATAATGTCACGCATGGTTTCGCCGCTTATTTTGTTTGCGCCGGCAAATTGACCTTCCCGAAAATTCCTGGTCGGCAGACCTCCCGATTCGTTCAGGATATTCACCAGCACATTGGTACCATACAGCTTCAGCGACTGCCCGCTAACCGGATGGGCCAGCAGCAGCTTTGCAAAGGTTCGGGCAGCTGTTTTAAACTTCTCCTGGTCGACAATTGATACTCCGGGGCCGTCTTCAGCATCAATGGTGATGTATTTTATTTTCTTTGAACCCATGACCGCGCCCAGGCCGCCGCGGCCATGGCTGCGGATATTTCCCTCGGGGTCCTTCACGGATATATTGGCTGCCGCCATCTTCATTTCACCTGCCGGCCCGATGGATAATACACCGATCTTATCGCCATGTTTATTTACAAGCGTTTTCATCACTTCATAATTGCCCTTGCCGACCAGGTCTTTTTCTTCCTGTATCGTAACCCCGTTCTTGTCCACATGGAGATTATAAAATGTATCCTTCTCCGGCAGGCCTTCAATAATAAGGGCCTTGACACCCAGGCGGGCAAGCAACTGGGCAGCCGTGCCGCCAGCGTTGCTCTCCTTAATCGTGCCGGTAAGCGGGCTCTTGGCGCCGGCAGAGAGCCGTCCCGAGTTTGCGCACATGGTTCCGGTAAGCATCCCGGGAGCAAAGATAAGCTTATTGTACTTGCCCAGCGGATCACAGGTGGGTTTCACTTCCTGGGCTACAATAGTTGAAGTCAATCCTCTGCCGCCAAGAAATTGCCATTTCTCCGGCACATCTTCAACCGTAGCCGTGAGTGTCGTCATGTTTACCCGGTAAATTTTCTCTGCCATAACTCCTCCCTTGCTTTTTACTGGAAGTTTCTATTAATTCTCCTTTCCGAAAGGGAGGCTCTGCTGTTTCCAGCACAACCCATTGGCCTTTAACCATGAGAAGCTTTTAGGCTGAAAGGCTCGGAGATCACAAAAATATTATTAAAATACTAAAACCGTTGAGCGAGAAGTATCAGGAAATATCGAGGCTCTGCTTGTAGATAGCCTGGACTCTCTCTGTAACTGGCGGGAAATAATGATTATCCATTAAGAGACACTTTTTCGGACAGATCTCAACACAGAGATTGCAGGTACAGCATTTGAGGCGGTCTATCTGCCATTCTTTATTATCCTTGGTGACCATAATAGAATGGGTCGGGCACCGCCTGCTGCACAAGCCGCAGAAAATACAATCGTTAATAGTAATTTCAATTCTGCCCCTGGTAATCGGGGTATACACCCGCCTGCGCTGCGGGTACATAAGCGTTGCCGGCCCGCTGACCAGGTTCCGCATCACGGTTTTTGTCATAGTGAACAATTTCATATCCTCAAGTACGCTACCTTTCTGTGCAGCTTATACAGGGATCAATCGTAAGAATGATATTCGGCACATCCGCAACCTGCGAGCCTTTCAGGGCTGTAATCATCGCCGGGATATTACTGAAGGTTGGGGTTCTCACCCGGAATCGCTGCAGGTATTTTGTACCATTGGCTTTGACATAATGTATCACTTCACCACGTGGCTGTTCGATCCGTGAAAAATATTCTCCATCCGGAGTACCTTTAACCTTGACCTCCACCGGCCCTTCGGGAATCTTCTCTGCTGCCTGACGGATTAAATCAATGGATTGAAATATTTCGCGGACCCTTACCAGACAGCGTGCATGGCAGTCTCCCGAGGTTTCCACCACCGGCTCTACATCAAGGTGTTTATACGCGGCATAGCCGATTTTCCGCATGTCAATGGCATACCCGCTTGCCCGCAGCATGGGGCCGACACACCCAAGCCGGTATGCATCATCCCTGGAGATATAGCCAACGCCGACCAGCCGGTGCTTAACCGAGTAATCATCAACGAAAATGGATGTGAGTTCCTCCAGAATATTTTTCATGCTGGTCAATCTGCCCACAATTCCCTTTAACGTCTCAGCATCAATATCCCGTTTCACCCCGCCAACCTTGTTCATGCCAAAGATAACCCGACCGCCGGTGGTTTCTTCAATGATGTCAAGAACCTTCTCCCGCACCCGCAGCGATTGCATGAACAGGCTTTCAAAGCCGAAGGCATCCGCCGCAACACCAAGCCAGAAGATATGGCTGTGCAGCCGCCCCAGCTCCGCCCAGATGACCCGCAGATACTGGCACCGCTCCGGCACCTCGATAGCCATGATATTTTCCACTGCCTGGCAATAGCCCATGCTGTGCATAAAGCTGCACAGGCCGCAGATCCGTTCGGCAACATAGGCAAAGTCAATGAAGTCCCGCTTTTCAACGAGCTTCTCCAGCCCCCGGTGGACAAAGCTTATGGACGGGATGGCATCAACAATCAGCTCATCATCGGTGATAAGCTCAAAATGAATCGGCTCGGGAAGCACCGGGTGCTGCGGTCCAAACGGGATGACATTGGTGCGGGCCATAGAATACTACTCCGTTGTTTCCTTTTGCGGCCTGGGGATTTCCGGCTGCTGTTCTGGCGCTTCTGTCTGCTGCTGGCCTGCTGCTGGCTGCTTTGCAGCATCTTGCGGCTGCTTCGGTGCCTCCGGCTTCGGCAGATTCTCGATGCTGAAGGGCGTTTTAATCGCGGTGCGGTAAAACGCGCCTTTATAATCAACGCTTATATTTTTAATATGCAGGCCAAAGAGGTCGTGGATTTCATTCTCATAGAGAAAAGCATTCGGATAGATAACACTGATGCTCTGAATCTCATCCTCCGGCTGCACGGTAATGCGCAGGTTTTTGAACTGATAATCCTTATCAAACGAGTAGTTCAGCTCATAGGCGTTCTCAAGGGTGGTGCAGCCGATCTGCACCAGCCGAAAGCCCTGGGCGAACAAATCAGCAACAGCCCCCAGCAGTGCATTATTTTCAAGAGCAATGATTTCTTGCGGTTCACTCATAGGTTAATACCGATACTATTTGTTATGCTTTTAAAGATTGTTGTTTACTGTTTTTCTGCTGCGCATATTTCTCTTCAAGAACCTCACACGCCTTCAGTACACCATCAATAATTGATTCCGGCCGGGCAGCGCAGCCGGGCACATACACATCCACGGGCACCACCTTATCAGCGCCGCCCAGCACGTTGTAGCAGTCCTGGAATACGCAGCCGGAACACGCGCAGATTCCCACCGCGACCACTGCCCGGGGATTTGGCATCTGCTCATAAAGCGTTTTTAAAACATGCCTGCTCTTTTCATTCACTGACCCGGTGACCAGCAGTATGTCCGCGTGTTTCGGGTTGCCGGTGTTGATAATACCGAAACGCTCCAGGTCATACAGAGGGGTCAGGGAGGCGATAACCTCTATATCACAGCCGTTGCAGCTGGTGGCATTATAATGAAGCACCCAGGGTGAGCGTTTAAACCAGCCCATGTTTTTCCCTTAATGTTATTTAGGTATTATAAAAATCTAACCACAGAGCACTCAAAAAATAATTATTGATGGCTATCAGCTATCAGCTGAAACCACAGAGAACCCCTCTGTGGTTTCATTATTTGATCAAATACAGCACAATAATATTGGTTGCCCCGGCAACAGCCGTAAACAGCCAGGAGCTGAGGAATGTCAGCTGCCATTTGAACCGGGCATAATTATTATCAATAAAAATCTCCAGCAGAAAAGCCGCCGCAGTCATTACAAGTGCCAGCCAGGGACTGAAGGAAAAGAACAGGTACACCAAGCCGAGAAGCAGCACGTTTTCGTACCAGTGGGACAGTTCAATGAGCGCAAGCCCCGGGCCGGAAAATTCCGTGGTAATCCCGCGCACGATTTCCTGGTGGGCATGATGAGAGAGCGATAGATCAAACGGCGACTTTCTGAACTTGATGGTAAGAATATACAGGAAGCCGGCAAACACGCCGGGCAGATACAGGATCAGCGGCTTCTGGTACGCGGCGATATCCGCGACCTTAAAGCTTCCCGTCACCATATACATGCCGATGGCCATGATAATGACCATTGGCTCATAGGACACCATCTGGATTATCTCACGCTCAGCTCCCAGGTGGCTGTAGGGAGAGCTGACGGAGAACCCGCCCAGCACAAAGAAGGTGCCTGCCAGCGCCAGGCCGAATATCATCAGCAGGATGTCGGCGCCGGAAAAGAAGAGGGCGCCGGAAAACATGGTGAACAGCAGGAAGAGAATAATATAAAAGTCCTGCAGCCGGTTGACAACGATGCGCTCTTTTTGCAGCAGCTTCAGCACGTCATAAAACGGCTGCCGCAGCGGCGGGCCGAACCGGCCCTGCAGCCGGGCCGTCAATTTGCGGTCGATCCCGGACAGGAACCCGCCGATGACCGGTGCGAGCAACACAAAGGCCAGCATCCGCTCGAAGATGCTCAGCGATTGCAATATCCGGCATAACTCGTTCATATGGCGGCAACCCCGAACATGATTAAGACAAGTGTCAGCGCAACAAAAATCCCGATATTAAACAATACGTCTTCGCCAAAATATTTCGTCATATAGTAATTTTTGAGGTCAGCTGTACGTCTCCGGTCCATGGGGCCTTCAAAGCTGACGAGGTCGATATTTGCTCCTCCCAGGTACGTTCCCACCCGTTTATAATTTTTATTGACGTATGCATAGTAGATGAGCCCGAGAGGCAGAATGACGAGCAGGCCGGCCATGATGACATAAATGATAAGAATACTAAACGCATCAACAACGGGGATTTTACCAAACATTTCCAGGAGATAGGGGTCTATGATACGAAAGGTTATAAAGGGAAAGGTAATGCACACGACAACGGTTGCAATAGCTAAAAAACCCAGGGTAAACTTTTCCCAGCGGCTTACGTAATGTTCCACGACCTCGGTCACCCCGTATTTAATCGACAGAATTTTCCCCATCCATTTGGTCCAGAAAAGGACCGTAGCCGCGCTGCCGTAGGCTAAGATGATTGCCATTCCCGGGTTGGTATCGACAAAGGCCTTGAGCGTTATGAACTTGCTGATGATCATGCCGAAGGGAGCAAGAAACATCCCGGCCATGCCGATAACCATGACCGCGGTGAGCTTTGGCAGGCGCATGATGAGATAATCCATATCCTCTATGTCGCGGCTGCCCAGCTTGTATTCGATAATCCCCACGCAGAGAAACAGGAGCGACTTTGCCACCGCGTGGAAAATAATCAGCAGGAGCGCCGACCATACTGCCGCATAGGTGTTGATGCCCGCGCAGGCGACTATCAGCCCGAGGTTGGAGATGGTGGAATAGGCAAGCACCTTTTTGGCATTGCTCTGGGAGATGGCGATCAAAGCCGCGACCAGGAAGCTCACCCCGCCGACGAGCATGAGCATTTTTGCGGCCACCGTGTTCTCCAGCACCGGCGCGACCCGCAGGATGATATAGACGCCCGCCTTTACCATGGTGCTTGAATGCAGCAGCGCCGACACCGGCGTGGGGGCAACCATGGCCCCGGTCAGCCATGAGGAAAACGGGAACTGTGCTGATTTGACGAGGCCGGCAAAGGCAATGCACACGGCAGGCAGCAGGACCAGGCCCTTATCAAGGCGCAGCAGCTTATCCAGTTCCATGACATGGCTGGAGTTGTACAGATACACAATACCCACAGCAAATGCCAGCCCTCCCAGCAGGTTCATGGTCAGGGCTTTAAACGAGCTTTCAATGGACTGCTTGTCGTTTCTATAACCGATCAGCAGCGCCGAGCAGATGGTGGTTATCTCCCAGAAGAAAAAGACCCACATGAGGTTGTTGGAAAAAACAATACCGAACATGGCGGAGAGGAAGAGGTACATCAGGAAAAAGAAATAATGGCGCCGGTTTTTAACCTCGGGGTAGTGCTCGTGATATTCGAGGATATACCCGATCGCGTACAGGCAGATGGCGCTGCCGATAATACCGACAATCAGCGCCATGATAATGGAGAACTTGTCTATAAAGAGGCTGTGCTCGACGCGCATCGAACTGCCGGAGGTAAACTCAAAAGTCAGCATGACAGCGGACTGCACAATAACGAGCAGCACGGGGAGATATTTATTTGCCCGGATGGAGATATAGACAATGTAGGCGGCGATGAGGACTTCAGCCGAAAGCATTGCAATATTGAGCGCGTGGCTCTCAAGGTGGAAATAAGCAGGCCCTTTATCAAGGTAGAAGACGAGCAGATAGATGGGTACCGCACACAGGACTATGTTGGCAATGATGCCGATAATTCTTCTGAGCGTTATAATTGCAGGCAGCACCACTGCTAACACTGCGATGCACACGGGGAACACTATCAGAAAAATCAATACATTCACTGCAGCGTCCTCACACAATGCCCATCTTTAACAGGGGTTAGAATGGTTGCCATGAATGGTGCTGACCGATTTGTATTGCATTTCCGCAAAATGATTAAAAAAAAATGTAGCATTTCCTCGGATAATATCAAGGAAATACTTGATGCCGATGGTGTTGGCTTCCTTCGCCATCGCCGCAAGGGCCGGCTTCAAGGCATGCCAGAACGGCGAGAAAGAGTCCACCAGCAATTGCCAGTGTCAATAATGTAAAGTTCATCGAAACCCCCGGTTGTCAATGTTGATGGTCTCGTAAAAAATCCCGGCGCGTGTCTTCACTTCCCCTTCGCTGTGCTCTGGGTTACAGTTCACCGCAATGACAGTTTTTTAGACTTTTTACGAGAGCATCAATCTTGACGAATAAATATACAAATATTTAAATATTTTCAAGCACTATAATCTTGATCTATGAGTTTTAAAGGCACCCGGTAATTGTGAAAAGAGCCTGTATTTTTATTGACATAACACAGCAACTTATTGATATAGTCTGAGTAAATACAACAGGCTGCTGAAAAACACCCGTCTGCTGCGTTGCGCTCGTCCTTCGTCATTGCGACGTACGGTAATGTACGACTCATTCCTCAGGATTTCGCGCGCCTTGCATCCAGATGTTTTTGACCAGCCTGGGAGAAAACCACTTTTCAAAAATCTGCCAAAGCGCGAAAACAAGCTTCAATTGCAAAACTATGTAGCTGCTATAGGAATCAGTTCGGGGTCCATTCATGTCTGCACCACAAGAAATCATCAAACTGGTTGAGCGGTTTGAGCGCAACCACGAGGCGTATATTTCCGGGGTCTACAACGAGACCCAGCTCCGCAGAGAATTTCTTGATCCGTTCTTTGAGGTGCTCGGCTGGGATGTGAATAATAAAAAGGGTTACGCTGAGGCATATAAAGATGTCATCCACGAGGACGCCATAAAAATAGGCGGCTACACCAAAGCTCCTGACTACTGTTTTCGCATTGGCGGTGTCAGGAAGTTTTTTGTTGAAGCAAAAAAGCCCTCCGTTAATTTGAAAGATGAAATAAGTCCTGCCTTTCAGCTGCGCCGTTATGCCTGGTCTGCCCGGCTGCCTCTAAGCATCCTCACTGATTTCGAGGAATTTGTTGTCTATGACTGCCGGATAAAACCGGACAAGACCGACAAGCCCTCAACTGCCCGCATACTCTACAGCACATTCACTGAATACCATACGCGCTGGGATGAAATCTCATCCATCTTTTCCCCTGATGCTATTTTTAAAGGTTCTTTTGATAAATATGCTGAATCAAGCAAAGGCAAAAAGGGCACTGCAGAAGTTGATGCGGCGTTCTTAAAAGAAATTGAATCCTGGCGTGAACTGCTTGCGCGAAATATTGCCCTGCGAAATCCAACCCTCACGCAACGGGAGCTTAACTGTGCTGTTCAGCAGACAATAGACCGCATCATCTTTTTGCGCATCTGTGAAGACCGGGGCATTGAAGAATATAACCGGCTCCTGTCAGTCCTGAACGGCGCAAATGTTTATCAGCGCCTCTGCCAGCTTTTCCGGCGTGCAGATGAAAAATACAATTCAGGCCTGTTCCACTTTACCAGAGAAAAGGAGCGGGAAGAACCTGACGAGCTTACCTTAAACCTCACCATTGATGATAGTCCACTCAAGGATATTATAAAGAGCCTCTACTACCCGGACAGCCCCTATGAGTTTTCAGTATTGCCGGCAGACATTCTGGGACAGGTCTATGAACAGTTTCTGGGTAAAGTCATACGCCTGACCGATGGCCATCGCGCGGTTGTAGAAGACAAGCCGGAAGTAAAGAAGGCGGGCGGTGTTTATTACACACCGACTTATATCGTGGATTACATTGTGAAGAACACGGTTGGCCAGCTACTTGGGAATGCCACCCCGCTGTCTCCCAACTTATCAAAGGGGGAATTAAAGGGGGGTACTAAATCTGCATTCAAGAAAGCAACCCCAAAAGAAGTTTCGAAGCTTCGCATCCTCGATCCTGCCTGCGGCTCCGGCTCGTTCCTCATCGGAGCTTTTCAATATCTGATAGACTGGCACCTGCAGTGGTATAGCGCAAATGATCCGGAATCCTGGGCAAAAAAGAAAAATTCACCAATTTTCCATTCACCAACTCACCCACTCGCCGATTCACCGAACAAGAACTACCGCTTAACAACTGCCGAAAAGAGACGCATCCTTCTCAATAATATTTACGGCGTGGACATTGATCCGCAGGCGGTTGAAGTAACCAAGCTGTCGCTGCTTTTAAAAGTGCTTGAAGGGGAAAGCGGTGAAACCCTGTCAAAACAGCTCAAGCTGTTTCAGGAGCGGGCTTTGCCTGATTTGGGTAACAACATCAAATGCGGCAACTCCCTAATCGGCCCGGACTTCTATAATACCCCGAACGGCAAGGGGGGACAGAGGGGGGTCACACTGCCGTTGCCCTTCCTCGATGATGAAGAGCGCTACCGGATCAATGTGTTTGACTGGGAAAAAGAATTTCCGGAAGTATTCATGTCAGATAAAAATCCCCCTCAATCCCCCTTTAAAAAGGGGGAAAAATCATCCCCTCCTTTAGTAAAGGAGGGTAAGGGTGGATTTGTAAACCCTCCTTTAGAAAAGGAGGGCAGGGGTGGATTTGATGCAGTGATTGGCAATCCGCCGTATGTAAGGCAAGAATTGCTGGGCAATTTAAAAAGTTATTTGCAAAGTCACTACAAAGTATATCATGGTGTAGCTGACCTCTATTCTTATTTCATTGAGCGCGGAGTTTCATTACTCAATGAAGGCGGTATATTCAGTTACATCGTTGCAAACAAATGGATGCGGGCAAATTATGGAGAACCAATGCGGAGATGGCTGAAACAGCAATGTATTGAGGAGATTATTGACTTTGGTGATTTACCTGTATTTCAGACAGCAACCACTTATCCCTGTATATTAAGAATTTCAAAAAATAAGCCGCAGAGAGATTTAATAGTTACTCAAATCGATACATTAATTTTCAGCAGCTTGGAAGATTATGTTTCTGAGCATCATAATACTATTAAACAAGCATCTCTTGACGACAGTGGCTGGTCACTTGGAGATCAAACGACAAATGAATTATTAGAAAAACTGAAAAAGGCTGGAGTGTCGCTCAAGGAATATGTACAAGGCAAAATATATCGTGGTGTTTTGACAGGGCTTAATGAAGCGTTCGTAATTGATGAAGAAACAAAAAAGAAACTGATATCGGCGGACAGAAAAAGTGTTGAATTAATTAAACCATTTTTAACCGGAAAGGATGTCAAGCGCTATCAGCAAGTTCTAACTGATAAATATCTGATATTTGCAAGACGTGGAATTGATATCACTAAATATCCAGCCGTTGAGAAGCATTTAAATCAATACAAAAAAAGACTTATGCCTAAGCCAAAAGAACGGCAAGGAGATGAGTGGGAGGGCAGAAAGCCTGGTGCATATAAGTGGTATGAGATTCAGGACACAGTTGATTATTATGCAGAGTTGGAAAAGCCCAAAATAGTCTATCCAGATATTTCCTTGAAAACAAATTTTACTTTTGATGATAATGATAATTATTGCGGAAACACTGTTTATTTTATTTCATCTGATGACTTCTACTTGCTGGGCATTTTAAATTCAAGGCTACTCACTTTTCTGTGCGAGAAAATGTTCTCAGTATATAGGGGAGGGTATTTACGCTTTTTTGGTCAGTATTTGGAACCGCTACCAATACGCACTATCAATTTATCTGACCCCACAGACAAAGCCCGCCATGACAAAATGGTAAAACTGGTTGAGCAGATGCTGTCTCTCAACAAGCAATTAGCCGCAGCCAAAATCGCCCACGAAAAAACCATCCTCCAGCGCCAAATCGACGCCACCGACCAGCAGATTGATAATCTTGTGTATGAGTTATATGGATTGACAGAAGAAGAGATTAATATTGTGGAAAATAAATAGCACTATGAATATTTCAATTCGAGTACCAGATAAGGCGACATCATTAAGAAACAGGCCATATTTAAAACATGACGAGTTTATTGAATATTGTAAGGCCAATCGAGTTTATATCTCTGAAAAAAACCTTGAGTCCCTCGAAAATAAAAAGCTGCTTTCACCGTGTTATCGTGTTTTGTCTCCCAGCGAATTGATACGAAGGAAATATAGGGCATTAGATAGTGAGTATTCTATTCGCAGTGCGTGGGAGCCTATTTTTAGTTTAAAAGATGCTATATCGAAATCAGGTTTTTTCTTTTTCAAAGAATATGATGATGCAATTAAAAAAGGTCATCCGCTTGAGCAGGCCGTTGTTCAGAAAAATCCTTTTGTTAAAGAAACAGGTAATAGGTTTGTAAAAGATTGGCGAAAATATGATGTTTTTGTAGAAAGATATAAAGGTGAGAAGCTGTATGAAAGCAAAGCAGAGCATTATTACTCGGTATGGAAGATATTCATTGTAGACGAAATTAACACACTAAATACTATATCAAAAAACCTGGCAACAAATATAAAAAGAGGCCGGGCTAGAATTGATAAAAAAATATATCCATCTACATTATTAGAATTCAGTCCTTTTTTTAAAAAAGTCTATTCGCTTTCTTATAGGCGGAATCTTATAAAAACAAAATGCTACGAAGAAAGAAGGCAATTTCGGGATGCCAAAATTGATTGGGACAATGTAAATAAAAAAATTGAAAAGATTGCTCAGGAATTATACCCGCCTTATCCATATAAAGCATGGATAATATTTTTAAGAAAATTGATAGCTGTGCATGAAGATTACATAGAAACAGAACGCTATCTTCTAGGTTTAGAGATTAAATCAGCAATCGGAAAAACAGTTGGGTTCTTACAGTTTTCTTTGAAGTACGACTTTATGAAAATATGTGATGATGTGTCAGGAGAATATAAGAAAACAAGAAGTAGAGGTATGGAAGATGGTATCTTACTGTACCCTGGTGTATTGGAAAAAATGTTTCCAGATGAAAAATGGGATTTACAGCAAAACGTGAAATACTCCCTGGATTACGCGCTTAAAAGTTTTAATTCGTTTTTGGAAGAAAAAGAGCGTATCCCTGATGAATTGTCTGGACAAATGTTATCAGAATTATCTGATGATCCAGAAGGAACAGCATTGTCTGCTATAAGACGAATTAAAAATGCTTATGGCTATGATGGTCCTTGGAAAATTGATGAGCTGTGGAGCGGCATTAGAGATCTTGCTATATCAATTGAAGTGCATGGAAAAAAATGGATAGGGGGACAATACCTTAATAATGTTCTTCAAATTTGCTTCAAGGGTAATTATGATAATTATGACAAATTAAAAAAAGATTTTTCTAAAAAAATAACTGACGCGCATAGTGTAGAAGAATGTTTGTCAAAACTAAAAGAACTTTCTGATATAAATATCGGGCGGCAGCACAAAAGAAATGGCAGACATCTTCTTGTTGCCAATTTAATTCGAAATTATTCGGTGCATCAAAAAATACTGCCGGGAAATAAATTAAGTGAATATTTCAATTTCATTTATAACAGTTTGGTTAGGACGCTTTTTATTATCTATGCAGTATATAAGAAGGTCTAAATGTAGGTGTAATAATCAGTGTAGATATATTAAAGCAGGCTCTCCCGGGTTTGTTGTACAGGTAATTAGTCATTTAGATCGTCTTCAATGAATGAAGTGAGAACTTTCAGTCTAAGATATTCGGTGTTTTTTATGCCGTAGGCACGGCGTTGTATTACCCGTAT
>Ga0209777_10003648_pt1 | contig 18873 bp, 18 predicted proteins | sample FrelakmetHBP12HB_FD_187147 | JGI IMG/M metagenome (GOLD analysis project Ga0209777, IMG submission 187147) | Freshwater lake sediment microbial communities from the University of Notre Dame, USA, for methane emissions studies -HBP12 HB (SPAdes)... | ecosystem: Environmental > Aquatic >...
TCTTCGCCGAAATGGTAGAACCGCTCAGGTGCCCCCGGCCCCATGCCGTCCGCCCAGCTCGAGCTTGATCGCCGTCAGGGAGTGATTGACGTCCTGCAGGAAGGCGACCAGCGACGCGATCAGCGAAATCATGCAGAGCGCGAAGAGCGCCACCACCTCGATCACGGCGTCCCAACGGAGCACCGCGGCGAGGAAGAGCGTGACCACCAGGATGGCGGCGCACAACAGGCTCACCACCGCCAGGACGATGGCGCGGCGCATGAACTTCGCGCGGGCGTACAGCACGTCGATCTGCGCCACGACGAGTTCCCGCTCCTCTCCGGTCGCCGTGTGCAGCGCCGTCGAGAGCTGGCGCGAGCGGTCGATCAGCCGGCCGAGACGGTTGGTCATCGAGAGCAGCAGCAGGCCGATCCCCGAGATCAGGATCACGGGGCCCAGGGCGATCTGCAGAACCGGGGCGATCTCGCGCAGTGACATTCGTCAGCCCGCCTTCTCGACCTTCCAGTAGATGGCGTAGCGCTCGTCGAAAATCGAATGGAACGGCACGAGCGTGACGTCCTGCGCCTGGCCCGCGGTGCGGAATTCCAGCGGCCGCCCCTCCACCGGGCGCACCCACGCCGCGAGATCGTCGGCCGGCCCCTTGAACGCCGGCGCGCTCACCGGCGGCTGCGTGTACTCGGGAATGTTGCGCGGCTTGGTCGGCGGCGCGCGCAGGGTGAACGGCGTGAGCCCGTCGGTGCCGAGCCGGCCGGCCAGGACCAACGGGCCGTACATCATCGCGACCTGCGTGGGATCGTCCGGCATCGGATGCGCGTGCAGGGTCATCGGCAGCCGCACTTCCAGCCGGTCCCCGTCCCGCCAGGCACGGTCCAGCACGTAATAGCCGGAGGGCGCGGCGAACCCCTCGAGCGCGCGCCCGTTGAGCGTCGCCTCGTTCTCCCCGGTGGCCCAGTACGGCACGCGCACGCGCAGGGCGAACTTCGTGGGCCGCGCTGCGTGCACCGTCAGCGTCGTCCGGTCGCTCACGGGGAAGGCGGTCTCCTGGACGACGCGCACGCCCTTCTCGCTCCAGTCCACCTCGGAGGCGACGAACAGATTGACCCAGAGCCCCGCGTCGTCATGGAAGTAGATGCTGTCGCCGAACTGCGAGAACGACTCCGACATCGTCCCCGTGCAGCACCAGTAGTCCTGGGTCGGCGTGCCGAACAGCTTCCACAGCCCCGGCGCGAGCGAGACGTAGTACAGCTTCTCGCCGTCCGCCGGGTGCTGGCTGCCGAGGATCCCGTTGAAGAGCGCGCGCTCGTAGTAGTCGGCGGCCGCCGCGTCGGCCGTCCAGCCGAAGACGTGGCGCGTGAGCTTCAGCATGTTGTAGGTGGTGCAGTCTTCCTGCGTGTAGCCGGAGAGCTCGGTCGAGAGAATCCCCGGCTCCGCCTGCCACCCTTCGCCGTTGGTCGTGCCTCCGGTGGCGTAAGCGCGGCGGGTCGTGATCTCGCGCCAGAAGTACTCGGCGATCCGCCGGGAGCCCTCGTCCCCCAGCAGCTCGTAGCGGCGCGCGGCGCCGACCACCTTCGGGATGTTGGTGTTGCCGTGCAGCCCCTTCAGCTCGTCCCGCCCTTCGGCCAGCGGCGCGAAGAAGCGCTCGTGGTCGAACCGGTGCGCGAGCCAGCGGTAGCGCTCGTTGCCCGGGACGGCGGAGAGATTGTAGAGCATCTCGTTCATCCCGCCATACTCGCGCTCGAGCACGCGCTGCATCTCGTAGTCGCCGAGCGGCTGCGTCCACGCCGAGGTCCAGCGCGCCATCCCCTGGAGCACTGCCAGCGCCTGCGCGTTCCCCGAGAGCTGATAGGTATCGAGCAGGCCCGCCATGATCTTGTGCAGCGTGTAGAACGGCGCCCATGCGGGTCGCCCCGCCCGCAGGCGGTCGAACAGCTCCTCAGGAAACGCCGAGAGGTAGCCGTTCGCCTGCTGGCACTTGGCCAACTCCTGGACGAGGCGCTCCCCGCGCGCCTTGATCTCCGCGTCGCCCGCTTGCGCCCCCATCAAGGCGCACGCCGACAGGTAGTGGCCGGTGTAGTGCCCGCGCAGCTCGTTCTCCGGCGCCTCCCACCCGCCCAGCGGCTCCGCAGACGAGGGCAGGCCTGCGGTGACGCGGAACGTGTGCAGCAGCCGGTCGGGATCCTGGGCCATCAGGAAGCGGCGGTTCACGTCCAGCGCGTCCTTGAACGGCCCGGCGCCGAGGCGCACGCGCGTGAGGTCGAAGGGCAGGGCCGCGGGCTTCGGCGCCGCGTCCTCGACCGGTGGGAGCCGCAGGCGGAGCGGCAGCGCGGCGGACGCGGCCGTCAGGACGGTCGAGGCGAGGAAGTCGCGTCGCTTCATGGGATCCCTCCGAGCTGCTTCGCCCGCGCGAGCGCCGCGGCGAACTGGTCCTTGCAGGTCGTGAAGGTGTCGTCCACCACCGTGATCGTCGGGATCGGGCCCCCGCCGCTCCCCTGGCCCATCCCCAGGGTGGCCGCGTCGAACGTCCCGAACCCCGACTCGTGCACCCCGGAGCTGCCGCGCCCCGGCGCCGGATGGCTCAGGTGCGAGAAGAAGCGCGCGTACTTCGTGGCCTGCGGCCAGTACACGTGGAAGAAGGGGATGAAGCCGAACAGCGCGTCATAGGCGAACTCGCCGCAGGCCAGGACCTTGGGGTACCCGCCCCGGAGGTCGGCGACGAGCCGCCGGGTCCCCTCGTGCATGTCGGCCTGCCCGTTGTTCATCCACCCCGCCGAGATGTCGAGGAAGTACGCGTCCATCCCGTAGCGCTCGATCGTGTCGGCGATCCGCGCGCTCAGCCACTCGCGCCACGAGTCCACGCCGAGGTTCATGTACGACAGCCACCCCTCCTGGTGGCGGTCGTTGTCCCAGTCCACCCAGTCGAGGTCGAAGCGGTCGCCGTCGATGCGGTACGTCGCGGCGTCGGCGACGTTTCGGAATTCCCGCTGCCGCCGGTTCGCGGCGTTCATCCCGAACATCGGCATGAACCGGTACCCCAGCTGGTGCCCCTGGTCCACCAGCTGCTTCAGCCCCGCCTCCCCGCCCAGGCGCTCGTCGGCGCGATAGGCCGGATAGTTCCAGTAGTAGCGGCCGTCCCACGCCGGGAGGAAGACCAGGGTGCGCTCGGCGGGGAACTGCGGCGCGGCCCACTGCAGGATCTCCAGCATCCGCGCGAAGTCGTTGAAGGCGTAGCCGGTGTAGTGCATGCCGTGGAGCGCCAGCACCAGCCCCACGTCCCGGAGCCAGGCCGGCACGTCGTCGCGCGCTTCCCAGGTCGGGAGCCGGTACGCGCGCTCGAGGTGCGCGTAATGGGCCGCGGTCGCCGCCTCGAGCGTCGTCGTGCGCCCCAGCCGCCAGGTCGGCACGACGAGCCGCTGCTGGTCGAGCCATCCCTCCGCCTCGAACACCGCCTCGACGCGGTAACCGGTCTCCCCCGGCTGGAAGAAGAAGCGCTTGGCCCTCACGCGGTCGTCGAGCGAGGAGAGGCAGCGGAAGTCGGAGTCGGATACCTGTACGGCGACGTACGGTGTGCCCATTCCCCACGCGGTGTTTCCGCCGAACAGGTCGCCCGCGCCGAACGGGTAGCCCCACAGCAGCTCGTCGTCGTGCGGGTCGAACGGGCGGCCACCGCCGCTCGAGATCTGCCCGCGCGGGATACCGCGGATCACCGTCGTCACGCTCTTGATCGGCTGGTCCATCTCCGCCGTGGTGTCCCATTCGATCGCGTCGGCGCTCCGCCGGAAGCGCGCGACCAGGCGGCCGGGCGACTTCGCCTGCCCGCCGGCCCAGACCAGGCCCGAGGCGGTCAGGGTGAGCGCGTCTTCGCCCTCCTCCGCGGCCATCAGGCTCGCGTCGAGGCCGTACACGTTCTCGCGCGTGAAGACGAGGAAGGCGAACCGGTAGCCCCCGAACTCGACGCTCGGCTCGGGGAAGTCGAAGGAGAACTTCTGGAAGGTGCGGCCGCGGCCGGGGACGAAGACCTCGCTCGTGGACGTGAGCGGCAGGATCGCCGGGTCGTGCCGCGGCGCGGCGCCGACCCTGGGCGCGATCAGCGAGCCGGCGCCGGCGGCGCCGACCAGCTTGACCCAGTCGCGACGGGTGATGTCGTCCATGAGGTCCAATGATGCGCCACGGCGCTTGCTCGCGCCACCACCGCGGTCCATCTTACGGGCCGTATGCCCGTCTACCTCGGCCTCGATCTGAGCACGCAGAGCCTCACGGCCGTGGCCATCGAGGTCTCGGGCCGGGAGCGGCGCGTGGCGTTCGAGGAGTCCCTCAACTTCGACGCCGCCCTCCCGCAGTACGGCACGCGGCACGGCGTGCTGCCGCAGACCGACCCCCTCGTCGCCACCTCCTCGCCCCTGATGTGGGCCGAAGCGCTCGAGGGGATGATGGAGATGATCGCGCGCGACAGCTCGATCGCGCTGGCGGACATCCGCGCGATCTCCGGGTCGGGGCAGCAGCACGGCAGCGTCTATTTCGGCGCAGCCGCCGCGCAGGCGCTGGCGTCCCTCGACGCCGCCCGTTCGCTCGAATCCCAGATGCGGGGGGTCTTCGTGCGGCCCGAGTCGCCGATCTGGATGGACTTGAGCACCGCCGCCGAGTGCGCCGAGATTACCGCGGCGGTGGGCGGGCCGGAGCGGCTGGCGATGCTGACGGGCTCGCGCGCCTTCGAGCGGTTCACCGGGCCCCAGATCCGCAAGTTCTTCAAGGAGCTGCCCGCGGCCTATCGGTCCACCACCCGGATCCACCTCGTGTCCTCGTACGCGGCCTCGCTGCTGGTCGGCTTCGACGCGCCGATGGAACCGGGGGACGGCTCGGGGATGAACCTGATGGACCTGGCGCGCTCGCGCTGGTCGAGCGAAGCGCTGGCGGCGACCGCGCCGGACCTCGAGGCCAAACTCACTCCGATCGCGGCGTCCTGGACCGTGGTGGGTCCGCTCGCCACGTACTGGCGCGCGCGGCACGGGTTCCCGGCGGCGAAGGTCGTCACGTGGTCGGGGGACAACCCCTGCTCGCTGGTCGGCACGGGGATCGTGCGGGAGGGGACGATCGCGGTCTCCCTCGGCACGAGTGACACGCTGTTCGGCTTGGTGCATGAGCCGTGCTACGATCCCTCGCTCACGGGCAACGTCTTCGGCTCGCCGACCGGCGGGTACATGCCCTTGATCTGCTGCAAGAACGGCTCGCTCGCGCGGGAGCGGATCCGCGACGAGCACCGGCTCGACTGGCAGACCTTCGCGCGCGCGCTCGGCGAACGCCCCGCGGGGAACGGCGGGGCGATCCTCCTGCCCTGGTTCGATGCGGAGATCACGCCGACCGTCCTGGAGCCGGGCCCGCGGCGCTACGGGCTCGACCCCGCCGACGCCGCGGCGAACGTGCGCGCGGTGGTCGAGGCGCAGATGCTCTCGCTCGCCATCCACTCGGAGTGGATGGGCGTCAAGGTGAACCGGATCCACGCGACCGGCGGCGCGTCGCAGAACCCGGCGATCCTGCAGGTCATGGCCGACGTGTTCGGCGCCGAGGTCTGCGTGGTCGGGGGAGGGAACGCCGCGGCCCTGGGTGCCGCGCTACGCGCGTATCACGCGGACCAGCGGGCGGGCGGACGCGACATGCCGTGGGACGAGGTCGTCGCCGGCTTCACCGAGCCGTGGCCCGCGAGCACCGTGCATCCGATCCCGGACCACGTCTCCGTGTACGCGGAGATGCGGAAGGTCTACACGGCCTGCGAGGCCCACGCGCTGGGCAGGGGGCCCGACCCGGCGCCCGTCATCGCCGCGTTCGGGCGCGCGGCGGGGCAGCGGTAGGAGTTCTCCGCCGGCTCGCAACAATCCAAAGAACTTCAGTCGGACCTTCCGGCGTTTCCTTCTTGCGCTCGCCCGCGCTTTGTCCTAGGGTGCCGGTAGCGGAGGGGCTCAGTCTCTGCGGGAGTTTGGCGCGATGAACGTGCGAATCTGCGTGGTTGGCGCCGCCTCGGCACTGGCGTTCGCCGTCGGATGCCGAGAGGCGACAAGCCCCGCTGGAATCCAGCTTGGGGTATGGGTACCTGATCGTTCAGCCGTCCTGGCTCACGAGTACTACAGTGGGTTGGTGGACTCGGCGTCCTCCGTAGTGGCTGATGCTTCGACGTGGTCGGCGCTGTGGGTCCGGATCTACCTCGGCTTGCAGCCGCAGCCGCCACTGCCCGCTGTGGATTTCGCGAGCGATCGCCTTCTCGTCGCGGCCATGGGCTGGCGACCTACGGGCGGCTACTCCATCAACATCGACAGCGTGGTCCGATCACAGGGAGGTACGGTCGTCTACGTCACCATGACCGCGCCAGGGCCGAGCTGCGGTACTACGCAGACCGTCACATCTCCAGTGCATGTTGTCCGCCTGCCTTGGCCTCCCGAACCGATCACATTCCAGAACCGGAACATCGTCACGGTCTGCCAATAGGGACCGCAGGCACGAGTCACCAGGCAGCTACGAGCCGGTCGAAGGCGTCTCTAGGGAGGTCTGCCAGTGAAGTGACCACGACGTCGGCGGCGCGGAGCGCGTCGCCACCGGCGCCGATGCTCTTCATCCCGGCGCGCCGCGCAGCTTCGATCCCCGCCGCCGCGTCCTCCACCACGACCGAACGAGCCGGCTCGACGCCCAGCCGCCGAGCCGAGACAAGAAAGACCTCCGGGTCCGGCTTGCCGCGGTGCACGTCGTCCGCGCTCACCAGCGCACCCATCATGCCATCGAGCTTCAGCACCCGCGCCATCGTCTCGACGTTCGCGCGCGGCGCCGAGGACGCGATGGCCTGCTTCCAGCCGCCCTGCGCCAGCCGCTCGATCCACTCGACGGCGCCGGGAAGCGGATGCAGCGGCCCGACGGTCGCGAGCCGCCGGAACGCCTCTTCCTTCGCATCGCCGAGTCGGCGCACGCGTTCGTCTGGAGCACCGGGCAGCCAGGCGCCGAGGATCGCGTCGTTCCGCTGGCCGAAGGAGTGAAGGAACTGCTCGCAGGTGATCTCGACGCCGTCAGCGAGCATCGTCTCCCGCCAGGCGCGCCAGTGGAACTCCTTCGAGTCTGCGATGGTCCCGTCGAGATCCCAGAGAACGGCGCGCGGGCGCCGCTTCACCTGCCGCCCTTCTTCTTCTGGCCGTAGTACGCGTCCTTGCCGTGCTTGCGATCGAAGTGCTTCTCGACCAGGAACGCGTCGGGGCGCGGGGCGTCGGGCGCCACGAGCCGCTGCGTCAGCTCCATCCGCGCGAGCTGCTCGAGGACCAGGGCGCGCTCGACGGCCTCGGACGGATCGTCGCCCCAGGTGAACGGCCCGTGGTTGGCCACCAGCACGCCCGGGATCTCCGCCGGATCGAGTTTCCCCTTCCGGAACGTCTCCACGATCACGCGGCCCGTGTTCAGCTCGTAGTCGGCCCCGACCTCGGCCGCGTTCAGCGGCCGCGTGACCGGCACGTCGCCGCGGAAGAAGTCGGCGTGCGTGGTCCCCATGCAGCGGATCGGCATGCGCGCCTGGGCGAAGGCCGTGGCGCACTCCGCGTGCGAGTGCGCGATGCCGCCGCACGCGAAGACGCGGTACAGCTCCAGATGCGTCGGCGTGTCGGAGGAGGGGCGGAGCTTGCCGTCCAGCACCTCGCCCGTCCTGAGCGACACCGGAACCATCGTGTCCGCCGTCAGCTCGGCGTACGGCACGCCGCTCGGCTTGATGACGAGCAGCCCTCCGACGCGGTCCACGCCCGACACGTTGCCGAAGGTGCCAAGCACCAGCCCCGAGCCCGCAAGGCGCAGGTTGGCCTCGAGCACGGCACGGCGCAGCGATTCCAGTCGAGTGGTCATGCGGCAGCCACCACGCGCTCCCGCAGGGAAAGCAGTCGTTTCATGAGGGTCGGCAGATCGGCCTTGCCCGCCATCGCGCCGAAGGTGTCGTGCAGCTCGCGATACATCCCATACAGCTCGTCGTACACCGCCCGCGCCGCGGGGCGGGGCGTGAAACGCTTCGCCTGGAGCGAGGTCATCTTCCCCTGAGCAGCCTCGAAGGTCCGGTACCGGCCGGCCGCCACCGCCGCCGAGATCGCGGCGCCCAGCGCCGTGGTCTGGGGCGAGCCGGCGATGTGCATGGGATGGCCCAGCACGTCGGCGTAAACCTGCATGAAGAGCGCGTTCTTCTCCGCGATCCCGCCGCAGCAGACCACGCGGTCGATCGGAACGCCGTTCTCCATCAGCCGCTCGACGATGGCGCGCGCGCCGAACGCCGTCGCCTCGATGAGCGCGCGGTACACGTCGGCGCGCGACGTGTGCAGCGTCTGGCCCACCAGCAGCCCCGTCAGCCGCGGGTCCACCAGGATCGTGCGGTTCCCGTTGTTCCAGTCGAGCGCGAGCAGCCCGCTTTCGCCGGGCCGGCTCCGCGCGGCCTCCGCCGTGAGCCGCTCGTGGAGGCGCGCGTCGCCCTCGCAGACCCTGGCGACCCACCAGTGCAGCAGGTCGCCCACCGCCGACTGCCCGGCCTCCAGTCCGTAGTAGCCGGGCATCACCGAGCCGGGGACGATGCCGCAGATCCCCGGGACGTCGGCCATCGGCTCGGACAGCGGCGCGACGGCGACGTCGCAGGTCGAGGTGCCGATGATCTTGACCAGCGTGCCGGTCTTGACCCCCGCGCCCACCGCGCCGTAGTGGGCGTCGAAGCCGCCCATCGCGACCGGGATGCCCGCCGGCAGACCCAGCTCCTTCGCCCACGCCGCCGTGAGGTGCCCGGCGGGCCGGTCGGCGGGGAAGGCGTGGTCCGGGAGCCGCGCGCGCAGCGCCGCGAGCCGGGGATCGAGCCGCGCGAAGAAGGTCGGGTTCGGGAAGCCGTTCCAGGCTTCGGCGTACATCGCCTTGTGCCCGGCGGCACAGACACAGCGCAGCACCGCCTTCGGATCCGTCACCCCCGCCAGCACGGCGGGGACGTAGTCCGCCAGCTCCACCCAGCTCTCGGCCGCCTCGAACACCTCGGGCGCGACCTTGAGGCAGTGCCAGATCTTCGACCAGTACCACTCGGACGAATAGGTGCCACCGATCGGCGCGACGTACCGCGGCGCGTACTGCCGCGCAGTCTCCGTGATCGCCGCGGCCTCCTCCGCTCCCGTGTGGTCCTTCCAGAGCCACGCCTGCGCCGCCGGGTGCTTCCTCCAGCGCTTGTCGAGCGCGAGCGGCCGGCACGCCGCGTCCACCGGGATGGGCGTCGAGCCGGTGGTGTCCACGCCGACTCCGGCCACGCGCTCCGGCGCGAAGCCCTTCCGGCGCTTCGCCGCCCGGAGCGCGCGCTTGACCGAGGCCCGCAGCGCCACCAGGTAGTCGCCGGGATGCTGCCGGGCGAGGTGCGGGTCCTTCGGGTCGGTGATGACTCCGTGGTCGCCCGAGGGGTACTCGAAGACGCTGGTGCCCGCGATGCGGCCGTCGGCGCAGTCCACGACCACGGCCCGCGCCGTGTTGGTGCCGAAGTCCACGCCGAGGACGAACGACGCCGGCATGCCGTTCAGCCCAGGAGGATAGGGCTCACGACGTCGAGCACGTCGGGGCCGGTGCCCGCGGCGCGCGCCTTGGTCAGCTCGTCCTGCTTCGCGTACACCTTCACCGCCTTCAGCGCGAGGTTCGCGAAGTTGATCATGCTCCGCTCCATCGCGCGGGTCGGGTCGTCGCGGTAGGTGAACTGGTCCTGGCTGTACCAGCCGCGGTAGTCGCGGACGAAGGTCGTGTAGAGGTACTCGACTGCCTCGGGCACGGAGATGGTGCCGAAGATCAGGTCCTGATCGTTGCGCCCCTGCCGCGCGTCGTTGACGTCGAATTTGTGGATCGGCACGCCCGCGTACGCCGCCAGGTCGCACGCGGTCGAGGCGGTGGTCCCCTCCATCTTCTGGTGCCCGTAGTCCACCGTGAGGCCGCAGTTGTTGCCGCCCGTCGCCTTGTTCACCTGCTGGGCCACGAGGATCGCGGCGGCCGCCGTCGGGATGATCATGTACAGCTCGCGCGGCTCGTAGGGCTTGGGCTCCATCGCGAGCTTGATCCCCGCCTTGAGGCACTCCTTGTTCACCGCGATCAGCGCCTCGGTGAACCACTCGATCGATTGCCTGTAGTCGATCTGGAAGTGGTAGTCCGCGCCGTCGGAGCCCGGCCAGACGCTGATCACCGGGATCTTGAGCGCCTTGCTGACCTCGACCGCCTTGAGGATCTCCTCGAGGGCGGCCTTGCGCAGCTCCGGCTTCGGGTTGCACGGCCCGCCGAGCTTGAACTTCGGGTTGGTCCACGTGTTGATGTTGCACGCCGCGACGGTCATCCCCATCTCGGCCAGGAAGCCGCCTTTCGCGCGCTCCACCGCGTTCAGGTCGAGGTCGCCGTTCAGCGACTTCTCGAAGACGTGCTGGTGGATCTCGATGGCGTCGATCCCCGCCGCCTTGGTGCGCCGGCACTGGCCCTCGAAGTCGTTCCTGAACGCCGGATTGTCCGAGTTGTAGCCCGGCGGCGCGAACCGGTCCACGAAGTCGCCGGCCGACCAGTGGCCGACGCTCATCTTGATGTCGAGCGCCTTCATGAACTGGATGGCCTCGGCGCGGCCCATCGGGCTCTTCGTGGCGAGGGCGAGTCGGACCTGATCGGAGGTGAAGCGCGGCATCGTGTTCTCCCGGTTCGGCGGAGGTTGCGGCAGCCGTGCAAAGGTGGTGTGGCGCGCGGCCTCCCCGCAAGCGGGCGGGATTGACGCGCGCGGCGCGCGGTGTAGTCTCTGAAAGCTCCTTAAGCGCATCGAGAGGCGGCGCATGGCGACGCTGGACTGGCTGGTCGTACTCGTCTACTTCGCGGTCATCCTCGGCATGGCGTGGTGGGTGTTCCGCCGCGGCAAGGACACCGCCGACGACTACTTCCTCGCGAACCGCAACCTCGGCTGGTTCATCGTCGGCGCCTCGATCTTCGCGTCGAACATCGGCTCGGAGCACCTGGTGGGGCTGGCGGGCTCCGGCGCCACGTCGGGCGTGGCGATGGCGCACTACGAGCTGCACGCCTGGGCGATCCTGGTGCTGGGCTGGGTGTTCGTGCCCTTCTACATGCGCAGCCGTGTCTACACGATGCCGGAGTTCATCGAGCGCCGTTTCTCCTCCTCGGCCCGCGTGCTCCTCTCGATCACCTCGCTCCTCACGCACGTGCTGACCAAATTCGCGGTCAGCATCTTCGCGGGCGGCGTGGTCTTCCGCGCGCTCCTGCCGGAGCTGCACGTCACCCTGCTCGGGCACGACTGGAACGCCTTCTGGATCGGGTCGGTCTCGATCGTGCTGCTCACCGGCCTCTACACGATCCTCGGCGGGATGCGGGCGGTGGCGTACACGGAGGCGATGCAGACCTTCGTCCTGGTGTTCGGCTCCGCGATGCTGATGATCTTCGGGCTGATCAAGATCGGAGGGTGGCACGCGTTCCGCGCCGCGCTGCCCTCCGACATGTTCAACCTGTGGAAGCCGCTGATCCCGCACGGACTCGCGTCCACCTGGGCGCCGGTCAAGGAGGTGGGCCGGCAGGCCTGGTACTTCAACACCAACTACCCGTGGCTCGGGATGCTGTTCTGCGCCCCGATCATCGGGCTGTGGTACTGGTGCACCGACCAGTACATCGTCCAGCGCGCTCTCGGCGCCCCGGACGAGAAGACTGCCCGCCGCGGCTCCATCTTCGCGAGCTACATCAAGCTGCTGCCGGTCTTCATCTTCATCATCCCGGGGATGATCGGGCTCGCGCTGGCCCGGACCGCCCAGGTCCCGGCACTCCAGACGATGCTGGGCCCCGACGGGAAGGTGATCCCGATGATCGCCCAGTCCGTCTACCCGGCGATGGTGCTGTCGGTGCTGCCGGTCGGCATCCGCGGGATCGTGGTCGCGGGGCTGATCGCCGCGCTGATGAGCTCGATGGCCGGCGCGTTCAACGCGTCGAGCACGCTCTTCACGATGGATCTCTACCAGAAGCTCCGGCCCAACTCGTCGCAGCACGAGCTGGTCTGGATGGGGCGCGTCGCCACGGCGGTGATGGTGCTGGTGGCGCTGCTCTGGATCCCGGTGATCGAGGGCGCGCGCGGGCTGTACGAGTACCTGCAGAGCGTGCAGGGCTACCTCGCGCCCCCGATCTTCACGGTCTTCTTCTTCGGGATCTTCAACAAGCGGCTCAACACGAAGGGCTGCATCTGGGCGCTGCTGGTCGGCTTCCTGCTCGGGACGTTCCGCCTGCTGGTGGACACGCCGGTGGCGCTGCACCTCTCGGGCTACGAGAACGGCTACGCGCAGGGCTCGTTCCTCTGGGTCGTCAACAACATCTACTTCCAGTACTACAGCCTGCTGGTGTTCGTCGTGTCGGTCGTGGTGATGATCGGCGTGAGCTACGCGACGGCCGCGCCGGCGGTGGAAAGCCTGACCAACGTGACCTTCGCCACGCTCACGGACGAGCACCGGTCGGAGTCGCGCGCGAGCTGGAACCGCTGGGACGTGATGCTGTCGGGCCTCGTGGTGCTGCTGATCGTCGCGGTGTACCTGTACTTCCGCGGGTGACGCCGGGCCGCAGGGGGCGCGATGGTGCTTCCGAGCGCCATCGCGCCCCCCCCCGGGCCCTACTTGTGGATCAGCTTCATCATCTCCCTCACGAAGGCCGGGAGGTCCATCGGCCAGCGCGAGGTCACGAGATTGCCGTCCACCACGACGTCCTTGTCCTCGTAGATGCCGCCCGCGGCCTTGATCTCCTCCGGCACGCCGTCGTGCCAGTACGAGGTCAGGTGCCGCCCCTTCACCAGATCGGCTGACACCAGCAGCCAGGGCCCGTGGCAGATGGAGGCCACGGGCTTGTTCTTGGCGAAGAACGCCTTCGCGATCTCCTGGGCCTTCTTGATCTTCCGCACCGTGGCGGGGGCTCCGTCGGGGAACCCGCCGGGCACGACCAGCAGGTCGTAGTCGTCGGGGTCCACTTCCGCGATCGTCTTGGTCACCGTGAAGCCGTAGCCGTGCTCGCCCTGGATGTCGCCCTTCTTCGGTGCGACGATGTCCACCTTCACGCCCGCTTCGAGCAGGCGGAAGTAGGGGAAGAACAGCTCCATGTCTTCGAACGCGTCCGCGGTGACGATCACGGCTCTGATCGGTGCCATAGCCTGCCCAGGATTAGGGGGGCGGAATGATACAGCGGGAGGCGCCGGAGCGCCGCGTCAGGGCCGGTGCGTGTGCTCCTCCGTCGCCGGCACGGGCTGCCGCGCCGGCGAGCGGAAGGACGACCAGAGCGCCACGCCGCCGACGATGACGTTGGCCGCCATGACGGGCATGGCGTGGATGATCGCGCCGTAGACGATCCAGAGCCCCGCGGCGAGCGCCTGCGTTCTGCGCAGCACCGCCGGACGCTTGAAGAAGTAGGAGCTGGCGAAGAGCGCCGTCGCCACCCAACCGATCGCGTCGCTCATTCGTTGCCGGCCGGCGCAGCGCGGACGCGACACGCGTATGCTAGTCGTCGCTTTGCCGGGCGGACTCCTGCCGGTCAATTCAGACGACGCGCCCGTGCTACCGGACTGGGCCGTACGGGCAGTTGGGCGCGGAGGACGACACCGTTATGTACTTTGACGTCGAGGCCTGCTGATTCGCGGCGTCGTAGGCCCACACCGTGAGTGTCCCGGACGACGAGAACGACTCGATCACCTCGTTCGGGTCCCCGCCTTGGCTCCCGTTCGGGATCCAAGTGTAGCTGTACGGGGGCAGTCCACCGCTGGGATTCGCCCACCACCCGCAGTTCACGTTCGGCTTCACCCTGCTAGGGCCGGACATTGTGACCGACAGCGGCGTCACGGGGAAGTGAAACAGACTATCGGTCGTCGCGGTTGTGGCAACTCTGAAATTGCAACTGGGACTGAGCCCCGCCTGGACCGTGTCGTGCCAGTTCGGAGTCACGAGCCCATTCTGGTCGTATAGCGCGATTCCGCTGTAGAAAACGCCGTTCTTCGGGAACTGATTGCAGGCTGTGAGCCCGTACACCTCCACCGCGCCCCCCGTGGCCCAGAAGTACGCCTGCGTGTCGCTGACGGAGTAGCTGGCCTGGGTGCCAAGGGTCAGGTCCTGCGCAGTGATGGTCCACGTACACTTGCCGCCCGAGCACCCAGTCGGCGTGATGGTGCCGTGCATCGAATTGGTGGCGTAGATGGTGTCCACCGTTCCGTAAGTGCAGTAGCCGTCGCAGTGCCAACTCGCCATCGTCCAGAACGACCCGCCGAAGTAGCCGTTGTACCCGTACTGGATCACCGGTTGGATGATATAGGCGTTCGACTCAAGGCCCGGAAACGTGTAGTAGACCTGAGTGCCGGAGTACGAGCCGACGGGATTATCGGGCACCTTCCAGTCCGCAGCGAGCGATTGGTACCACAGACTCTGCCTTGGCACGGAGTCCCACGCCCACTCGATCCAACCGTTATCAGTCGGCGGAGCCACCTGCCCGACTGCTCCTGGAGCGCCCACGCTGCTCGGGTACGACGGGTACAGGCACTTTGGGATTTGGAACGTGCTTCCATCCTTGCGGTGCACCAAGCCGCTCGCGTCCACCAAGGAGCTGTCTGGAACCTGATGCACGCAGGAGCGATGATACCAGCCAGCAGGAGTCGCAACATAGTCACCCTGCGACACCGCAACAGCCGCACTTGTCGTGGCCGACGGATTCTCTTGGATTGAGGTAGGCCGCTCGCTACAGGCCGCAGCCATGACCATTGGCAGGATGCTCAAGACGCTAATCGCTTTCATAGTCCCTCCTCCCGCCGTGTGCCTTAGGGGCCCCCCTTCCGGAGCGCTCGTCGCGACCCTTTCCGCGGGCGAGCCGCCATCATTGCGCGCAGGCGGTAGAGGGCAGCACCGCGGACGCAACGGGTCCGCTCGGGAACGTAACGCTCCACCCCGCAGAACTTGCCGGCGTGAACTCCGCGCTGGTTCCAAGCGCGGTCATGGGCGATGTCGCCGCGATCAAAGTGAGCGGGTCCTGGACCGTCCACACCATCCTGGTGGTATCCACCGCGGCGCCAGTCGAGTCGTGCCCGATCACGGTGAGCGTATCCGCCGCGGGCAGCTTGAGGCAGGCCGAGGCGGTATTCACCTGGCCTATGTCGAGCCAGCCCGTAGGCAGCTGACCGGGCACAGCGAATTTCGGGATGAACGCACGAAGCTCGAACGACACACACGGTCCGGGCTGGCAGGTTGCATTCACAACCAAGACCGTCGGCGTGCCCACTGCGGAGACCTTCTTGATCGCGGAAGCCGTTGGCTCGTTTGCCCGACACGCCGCCGCTGCAGCGAACATCGCGCACAGTGTCATCCACCTAGGTGCCATAGAGACCTCTCTCTGTCCTCCGCCTTTTATGATTCGGGCAGGCGTCCGTTTGTCAAGGCCCAAAGCCACTCGGAATTGGGGCGCCACGCGAGGTCATTCCGGGCCACGCCTCTCCGGAATGGGCCGCCCTATTCTGTTCGCGCGCTCGCGGCTGGCGGGCGCGCGAGGGCGCCCTGCTAGGCCGCCATGGGCCCCCTATTCGCGGTCCGGCCGTCGGCGGTGGTCGGACCGCGATTCCGCGCCGGCGAGCGGAACGACGACCAGAGCGCCACGCCGCCGACGATGACGTTGGCCGTTATGACGGGCATGGAGTGGATGAACGCGCCGTAGACCAGCCAGAGGGCGGCGGCGCAGGCCTGCGTCCGCCGCAGCAGCGCCTGGCGCCTGGCGAAGTACGAGCTGGCCGTGAGCGCCGTCGCCACCCAGCCGATCGCGTCGGTCATGCGCCGGCCCCCGTGGGCGCGGCTGCCTGGCGGATCGTGAGCGAATCCGTCCGCACCTTGTCCCACTCCTGCAGCACGAACCCCTGCGCCTCGAAGTGCGCGCGGATACCGCGGCGGTCGAGCCCGACGATCTCCTCCAGGACGGGGATGAGCACGCTGAGCGCGTCGTCGCTCAGCACCGTGCGCTTGGCGATCGCGGTGAGGTAGGGATTCTTCGACACCGCCACCGTGAGGCCGCCCAGCCGGTTGACGTGCAGCATCACGTGCACGTCCGAGCTGCCGTCGCCGACGTACACGAGGCGATCGCCGCCGAGCCCGAGTTGCGCGCGCAGCTCCTCGAGCACGGCCACCTTTCCGTAGCCCGCGGGCACCCGGAGAATGGACCGGATCTCGCCGGAGCCCGGGTCGTAGTCGAAACTGGTGCCGAAGATGTGGTCGTCGGGCACGACGCCCGCGAGCGCCGACTTGATCACGTCCTCGGGGGCCGCCGAGATGACGTAGAGCCCGAAGCGGAACCCGTCCAGGTCCTCCACCAGTCGCGAGAGCTCGCGAATGTTCGCCTTCAGGCGCACGCGACGGCCCACCTCGACGAGATGCTCCTTGCGCACCCGGCGGTACTCGGGGTCGTGAAGCAGCAGGTACGCCAGCTCGGCGCCCTGCTGCACCAGGTGGACGTGCGAGAGCCCCGCGACCTTGTCCTTGAAGCCGGACAGGCCGAGCATCTCGCTCAGGACGATCCCCGAGTCGTTGAAGCTCAGGGTCTGGTCGAAATCGCTCGCCAGCAGGTACTGCTTCGGCGCACCACTACTTCGGGCATCCATGCGTTCGTGACTCCTCAGTTCGAGATCCCCAATAAGCCGGCGCCCCCTCCGGAGTCGTTCCGGAGGGGGCGCTTGCTACACCCACCAGGCCGTTCGACTCCTCAGGATCTGCCCGGGCACTTGTGATCGGCCCGGCGCAGCCCCATCGCGCAGCCGTGATTCGCGCGCAGGCAGAGCGGGCGCGCAAGCCGCAACGGTGCGTGGGACGAGCGGATGATCCGAGCGTGCACGAGCCGAGTCTCCGGGGTCGACGGCCGATGTCGTTACTGTATGGCGAATCGTAAGAAGTGGCGCGGCGGCCTGTCAAGTCACGGCCGTGTAACTACTTCCCGCGTTTGGTCTCCACGACGATCGCCCCGCCCGCGGCGCGGAGGCCGTAGATAGGCTCGGCCGCGTCGGAGTCGAGGATGCGGATGGCGTGCACCTCGGAGGCGGGAATGGAGGAGAGGACCGAGAGGTCCCCGACCTGCATGCCGTCCACGACCACGAGCGGGGTCTCGTCGGAGTTCACGCTGTGCGGCTCCTGGATCCGGACCCTGGCCGAGCCGCCGCTCGTGGAGTCGACGCCGGCGCGGAACCGCGGTGCCCGCATGCGTACGACGTCCCACGCGGTGCGCACGGACATGTGGTTGATGTCGTCCTCGGTGATGATCGTCTGGCGTCCGAAGGCGAGGGGAGCAGCACCGGTCGGCCCGGGCTGCTGGTGGCACGCGGCGGCCGCGAGCGCGCCCAGCGCCACGAGCGTCGTCAACGCTCGGCGAGCGATAGGCGTCACGCGGAAACTCCTCATGTGTCGGACACTCGCACGCGTCCGGGCCATCGTCAAGCGGGACCGCGGTCGCTTCCGCTCACCGCGGCCCCGGCGGGCTCCAGCTACCTGCAGATGATCTCGGCGTCCGCCTGATTCGATTCGATCCGCGTATTGCCGGACGCCACGCGCAGCTTCTCCCAGACATGAAGGTGCTGACCGGCCGCGCCGACCTGCCACACCTCGACCACGGTCACGGTCTTGGTGTTCGCGTTCGGCACCCGGGCCACCTTGAGCTGACTCTTGGCGCCGTCGCTCCGCTCGAACACGTAGTTGAAGACCATGGGATGGGCCGCGATCCCTACTCTGCCCTCGAAGCGGATCCGGGCGGGGCACGCACCCTCATACCGCGAGGGGCTGGCCGTCAGGGTCACGTCTCCGAAGGGCGACTGCTGGACGGCGCCCGCAGACGGCCCGCCAGCCCACGCGGCGAGTGCGGGGAGCAGCAGCACGGTCAACCCGAGCCTTTTGGCGTGGATCATCGTTCCTTCCTGCGCGCCAGGCGCGCATCAGAGGCTACGGCAGCATGTCCATCGTCATCCTGGTTCGGCCCTGTCCCTGTGTCACGTCCGACACCATGTGCGCCAGCCGTCCGGCATCGACGTCCAGGGCCATTTCCCCCGTGACCGTGCCGGTGTCGCCGCCCTGCGGCGCGCCGTTCATCGAGATGATCACGACGCGGTTGCCGGCTTGCCGCTCGAGACGCTCGAACTTGTAGGTGACCAGGAAGACGACGGGCCTCGCCTGGCGCCCGCCGCCCGCCGACATGGTCATGGAGTCCGTCCAGGTGTCTCCCGGATTGATCGTGCCCTCCGGCCACACCCGGTTGCGCGGGTTGTTGCTCGCGCCGCTGTTCTTCGTCAGCATGTTGGCGATGATGGGTGGAAGGCCCGGCGGAGGTGTCACCTGGCTCGAGAGCACGTGGCCGCGCGGGTCCATCTTCACGGTCACCGCCATCCCGCGCATCATGTCCCGCCCACTACCGCGCCCGCCCTCCATCACGGTCGAGTCGGTCACGGTCTTCACGACGTAGTTGCCCGAGTCCATCCCCATGACCGTCTGGGTCTGATACATGGCGACCTGCGCGGTCGGGGCCGTGGTCGTGTCGGGCGACGACCAGTTCCGGCTCACCATGCGGTAGTGCGTCACCTGTCCAACCGGCGGAGTGTAGCGCAGCTGAACGCCTTGGGCGCGCCCCTGCGCGGCAGTGGCGACGAGCAACCCGGCGCCGATGATTGCGAAGCGACTGTGCATAGTTGGTCTCCGATCAGCACGATGGATCTGGCTGTGGTCGACGCGGCGCGCGACCGCGGACCGGCACACACGCTTGCGGCATGGGCGCGTGCGCACCATGCGGAGATACCTCCGATCGGCCGACGTGTAAAGCCGCGGGGGCCGGACGAGCGGCGCCGTTGCATGGCCGGCGGAC
>Ga0209777_10003650_pt1 | contig 18868 bp, 18 predicted proteins | sample FrelakmetHBP12HB_FD_187147 | JGI IMG/M metagenome (GOLD analysis project Ga0209777, IMG submission 187147) | Freshwater lake sediment microbial communities from the University of Notre Dame, USA, for methane emissions studies -HBP12 HB (SPAdes)... | ecosystem: Environmental > Aquatic >...
CAATGACCGAGATCGTGCGCGAGCGGATCCGCGCGTTTCGCAATCCGTAGAGCCGGGCGATTCGTGAAGAGTGCGACGAGGAGGAAGAGCATGAAACGTACGTTAGTCATGCCATTTGTCGTTCTGGTGCTGCTCTCGTGTCCCAGGAAGCAGCCCGACATACAAGGGGTTTCGGGCCCGAATCGGTGGGTCACCAACTCGCCGGCAACGTTTGTTGCGACGCTGACTGGAGCCAACGCCGACTGGACCGACGGCAGGTTCGGTTGGGACGACACGGTCAGCGACTGGGTTCCGCTCGCGGTCGGCGATACGGCATTCTCGGCCGAGCACAGTTGGTCCCAGGTCGGCTCATACGGAGTGCGGGCCATGTTGCACAAGAAGCTGACGAATGCCGATGAAATCAGCGGCTGGTCGGACTCCCTGCTGGTGCAAATCGACTCCGGGCTCGTGACGCTCGCGACCCTGACGGTCGGGACCGGGCCGCGCGTGCTGCTCCGTAATCCGGCGACGAATCGCATTTTCAGTGCCGACGCGGACGGCAACAGCATTTCGGTCATCGACGGCGACTCGGATCGGGTTGTGGCCACCCAGACCGCGACCAGCTACCCGGTGGCCCTGGCTCTGGACGCGACCGATAACAAGGTCTTCTGTGCGCTCGCCGGAAGCAATGAGGTCCTGGTCCTGAACGGTTACGGCGACCAGGTGCTTTCCGAAATCCCGGTCGGGCGCAGTCCGCTGGCCCTGGTTTGGAACCCCGTGAACGACAAGATCTATTGTGCCAACGGCCAGGACAGTGTGGTGACGATTATCGACGGCGCGAGTGAGTCCGTGTTGCACAGCGTTGCAGTCGGATTTGAGCCCCAGTCGCTGGCATGGAATTCGGACCAGGACCGCGTATATTGCGGAATCGCGGTGCTCGACACATTCTCGAACAAACTGGCGGTGATTGACGGCCTGACCGACGAGATTCTCGGGTTCGCCCGAGTCGGCGGCATCCCGCTCGCGCTGGCCTATGATTCGCTGGAGCACAAGCTCTTCTGCGCGAACAGCGAGGGCCGCGTGGACATCATCGACGGCACGACCGGGGCCGTGCTCGACACACCGGAAGTGGGGTTGCAGCCCCTGGCGCTGGTGATTGATCACGCACACCACAACCTCTATGTAGCGAACCAGGGCGGGCCCGGGGTCACGGTCGTCAGCACGGTCACCAACCAGGTCGTCGAACAGACTGCAATCGGCGACCAGCCGGTAGCCCTGCTCTGGAACCCGGAACACAGCATTGTCTATTCCGCGAATTCCGGCCGGGGCGACGTCTCGCTGATTGACGCGGTTTCGCCCGAGGAAATCGGGACCGCCCCGGCCGGGACTCGGCCCTGGGCACTGTGCCGGAACCCGGCGAGCGGCAAGCTCTACGTGGCGAACCGCGGCGGTTCGAGTGTTTCGATACTCCACGAACCGGAGTACTAGCCGGAGAGATGGCTTGAGTGCCCGGTGCCCGCGAACGAAAGTACATCATCCCGGGAGGTAATCCATGGACAAGCGGTTGGAGTTCATTTTCCGACGCCGGAGCATTCGGAAGTACCGGCCTGAGCCGGTGACCAGGAAGGACATCAGGGCGTTGCTGGAAGCGGGAATGGCCGCGCCATCGGCCTCGAACCTGCAACCATGGCATTTCATGGTGATCACCGACCGGTCGAAGCTGAGGCAGTTGTCCGAAGTGCATCCGTATGGGAAGATGCTCGCTGAGGCCGGCCTCGCGATTGCGGTCTGCGGCGACCCGCAGGTTTCCGAACGGTACTGGGACCAGGATGGCGCGGCGGCGACCGAGAATATCCTGCTGGCCTGCGAGGCGCTGGACCTCGGCGCGGTCTGGCTCGGGTGTCACCCGAGGCCCGAGCGCAAGGCGGCAATCCGCAAGGTGCTGGGCATTCCGGATTCGATTGAGATCCTGAGCCTGCTGTCAATCGGTCATCCGGGCGAGAAGAAACCGGCCCGGACTCAGTATGATGGGACTCGGATACACCGCGAGGAGTGGTAGCGGAGCCGGGCCATGAAGACGGAACGCATCATCGACGTCAATCTGAACCGGCTGACCGAAGCGCTCAAGGTCATTGAGGACATATGCCGGCTGGAACTCGAGGCGCCGGAGTTTGTGCATCGGGTCCGCAGCCTCAGGATGGGCCTGAACCCGGTCGTGATTCCCTTGCGGCAAAGGGTCATCGGGCATCGGGCCAGCCGGGTTGACCTCGGGCGAAGAAGCGGTTTCGACCGGACCGGACGCGCGGACCTGGGCGAAGTGCTGGTCGCGAATCTGAAGCGGGCCCAGGAGGCGTGCCGGGTTCTGGAGGAAGTCACGAAGCTGGAAACACCGGGGTTGTCCCCGGATTTCAAGAGGACGCGGTTCGCGCTGTATGAGCTGGAACAGGAGATCGCGGCTCGACTCGCGCGCCGGCTGGACCTGGGGCTGTACGTTATTCTGGATACTGCGACCGTAGGGCGCGGGCGGCTCGCTTCAATTGCCCGCGAACTGGCCGGGTCAGGGCCGGGTGTCGTGCAGTTGCGTGAGCCAAAGTACCTGCCGACCAGTGAATTCCTGCGGGACGCCCGAACGGTGAAACGCGCGTTGGCCGGAACTGCAACGAAGTTCATGATCAATGACCGGGTGGACGTCGCGCTGGCGGTCCGAGCGGATGGCGTGCATCTCGGGCAGAGCGATATGCCGTTGCGTCTCGCCCGACGGATGCTGCCGCTGACCACGGCAATCGGCGTGAGTGTGGCCAACCCGGCCCAGGCGCGGCAGGCCGCGCGTGAGGGCGCGGACTATCTTGGCGCCGGAGCCGTATTCGCTACCCCGAGCAAGCCCGAGGCCGGGGCAATCGGCATCGCGGGTCTCAGGGCAATCAGGAAGACGACCCGGCTGCCGCTGGTGGCAATCGGGGGCATCAATGCCGTCAATGCCGGGCAGGTCCTGCGCGCCGGGGCGGATGGCATTGCGGTCATTTCGGCCGTGTTCGGCCCGGGCGGCATTCGCGCGAATCTCCGTCTGCTGGCTAAGGCGATAGCTGGCAGACGATAACCGGCGAATCCGTCGGTATTCTTCGGTGGTTCCAACGTCTGCGGAATCTGCGAAATCTGCGGCTAAGACCAGAGGGAAAAGAGAGAGGGCGGAACGGGGAGTTCCGCCCAGGCTTGTTGCTCGCCGTTTCAGGCAAGCGGGAACGTGCTATTCGTTCTCTCAGAGTATCCAGTGAAGATACCGGGGAAGGAAAGTGCCCTGCAGAGCGAGAGAACCTCTGCACGCACAACGATCGTCATTCCAATATGCTCAGGCAATCTCACGGGTTCGTCCCTAGCTAAACCAATTTAGCACAATTCGGGCCGGTTGTCAAGCGGAAAATGCGGTCCCAGTTTACTGTTGACATCCGCTTCAAGGATTGGTAGATTAACGGCTGATGGGTTTCGGTTCGGAAATCAAAGGATTTGCAGATTCCTTCCCGAAAGGGGGTGATACTCCATGAAGCGGATTATTTTCACCGTCCTGCTTGCGGCCGTCTGCATCGTGACGTTGACCGGCTGTGGTGCGATCTTCTATGGCGGCGGCGTGTTCTATGCCGATGTCAAATCGCCGATGAATGCGATTGCCTACTACGGCGGAACCGCGTCCGGTTACTCCAAGGTCGGCAAAGCGTCCAATACCACGATTCTCGGCATTCTTCTTACCGGTGACGCCAGTCTCGACGCAGCGATGCGGTCGAACGCCATTACCAAGGTCCATCACGTTGACCAGCAGTACACGAACATTCTCGGTCTGATTCAGACCAATACGACAATCGTCTACGGCGAATGACGTAGCGGATTTGTTCACTTGACAGGGCAGGATCGTCTATCCTGCCCTGCTCTTCTTCAGGACGCGCGCCGGAGAATCAGCGCAAGATTCCGGCCGGTCGTTCGGTCGCGCCGAGCGGAGTAGAATTCGGCGGGATGGCAGTGCGGGCACTGGTCAAGGCCCGCGATTTCGGTGAGTCCCAGCGGCTTGAGGAGTTGGCGATTTGCAGTCTTCAAGTCGAGTCTCTCGCGTCCGCTCCCGGTCGATTTGACCAGGAACTTGCGTGGGTCGGGGAAAGAAGCGAACGCTTCCGCGACCTCGGGTCCGACTTCGTAGCAGTCCTGAGCGATGCAGGGACCAAACGAGAAGCGGAGTGAACCCGGTTCCTGATGGAACCGCGCGCAGATGGCCTTCACGAGGTTGGCCGCAATCCGGTCCCTGGTTCCCCGCCAGCCGGCATGGGCCAGGCCGATTGCGCCCGCGCCGAACACGTAGACCGGCAGGCAGTCGGCGACCTTGATACCCAGTGCCAGTTCCGGGCGGTCGGTGAACAGGCCGTCAGCCTGCACCGCGTCGGGTTGACTTGTTTCATCTACATAGACGACGTCCGAGGAGTGCACCTGCCGGACCGTAGCCAGACTCCTGATACCGAGAACCTGCATTGCCGCCGCGCGGTTCCGCTGCACGGCTTCGACATCATCTCCGACATCAGGGGAGAGGTTCAAGCCGTCGTACGGCGGCTGGCTGAAACCTCCGACCCGAGAGAGAAACGCGCACTCGATTCCTGTGCCGACCGGCAGGCTGAAGAAGGCCAGCCCGTTGCGCTCTTTTCTACTCCATTGGACATTGGGATTCTGGATTTGGTTTGGCATTCGAACTTCGGACTTTGAACTTGCGGTCATGCACGGTCACTGACCGCGTCTGACCGCACTCTCATATCCTTGATGTTCAATTGCAGACTGGTCTTTCCTGCGTATGTGTGCTCATCGAACTGGAACAGGATGTCGAGGTGATTCTCTTTCCCGGCCTCGATGCGCAGGATGTCCTCGGCCCGGCCCCAGGCAATTGCGGGCAGGAAGCAGCCTTTCTTCTCGCGCACCGTGAACCGCAGGTGGTCGTTGCCGACTTTGCGCGGGAATCCCACGACCTCCAGGCCCAGCGCGGCAAACAGCGGCCTGGGATTCTCGGGCCCGAACGGTTCGAACCGGCGCAGGGCCTTGAGCAGTTCCGGGTTCACTTCTTCCAGCGCCGCGAAGGCGTGAGCCTTGAGCCGGCGTGTGAGCAGTTCCGGGGTCAGCACCTTCCCGGCATAGTCATTGATGCTCTGGTCAAAGGCCTCAAGCCGGCTGCGGTCAATCAAGAGCCCGGCCGCGTACTTGTGGCCACCGAACCCGAGAAGCTGGTTCTCGCAGGCCTTGAGCGCGTCGTGCAGATGAAAACCGGGAATGCTCCGGCCCGAGCCTTTGCCCTTGTTCTCATCCAGGGCGATGAGAATCGCCGGGCGGTAGAAACGGTCGGCAATCCGCGACGCAACGATGCCGATGACGCCTTCGTGCCAGTTCTCGTCAGCCAGGACCAGGACATTGCGCTGTTCCAGCCGGCGTTCCTTGACCTGTCGGAGGGCCTGTTCGGTTGTGTTCTCTTCGACCTGGCGGCGCTCGTTGTTGGCTGAGTTCAGCTCCTGCGCGAGCTGCGCTGCCTCGGCCGGGTCCTCAGTGAGCAGGAGGCGCACCGAACTGGCGCCTTCGGCCATCCGGCCCGAGGCGTTAATGCGGGGACCAAGCACAAACCCGACATCATAGGAGTTCAACTCCCGGCCGGTCAGACTCGTGACCTTCAGCAGGGCCTGCAACCCGGGTTTCCGGGTACGAGCAAGCTGCGACAAGCCGTGTTTCGCCAGTATCCGGTTTTCGCCTGAAAGCGGGACGATGTCCGCGATTGTCGCCAGCGCGACCAGGTCGAGGTGCTCATGCACCAGTTCTGCCGGCCGGCCGAGTCGCGTGCACACGGCCTGGGCCAGTTTGAACGCGACACCGCAGCCGCAGAGCTCGGGAAACGGATACTTGGAATCCGAACGCTTCGGGTTGACTACGGCGAGCGCCGCAGGAAGATGGTCCTTGGTTTCATGGTGGTCGGTGACCACAACGTCAATGCCCAGGCCTCGGGCAAGGTCAATCTCCGGGAAATCGGTTGTGCCGCAATCGGTCGTGACAATCAGGGAATAGCCTTCGTCCTTCGCCTGCCGGATGCCGGTCTCGGACAGGCCATAGCCTTCACGGGCCCGGTGTGGCGTGTAGGACCCAACTTGAGCGCCGAGTGCGCTGAACGCACGTACCAACAGCGCGGTACCGGTCGTGCCGTCAACATCGTAGTCGCCGAAGACCAAGATTCGCTCTTTGCCCTGAATCGCCCGGACAATCCGGTCGGTTGCGGGTTCAATGTCGGGCAGAAGCATCGGGTCATGCAGGTCTTCGAGACGAGGGGCAAGGAAGCTGCGCATTGCGTCCGCAGTGATGAATCCGCGCTGGGCCAGCAACCTCACCGCCAGCTCCGGCAGCGAGAGCTCTTTCGCCAGCGCCGACCAATCAGCGGCATCCGGCTCAGGCAGAAGCCAGAGCGCATCGCGGCGAGGTTCGCGGGATGACACAATGTATTCAACCGGCGATTGGCCCGAATGTCAAGCAAGGCGGTTGGGAGCGAAGCCGCGAAGGTGCGAACCGGGGATTGCAGATTACAGATTGCAGAAGTCAAAGTGCTCCGGGTTCGTTTTGCATTTTGCACTTTGATATTTGCATTTTGAAATCCCCTTGTCTGCCCATGCTCCTCTTGACGCGGCCAGCTATTCACCGTAGCATTCGGAGCGATGTTGAAGGCGGTGATCTTCGACCTATTCCACACCCTGACCTCGCTCGAGGTCTCGGGCGCACCCGGGCGCTCGACCGCGGAAGTGCTCGGGGTTGACCGGGACGCTTGGAATCGGTTCTGGCTGGCTGACCCGGATGACTACGTGCTCGGGCACGCCGACATCACTGTCCCGGTGGGGCGTATCGCCCGGCAACTGAACCCGCACGTGACCGACGAGCAGATTCGCGTTGCGGTTGCGGAACGGTACGGCCGGTTCCATCACGCGTTGACTCACATCGAAGCCGAGACCATCAGCGGCCTGAAAACGCTGCGCGGGATGGGCTTTCGTCTCGGACTCATCAGCAACTGCGGCGAGGACGAGGCCAAGCCGTGGCCCGAGTCTCCGCTCGCGCCTTTGTTCGATACAGTGCTCTTCTCCTGCGACGTGAAACTCAAGAAGCCGGACCGCCGAATCTACGAGCTATGCGCTCAGCGCTTGGACGTCGAGCCGGCCGAGTGCCTGTACGTCGGCAACGGCGGCAGTGATGAACTGGCCGGAGCGCGTCGGGCCGGGATGACGCCGGTGCTCCTAACCCGCCACCTCGAGGTCGTCAATCTGATGCGCATCGAGGAAGTCGAAAAGGACGCGGACTGGCAGGTGCGCACGGTGGGCGACCTGGCAGAGCGACTCCGAGCCGGCTGATTCGGCTCACGCGCGAGTTTACGCAGTCGTACTGAAGGAGCGCCTCCGCGACGCCCATATTGACTCACCCGGCCTTCCTCGATAGAGTCTATGTGTTCCGCACGACAGATGAAGATACGCTTCTATGTTGACTCGGAGACACATAATCCTCATGTGCATCGGCACGGCGTGTCGGAACTCGAAGTCGAGGAAGTCCTGCAGTGTCCGGGTGAGGACCGGCCAGGCCGTGAAGGCTCCCGGGTGGTGATTGGACAGACGGATGCCGGTCGCTACCTTCGAGTCATCTATGTGCCCGACCCGATGCCGGACAGTGTTTTTGTGATTACAGCGTATGAACTCAAAGGCCGGCCTTTGCTGGCATACCGCCGAAGGCGGAAAAAGAGAACATGAGACAACAGCATTTCCCACCCGGCTGGGACGAAGACCGCGTTCGTAGAGTCATTGAGCATTATGAGGCTCAGACTGAGGTCGAAGCAGTGGCTGAGGACGAAGCGGCCTATGAACAGGTGGACCAGACCATGGTCGAAGTTCCCTGCGAACTGGTGCCCAAAGTCCGCAGTCTGATTGCCCAACACTCAGCCAGGTAGAGACGCGGAACTGCGGCAGCCCGTCCCACGGTTCTGACGTTTCCTATCTGTTCTGGCGTAACGCGTAATGCGTGAAGCGTAGTGCGTTCCTTGCTTCTTGACAATTCCGGTTTTCGGACTACATTCAGACTCTAATGCGCACGCTTTCGGAGGTTTCGCGTCCGGCCGAACGCCTTGTGCGCACCCGGGGCGAGTGTCTCAATGTCCGCTGCGACGGCCAGTCGAGGAGAGTCGCTGTCCGCTTTCCCCCGGAGCGGGCCGATGAGTAAAGGGCGACGCCCGTCTTATCCTGGGCAGCAACACTCGCGTGAAGATGTTGAACGGGCTTGGGGTCGCTTCCTTGACCCCAACGAGGTCAAGAACAACCTAACGGCCGCGATGGCTTTCGTTGCCGGGTTTGAAATCCTCAAGGACGTGGTAGTGGAAGAACTGCGCAAGTTCTATAGTCTTCCGAGCCAAGACGTGAAGTACTGGGAGGTGAGCCCCGACTATGAGCTGAAAGTAACGTCTCGCAGCAAGGACATTGCCGAGGCGTCCTTGGACTGGCTCAAGGAAAGTGGTGCCATTGTCGAATTTGACATTGAGACCTATCAGCGCCTAAGGAAGTTGAGAAATGAGGTTGTCCATAAGTTTCACGACTTCCTGTCCATCAAGGATAGGTCTGTGTTCGTACAGGAATTCCCGCAACTCGCGTCTCTCACTCGCAAGGTCGAAATCTGGTGGCTCAGGGAAGTGATCTATCCGACCGGCGATCACCCTGGTCATGTGCCGGAGGATGCTACGCCCAACTGGGATGAGGCCAAAACCGGCGGGGCTGTGATGGTAGAGTGGATGGCGCACGTGGCATTGTCGTCAATGGAAGTCTCGGACTCGTACCTCCGTGACTTGTTTTCCCAGAAACCTGATGCGTAGCGGGATTTCAGCGAGCATGCGAGGCTCCGCGGAGCTCGTCGTGCAGGGGGCAGGATGAGTCAGCCTCCCAACACTACGCCGTACAAGAAGGGCGACTTCATCGGCCAGAAGTACGAGGTCTTTGCGAAACTGGGAAGCGGCGGTTTCGGAATAGTCTATCTGGTCTATTCGCACGAGACCAAATCCGTCTATGCTCTGAAGACCTTCCGAGATGAGTACATGGAGGACGAAGCAACCAGAGAGCGATTTCGGAAGGAAGCTCGGCTCTGGGTGGACTTGGAGCGCCATCCCTATCTTGTGCGGGCCTACGCCGTGGACGAGGTCAAGGGGCGGCTGTACATCGCGATGGAACACATCGCTGATGATGGGCGGGGGCTGAATACCCTGGAAGGTTACCTGCGGCGGAGTCCACCAGGCCTTGCCCAAAGCCTGCGTTGGTCAATCCAGTTCTGCTATGGCATGGAGTACGCCTACTCCAGAGGCATTCGCGCCCACCGGGACATCAAGCCTGCCAATATCATGATTAGTCAGGACAAGACGGTCAAGATTACCGACTTCGGCTTGGCAGGCATTCTGTCCACATCAGGGGGGTTCTCCGGGCTCAGGCTGAGCGTAGAACAGGGCGGGATTGGACTCTCAGGTCAGACCATGGAGGGGACCAGCTTTGGCACGCCCACCCACATGCCGCCGGAGCAGTTTACCGATGCAGCGTCCTGCGACGAAACAAGCGACATCTACGCCTTTGGAGTCGTCCTGTACCAGATGACCTCCGGCGGCAACCTCCCCTTTCTTGCTTCCCTTCCCAGAAACGACTCAGAAGAAGAGATGAGGCGTTTCTGGAAAACGATGCAGCGGCTGCACAGCGAGTCGTCACTGCCTAGGTTGGACTCGCCCGCGTTTCCAGTCGTTCGGCGCTGCTTGGAGAAGAAGCGGAGCAAGAGACTACAGAGCTTCAGAGAGTTGCGCTCGGAACTTGAGTCGTTCCTGAGGTCTCAGACCGGAGAGGTGGTCAAGCCTCCGGAGACGAAAGCGCTTGAGGCATGGGAATGGGTCAACAAAGGGTATAGCCTCAATTGCCTAGGCCTTCATGAAGAGGCCATCCCCTGTTTCGACCGCGCACTGGAGATTGAACCTCGGGACGCTCTTGCCTGGTTCAACAAAGGAATCAGCCTCAACAGGCTGGACCGCAACGAAGGAGCAATTCCGTGTTACGACCGAGCCCTGGAGATTGACCCGCGGGATGCTGATGCTTGGACTAACAGAGGATACAGCCTCATCAGGCTGGGCCATCATGAGAAGGCTATCAGTTGTTTCGACCGTGCCTTGGACATTGACCCGCGGAGCGCCCTTGCCCGGTTCATGATGGCTATGGCAGAGGAGGGGCTTGGTCGGAAACACGATGCGGTTCGCTCCTATCGGCAGTTCCTTGCCTCGGGATCTGCGCAGGACGCACTGTACATTGAGTACGCAAACCAGCGCCTTCAGGTCTTGGAGGGCGAGTGAGGACGCCGGGACTCTCGATTGGCTCGATGGCAGCTTGGCACGTTGCAGTCTGGGACAAGCATCATTATGTTGAGAAGGAACACCTATCGCGCGCCGTTGAGGGCCGTGGCCGGTGTTGGGAAACAGAGAGACGATGAACCGCAAACCCGAAACGTCGTCCATTAGGCTGGTACTGCTTGCTCTCGTCGTTCTAATAGTGCTGGCGATTGTGCTGAAAGGCTGTCTTCGGATAGTCGCCATCGTCGCGGCCGCTTGGTGCGTCTACGGCCTAGTTCGTTGGCTCATCATGCTGAGGAGAGAGCCGTGGAGTCGTCTGCACTTTAAGGCAATGCAACTCTATTCGGCAGGACAGGCCCGGGAGACGGTCCGCGCCAACGAAGGCAACAGCCCATACGACCCGATGATGCCCTCCTGCTGGATGGCAATGGCGCTCTGCGGTCCAAGTGACAAGGCGTTTGTTGAGGACATTATGGTAAAGACTGAAGAGGAAGGAGGTGACTACTTCGGGCGGCTTCTTGACCAGTACTTTGAAGACGTGTTCCCGGGAGCGTCGAGGGGCAAGCTTCCGGCACTCATGGAGTTCCTGCACAAAATGCCAAGGTCCGCGCCTCAACTTGTCATTGCTAGAATCATTGAGAGAGAGTACGGGTCGAAAGAGGCTGCTCGGTACTTCGCGGCCTATGCCTTGAAGAGGGCCTTCTGAGTAGAAGCAAATTCAGGGAACAGAACACGCGTCTCGACTCCGCGAAATCGTCACCAGCCGCCTGCGGCGGCGCGAGGAGAGCCAAGCCTGCGGCGCAACAATGCGACGACAGCGCATGAGTAGCTTTCGGCCAGCACTTGACCAGCCATCACGCTGTCTGCTACAGCGATAGCACTGATGCAGCGCGAACTCGGACGCCATTCAAACGGCGTAGCCATAATCCCCGACTCCGACTGAACGCGAATCCGAATCTCAACGCCACTCCCACGGGTAGGGGAACCCCTCCAGCATCCAGGAGGTTGCTCATAGGGTAATCCCCGGGACAATCCAGAGGACAATTCCCGGGGCGGACCGGGCGGCGACTCGCTGGACAATCCGGTCGGCGACCATGGGGACAGTCCCTTGGACAGCCCCATGGATGACCGACCGGTCAGTCACCGGGGCGACCCGGAGGGTCGCTCAGAGGGCCGTCCAGGGGGCCAGCCAGGGGGCCACCCCCCGGGCCGCCCGGGGGCTAGCCCCGGGCTAGCCCCCCCCTAGCCCGGGGCTAGCCCCCCACCTGACCCTATTCGATGTCCTACGCAAGGACAGTATCAGTAACTTACAGCGACGGTCTCTGGCGATTTGTGCAAATGGTGCGTTACACTGGCTTTGTCACATGCGGGCACGAAAGAAGCGGAAATCTCGGGCGGGAAAACACTCTGTTGCACGCAGGAGTGTGCAGGCGGAGTGACCGGGGAGGGCGATGGGAGGGAGAGAAACACCCAAACCCAAAGCTCCGAATCCGAAACAAGCACGAAATCCGAAATCCAGAAGCAGCCCGACTCCAGTCCGGTCGCGCTAATCGGAAACCCTTGGGACAGCCCCTGTTTTCCGAAGCGGAAAGCGGGACAGTCCCGGGTTTCCGCGTTTATCAACGGTTTCATTCCGGGCCTGTGTTGATCTGTGTTCATCCGTGGTTACGCCCGAACCCGGAATCGGTCGAGTCGGCGTAATCGGCGGCCAAGTCCGAACTCCTGATTCGTCCTTCTTCCTGGCGTTCTTGGCGCCTTGGCGGTTCGCTCCGGATTCTCAGTGTCTCTGTGCTTCTCTGTGCGCTCTGTGGTAATCTGTTCCGGGAATCTGTGTAATCTGCGTAATCTGCGGATGAATCCGAATCCGGAATCGGTGGGTTCGACTCCGAATTTGTGTTCATCCGCGTTCGTCTGCGGCTGAGTCCGAACTCCTGATTCGTCATTCCTCTGCCCTCAGTTGACTTTCGGGTTCTGACCGGTATCATACTCGTGACGGAAACTCTAAACTCGAAACCCTAAGCTCGAAACCCGGATTCAGGATTTCGAACTCAGGGTCCAGGACCTGCATTTTCGCATAAGGAGATTAAGACCATGAGGAAAGTTGTCGAGGTTGTGCCGAATTTCAGTGAAGGGCGCCGGCCCGATGTGCTGGACCGGATTGTCGGGGCAATCCAGGCCGTGCGGGGCGTGACGCTGCTGGATAAGGAGATGAACGCGGACCACAATCGCGCGGTGGTGACGTTCATCGGCGAGCCCGAGCCGTGCGTGGAAGGCGCGTTCCAGGGCATCAAGAAGGCGATGGAACTGCTCGACCTGACCAAGCACTCAGGTGAGCATCCCAGAATCGGCGCGACCGATGTCTGCCCGTTCATTCCGATTGCCAACGTCAGCAACGAAGAATGTATCTTCCTGGCGAAGCGGCTGGCCAAGCGCGTGGCCGACGAACTGAAGATACCGACCTACCTGTACGAACTGGCCGCGACCCGGCCGGACCGCGTTGACCTCGCGGTGATTCGCAAGGGCGAGTTCGAGGGCCTGCGCGACGCCATCAAGACCGACCCGAACCGGAAGCCGGACTTCGGGCCGAGCGAGCTGCACCCGACCGCAGGCGCGACGGTCATCGGCGTGCGCCTCCCGCTGATTGCCTACAATATCAACCTGAATACCCAGGACCTGGGCATCGCCAAGAAGATTGCCAAGGCAATCCGGTTTAGGGACGGCGGGTTCAAGTACGCCAAGGCGCTGGGATTCGAAATCAAGGAGAAGAACTGCGTGCAGGTGTCAATCAACATGACCAATTACACCGGCACGCCGCTCTACCGCGTGTTCGAGACCGTGAAGCGCGAGGCCGAACGGTACGGCGTGACCATCAAGGAGAGCGAAGTCGTGGGCCTGACGCCCGAGCAGGCGCTGATTGACTCGGCGACGTGGTATCTCCAACTCGATACGTTCCAGAATGAGCAGATTCTGGAGAACCGGCTGGCTTCGGCCGAACCGCCCGAGACGCCGGCCGCGAAGGCCGGGGGACACGATGCGGAATCGAGTCCCCGTCCTGCAGGGATAGGGCTGAACGAGTTCATCGAGTCCCTGGCCGCGCCGACTCCGACCCCGGGCGGCGGTTCGGTGGCCGCACTCAGCGGTGCGCTCGGCGTGTCGTTGCTTTCGATGGTCGCCGGGCTGACCATCGGCAAGAAGGGTTATGAAGCGGTGCAGGCCGAGATTGCTCAGGCCAAGGCCGCGCTGGAGCCGATGCGCGCGCAGTTCCTTGCGCTGGTTGACGAAGACGCCAGGGCGTTCGATAAGGTGATGGCCGGGTTCAAGCTGCCGAAGAACACTGATGCCGAGAAGGCAGCCCGGAGCGCGGCGATACAGGACGCGAACAAGGGCGCGTGCGAGGTGCCGCTGAAGACGATGGCGCTCGCAGTTGAAGCGCTGAAGCATGGCCTGGTGATTGCCGAGAAGGGCAACAAGAACTCGATTACCGATGCGGGCGTCGCGGGATTCTGCCTGAAGACCGCGCTGCAGGGTGCGCTGTTGAATGTATTCGTCAACCTGCCGGGAATCAAGGACGAGGACTTCGTTACCAACCGTAAGTCCATGGCGGTGCGTCTGGTTCAACAGGCCAAGGAACTCACCGCAGCGATTGAGGGCGCGGTGCAGAAAGGAATGGCTTAGCCGAAAGCGGCAAGTTCAAAGGCCAGAATTCAAAGTTCAAAGGTCGGAGTGAAGCACATCGTAACCAGAGAAGGTCTTTGCGACCTGCATCTGCATACTACTTTCTCGGACGGCATCCTGTCGCCTGAGACGATGGTACTGAAGGCGAAGGAAGTCAGACTCGCGGCGGTCGCCATCGCGGACCATGACGCGGTGGGCGGGATTGACCCGGCAATGAGGACCGGCAAGCAGGTCGGCATCGAGGTTGTGCCGGCCGTGGAGATGAGCTGCCTGCATGAGAACTTCGACGTGCACATCCTGGGCTATTACATGGAGTATCACGACCCGGAATTGCTCGACTATCTCAAGATGGTGCAGCAGAAGCGGTTGGAGCGGGCCGAGAAGATGGTCGCCAACCTGAACCGCGACGGGCTGGAACTGGACGTGAAGCGGGTGCTGGAGATTGCGAACGGGGGAGCGCTGGGCCGGCCGCACATTGCGCAGGCCTTGTTGGAGCGCGGCTACGTCAAAACATCAGATGAAGCATTCAACCGCTATATCGGGTACCGTTCGCCGGCCTATGTGCCGAAGATGGAGATTTCGCCGCTCGAGGCAATCACGGTGATTCGCAAGTACGGGGGAATCCCGGTCGCCGCGCATCCGGGCAGTTATCGGAACGACAAGTTCCTGGACGTCCTGATTGAGGCCGGGCTGATGGGCATCGAGGTCTATCACCCGGACCATGACGCGGCGCTGAGTGAGCACTATCTGGAAATCGCCCAGCAGCGGAACCTGCTCGTCACCGGCGGCTCCGACTGTCACGGCGGCCGGAAGGGCCGGTTGTACATCGGCGAAACGAACGTGCCGTACCGCTATCTGGAACAGATGAAGAAGGTCAAGGGAATCTCTTGAAGATGGAAGTCAGAAGTCAGAATGCAGAATGCAGAATGCAGAATGCGGCGCTACGCGCCATTTCCGTCTTACTGCTATCTGCTATCGGCTATCTGCTATCGGGTTCCGCCTCGGCGCAGACTCCTCCGAACAACGGACTGGTGACGCTGGCGGTCCTTAAGTACGCCGGCGGGGGAGACTGGTATAATGACCCGCTGAACCTGCCCAACCTGGCCAAGGAGCTGAACCGGCGTACAAACATCAAGTGCAACGAAGACCGGGCTGTGGCCGAACTGACCGACGACAAGGTGTTCAACTACCCGTTCCTGTTCATCACCGGGCACGGCAATATCGTCTTCACCGATGCTGAGGTCAAGCGGTTGCGAGACTTCCTGGAGAACGGCGGGTTTCTGTATGCCGATGACGACTTTGGCATGGACGTGTCGTTCCGGCGCGAGATGGCGCGCGTGTTCCCGGACAACGCGCTGGTTGAATTACCCTATGACCATCCGATTTTCCACGAGGTCTATGACTTTCCGTCCGGCCTGCCCAAGATTCACGAGCACTACGAAGGTGCGCCCAAGGGCTTTGGTATCTACTTCCAGAACCGTCTTGTGGTCTTCTACACGTGGAATACCAACATCTCAGACGGCTGGGTGGATACCTACAATGACCCGCCCGACAAGCGCGAAGCCGCGTTCCGGGTCGGGGTCAACATCGTTTCCTATGCGCTCACGCATTGACGGTGTTGAGTCCGGAATTCTGAGAGTCTAAAGGTCGAGAAGTCGAAGGCCCGGGCTCAGCTTGAGCTTGAGGCTTGAGCTTGAGCTAGATGGAGCAGACGTTGGCTCCCGACTTGCACTCGCTGCATTCCAGTTCGAGCGTGACGTGGGTAAGCCCGAACCGCTCTCTCAGTCCGCATTCAAGCCGGTTGAGCACCGGGTAGAACGCGCTGACCCTGTCGTCGGCTACGACGAGGTGGCACATCATGGCATGCTCGCCCTCACCGATGGTCCAGACGTGCAGGTCGTGCAAATCCAGGATTGACCGGTCGAACCCGCGGACAAAGGCGCCCACCACGGCAAGGTCAATACCTTCCGGCGTCGCGTCAATCAGGATACGGAAGGCCTCCCGGAACACGCGCCAAATTCCGAAGATGAGGAAGCACCCGAGCAGAATGCTCAGGATGGGGTCAATCAGCGTCCAGCCGGTGAAACGGATGATGATGCCACTGACCAGCACCGCGACACTGCCGAGGACGTCATCCAGCAGGTGCCACATCGCGGCGCGGATGCTCAAGCTCTCGCGATGACGGCGAAGGCTGAGCACGGCTGTGCCGTTGACCAGCATTGAGCCGATGGCGATAACGATTAGGATAGTGCCGCGCACGGGTTCCGGGTGAGCCAGGCGGACAATCGCGGAACGGACGACCAGCACCGTGAGCGCGATCAGGACCAGGGCGTTGGCGAATGCCACGAGAATACGCACCTTGCGGAAGCCGAATGTGCGGCGCGCGCTGGGTTTCTGCTGGGCCAGGCGCAAGCCGAGATACGAGAGGGCCAGCGCGGCCGCATCCGAGAAATCGTGCAGGCCGGTGGACAGCAGGGCCAGCGAGTTGGCGACAAAGCCCCCCGCGGCTTCCAGTATCGCAAAGCCCAGATTCAGCCCGATGCTCAGCAGGAGACTGCGCTTCTGGCCGGCTACGTCGGGTCCGTGATTGTGCGCCATGCTTGATTATAGACGTCTATCGAATGCTGTCCAGTTTCGTCAGTGTCCGATCTGGGAACCGAGTGCGGAACGCAGGGTCTGTTCGAATTGGGGATTGACGGCACCACCCAGGCGCCGCGCGGTCTGCAATTCCTGCCAGGCTTCCTGAGTCCGGCCGGCCATGTACAGTGCGACCGACCGGTTATGCCGGATTGCCGGGTTATCCGGGGCGAGCTTGACCATCGTGTCATACTGGGCCAGCGCCGAGTTCAGGTCGCCCGACCTCTGTATCAGCGGCGCGAGCGCAAACCGGTATTCGACCCGGCCCGGGGCGAGCTTGACCGCCTCGCGGTACTGAGCAAAGGCCGAGTCGAGCAGACCCTGTTTCTCCCGGACCTTGCCCAGGAAGTGATGCGAGACCGGATTTCCCGGTTCGGAGCGGATGGCATGGCTTAGCAGTTCGGCCGCGGATTCAAGGCTGTCCCGCCCATAGGCCAGAATGCCGAGATTGCGCAGGGCCTCGCCGTGGTCCGGGTTCTCGCGTAGCGCGTCCCGGAAGGTGCTGGCCGCGCGTGCGGTGTCGCCTTCATGGAAATAGCGCGAGCCGAGGTTTGTCAGGCACTGGGCCGCCTCCCACCGGTTCGAGCCGCGGTGCAGGGGATAGCGCGTGAACGTGAAGGCGACACTCACCAGCACGAGCCCGATGATGAGACTGCGGACTGCGAAGTGCGAACTGCGGCCTGGGAACTGTGGACTGCGGACTGCCATGCGGACATGCTCCCATAACCAGACTGCCGCTCCGCCGGCAAATGGCAGCAGCGCGGGCAGGGCCGGCAGGCGATAGCGAGAGAAGACATAGAACGCAATCACGGACAGGCCATAGCCGGCAAAGAACACGATGAGCGACACCCGGGTCAGCGGCCGCTGGCGCAGGAACAACATTCCGGCAAAGCCGAGCGCAAAAATGACGCCGAATCCGAAGAGCGGAATGCGCAGGACCCACGAATAGCGGCTGAAGAAGTACATGTCCTGGTTGTCCGGCACCTCATAGTCATTGAGATAGAGCATGAGCTTGCGCCAGAACAGGGCGACAGCGCGGCCGGGTTGGCGGGAGATTGTGTTCAGTGCCGCCCGGGTATAGAGGCTCGAGACTTCCCGATAAGAGAGTTTGCGCCCGACCGCCTCATCAGCATGGTCCCGGAAGTCGGTCTGCTCGAATTCAGGATTCGGTCTGACCCACGGCGGGGCCACATACTGGCCGGTCAGGTTGAACTCGCTGTTCCCGATGTAGAAGTTCTGCCCGCTCTGAGTCGTGGTCAGGGTGAGCTCGTGCGCCAGGATGCTGTTGCGGATTACGACCGGGCCGACGACAATCACGATGCCGAGCAGGGCGGCAATCGCCGGACCCGGCTGCTTGAGCGGCCATGAGATTCTCAGTCTGAGCGCGCCGTGCTGACGCCTGAGGAAGAGCAGCAAGAGCGGGAGGAACGGTGCGAAGATGAGCAGGTTGGCCCGAGTGAGCGCGGCCAGTCCGAGCGCGAGGCCGCTGAGAAACGGAAAAAGAGGGACTGCCCCCTTTTCCGTCGCGGAAAAGAGGGGCTGTCCCCTTTTTCCATCTGTAACCGCGGACTGTTCACGGCTCGGCCCCGGTTGTGTGCGATTCACAGTACGGACAAATGCCCAGACGAACAGCCCGACCAGGAAGACGGCCAGTGCGGTCTTCTCAATCTGGCCTTCATAGAATATCAGGGGCTTGTTGAGCGCGGCCAGCAGCACCGCGATAATCCCGGCCCGCCGGTCAAAGACGAGTCGCGTGGTATCGAAAATGAGCCAGAGCAGGGCCAGCCCGAACAGGAGCTGGATGACGTAGACTGCCGCGTAGCTGTGGCCGAAGACAGTGTAGATTCCGGCAAGGAAGTACGGGTATAGCGGGTCCTGGTAAAATGGCTCGTGCGGAGCGGTACCGGCGCGGATTGCCATTCCCCATTCGTCATAGACCTGGCCGTCGAGCACCGGGCGGGTGAAGAAGGGTGAACTCGACGTCGCGGCAAGGTTGGCGCTGCGCAGGCCCGCGCCCAGCGCCAGCACCGCTAACAGCAGCCAACTCCATGCCGGCGGCCGGCGACGCGGCGTTGGCGGTCCGAAGTCGGCTCTTGAAGATGTCACGCGCTAAGTCTAGGCCAGAGAGTGCCGCATGTAAAGCACGAGAACATGGAGCGAGAGAGCAGGGAGGGAAAGCGGGAA
>Ga0209777_10003651_pt1 | contig 18867 bp, 18 predicted proteins | sample FrelakmetHBP12HB_FD_187147 | JGI IMG/M metagenome (GOLD analysis project Ga0209777, IMG submission 187147) | Freshwater lake sediment microbial communities from the University of Notre Dame, USA, for methane emissions studies -HBP12 HB (SPAdes)... | ecosystem: Environmental > Aquatic >...
GCAGTCTTGCCCGTCGCGCAAAGACTGGTTTGTATGCGCGGTGGGCAAGACTGCCCACCGCGCGACACGCTGAGCGATTACACAGCGTGACCATACCACCGACAATGATAGGTGATGTGATGACCCCCGAAGAGAAACTCGCCGAACTCGGCCTCGCCCTGCCCCCTGCCCCGAAACCCGTAGGCGCGTACGTGCCGGCCGTGCGCACGGGGAACCTCGTCTTCGTGAGCGGCCAGTTGCCGATGCGCGACGGCCAACTTCTCGCCACCGGCCACGTCGGCCGCGAAGTCACGCTGGAGGCGGCCCAGTTGTGCGCGCGGCAGGCTGCGCTGAACGCCCTGGCGGTGGTGGCGGCGGAGATCGGCGGCCTCGCGAAGGTCGCACGGATCGTCCGTATCACCGGCCACGTCGCCAGCGCACCGGGCTTTACCGACCAGGCCAAGGTCCTCAATGCGGCGAGCGAGTTGCTGGCCCAGGTGTTCGGCGAAAGCGGCCGCCACAGCCGCGCGGCACTGGGGGCGGCGGAGTTGCCGCTAGGGGCGCCGGTGGAGTTGGAGATGATTGTTGAGGTAAAAGGATTTTAGATTTTGGATGTTTGATTTTTGATTTGAAAAAACTGCCGGCAATTGGAGGCACCTTTGCTGCGGCGCTTTCAAATCTAAAATCCAAAATCAAAAATCCAAAATCGAAAATATGGACGGAGAATGACTGCGTGTCCATGAATTCCCGCCAGAGACTCGAGGCCACACTCCACCACCGCCAGCCCGACCGCGTGTGCGTCGATTTCGGATCGACCGCCGTCACGGGCATGCACGTGGCCGCCGTCAGCCGCCTGAGGCGGGCGGTGCTGGGCGAGCCGGATTACCGCGTAAAGGTGATCGAGCCGTACCAGATGCTCGGCGAGATCGACGAGCCGCTGCGCGAGGCCCTTGGCATCGATGTCGTCGGCCTCACGCCGCGCACCACGCTCTTCGGGTTCGAGAACACCGGCTGGAAACCGTTCACGCTCTTTGACGGCACGCCCGTGCTGGTCCCAGGGAACTTCAACGTGACGGTCGAGCCCAACGGCGACCTCCTGATGTACCCCGAGGGCGACCTTTCGGCGCCGCCGAGCGGCCGCATGCCGGCGGGCGGGTACTTTTTCGACAGCATCATCCGCCAGCCGCCCATAGACGAGAGCAGGCTGGACCCGGCGGACAACCTGGAGGAGTTCGCCCCCTTCGGCCCGCGCGAGATTGCCTACTACGAGCGCGAGGCCCAGCGCCTCGCCCGGCGGCCCGACCTCGGCGCGATCCTCTCAATGCCGGGCACGGCCTTCGGCGACATCGCGCTGGTGCCCGCGCCGTGGATGAAGCACCCCAAGGGCATCCGCGACATCGCCGAATGGTACATGTCGACGGCCATCCGGCGGGACTACGTCTACAAGGTGTTCCAGGGGCAGTGCGAGATCGCACTGGGGAACATCGATTTGCTGGCCGCCATCCTCGGCGACCGCGTCCAGGCGGTGTTCCTGACGGGGACGGATTTCGGCACGCAGCGGGGGCTCTTCATCTCGCTTGCGGCATACCGCGACCTCTTTAAGCCGTTCCACGCCGCGGTCAATAAGCGCATACACGAGAAGACGAAGTGGAAGACGTTTATCCATACGTGCGGGGCGGTGGCGGACCTGATCCCGGACCTCATCGAGGCGGGCTTCGACATCCTGAACCCCGTCCAGACCGCGGCGGCCGGGATGGACCCCCGGCGCCTGAAGAAGGATTTCGGCGGCCGGATCGTCTTCTGGGGCGGCGGCGCCGACACGCAGCACGCGATGGCCTTTGGCAAGCCTGAAGAGGTGTACCGCGAGGTCCGGGAGCGGATTGAGATTTTCGGCGAGGGCGGCGGGTTCGTCTTCGACTCCGTCCACAACATCCAGACCACCACGCCAACCGAAAACTTGCTTGCGATGTTCAAGGCAATCCGAGACAGTGCCGGCTGATAAATGTGGCACGGCTGGCTTGCCCAGCCGTGGACATGCCGCAGACTCGCCACGGCTGGGCAAGCCAGCCGTGCCACAGTTGGTGGCCATGGAGGAAGACCGCAAATGAAGAGACTCGCCATGCTTCTTACAGTCCTGGCGGCGCTGGTCGCCGTCGGGTGCAACAATGCCGGACCCGCCCCTTCCGAAAAGGGCAAGGCTGATACGTCCAACCAACTCTACATCGAGGTCTCGGCCCTCGGCAGCCTCGACTACTTTTACGACCACAAGATGGGCATGGAAATGGCGGGCAAGGCCCTCGGCGTGCGGACGGAGTACGTCGGCCCGGCCGACTACGACATGAACGCCATGGCGAACGTCTTTGAGTTGGCGATCGCCAAGAACCCCAAGGGCATCGTCGTCGTCGGGTTCGAGAACTCCCTCAACGCCCTCGTCGACAAGGCCGCCGCAAAGGGCATCGCCGTGGTGACCGTGGACGCCGACCTGCCCGGCTCCAGGCGAATCGCCTTCGTCGGCACGGGCAATTACCGCGCGGGCTTCGAGGGCGGAAAGAAGATGGGCGCCCTGGTGGGCGGCAAGGGCAAGGTCGCACTCATGACCAAGCCGGGCCAGTCGAACCTGGAGGAGCGCGTCCGCGGGTACCAGGACGCACTCAAGCAATGCCCCGGCATCGAAGTCGTCCAGGTGGCCGACACGCAGTCCGACCCCGTCGTGGCGGCCCAGGCAGCCGGGTCGCTCCTGCAGAAGTACCCGGACCTGGCGGGCATCGCGTGCGTCGAGGCCGCCGGCGGCACTGGCGCCGCCACGGCCGTCAAGGAGGCCAACCGCGTCGGCAAGGTCAGGATCGTGGCGATGGACCGCGGCAACGAGGTGCTCGAGTACATCAAGGACGGCGTCATCAGCGCGACCGTCGCGCAGCAGACCGCCCTCATGCCCTTCTACGCGGTCGAGATACTCTATAACCTCAATAACCATCCCGTCCCGGTGACCTCTGAGAACGCCAAGGCGGGCATCACGGGCGTGCCGGAGGTGATCGACACCGGCGTCGTTATCGTGGACAAGGACAACTACCAGTACTTCGTGAGGAAATAGCCATGCGAAGAACTTTTTGCGCCGCCCTGCTCGCCCTGCTCATGGCCGCATCCGCTTGGGGCGCCGACGCCACGAAGTCGCAGTACCGCGGGTGGGAGTCGCTGCGCCTCGCCAACGGCCTCGTCGAGGTACAGGTCGTGCCGGCCGTGGGCGGGCGCGTCATGCAATTCAAGCTCGGCGACTTCGAGTTCCTATGGGTCAATCCGCAACTGGCCGGTAAGCAGCCGCCCCCGACCGGCCTGGCCCCGGACGGCGGCTGGCTGAACTACGGCGGCGACAAACTCTGGCCCGCCCCGCAAGGCTGGGGCGGCGGCGATCAGTGGCCCGGTCCGCCCGACGGCGTGCTCGACGGCAGCCCGTACGAAGCCTCCGTCGTCGAGGCCCCCGGCACAAGAGCCGCGATAAAGCTCACGAGCACCGAAGACAAGCGCAGCGGCATCCAGTTCTCGCGCATCATCCGCGTCTACGACCGCGCCGCCCACGTCAGTTTCGACTCGACGATGAAGAACATCGACACCAAGCCCCACCGCTGGGGCATCTGGCAGGTCACGCAGATAAACGCCCGCAACCGCGAGGGCGCGGGGTACAACAAGGAAATCCGCTGCTGGTCGCCCGTCAACCCCGCAAGCATTTACCCGCGCGGGTACCACAACACGTACGGCGCCGCCGACAACCCCTCTTTCAGCATCGACCCGGCGACGAAAATGTTCTCGGCCAACTACAAGCGCATCGTCGGCAAGGTCGGCCTGGACAACATCGCCGGCTGGGTGGCCGTCGTGGACGGCACGGCCGGCTACGTCTTCGTCGAGCGCTTCACGCCGTTCCCGGACAAGAAGTATCCCGACGAGGCCTCGGTCGAGTTCTGGCTGAACGGCGCGGGGAAGATCGTCACCGGCGACAAGACCGTCGAGATCACGGACGACCCGGTTGCGACGCCGCCCTATATCGAGAGCGAAATCTTAAGCCCGTTTGCCGAACTCAAGCCCGGCGAGAGTTACTCGTTCCACCTCGATTGGTTTGCTGCGTACATCGGCGGCAACTACCCCGTCCTGGCCTGCACGCCCGTGGGTGTGACGTGCGGGCCTTTCACAGCAAAGGCCGCCAACGGCTGGTTGCATATGACCGGCCGCTTCGGCGTCTTCTGCATCGCCTATGCGACCATCGTCACCCTCGACGCCGACGGGAAGGACATCGAGACGATCGAACGCAAACTCCCGGTCTCGCCCATGGAGGCGCTTGTCCTGGAGAAAGACGAGCCCCTGCGCGACAAATACGCCGCCGTGCGGCTGGTGCTCCTCGACGCCGCCGGCAAGGAAATCGGGGAACTCGCGCGGACGCAGATCAAGAAGTAGGCAGGCTGCGCACACTTAGCGCGGCGGGCAGGACTGCCCGCCGCGCAGTATCTTTTGCTAGAAATAGGGCCACGATGGCCGACGACGTCATTCTGGCGCTTCGCGACATCACCAAGACCTTCCCCGGCGTGCGCGCGCTGGACCGGGTGAACTTCGAGCTGCGCCGCGGCGAGGTCCACGCCCTCGTCGGCGAGAACGGCGCCGGCAAGAGCACCCTGATGCACATCGTGGGCGGCGTATACCGGCCCGACTCGGGCGAAATCCTCGTGGGCGGCCGGCCCGTGCGGCTGCGAAGCGCGCACGATGCGGCCCTCCAAGGCATCAGCGTCGTGTACCAGGAACTGTCTTTGGCGCCGAACCTCTCGGTGGCCGAGAACATCTTCGCCAACCGCCAGCCCGTTTACGCCGGGAACCTCATCGACTCAGGCGCACTGGAAAGCCGGTCGCGCGAGTTCCTGCACCGGTTCAGCCTCGACCTCTCGCCGCGCACCCTCGTCAAGCACCTTTCCGTCGCGCAGCAACAGGTGATCGAGATCCTCAAGGCGATGTCGTACCGGCCGCGCGTGCTCGTGTTGGACGAGCCCACGTCGTCGCTCACCGCGATGGACACGCAACTCTTGTTCCGCAACATCGGCCAGCTCAAGGCCGAGGGGACCAGCATCATTTACATCTCGCACCACCTGGGCGAGATCTTTCAGGTGGCCGACCGCGTGACGGTCCTTCGCGACGGGCGGTACGTGGAAACGCTACCTGCGGCGGGCCTCACGGAGGACGCCATCGTCAAACGCATGGTCGGCCGCACGCTCGGGAACATCTACGGCGAGCGTTCCAGCGAGATCGGGCCGGAGTATTTCCGCGTCGAGGGCGCAAGCGGCGTCCGCTTCCGCGACGTGGGCCTTACGCTCCGCCGCGGCGAAATCCTGGGCGTGGCGGGCCTTGTGGGCGCGGGAAGGACGGAACTGGCGCGGGCGCTCTTCGGCGCCGAACCGCTCGCCGCCGGAAGCGTCGCGCTCGACGGCCGCAAGTTGCGCATCCGCTCGCCCGGCCAGGCGATAGCCGCAGGCATCGGATACCTGACGGAGGACCGGAAGGACCAGGGGCTGTTCCTGCGGATGACCGTCCGCGACAACTGCATCGCGCCGGCCCTCGAGCGGTTCGCGGGGCGGATGGGCATGATGGACGAGCGGCGCGCGAGCGAGTTCGCCGAGGCCGGCCGCACGCGGTTCAACATCGTCACCCCATCCATCGGCCAGGCCGTGCGGAACCTTTCGGGCGGAAACCAGCAGAAGGTGCTGCTGGCGATGTGGATGGGCATCGCCCCGAAGGTGCTCATCGCCGACGAGCCGACGCGCGGCGTGGACGTGGGCGCAAGGAGCGAAATCTACCGGCTCCTGCGGCAACTGGCCGCGACGGGCGTGGGGATCGTGCTCATCTCGTCGGACCTCCTGGAGATACTGGGCCTGACGGACCGCATTCTCGTGATGCGCCAGGGCCGCATCGCCGGCGAGTTCGGCCGGGGCGAGGCCACGGAGGAAAACGTCATCGCCTGTGCCAGCGGCATCGGGCAGGAATGCCCGAGCGAGTAGTTTTACAGCATAGCGGGTGTGGCACGGCTGGCTTGTCCAGCCGTGGCGGAATGCCCGCGACGTTTCCCACGGCTGGACAAGCCAGCCGTGCCACACCGCGGTGCTGGCGCTAGACACATGCATGGCCCGCCGCGCAAACGATAGGAGTCGTCATGGCGGAACTGCAACTGAGCACGACCCGGCGAAGTCTGGCCCGCAGGCTCGTGGACCAGCGCGAGTTCGTGCTTATCATCATCCTGCTGGTCAGCGTAGGCGGCGTGGCCATCGGGTCTCCGGAGTCCATGACGCTCGACAATCTGTACGCCGTCGTGCTGGCCCTGTCGTTCCAGGCCATCGTGGCGATCGGCATGACGATCCTGCTCATTTCCGGCGGGTTCGACCTGTCGGTCGGGTCCACGGCGGGTCTGGCGGCCGCGGCGGCGGGCCTGGCGATGGTAAGCGGCGTACCCGTGGCCGCGGCGGTCCTGCTGGGCCTCTGCGTGGGCGCGGCAGTGGGGTTCGTGAACGGCCTCTTCATCGCCCGGATCGGGATAAACCCGTTCATCACCACGCTGGGCATGATGGGGGTGGTCCGCGGATTGCTTGAGATCATCACGCAGGGCAAGAACGTTTCCGGGCTGCCGGAGGCGTTCAAGTGGATCGGCCAGGGCAAGGTCCTGGGCGTGCAGCACCCCATCATCATCTGCCTGGTGCTCGTGGCGGTCGGCGACCTCTTGCTGCGCAAGTCGCGGTTCCTGCGCCAGAACTATTACATCGGCGGGAGCGAGAAGGCGGCCGTCCTGTCGGGCATCAACGTCAATCGGATGAAGATCTTTAACTACGTTCTCACCGGGGTGCTGGCTGCCGTCGCGGGCATGATCACCGCGGCGCGGTTCGGCAACGTCTCGGTCACGCTCGGCAAGAACCTGGAGCTCCAGGTGATTACGGCGGTGATCATCGGCGGCGCGAGCCTGCAGGGCGGCGAAGGCACCGTCCTCGGGGCGCTGCTGGGGTCGCTCTTGATGGCGATCATCGTCACCGCGATCAACATCTTCCACGTCGACATTTACTGGAACACGTTCATCATCGGCGCGACATTGCTCGTGGCCGTGCTGATCGACGTGCTGAGCAAGAAGAAACGCGGCGCCGTGTAGTAGGCCGTCAACTTTGATTATGTGGGTGCCACGGCTGCGCAGTTTGCAGCCGTGCTTCCCTACCGACGACCACGGCTGCAAACTGCGCAGCCGTGGCACCCGGTTTGTGAGATTTTTTTGGGGATTTTTTGTTGACACGTTCGGACGGGGTGGCTATATAAGGTGGTGTTAGGGGTGTTGGGTAGGCAAGCGGGGAAGGTGGTGCGGGCCGGACTCCACAAGCGGAGCTTGGCTCGTGTTGTTCTTGGAGTATCTGAGGCACCTCAGCGGGCCGGGCTCCGAAGCAGTGCGGGCGCCGGCTATTCATTTCCGCATCGGCCGGCTCCGGCATCAAAGAAGTAACTCGCACGTCGCAAAGGAGATGGTCATGGCCGCATACAGCACCAACGAAGTGGCCCCCGGTCTCGCCCATACAACGGGCCTGCAACTGTACCTGGAAGAAGTGCGTCGCCTGCCGCGGATGGAGCCCACCGAAGAAGCGCAACTCCTCCAGCGCGTGGGTCGCGGCGACACCGAGGCCCTCGACCAGATGACCGTGCGGAACCTGGGCCTCGTGGCGGACGTCGTCGCCGGCGAGACGGCCGAAGACGATGCGATCTGCGACCGGCTGGAGCGCGGCAACGAGGCGCTGCTGGAGGCGATCGTCAGTTTCGCATCGAGCGGCCGCCGCAATTTTCGCTCGTACGCCCGGTCGCGCATCCTCCGCACCATTCGCGGGTTGATGCAGTAACCCCGCACGCCGCTGCTATGCCTGACATGCCTTTCGCCTTGAGCAGCCCCCGCCCCCGTCCTATAATCTGCGTCCGAATCGTGCATGGTGGTCGCTCGTACGTGTTTAGCGCCCGCACCGCGGTGTGGCACGGCTGGCTTGCCCAGCCGTGGCGGAAGGCCCGCGACGCTTCCCACGGCTGGACAAGCCAGCCGTGCCACACCCGCTATTGTGGTGTGCGCCACACACCGAACACTTGCGGGTGCTTTGCGCCCACCGGTAAACGACGGAAAGGCTGACAATGGCCAAGACCCTCATCTACAAGATCCTCGGGGCCCACCTGGAGGACGGCAAGCTGGCGGCCGGTACGCCCATCGGCATCCGCATCGACCAGACCCTGACGCAGGACATCACCGGCACGATGGCGATGATGGAATACGAGGCGATGGGCGCCCCGAAGCCCGCGACCGACATCTCCGTCAACTACGTCGACCACAACATGATGCAACTCGGGTTCGAGAACGCCGACGACCACGAGTTTCTCCGCACCTTCTCGGCCAGGCACGGGATGTACTTCTCAAAGCCCGGCAACGGCATCTGCCACCAGGTGCACCTTGAGCGGTTCTCCGCGCCGGGCAAGACCCTGCTGGGGGCCGACAGCCACACGCCGACCTGCGGCGGGGCGGGCATGATCGCCATCGGCGCGGGCGGCCTCGACGTGGCCCTCGCCATCACCGGGCAACCGTTCCACCTGACGTGCCCCAAGGTGCTCCTCGTGACGCTGACGGGCAAGCTCAAGCCCTTCGTCACGGCCAAGGACGTCATCCTGAAACTCCTGTCCATCCTCACCACGAAGGGTAACGTCGGCTGGGTGATCGAGTACGGCGGCCCGGGCGTCAAGACGCTGGGCGTCCCTGAGCGGGCCACTATCGCGAACATGGGCGCCGAGCTCGGCGTCACGACATCGGTTTTTCCGAGCGACGAGGTCACGCGCGCGTTCCTCAAGAACCAGGGCCGCGCTAAGGCCTGGCGCGCCCTGGCCGCCGACCGCGGCGCGACGTACGACCGCGCCATCGAAATCGACCTGGCGAAGGTCGAGCCGATGGTCGCCTGCCCGCATTCGCCCGACAACGTCAAGACCGTCCGCGAAGTCGGCCCCATCGCGGTCAACCAGGTCTGCATCGGCAGTTGCACGAATTCCTCGGTGCGCGACCTCCTGACCGTGGCGGCCATGCTGAAAGGCCGCACGGTGCGGCCGGAGGTCAGCCTCGTGGTGGCGCCCGGGTCGCGGCAGGTGCTGGAGAACATCGCGCGGACGGATGCGCTGTATGATCTGATCGCCGCCGGAGCGCGGATCGATGAGGCCGCGTGCGGCTTCTGCATCGGAGCTGCACAGGCGCCGCAGACCAGCGCCGTGAGCGTCCGCACCTCCAACCGCAACTTCGAGGGCCGCACCGGAACCAAGTCGGCCGGCGTCTACCTTGTCAGCCCCGAGACGGCGGCGGCGTGCGCGATCACGGGCAAGATGACCGACCCGCGCGACCTGGGCATGCGGCAGCCGAAGATCCGCGACCCGAAGCGCCTCCTGATCGATGACTCGATGATCCTCGCGCCGGCCATGCGTCCGGGCAAGGTCGAGGTGTTCCGCGGGCCGAACCTCGTCGGCCCGCCGCCGATGGACGCCCTGCCCGACCGGCTGTCCGGACAGGTCGCGCTGGTCGTCGGCGACAAGATCACCACCGACCACATCATGCCGGCCGGGCAACTGGCCGTCTACCGGAGCAACGTGCCGAAGTATGCCTCGTACGTCTTCCACCGCGTCGATCCGACCTTCGCCGGCCGGTGCGTCGACGCCCGCGACAAGGGGAAGGCCAACTTCATCGTGGGCGGCGAAAGCTACGGCCAAGGCTCCAGCCGCGAGCATGCCGCGCTGTGCCCGCGGTTCCTCGGCGTGCGGGCCGTGCTCGCCAAGACCATCGAGCGGATCCACCAGGCGAACCTCGTCAACTTCGGCATCCTGCCCCTGACGTTTGCCGACCCGAAAGACGCCCAACGGATTTGCCAGGGAGACGAACTGGAATTGGCGGGCCTGCGGACCGCCGTCCGCGAGGGCGAAACGCTCTCGGTGCGGAATGCGACGCAGGGCTTCACGTTCAGCGTGCGGCTGGCGGCCTCACCGCGTCAGAAGGAGATCTTACTTGCGGGCGGCGTGCTGAACATGGCCGCAAGAAAGTGACCATAAAAAAAGCCTCCCGGGCTATTGGCCCGGGAGGCCCCTCTTCGCTCGCGCGGTCATACTGGCCATTACCCCTAGCACAAAGCCAGGTACGTCGCGAACGTGATAATCAGTATCTTCAGCCTTCGGATGAGTTCTGCGTTATCCATTGTCGGCACCCGTCATACGACCTGCCCATAGGAATATACACCAAAACAGCAAGAAAGCAAATCGGAGCGAGAAGATGTAACAATGGGCAAAATGGGCAGTTGGCGCAAGGGCGCCGCCCCGCTAAACACTTAGAATGGATAAAGATTGCGTAGTGGCGCGGCGGGTCTCCGTACCCACCGCGCTGATGCTGTAAACCCCGCTATCGCGGCGGGTACGGAGACCCGCCGCGCAAACACCCAAAATTAGAATGCTCCAGGCTCATCGACTGGCGCACTTCCGGATTCTCCGGTTCGCGGTGGACATTTCCGGATGCGCCCGTATAATGGGCCAAATAGGCCAAAAGGCGGCGGCTTGCCCGTGCAGGCCGCACCAGGTATGGAGGGTAGCCATGAAAGAGAAAGTAGAGGCCGTAATCAACGAGATCCGGCCGCTCCTCCAGGGAGACGGCGGTGATATCGAGTTGGTCGCCATTGAGGGCAACGTCGTCAAGGTGCGCCTGCGCGGCGCGTGTGCCGGATGCCCTGGCGCCCAGATGACCCTCAAGATGGCGGTCGAACGTCGCATGAAGGCCAAGGTCCCCGAGATCGAACGCGTGGAAAGCGTCTGACAAACCGTCAGCGGGGGTCCCTTTTCGAAAAGGAGCGAGTCGTGGCGTTCATGATCAGTGACGAGTGCGTGTCGTGCGGGTCGTGTGAATCGGAGTGCCCGGCCCAGGCCATCACCCAGGGCGACGCGAAGTATCAGATCGATCCAGCCAAGTGCACGGACTGCGGCACCTGTGCCGAGGTCTGTCCCACGGAATGCATCAAGAAGGCATGATTCAGCCCCAGACAAGCCAACAAGCCTGAGAGGCTGCCGCGCCGCCTGAAACGGCCGGCGGCCTCTTGCTTTCTCGACACGGGAGGTGACGATCTTGGCGCGCGACATCGAGATACCGGAAGTCGTCGCCGAACTTCGCCGCGCGCGCACCATCGTCATGACCACGCACGTCAAGCCCGATGGCGACGCCTTGGGAAGCATCGCGGCCTTGCGGCGGTGGCTCCGGAGCCTCGGCAAGACGGTCCACGTCGTTGTGCCATCGCCGGCGCCCGCCAAGTACGCCTTCCTGGACCCCGAGAAGGCCGTCAGGACCGCCGGGCGCGACCTGGACCTGGCGAGCCTCCCGCAACCCGACCTCGTTTGCATCCTCGACACCAGCGCGTGGCTCCAATTGCCCGGGATGGAGCCGCTCGTGGCGAACTCCGGGGCGCCGGTCCTGGTGATCGACCATCACCGCACCAGCGACGACTTGGCGACAACCCAGTTCATCGACCCCTCGGCACCCGCGACGGCCTCGATCGTTTACCGGATCCTCCTGGAGGCCGGCGCCAGCATCGACCCGGAGACGGCGACGTGCCTTTTCATCGGCCTGGCGCTGGACACTGACTGGTTTCGCCTTGCCACAACAGACCCCGAGGCGCTGCGCCTGGCCGCCACGCTGGTGGAGGCCGGCGCCAAGCCGCACGAGGTGTACGACCGCCTGTACATGGAAGAGGACCTCGGTCGGATGCGGCTTCGCGGCCATGCGGTCGAGATGCTCCGCCCTGCCCTGGGCGGCCGCGTCATCATCATGCGACTGACGGGCGACATGTTCCACCAGTTCGGGGTCGACTTGGGCGACACGGAGAACCTGATTAACGAGTGCATGCGGGTCCGGGGCAGCCTCGTCGGCGTGCTGCTGGTCGAGGCCGGCCGCGGCGAAGTGCGGGTGAGTCTGCGCTGCCGGCCGCCCATCAACATCCTGCCCGTGGCTGAGAAGTTCGGCGGCGGGGGGCACCACCGGGCCGCCGGCGCCAAGATGACCGGCACCCTTGATGCGGTGGAGGGCGAGGTGCTCGAGGCCGTCCGCGAGGCCCTCGACCGGGCACCTTCGACGTGAGGCCGCAAGGCGGCCTTTTCGCACCTTAGCGCTTGACAGCGGGGGCATCGGCGAATATGCTTCATGCTTCTGAACGTAGGGACATAGTGCGTACGCGCGGAACTGACTTTCAGGAGAGGTGCATTTGGCGACCCTTCAAGTGCAGGAATTGATTGAGGCGGGCATCCATTTCGGGCACCCGGCCAGCCGCTGGAACCCGAAGATGGCGCCTTACATCTACGGCAAGCGCAATTTCATCCACATTATCGACCTGAAGGAAACGGTCAAGGGGATCATTCGCGCCAAGAGGTTCCTCACGAAGCTGGTGGCCACGGGCAAGGATGCCGTCTTCGTCGGAACCAAACGCCAGGCACGGGCCGCAATCGAGCAGGAAGCCAAGCGTTGCGGCATGCCGTACGTCAGCTACCGCTGGCTGGGCGGCACGTTTACTAACTTCCGCACCATCCGGTCGCGGCTGTCGCACCTGGAGGAACTTGACCAGCAGGTGACCAGCGGCGCCATCAACGCGCTCTCCAAGAAGATGCAGTCCAACATGCAGCGCGAGCACCGCAAGATGAAACGCAACCTGGACGGCCTGCGGACCATGGAGCGCATGCCCGGCGCCATGATCATCGTCGACCCCGTCCGCGAGAAGAACGCCGTCCGAGAGGCCAAGAAACTCGGAATACCCATCATCGCCCTGGCCGACACCGAGGCCAACCCGGACGACGTCAGCGTCATCATTCCGGGCAACGACGACGCGATGCGGGCCATCGAAATCGTCATGAAGCATCTCGCCGACGCCGTCGCCGAAGGCATGGCCAACCGGGCCGCACGCGCCGTCATCGAAGGCGAGGGCCAGGCGCTGACCCGCGCACCCAGCCGCCCGCGCACCCGCGGGACCGTGCGGCAGGGAGAGGCCGAGCCGCCGCAGAAGCCGGCCATCGAGATGCCGCTGCCCAAGCCGCATCCGGCCATCCAGGAACCCGGCGATCCCAACGCAAAATCGGGCGACGCCGAGACGCCGTCCAATCCGTAGCCGCAGATGGAGCCGGCAGTGAGGCGCAACAAACAAGGGCTTGCTCTCGGCGCGACCGGACCAGGCGCACGCCGGGAGGCGCTGTTCTTCGTCGTTCAATCCGCAATCCGGCTTCGCCAAGGCTACGCCGGACAGGTCCGAAATCTGCAATCCGCAATTCATTCTTAAGGGAGCAATCGTAATGGCTATCAGCGCCGAAGAAGTGCGTAAACTACGCGAAAGCACCGGCCAGGGCATGATGGAGTGCAAGAAGGCCCTGGAAGAGTCGGGCGGCAACGCCGAGAAGGCCGTAGAGATCCTTCGCAAGAAGGGCCTCGCAACCGCCGAGAAAAAATCCGGCCGCGCAACCGCCCAGGGCCGCATCGCATCCTACATCCATCACAACGGCCGCGTCGGCGTCATGCTGGAGGTCAACTGCGAGACCGACTTCGTCGCCAAGAACGAGCAGTTCCAGACGTTTCTGGCCGACATGTGCCTGCACATCTGCGCCGTCAGCCCGATGGCCGTGCGGCGAGAGGAGATCCCGGCGGCCCTCGTCGAGACCGAGAAGCGCATCGCCCGCGAGCAGATTGCCGGCAAGAAGCCCGAGAACATCGTCGAGAAGATCGTCGAGGGCAAGCTCAACAAGTGGTACGCCGACCGCGTCCTGCTGGAGCAGCCGTTCGTCAAGGACGACAAGCGCTGCGTCAAGGACGTCCTGACGGAACTCATTCAGAAGACGGGCGAGAACATCGTCATCCGCCGCTTTGCCCGCTTCGAGGTCGGGGAAACGGCCGCCGAGTAGCCGGGGAAAAACATGGCTGCCTGCGCCTACAAGCGCGTCCTGCTGAAGGTCAGCGGGGAGGGTTTTTGCAAGCCGGGCGCCTTGGGCCTCGATCCTGAGGAAGTCCGCACCATCGCCCGCCAGGTCAAAGAAGTCGTTGAGGGCGGTTGCGAGCTGGCCGTCGTCGTCGGCGGCGGCAACTTCATCCGCGGCTACCAGTTCGCCCAGACCGGCGGCGTGAACCGCGCCTCCGCCGACTACATGGGCATGGTCGCCACCGTCATCAACGCCCTCGCCCTTCAGGACGGCCTGGAATACCTCGGCGTCGACACGCGCGTCCAGTGCGCCATCGAGATGAAAGACGTCGCCGAGCCATTCATCCGCCGCCGCGCAGTCCGGCACCTCGAAAAGGGGCGCGTCGTCATCCTGGCCGGCGGCACGGGCAACCCCTTCTTCACGACCGACACCTGCGCGGCCCTGCGGGCGAACGAGTTGGGGGCCAAGGTCCTGCTGAAGGCCACCAAGGTCGACGCCGTTTACTCGGACGACCCCAACAAGAACCCCAAGGCCGTCAGGTACACCAACCTGAAGTACGACGACGTCGTGCACCAGGGCCTGAAGATTCTCGACGTGGCAGCCATCACCCTGTGCAAGGACAACCACATTCCCATTATCGTGTTCAACCTCAAGCGCGAGGGCAATATCCGTCGCGTGGTAGCCGGCGAGGAAATCGGGACCCGTATCGGAGACTAGCCGTGGCAGCAGAAGATATCCTGTTGGAAGCCGAAGATAAGATGGACAAGGCCGTGGAGCACCTCAGGCAGCAGTACCGCACGGTCCGCACCGGCCGGGCCTCGGCCGGTCTTGTGGAGCACCTCAGGGTCGACTACTACGGCAGCCCCACGGAACTCCGGCAACTGGCCACCATCACCGTGCCCGACCCGCTGATGATCGTCATCAAGCCCTACGACCCCGGCTCCATCGGCGACATCTCCAAGGGCATCCAGGCCTCCGACCTGGGCATTATGCCGATAGTCGAAGGCAAGGTCATCCGGCTGGCCATTCCGCCCCTGTCGGAGGAGCGCCGCAAGCAGATCGTCCACCAGATCAAGGAAATGTCGGAGGAGACGAAGGTGTCGCTACGCAACATCAGGCGCGACGCCATCAAGCACGTCGATGCCGAAGAGAAGGCCAAGACGATGAGCGAAGACGACGCCACCAAGGCCCGCGACGACGCCACCGACCTCGTCCACGACCACGAAAAGGCCGTCGACGAGGCCCTGAAGCACAAGACGACCGAGATCATGGAAGTCTGACGGCACTTCCAAGTTCAAGGTTCAAAGTTCAAAGTTAGGGATAGACGGTCTCCCGAAGAATGCCTTCGCGCAGGGCGGGCTTCAGGGCGTCGGCCAGGACCAGGTCGACCGGCCGGCCGAAAAGGTCCTCCAAGAACAACTTTACGTCCATATAGGCGTCGAAGGTCTTAACGTCCAACTCCAGGAGAAAATCGAGGTCGCGAGCCTCATCGCCCCGTGCCGCCGAGCCGAAGAGGCCCAGCCGCCTAACGCCCAGACGGCGGAGCGCCTCGCGGTTCTCCGCCAGCCGCCCAAGGATCGTTTCTCGCGTCGTGGCCACGCCCAAACCTCCCGCGTCCTGGTGAACGAATCAAGCCCCGGCAGGCATGATTGTCCACGGTTCAGCCCCCACGGTCAATAGGCCGCGAGTTTTTGTGATGCCCGCCCTGCCCAATGTCCGATAACTGACAAGAGCGAGGGAATCAGTGCGCGGTTGGAGTGTGCGCTTTTTCTGCGGTCTTGGTTCTTCGTTCCGCACTCCGAGTTCCGCGCTCCGCACTCGCCTCTGGGGAGCGTGTGCCATGACTGCACTGGGGCTGCTGGAACGCGTGAAGGGATGGTTCGCCGGCACTGACGGCGGCAATGGCAACTCGTCGCACAGGCGCCGCTCGTTGGGGGCGGCAGAAAGCGCGGACGCCGACGCCCTGCCCGCGGTCAGCGGCGCGATCGCCGCCGTGGCTGCTGCGCAGAAAGAACCCGGCGACGTGTGCACATCACCCGCCGCTTCCGCCTTCGCCAAGGCTACGGCGGACAGGCCCGAGACGGACCCAGGCGACGCCGCCTCGCCCGACCCGCGCCCGTCGGCCCTCGACCCGATCGATCCCGAGTGGATGCAGTCGCTGGAGCAACTGCCGCGCAGGATGGCCGAGACGGCAGCCGGCAGCGCTGCGGGCCTTCGGTCGCTGGAGCAAATCGCGGGAGAACTCGAAGGTCACCGCCAGGCGACCCGCGCCATCGCCGCCGGCGTGAAGCGCCTGCCCGACCTGGCGCTGGCCCAAGGGGAACTCGCGCGAGAGACCAACAAACTCCTGGAGCGGCAATCACTGGTGCTGGAATCGATGCTCGACGGGATCACGGACCTGCGGTCGGCCTTCAAGACCAACGAGGAAAGCAGCCGCCGGCACCTGAAGGCCATCGCCGTCCTGGAAACAAGCCACCGCCAGATCCTGTTCGAGTACCAGACGATGTTTCTGCGGACGCACCGGCGGCTGGGATACCTGGCCGCGGCGGCGGTCCTGCTGGCGGCCGGGGCCCTGGGTGGGGTGGCGTACGTAGCTTGGTACGTTTTCGCAACGCAGTGAAGCCGGCACCATGCCATTTTCGATTTTCGATTTTCGATTTGAAAGACAACGGCAACGACGCGTTACGTGCGCCGCTGCCGTTTCTGTTTCCGTTAAATCAAAAATCGAAAATGTCTTACTCGACCAGCTTCTGCGGCGCCTCCAGGGCATCACGAATCACTTCCAGGAACTGGGCGCCCATCGCACCGTCCACCAGGCGGTGGTCGGCCGCCAGCGTCAGCGTCATGATCTTGCGGACCTGGATGCCGCCCTGGCAGAACACGACGCGGTCGGCGATCATCCCAAGGCCCAGGATGCTGCTCTCCCCAGGGTTCACGACGGGAACGAAACTCTTGATGCCATACATCCCCAGGTTCGAAATGGTCATGCAACCATTCTGATACTCCTGGGGCTGAAGCTTCTTATTGCGCGCGCGATCCACGAGGCCGGCCGCCTCGGCGGCAACCTGCTCCAGGCCCTTGCGGTCCACGTTCCGCACGACCGGGACGATGAGGCCGTCGTCGAGCGACACGGCGGACCCGACGCTGACCTCCGCCCGCCGCTCGATGCCGCCTTCAACCCAGCGGCTGTTGACGGCCGGGAACATCTTCAGGGCCACCCCGCACGCCTTCAGGATGAAGTCGTTGAAGGTGACTTTCTGGGCGCCAGCCCGGGCGTTCATCTTGTTCCTGAGGCAGACCAGGTCCGTCACGTCGGCGTCCATTTCGAGGTAGTAGCACGGGATGGTCTGCTTCGAAAGGAGCATCCGCTCGCCGACGATGCGGCGCATGGCCGACAGCGGAACGATCTCGCCCGGCTTGCCGGGGACCGGCGGCGGGACCACGTGGGTCATCGGGGCCGAGGCCGCACGCAGCACGTCGTCCTTCATCACCTTGCCGCCCGCCGCGGCGAGCGCCGCAAGGTCCACGCCCATCTGTGCGGCCATCTTGCGGGCAACGGGGCTCGCCTTGACGCCCTTGCCCCCCTTGCCCCCCCTGCCGCCCTTGTCGTGAGCAAAGACATCGGCCTCGACGATCCGGCCGCCCGGACCCGTGCCGCGCACCCGCGCCAGGTCCACGAGCAGTTCCTCGGCCGACCGTCGCGCGCGAGGCGAAGCGATGATGCGTCCGCCGGCCGCCGCAACCGCGGCCCCGGCAACCGCCGCAGCCGCCGGCGTCTCCTGGGCAACGGCCTCTCGCGGCGCGGCCTTCCTCGCAGGTGCAGCCGCGCCCGCCTGCGCGAGGATGTCGTCGGGAATCTTCTCGCCCGCTTCACCGATGACGGCGATCAGCGTGCCGACCGGAAGCTCCTTGCCGGCCGGGGCGAAGACCTTAAGGAGCGTCCCGCGGTAATAACTCTCGACCTCCAGGGTGGCCTTGTCGGTCGTGATGTCGCAGAGGACGTCGCCGACGGCAACCGGGTCGCCCTCGTTCTTGCGCCACTTGTCGATGGTGGAGACCTCGACCGTTTCGCCGAGCTTCGGAAGCGTGACTTTTTGAATCATGTCGGGTCCTAGCAACAACGCGCCGCGCAAGCGCGGCGGCTAAATGGTGCGTGAACTCACGCCTTGCCCAAGGTGCGCTTCGCGGCCGCAACGATCTTATCGGCCCGCGGGATGGCCTCGTCCTCCAGCACCGGGCTCATCGGCACCGGGCAGTTGGCCGCACACACCCGTTCTATCGGAGCATCGAGGTAGTCGAAAGCGAACTCCATGACCTTCTGCGAGATCTCGCACACGAAGTTGCCTTCCTTGTACGCCTCGGACGCCAGGACCAGCCGCCCAGTCTTCTTCACGGAATCCAGGATGCAGTCGATGTCCAGGGGCTTCAGGCTCCTCAGGTCGATGACCTCGGCGCTGATGCCTTCTTCGGCAAGTTTCTTGCCGGCCTCCTCCGCCCTAAGGGCCATGCGCGAATAGCTGACGATCGTCACATCGTTGCCCTCGCGGCGGATGGCGGCCTTGCCGAGCGGCACGAGGTACTCTTCGGTGGGCACCTCGCCCTTGTTGTTATAGAGCATCTTGTGCTCGATGAAAAGGATGGGATTGTCGTCGCGGATGCACGTCTTCAGCAGCCCCTTGGCGTCGAACGGCGTGGAGGGCATGACGACGAAGATGCCGGGGGCGTGCGTGAACCACGCCTCGAGGCTCTGGCTGTGATGGGCGGCGATGCAGCGGCCCGCCCCGCCCTCGGTCCGGATGACCATCGGCACGGTGGTCTTGCCACCAAACATGTAGCGGTTCTTGCCGGCCTGGTTGACGAACTGGTCCATCGCCAGCGTCATGAAATCGACATACA
>Ga0209777_10003652_pt1 | contig 18865 bp, 17 predicted proteins | sample FrelakmetHBP12HB_FD_187147 | JGI IMG/M metagenome (GOLD analysis project Ga0209777, IMG submission 187147) | Freshwater lake sediment microbial communities from the University of Notre Dame, USA, for methane emissions studies -HBP12 HB (SPAdes)... | ecosystem: Environmental > Aquatic >...
AGTGTTTCAAGATCAGTTTTCTTCGTGTCATCACTCACTATTTTCTACGATAAATTTAAAGAAGTTCCCTACTGCTGCCTGTTGGTAGTTGAAATAATTTTTGTTATTAGAGCTTGCCGAATTCCTTCTTCCTCTCTTTCGCATCCTTACCTGTCGCTTCCAAGAGGAAATCATTCCATTTCTTGACAATTGTGCCATCACCGGTGATCTTCTTCGGCGGGACGATGTCAACCATGAGCCTGTTCTTCTCCACCTTCAGATTCACCTCGCCCATCCCGTCGGCTGAAAACGTGATCCCCTCGTAGATATCCCCGTCAGCGCCGAAATACTTAGAGACCAGCGAATTGAGATCAACATCATGACCGCGTTTAATCGAATATTCCCTCATGTGAAAACGATAAGCCGAACCAGAATTTTAACCTTTTCATCATTCTTGCAGCAAGCCCCGTTTCTTACCGAAGACCTCATAGTGCAGCACCGAGGCCAGCGGCCGCTTCGGCACATGCAACACACCGGATTTATCCCGCCAGTACTTCACCGTATCCTCCCGCTCCTCAAGCACCGGCTCCTCCATCTTATACCCAAGCGCGATCACACTATCGACAAGATACCCATCAGGGACGGATAAGAGGACTTGAATCTGCTCCCTGTCGATGTTACAGAGGATGCAGCTACCCAGGCCTTCCGCCTCCGCCAGCAGCGTAATATGCGCACAGGCCAGACCCATATCACGCAACGTGAACGGCTTGTCGTTTCTAGCCAAGACGACGACGTACGCGGTCGGCCGCTCGTTTACCGCAGGCGTCCACGCAGGCTCCAGATACGCCGCCCATCTCAAAGCAGGAAACAACCGCTGACACCCCTCCGGCTCCGCGACCACGACATAGTCAAGAGGCTGCAGGTTCGCCGCCGAGGGCGCCAACCGCGCCACATTCACACACCGCATCAACAACCGAGGGTCGACTGGCTTCTGCAGGAACCGCCGGACCGTCCGCCGCTGCATCATCACCTGATACAAATCCATTAGAGCCTCACCGTCTTACCAGAAAACCAATCTGCCAGGTTTAAAGATATCGGACATCCACCCCCTTTTTTTCCCACCCAAACACCCATCACCGACAGAAGGAGCCACCAGCGTAACCTACTTGAACACCTGAGTCTTTCGCACCATGCAGACCATGCCTAAAAACCAGACCCAACGCTCCTTCGCCCGCACCGCACCAAAATCCCAAGAAAAAGACCTCATCGAAAGCGCCAGATACCTCCAACAACACCCCGACGCCCTCCTCCCCAACGCCGAAGGCGACTGCGAAAAATATCTTACCAAACTCCGCAGACAAATCACCAAGATCACCACTATAGCCGACAACCCCGACAAACTCAAACGACTCGCCACCAAGAAAGGACTCCCCGGCGCCGTCGCCGGCACACTCCTCCTCCTCGACCAAGAAAAAGCACCCGTCCTCGGCTACCTCCAATTCGCCACCGGCGAAACCGTCATGTACGCCCAACGCGGCAAAGCAGACAAAGAACACTTCGTCGCAGCACAACACCCCCGCGACCCCGTCTACCGCCTCCTCGGCCTCGCCAGCCACGCCAAGAAAAAACACCTCAACATCTACTCCTGGGACACCGGCTACCTCTGCACCGGCAAAACACCCCACCCGCCCCAAGACTTCCTCACCTTCCTTGCCAAAAAACACAACCTGACACTCAAAGACCACACCGCAACCTGCCCCCACCTCACCCCTGACAGCGTCAAGGAAAAGAAACCCGGCACCACCCCCTACCTCAGGCTCCACTGGCAGTCCGCAGACCTCACCATCGGCATCTGCGAAACCTGCACAAAAAACCGCGCCAACACCCTCATCGCCATGACCAAATACTTCATCGAACCCAAACTCTCCACCGATATCACCGCCGAGGTCGTCTCCACCTACTCCGCCGCCCACCAAACCACCCCCAAAGAACTCCACAAAGCAGCCCAACGCTACTACAACGGCAGCCTCACCGACGCCCAATTCATCGCCGAACGCACCCGCACCCAACAAACCTCCGTCAAAGCACAGACCACCAAAGTCTACATGGCAGGCGGCATCTCCTACAGCGACAACCAACAAGCCTTCATCAACGCCCTCAACCCCACCACCGAAGAACGCCACGCCCTCACCTACATCCTCAACCAAGTCACCGAACCCGTCGTCATCCCCGAAGCAACCCCCGCCAAGGTCTTCGAACTCTACTGGACCCCCCACGGCAAAGCCTTCCTCAGCACCATCGTCACCGACACCCAATACGCCTCAACACTATGCAACATGCACGACTCACCAGGCACCATCCTCAAACTCGCCTTCGAATGGCAAACCCACCAAGACACCCTCAACACACTCCCAAGATACCAGACCCTGCCACCACCCGCCCAGTTCGCCGACACCATCGCCCGCATCGCCAAGACCCAAGGACCAGAGAAAGCCATCCGCGAACTCAAACGACGACCAGACACCCCCCAATGCCGATCACTCGAATACGCCTTCCTCCTCGCCTTCCACGCCGAAAAAGAATCCCAATGGAAATTCACCAAAGAAGAAATCAACTACGGCGAATTCCTCAAACCCACCGTCGACACACTCCTCTCCGCCACAGCAAGCGACTACACCAACGCCCTGGAAAAACTTCTCTCCGCCTGCGGCTCCACCGACACCATCACCGAATAACCATAACGAAACACAACAGCATCAAGAAGATGGGATTCACTTTATTTCTTTTCCTGAATCTCCCGTAACATCTCCTTGCCAAAGGAGGTGATCCCATACAACTTGATGTTGTTCCGACAGTTCTTCTCCTCCACAATATCAAGCGTAAGAAGCGACTCATCCTCCTTATACCGCGTCTCCATACCACGAATCGCCCCAATCACATTCGACGGCGTCGTCCGCACATGATACGCAATATCAGCAGTATAACTATAATTCGGACTAATCTCCGACAAATACTCCGCAATCTTAATTCGCACATTACTGCGCCGCAGCGCCCGCACCGCCAGAGGCCTCCGAACCTCGAGCGTCTCACCTGTAACATCTTCGTTCGGCATCCCGCATCCACCTTCCATACTTCGAAAACCCATCACACTTAATAAAGACTGTTCCTATGTGCGTTCCCCGGTATATCTCCCGCTACATGTCCCTGTAGATATCCCGCCATCAGCACACCTAGCTGCACACCCACCACACCACCCACCCCCTCACCCCACAGGAGCCAACGACCCAAAAAAATACATCCCCACCGCCACCGTCACACTAAACACCACCACCGCCACCACCATCGTCCGACCCAACCGAAACAAAAACAACGCCCGATCATCGCCATCTGTAATCCCATTCGTAAACCGCGTCAACAACACCACCAGCTCCACCACATACACCCCGATCACTAACACAAACCACTCCGACGCGATATTCTGCACCGAAAAACCCGCCGACACCGGCAACAACCCCGCCGACTCCTCAGGCACCGCAGCAAGCGTCGTCCCTACCGACCCCAGAATCGACGTAATCAACGACGTGATACTCAACGTCACCCCCGCGATTAAAGGGGCGAACACCGTCGCCGTCGCCTGCAACGTCGACGTCAACTCATGCAACATGTCCCGGATTTTCCCCTCTACATCCTGCAACTCACGCAAATGATCCGCGATCCGGATGATCGACAGACTCACCGCCTGCTGACTCTTCCCCATCCCTTCCACAATCAACCGCGTAATCGCCTTAATCCGATCAGAGGACACGAACCGCAATGACCCAAACTCCGGATGAAAAAACGCCTCACGCACCGTGATGTTCATCGCCTGTAGAAGATAACCCGTGTGAGTAAACACCTCGGCAATCCTCGCACCGGCAATGGCCTTCGCAGTATACTGTATACTTTCCTCTGGCGAGCGGTCTTCAGCCAGCCGCCTGCCCAGCACATACAACGCATCACTAAATTCCCGTTCCATCGCCTTGATGTCATCCCATATCCTCTTGTAAGGGGTGTACACCCGCAGGCAATACCAAGCGATTCCACCCGCCAACCCCCAGACAACGAAAAGGCTCAGCGGTATGTACTTATTGAGTAGCATCAGCGACTCCGTGAGAGTTTTTGGGAGAATGATGCTTGCAAAGAATGGGGATGCGAAGGCGCCTGCGACTCCGCAGGCGAGAAGCGCTTCTCGTTTCTTTGAGACCCGGGCAAGATCCGGATGAGTTGAAGGAATATCAGGTGGTGAAAACGTAGCAGGACGTGACAGTAGGATCTTCCACATGTAGAGATACACGATGAGCGGGATGCTAACGTCGTAGAGGAAGAAGACGTGGAGCAGGGAGAGGTGGATGCCGACGAGGCCTGCCGCCGGCAGCATTGCGACCAGCGAGAGTGGGATCATGATGCCTACCGAGTAGAGGATCATGGTTGGTTGGTGCAAGGCGTTGACGAAGCGGTTCATCGTCTCTTTAGTGCCTTCCAAGGAGACTTCTAAGGCGCGGTCGAGGGTGAGTCCTCGGGAGACTTCGTTGTGTTCGCAGACGGAGGATCGTATGAGGTGTAGGGAGCGACGAAGGTACTCATGCCATTGGCCCCAGTATGTGGAGAAGGCGGTAAGGGCTTCATCAACGCCGTGGTAAACTCTAATTTCCATGTCCCAGAGGAGTTTGCGGAGGTCGGCGGCGAGCGGGGTCTTGGATTCTCGTGCCGCGAATTTAACGCTGTTTTCAAGGTTCGGGACGAGTTTGAGGGACATGACGAGATAGCTGAGGACTTCGGGGATGTCTCCGAGGCATTGGATGCGCATGGTGCGCGCATGGAGGCGTGGATATTCGGCGATGAGGTTCATGGAGGCGAAAGGGATGAGGGCGAGGCCTGTTCCCATGATGACGACCATCCAGAGGTCAAGAAAATGCAGGAGTGCAAATGAGAGGATGATCAGGAGCAAGCAGATGGCCAGGCAGGCGATGAAGGCGAGGACGGCTATGGCATGGGCGAAGAGGATGATGTCTTGTGGGTCGAGGTTGAGTCCGGTGAAGGTGAGGTAGCGGAGGAAGTCATCGGACGGTGGTTTGCTGGTGGTCGGGTCTTGGAGCCGTTCAAGCCAGGTGAAATGTGTTCGAGCGAAAGAAACTCCTTTGACAAACCATGGTTGTTGTTCACTCATGGCAGACTCCGGAGGTAGCGGGTAAACCAGGTGTCCCATTCGTGTTTGACCGCTTTATAGTCGTTCTGATGGTCGTTGTGTCGTGCTTGCTCGATGCACAGCCACAGGGCGTTATTGGCATCTCGTGTGGCGGCTGCCTCCAAGAGACTTGGGTGGGTGGCGCCCTGCTGGGCGAGAGTTTGTTTAATCTCGGCGCGCAAGTGGATGTTGGCGAGGGCTTTTTCGATGCTGATCCCCCATTTTTTCGCAATAGTACTAACGACTATGGATTGTCCCATGTCCATGAGGTTGGTGGCATGAAGGGTGTCGGTGGCGGTGTCGTAGCACATGAGGTCATGGAAGACTTTGTCAGGGTCTGGGGTGGTGGCCCATTCGGTTTTGGCTGTCTCGGAGATCTGGGTGATGCGTCGTCGTCGTTCGATGCCGCCGTCTTTACGGATGGGGGCGGCGATGACGACGGCGTCAACGGCTTTGAAGGAGGTGGGTGGGACGCCGATGTCGTAGACGACGCGTTCGTAGACGTCGCGTGTGGTGGAGCCGTGGATGGTGCCCATGATGAGGTTGCCGGCGGCGCCGATGCGCATGGCTTCGAAGAGGACTTTGGCTTCGAGTCCGCGGACTTCTCCGATGATGAGGACGGATTCGCCGAGGCGTAGGGCGGTGCGGAGGGCGTCGGTGGGGTCGAGTTCCATGGTGGTGGTGTGGGTGGCAATGGATTTGGTGATGAGGCTTTGGAGTTTGTAGCCGAGTTTTTGGAAGTCGTGGGTGGGGATCTCGGGGGTGTCTTCGATGGTGAGGATGCGGAAGCGTTGGGGGATTTCGAGAATGAGTGCGTTGAGGAGGCTGGTTTTGCCTGCGCCGCGGCTGCCGGCGATGAGGATGGTGGCGTGTCCGTCGACGAGGAAGCTGAGGAGGCCGGCGGCGTTGGGGGTGAGGGTGTGGTTGGCGATGAGGTGGGTGAGGGTCCAGGGGTGTGGTCGGTGTCGTCGGAGGGCGAAGGCGGTGCCGTGGGGGGTGAGGGGGTTGGCGATGGCGGCGATGCGGGTGTGGTATTGGGGGAGGTCCATGTCGAGGATGGGTGAGGCTTCAGAGAATGCTCGGGCGCTGATGGCGCGGAATTTGCTGGCGAGGGCGTCGATGTCGGTGGGTGAGAGGTAGAGGTTGGTGGTGTATTCTTCGCCGTCATGGACGAGGTGGATGGGGTTGTGGTGGGCGGGTGCGTTGATGTAGATGTCTTGGATGTGGGGGTCGTGGAGGAGGTCTTGGAGGATGCCGAGGCCTGCGGTGTAGCGAGTGAAGATGTCGGCGAGTTCGTCGATGTGATCGGGTGTGAGAGAAAGTCCGTGGAGGTGTTGGAGGCGTGTAAGTGTGGTGGTGGCGAGGTTTTTGAAGTAGTCGTGGGTGTGGGTGGTGTCGAGGAAGGTGGTGTCGGTGGGTCGGTGGGTGGCGAGGGTGGTTTTGGTGTGGTGGAGGAGGTGGAGTTCTTGTTTGGGGAGGGTGTATTCTGGTGGGATGGTGAAGTAGAGTTTTTCTGGGGTGGTGGTGAGGGTGTAGAGGGTGATGTGGAGGGGTCGGCTGTGTGGTGGGTGGATGTCGTAGGCGTCGAGGAAGCGGGCGTTGGGTGGTGGGTGGAGGTGGATGTAGCTGTCGATGAATGCGGGTCTGATGTAGGGTCGGAGGTGGGTGGTGTAGTAGGTGTCGGGTGTGGTGGTGGGGTCGGTGAGGTCGGGGAAGTGGTTTTGGAGGTCGGTGAGGAGGGCGTGGTAGGGGTGGTCGGGTGTTTCTTTGAGGAGTTCGGTGAGGTGGTGGTAGGTGGTGAGGGGGTCGGATTCGAGGGTGGTGAGGGTGGTGGTGAGGGGGTCGTTGGGGTTGGTGTGGGTGGTGTGGGTGTGGGTGCGGTCGATGAGGCGGGTGAGGTCTTTGAGGTGTTGGAGGGTGGTGTTGGTGTAGATTTGGACGATGGTGTGGTTGAGGATGAGTTGGTCGGCGTGGGGTTCGTTTCTGAGGAGGGTGAAGATGTGGGTGCGGCAGGTGGGGTCGGTGAGGGTGGAGGCGCCGTGGGTGCAGGTGTGGCAGTGGACGGTGATGGTGGTGGTGTGGGTGTGTCGGATGGTGTCGTGGTGGCCTGGTGTTGATTTTTTTTGTACATTACTGGCGTGGGCTGATGGTGTTTTGAACGTGGTTGTTACCTCCCAAATCGTAAATTATATAATATGATTTTTATTTATATATTTACTCGTCTGGTTTGGGAGGTCGTTTGATTCGTATGTCTGAGTCTGTGAATAGTGGTGAGTCATTGCATGTGTTGGGTCGTCGTGAGTCGGGGTCGAAGGGGTTGTTGCATTTGGGGTGGTATCATGCGTTGGATGGGTCGGTGGGGGCGAAGGTGTTTTGTGATGCGTTGCGTCCGCATGTGGTGTTGATCTGCGGGAAGCGAGGGTACGGTAAATCGTACACGATCGGGGTGTTGGTGGAGGAGCTGGCACGGTTGGAGCCGGAGGTGCGTCGCCATCTGGGTGTAGTGGTGGCGGATACGCTGGGGATCTTCTGGACACTTGCGTATGATGCTGATGGCGTGCGGGGGCGGAAACGCGATATGGTTGGTGGGATTCCCGTGCGGTTGTTGGTGCCGTTTGGGTTCATGGATCGTGCCGAGTCATTGGGGGTTGAGGTGGTGCCGTACACGGTGCGGGTGTCGGACCTGAACGCGTCCGCGTGGTGCCGGCTGTTTCGTGTCAGCCCGTTAGACCCGGTGGGGATCGTGGTGACGCGCGCAATAGATATGGTGTGGCAAGACTCTAAGATGTTCTCTCTTGAGGATGTGCTGGGGTGGCTGCGTCGTGAGGAAGGGGTGGATTCGTTGTTGCGGATGGCGGCGGGGAATCTGTTTGCGATGGCGCAGTCGTGGGGTGTGTTCTCCGCGGAGGGTCTGCCGCTGGATCAGGTGGTGTCTGCAGGGGTGGTGTCCGTATTGGATTTGAGTGTGCTGCCGAGTGTGGAGCTAAAGGATGTAGTGGTGGGATTGTTGGCTGATCAGGTGTTTGAGGCGCGGGTGGCCGCACGTCGGTCGTATGAGCGGCAGCGGCTGGGTCTGGGGGTGGAGTCTGGGGGGATGCCGATGGTGTGGCTGGCGGTGGATGAGGCACAGGTGTTCGTCCCCGCGAGTGGGAGCTCGTTGTGTCGTGAGGTGTTGGTGGGGAAGTGGATGCGGCAGGGTCGTCAGCCGGGGTTGTCGCTGATTCTAGCGTCGCAGCGGCCCAGCGCGGTGGACCCTGAGGTGTTCGCCCATTGTGATCTGTTGGTGTGTCATCGGGTGACGGCGCTGGAGGATATCGAGGCGTTGGGCCGGGTGCGTCCACAGTACCTATCAGGTGATATTGGCGGGTTGATCAAAAGGTTGGGGCTGGAGAAGGGTGTGGCGTTGGTGGTGGATGACACGTCGGAGTCCGCGCATGTGATTCGGGTACGGCCCAGACGTACATGGCATGCAGGCGAGGAGCCGGTGGCGTTGTCGCCAGGGACGAGGTGAGTCTGGTGGTGCGAACCTGGGATTCATGGGGAGTGGAGATGGTGCCGGTGCGACTCATAATCAGCCTAGCCGTGATAGGGATGATCGCGGCATTGGCGGTGGCGGGGTGCCGGACGCTGACGCCGACGGTGGAATCAAACACGATGCAAGGATGGTGCGATGAGGCATCCTGTGAGGTGACCAGTCTGGTGAGGGGCGGGGTGGCGCGGGATGTGGATGATCCGTTGGCGGCGTGGGGGACGCGCCGAGTGGTCTCTGCTGAATTGCCTGATGGGTGTGTGTACGTGTCGTTTGGCGGCGATCCGGATCCGGATGGTGATGGGGTGTTGTCGCCGGTGGTGTTGGGGTCGGGGGCGGTGATTGTCTATCGGATGCAGGGTGGTGGTGCAAGGTACGCATGGATGCCGCAAGGATTCCCAGGGTTCCGCGCCGGCGTCTTTCAAAACGGTCGATGGACAGTCTCATCGCAGAGTTTTATAATACATAACAATGGGCGTTGCCGGTTAGTGTTTGAATTGGTCGAGGAGTTCTCGATTCAATATCTGCTAGTGTACCCTGGATGACTGAGAAAAGCGTATTATTTTCTTCCTTTTTTTAATTAATTCTTGAACCTGGTTGAAAATGTCTTGACTGATTAAAGGTTGGTGTCCACCTTGTCTTGAATGAGTTTGCCAGTGTACTATACCTGTATAAAGAGGGTTTTTTAGAATAACAGCAATAGTGTTAGCGTGCCATGTTTTATTTTGTTTTGTTGAAATGTGCTCGTCATTCAACGATTTGGCTATTCTGTCCATGCTGTTTCCAATAAGATACATGTCAAAAATTCGTCTAACTTGGATGGACTCTCTTTTATTTTCAACCAATTTTTTATCAATATAATCATAACCTAATGGTATATTAAATCCAGTTTGACCTTTCTCTTGAAAACACTTCTCCATGCCATCTTTAATTGAACTAACGTGTGAGCTTGGGTCATTTTTTATTTTATGGTATGTTTCTTGAAAATCAAGATTTGCTTCAAGACAGAATGATCTGAGAGCTTCTTCTTCGTTCTTAGTATTGTAGAATTTCATCATCTCTTTCGTAGATGCGAATCTCAGAAAGTAATTTTGTAATAGAAATGAATCTTGTGGGGCAATTTTATGGCAAGTATGACAAAGAATTATGCAGTTCTCAGGAGTCGATTGGCCATCTAATTGTAGTGAAAGCCTATGATGACATTCAAGATCTTTTTCAGACCAACATCGTTCGCATCTATTATTTGCTCTTTTTAAGGCTTGTTTTTTAGTTTGAGAAGAAAAGTCGTTTTCTCGCATTTTTTCTTCAACCTTTATTAGCATAAAGACATCGAACTTCCAGTCTTTAAGGATTGAGGTTGCCTTGGAATCCCCTGATTATTTAGAGAAGAAATTTAATTATTAAAAGAATAATTATATATAAAATAAAAGAGAGTCCTTTCGGAATTATTTCGCGCTGAAAGGAACCCAAGCAGTTATTACAGTGAAACCAGCACAGGTGAGGTTTCCGTACGTTCCAACACCAGTGCGATCACCATACCAGTATCCAAGGAACCCGAACATCATGCCGACGTACGGGCCAGGTGGCGTAGTCTTGCTGGTGACGCCGCTGGTCTGAATACCGCCGGTTGCATTCCCCTGGTGGAAGCTGATGATGTCGAAGCCGATGAAGTTGATGAAGGTGTTCAGGCCCAGGACGACGGTCGATCCGTTCTTCAGCGTGAAGAAGATTGCGCACATGGCGTTGACGTTGGTGCCGTTGAGCAAGGCGAGTCGGCTTGGCCGCTGTGACAGTGGGCTTCGTTGCAGTCGTTGAGCGAGTGCGTCCACAGATACGGTGTTCTTGATGAGATGGTTCGCCTGTAGAATCTTGATTTCGGCAGCGACCGCGGCTTTTGCATTGAAGTGCTGGGCGCGGATGCTGGCGATGTCGGCTTGCATCGCGTCCCATTGTGTCTGCGGAAGCTGGACTGTCGTCTTGACTGGTGAACGTCCAGTGCAGTCCATGACGTCAACTGTGATTAAATGAGATGTGGTTTGTTGGGAGCATCCTAAGGGTGTCATGAGGATACAGCCGATGATGATGAATGGAAGTAGGTTTCGTTTATTCATAATTGGTTCCTCCGTGGTGCTAAGCAGCGGTTCGGTATTTGAATATATCGCCTCGAATTTATGTGGTTTCTCTGGAGAGTTTTTCGATTAGTTCTCCTTATGCTTCTTTTATGTCCAGGATTTAACTGTCGCAGTGTGGGGAACGACGGATGGATGGATTTGTTGTTGTGGCATGGGTGTAATCGTGTGAGAGCCGGGAGTCGTCGTGCGTGGGAAAAACAAGGGTTTTTTGGTCGAGTTGGCCAGTCGTCGTTCTTCTGTCATTCTTGTTGCGCTTCTTACTTAATTTGTTGTGATGGTACCTAAAATATGGATATAATTGTTAACATGGAACATGGATAATACCATGCACATTGCTAGCAAGCATTGATTTTTCGTCGACACGTACACGTAGTACCACGTCAATGACTCGCAAGCTTTCGTTCACGGCAGATCGCTACCTACTATGCTACTTGTTAACAAATGTATAACAATGCTAGAGAAAATCTAGCATAGAAAATACGTGACAACAACGAAATTCGAACCAAAACCTATGACTTTCAAGTCAAAAAAACAAACACCTACGGCATTTCCAGGAGAAAACCAGTGTTGTCTCCATCCAATTTCTCCTATAGTACTCCATATAGATAGAGCGCGAACAGGAGAACACAACCTCCACTGGTGGTTACTTATGGTAGTCTGAAAGTAACCTAGCCGACCTTTAGACGGACAGGAGGGGCTCAGGAGAACCATGCCTTTTTTGTAAAATACCTTGTGCCGTGTTAAAATCCTGCACGGCTATAATCGGCTCATGCATACTTTTGTTCCGGTACTTTTCCCACCGCAAATAACCACAATAGACCGGATTTGTCAAAATCCCGGAAACGCATTTCTTAGCCCAGACGCACCCCCTTTTCGACCGAATATTGGCATCGTTCAATATTTTGCAGATCGAACCCAGGCTTTTACCTTCGAGATATAATTGATAAATTTTCTTAACAGTCCGCGCTTCCTCAGGATCTAACTTCAATTCACCGTTTTCGTAGATGTACCCGTATGGTATGTTAAACCCTAGCATACCACCGTTCGTCTTCGCCTTCTGCTCCATCCCGATATACACCCGTTCGCCGATCTGCTCAGACTCCAGCTGCGCAATCCGCTGAATGATATCCATGACGAACCGGCCCATGGCCGTCGACGTGTCCAGCGACTCCATCATCGACACGAACTCCTTGCCCTCTTTGCCTAGTTCCTCCATCATGGACATGAAATTCTTCGAATTCCGATGGATGCGGTCCATCTTGATAACCAAGAGTGTATCCCATTTCTGCCGCTCTTCCATCATCTGCATGTACGCTGGGCGACGAGTTTTCCGACCGCTATATCCTTCGTCGACGTACTCGCCGGCGACCGTCCACCCCCGTGCGACGCAATAGGCGCGCAGCTTCTCGATCTGCGCGTCAAGTGAAAACCCTTCTTTGGCCTGATCCTCAGTACTCACACGAGTATAGATCGCGGCGCGGACAACCGCAGGTGCATCCATCCAACCAGACGAAACCGCACGTGAATTCTTAAGATTAACGTTGTCACCCATGCTGCCAACGGACGAGTTCACCACCACGATTAAAAAATTAACTAAGAAACGTTACAACACTAACTAAGGAAATCAAAGACGTTACTGCTCTCCGGACGCCTGCTCCTCGTCATGATCCGCCGACTGAAAATCAGATAAATCATACTCCACCGCACTCTTACTCACCGGACCATGCTTCTGAATATGACAGCCACACACCTTACATTTCCCGTTCTCATCAAACTCACGCCAATCCATACACCGCTTACAAAAATCATCGGTGCCAACCGCAACCTTCTTCATCAGCCAACAAGACTCCCACGACGCTTAGTGCCAACAACGTAAAAACACACCCCATAAAAAACTTTCGACACCCCTTGAACAACCACCCCGCCACCATTGAAGAATATATAAACAACCACACATTACTCCCTTTCAACCAGACACAAGAGGGGATGTCCAATCGATTTCGTCAGCTTCTACCACTCCGACCTCTTCAAATGGGTCCTCCTCCCCATCCTGATTTTCCTCGCCCGCCTCACCGACGTTTCCCTTGGCACCATCCGCATCATCTCCGTCTCCCACGGCCTCAGATACATCGCCCCCCTCATCGGCTTCGTCGAAATCAACATCTGGCTCCTCGCCATCGGCCAGATCATGACCAACCTCAACAACATCCCCTGCTCCCTCGCCTACGCCGCTGGCTTCGCCACCGGCAACTTCGTCGGCATCACCCTCGAAGAAAAAATCAGCATCGGCATGGTCATGATCCGCATCACCTGCAAACACGACACCACCGAGCTCGTCAACAGCCTCAGAGCCGAACAATACGGTGTCACCACCGTCGACGCCGAAGGCAACAATGGCCCCGTCAAAATCATCATGGCCATCATCAGAAGAAAAGACCTCCCAAAGATCATCGACCACATCCACAGCATCCACCCCCACGCCTTCTACTCCATCGAAGACGTCAAATCCGTCACCGAAGCCCAATTTCCCAGCAGAAAACACCACCTTTTCACCGCAGGACGCAAAGGAAAATAAACCTTAATAAAAAACCGGACAACCGCCTAGGCAGGCACTTATTTCCCAAACGCCTTCTTGATCATCTCATCAGACACCAGATGGAACCCGGACTTCGCATCAATCACTGCCGCATCAATCATCTCCGCCACCAACTTCTTCTTCGACGACTTCTGCAACGCAGCCACCGACAAATCCAACGCCTCAGACAACGAGCTATTCGGCGCATAATTCGACGCAAAATACGTCATCGCCGACTGGCTCTTACTACCCTCGCAGATCGCTTTATACCCCAAATACGCCCCGGAGGGATCCGTAGAAAACAAATGCACACCACGACTATCCACCCCGGCCACCAAGAGTACGACGCCAAACGGCCGCACCCCATCAAACTGCGTATACAAATGCTCATACTCACAGATGGAATCGACCAAGATCTTCACCGGGATACGGTCTTCATACCGGATTCGATTCAACTGCGCCTCCTCACGCGCCAGCTCGATCAAATGCCGACCATCCGCAACCAACCCGGTCACTGTACATATAATATGCTCATCAATACGGAAAATCTTCTCAAGCGACGACACTGGCACAAGATGCGAATACTCCGGCCGCTGCGCCAACAACAACACGCCACCCTTGAACTTCACGCCAATCGTCGTCGCACCCTTCTTCACCGCCTCACGAGCATACTCGACCTGAAACAACCGACCATCAGGGGAAAAAATCGTGCTCGCTTCGTCATACATCGAACTAGAAGGCTCCATACGAGTACATCTCCAAGTAACAAACCATAGGCAATGGTATGTCCACCATCAATACGCTCACCGGTTTTATAGTTTCTCTTCCTTAACAACCCGTAACCGCTCGCCAAGCTTGCGCAACACCGCGGTCTTAGGCCCTGTTTTCACCAGAATCAGACGACCATCCCGTTTCCATGGTGTCGCCGGATAAGCAGCCTCCTTCTCAACAACCACCTGAAACTTCAACGCCTTGGCTGCCAAGACCAAGTCCTCGCACGTCGGTTTTTCCACCGCATACCGCATAGGCACACGACGGCCCTGCTCGCGCGTCAGACTACTGTCAAAATACGCAGGCCAGACGACGAGTTTGGATTCACCCCGGGAGACCATCCAAGAACTCCCTCCTGCTTAACTAGGGATCAGCACGGCGTTAATCACACCACTCTGTCCAGGCCGTGACGTGATCCTCGCCTTGCCAAGCTTCGTGTTCACGATGGCACCTTTCGTCAGAATATTACGTCGAACGTAGTGGATGTTGGCCGGATTTTCCACGACGGTGATAATGTCAGTTTTAGAAGTGGTATGCGTCTTTGGATTAGTTACATACGCTTGATTCGCCATCAGGAGTCGAGTCTTCCGATGATTCGCTCGTGTACGCACTGGCTTCTGCTTGACCGCCCCGATGGTGGGAAGTGTCGTCTCCCGACCTATCTCATATTTTCGTTTATTTCGCGCGTAGCGAATTCGTCGTCCTGTCCGGGAGCGCCGGGGGCCGCCTTGCCATACTGCCATGAGAACACCGAATCCGCTAGGTATATTTAAAGAATATGGAGGCGTCATCAGGAGAAGAGCTATGAATAGACCACGACGAGCTCGGGGATATATCCAGCCCCTTGTTCAGAGGAATATATCATAATATATTCATCGACACCGGATTGCGGCTGCATCATGGTCTGATCGCGTGAACTCCAGAGAAGCAGTTTTGTGAACCCGGTTTTGTTGATCTGGCCAGGGGAGATGCTTAGGGTGTTGTATCCCGAGGTCGAGAATGTGGAGGTATTCAGTGTTCCTGTGGATGCGTTCGCCGTGTAGTTATCAGCATCGAAGTCCCCGGCGACGAGGGGATGGTGGGGATGAGCTGGTTGGCCGGAGTACACTAGGATGGCGAAATCCTGGTTTGAGGAATCTGAGGCTCCGTAGAACCGCAGTGTCACAGATGAGATGGTGGCTGAGTCTGGGATGTTGCTCGTGTTGAAGAAGAGGAAGCCGCGGGCGACTCGATAGGAGGAATCTTGGCCAATGGTGAGCGTGGTGTTCGTGGTATCGGCTGTGCCGTTGGTTGCTGTTTGGGCGGTGTTGTAGACTGCCGAGGTGTTCTTCAGCCAGCCGTCATCGGGTGTGGCGTCTAGGGTCAGTGAGGTTGTGGTGGTGAAGGAATAGGTGACGTTGGTCCAGGTTTCACCGTCCGTTGCATTGACGCTCCAGTAATAGGTCGTTGAGAGGTTGTTCATCGTTGTGCTCATCTGTCGGTAGGTGCCGTTGGTGACGCTGGTATTGGTACCTAGCGTCGTCCATGTGCCGGTGGCGTTGGTACGGAAGGTGACGTCCATGGTGTCTGCGTTCTGGTCGTTGACTTTGATGCTGAGGGTGGGGTTGATGGGGACGTCGGTTGCACCTGCGGTGGGGCTGGGGGTGCTCTGGGCTGGCGGGTGGTTGCGTCGTTGTTCGTTACCCAGGGTGATGAATGTGGAGGGGTTGTTCATGGTGCGGTAGCTGGTGTTGATCCAGTCGTTGTTTTGGGCGAGGTTTGAGAGGCGTAGTTCGTCTATGGTGCCGTGGAGGTAGGCGGTGTGGTTTGCTGCCATGCCGATGTAAAGGTCGCCGGTGAGGCTGAAGGTTTGTGCTCCGAGGTTATAGACGCTTTTGCCGTTTTTGAAGAGGGTGAGGGTTGTGGCGTCGTAGGTCCAGGTGAGTTGTGTCCAGGTGTTGGTTGGGAGGTCGACGTTGGTGTCGTACCAGGTGCCGTCGTAGAACCAGATGCTGGTGTCGTCGGTGCTGTTGATGGCGGTTTCGAAGGAGTTGTCGGTTTTTGCGGTCATGCGTAGTAGTCCGGTGTTGTTGTGGGTTTGTGGTTTGACCCAGTATTCGAGGGTGAACATGTTTGGGTTGAGGGTGCCTGTGGCGGGGATGGTGATGCTGTCGTGGGTGCCGTCGAAGGATTGGGCGTTGTTGATTTTTCCTGTGGTTTGCGTGGGGTGGGCAGCGCCTGTTTTGGTGCCGTTGTTGTGGTTGTTGGTGCTGTCGCTGATGCTTGATGTTGTGAGGTCGTTCATGTGCCAGATGCCGGCGTAATGGTTGTCGTTCCAGACGCCTGTTGGGTTGGAATGGTTGTTGGTGCAGATTGAGCAGTTGTAGTACATGTACACGATGGTGTCGGTGGTGGAGGAGAGGTTGGGGATGTTGATCCAGGCGGTGAGGGCGCCGGTGGTGGGGTCGTAGGATTCGAGTTCGTAGTTGAGTTGTTGTCGCCATGTTCCGGTTGTCCAGTCGACGGTGTCGTTGGTGAAGAGGATGTCGTAGCCGGTGTTTTGGGCGTGGTCTCGGAGATTATTGTCTGTGGGCAGGTTGATGAGGACGGGGAAGTTGGTTAGTGTGCTTTTGACTTGTGTGTGGTTGATGGTGATGGTTTTGCGGTAGTGCCATTGGGTGAGGCTGCCGGTTTCGGTGCTGAAGGTGGCGAAGGTTGTGGGTTGGTTGGTGTTGTGGTAGGTGGTGTTGAGCCAGTCTTGGGTGCGGGCGGTGGTGCTGAGTCGTATTTCGTCGAGGTTGCCGGAGAGTGATTCGCCGAGAAGGACGGGGTTTGTGGTGGTGGTGATGCTGCCGCTGGTGTTGGTGATGGCTTGGAGTATGCCGTCTTTGTAGAGGCGGATGTGGGTGCCGTCGTAGGTGAGGCTGACGTAGTGCCAGTTGGTGTCGATGGAGGTGGTTAGGCTTTGGTTGTTGATGTAGCCGGTGAGGGTGGTTCCTTGGGGGTTGATTTCGAGGGCGTAGGCGTTGCGTCCTTTGCTGATGATTTTTTTGTTGGGGGCGATGGTGGAGAAGTGGTAGGTGGCGTTGGTCCATTGGCCGTTGTTGTCGGTGACGGTGATGTGCCAGTAATAGGTTTGGCTGTTGTCGGAGAAGTTGCCGTCGTTGCTGATGGTGTAGGTTCCGTTCGAGGCTGAGGTGTTGGTACCAATGAAGGCGGTGGGGGTGGTGTTCGTGCCCCAGTACCAGGTGATGGTCATCGGGTAGCCGTTGTGGTTGCTGATTTGGATGGAGAGGGTGGTGTTGAGGGTGAGACCGGTGGAGCCGTTGGTGGGGCTCTCGTTGCTGAGGATTGGGGTGTATTTTGTCGTCGTGGTGGTGCTGGTGTAGGTTTCTGACCATTGGTGGAGGGAGTCCCAGGGGGTGTAGCTCCAGGCGCGGTAGTAGTAGGTGGTGCTGGGGGTAAGGCCGGTGTCTTCCATTTGGGTTGCGCTCTGGTTGTAGACGTTGGTGCCGTCGGTGATGCTGGTGGGGTATCCGCCGGTTTTCCGTTGAATCCGTGTGGTGTTGGCGCCGGTGCCTTTGGTCCAGGTGAGGTAGATTTTTGTTGATGAGTTCGTTTGTGATGTCAGCGAGGCGGGTGGGTTGGGTTTCGTCAAGAAGGTCAGGTCTGCGCCGGTAGTGGTGTAGATGGTGTTGTTGGCATAGGCTTTGTAGTGATAGTACTGTCCAGGGGTGAGGCCGCTGGCGTTCTGTTGGAAGGTGGCGCCGGTGATTTTGATTTGATTGGTGGTGTTAGTGCCGTAGGTTTCTGTAGGTCCATAGAGGAATCGTACGGTGCAGGCTTCGCCGCCGTCGTTTTGGAGGAATCCGTGCAGGGTCGCGTTCGTGATCTTTACACCGGTCGAGGTGTTGGTGACGACCGTCGGAACTACCAGAGGGAGGTAGCGGCAGCGGGCGTCGGCTGTGCCGGGTGCTGACTCGGTGTTCGTGGCATTGTCCTTGGCGATGCTGTAGAGTTGGTAATAGCCGGATCCGTTCGTGAAAGCAAAACTCCAACTCCAGGGCCTAGCAGTGTCGGTGCCTGCGGTGATATAACCATTCCAACTCGCGTTATTGGCGCTGTAGCGATAGTAGAGCGTGACGTTTTTTACTCCGCTGAGAGCGTCGCTAGCATTGGCACTGATGGTGATAGGACTGTTATCATGCAAGTAGGGGGTGATGGTGTTCACTGACGATACTGGTGCGATATTGTCATATCCACAGTTGGTATCAAAATTGGTAAGTCCACCCGGAGGTGATTCCGTATTCGTCGCATTATCTCTCGCTATGCTATAGAACTCGTAATGTCCAGTTCCGTTGGGGAATGTAAAACTCCAGGATATGGCAACCCAGGGGTCGGTATCGACCAAACCTGAATTCACCCATCCTTCCCAGTTTGACGTATTTGTCGCTCGGTAGCGATACCACAGCGTTACATTCTTCAACCCACTGGGTCCGATATCAGAAGCTGTGCCTGTAAGTGCCAGTGGCGAAGATGACTTCCAATATGACGATATTACGTTCACTGATGATGTCGGTGCGAGGTTTTCATATCCACACATCGTATCAGAAGAACCAGGGGCTGACTCAACAATCGTCGCATTATCCTTGGCAATACTATAAAACTGGTAGTAC
>Ga0209777_10003653_pt1 | contig 18860 bp, 19 predicted proteins | sample FrelakmetHBP12HB_FD_187147 | JGI IMG/M metagenome (GOLD analysis project Ga0209777, IMG submission 187147) | Freshwater lake sediment microbial communities from the University of Notre Dame, USA, for methane emissions studies -HBP12 HB (SPAdes)... | ecosystem: Environmental > Aquatic >...
GCACTGCCAAGATTGCCGAAACGGGCGGAGGCGGGAACTACTCATTCACAGTTTCAGCCAACTGGTCCGGTACGGTCACCCCATCCAAGCCGGGATATACTTTTTCGCCGACTTTTCTCTCCTATACCAATGTTTTCAGTGACTATACCGGCCAGAATTACACAGCCTTCGGCTTTCATATTTTCCTGCCGCTAATGATCCGGTAAATAGGAATCTGGAATTATCGCTCTGCCCATCCAGATACCCTCTGTTCTGGAAATCACCTATCCCCCCATATTTAGGATTTATTCTCCCAGTGGGGGGATTCCTATGCCATTCTCCAAGTTGGAGAAATTAGTTTTGTGTGCGATCGGGTTCAAACTGGGCCATACCTTATTGACACCCCCTATGTTCATTTCTGACTTTTCATCGTTTAGCACGGTTTTTAGGTAGCCTGCGCCTGGCTGATGATGCGCCAAGTGTCATCCATGGTTGGTGGCACCTGGGTTCGTTGGGTTTCCGCCTTGCGGGTCAGGCTCAGCGCCCCGCTGGGGCAGGTCGTGACGCACAACCCGCAGCCAATGCAGCGCTCAGACTTCAGGGTCACCCGGTCGCCATCCTCGCTCAGAGCCTCCATCTGGCAGCGGTCGAGGCAGGTCCAGCAGCCCTCGCAGGTCTCTGGTACCAAGGTGGCGATAAACGCGCTGGCTACCACATCCGCCGGCCTAGGGTTATTTTTCAATCCTGCCAGTACGCCGCAGCAGCAGCCGCAGCAGCAACAGATGAAGGAGATATCCTGGGAGTTGCTCGGTTGGAGCACCAGGTTTGCGGCATCTGCCCTGGCAAGCAGCGCTATCATCTCCGACCGGTCGATCGAACGTCCCCGCCCGGTGCGGGCATAAAAGTCAGCCCAATCGCCAAATATCAGGCAGCTTTCCTCGGGCGCTGTACAGCCCTTTCCTCTCAATTTGGCTTGGCGACGGCAGATACACGGGGCGACAGCAAAGCGGGTTTGAGCATTGACCAATTCTCCCACCTGTTCGTAGGTAAGTGCTTTCAGATGACTTTCAATGCTCTCGCCGATGGGAATCGTACGCATTTGGGGGATCGTTTCTGGCTGCGCTCGATCCTCCATCGTGCTCCAGTAGTCATCAAAGGCATCCAGTAGATCAATGGTCAGGTTATTGACCTGATATTCATAAACCCCAACCACCAGGGGGGCAGCCTGGTAAAGCCACGTGCCATTCTCGCCTTTGGTAGGAAAAATGAGACCCTTTGTCCCCATTTCGGCGAGTCGCTGCTCGACCAAATCTGGTGCGAGAGCAGCTCTCGCGGCGATGACCTCAGCGCTCTCCCGGTCGAGGGTCAGATGCACAGCCAGCTGCGCTTCTTCCAGGCTAAACAGCTTCTCCAGCAGGCGCAGGTCGGCGGACGTCCGGCTGGGTGGGAACCCTCCTGGCAGCTGGTCCATGTGCCTGGCTAGTTTCAGGTAGATTTCATCGCTCATACCCACCTCGATTCGATATTACGCGAATGACAAATTCATTATACCGGAATTCCACATCAATATAATTTTGCTGACATTTTCATCTAGAGGAATGATGATTGTGGCTGAATTTCCCTAATCTTAGCATAATTTGAGAATTTGGTTAGTGACTATTTAGGATCAAACTGAGCCATACCTCATTGACCCCCTATGTTCATTTTTGAGTTTCCTCTCCCCACTCTTACACCAGGACAAACACCCGCAGGTAATTCGAAAACATGAGTAATATTGAGTAATAATAGGCTCAAATCACGATCTATGCGTCCTTTTTAGCGTCTTTTCTAGCTTATTCATTAATCGTAATTGCTCATCAATGCTTTTCTCAACAGCTCTAAAGTTCCTATTCATTTCCCCCTTGGCATGTCCAGTATTCACAATATTAAACTCTGGATGATACTTCTTGATTATCTTCTTCCCATACATTTCGAGATTGATCGTATCGCAATAAAGCACGACTTCACTGCTGAAGCTGTCCTTGCCATATTTATTGTATGCATGTTGTAACCGACGATTTCGATGGACCCCCTTTTCAAGCCGATAAAAATGCTCTCTGATCCTTTTGACAACATGAACAGATGCCCCCACATATTGGCTGCCTGTTGGCTCACAACAAATGATATAAACTCCGCATTGGTTCATATACCCTTAATTTTAATCCAATTTAGCTAATCGCAACTTGATAAAACATCTATTATACATGGATTTGCGAGATAGGTTGTATACGGGGGTATTACCTCTCATCACATTCACACTCTCATAAAGACAATTTGCATAAAAATGTCCTACGGTAGGATTTGATATCATATGCCAGCTCCGCATTTTGGACAATCTATGCTACTTATCTACATTGGTCATCCTCCAAATATTATTATGACGATTCTGGAACATTCTCAAAAGTTGCCGAGTAATCCTTCGCGCTTAACACAGTATCAAATAGACCGACATCTTCCCCTTCATGTCTATTAATCCCTGTGTATACAAGACTGGCATCTTCATACTGTTTGAATTTATATACAGCATCATTCATCAAACCACTATTGAAGACTCCCAGACTTACAAGTAATTCAAAATCCTTCACTGTCAAGCCTGTAACTTTTTTGAAAAGACCCGGTTCAATCTGCGTAATAATATCTTTGAGAGTACGTTCCCGGTAATCGGTGAGATACATAAAGACCGGAACATGGGTAGCGAATTTTATTAGCTTCTCCTGGATCTGTTTTCGGAGGTTCTTATACTTTTTTTCTTCTTCCGTTAGCACCCTCTTTTCTTTCGGGGTCATCTCCTCATCATTCTTTTCCTTCCTTGCTTTTTTCACGGCTTCTGATTTATTGATTATCGTTTCAATATCCTTATTTAAGTTCCTGAATCCTTCTATGCTCATCAGGGCATCCATGCCACTGTATTTGGCTTTCCACTTGTAGTAGGCGCTCTGGCTGAAACCGTGTTTCCGGCTCATTTCTGCCACCGGGATGCCTGCTTCTGCTTCCTTCAGAATATTGACGATCTGTGTTTCGCTGAACTTCGACTGCTTCATGTGGTTGCTCCTGGGTCTAATTTTGCCAGAAGTTTCCACTTCCTGCTGATACTATTTTACGGGAGGGTTACCCTTTACTCAAATGATAGACGATGATTTACTTCAGTCCCATCAGGCGCACTCCCCTATTGATAATTTAGCTCGCCCCCGATAATCCAAATCACCTTCACAAATCTAATTTCAACATTACAAAAAACGGAATCAAGAATTTCACTACTATGGTGAGCGGGAGCAACGAAAACCGAGAAAGTTGGCTGCCCCCTCCTCATCAAAGTCGCGGTCAGCAGAGCGAGTGTAGGAGTCAGCGCCCCAATCGCCGCCCCGAACCGCATGATATTCACCAGTAATCGGGCCAAGTGGGTTGCGTACACCATCCGGCAAAGTCCAGTAATAACGGTCACCGAACCAATCCGCCACATATTCCCCGACATTACCAATCATGTCTAGCGCTCCATATGGGCTCCTTCCGTTGGGGTAATTGTCCACCGCGGTTGTATCACCTACGCAGTATTGGCTCCCATCAGGAAAATTAGAAAGATTACAATCATTAGCGGCATTGCCCCAAGGATACATATACCTTACCTGATTTATCTCATCCCAACTGGCAGCCTTTTCCCACTCAGCCTCGGTCGGCAGACGGCGACCTGCCCAGGCACAATAGGCGCTGGCATCCTCCCAGGAAACATAAATAACAGGGAAATTGTCAAACTCCGGATTGCCGTAATAATTCTGGCGAGTAATTGACTCGAATGAGGTGGGTGGGTTACACTTACCGGCAATCACGCATAAAGCATACATTTTGTTGGTCACTTCGGTCTGGTCAATCCAGTAGGCGTCCAGGTAGACCGTGTGCGCCGGCTCTTCGTCAGTGAACCAACCACGCTGACAATTGCTTTTGTATTTCTGGCATACAGCGAGAGCCTGGTCAACCGTGTCACCCATCGTAAAGTTTCCTTCCGGCACATAAACCATAACCATTCCGTCTATTTCGGAAACCTGGGTGCTGCCGACGCCAATTGTAGGAGTAAGAGTAGGAGTTGCAGTGGGAGGTTTGGGGGTATTAGTCGGTATTGGAGTACTGGTGGAAGTGGGGGTTGATGTATAAGCTGCTTGGGTTTCAGTCTGAGCTTGTGCTGCTTGAGTCTGAATCTGACCTGCAGAGGAGGTTGCTGGACTTGAACATGCCGTCAAAACCAACATTACCATCAAAAAACCACACTGGGTAAGAATAGGTTTCATTATTTCCTCATTTGATGGTACTCATCCTAATTTATAGGATGTTATTGTTCCACTATCGTCTCATTCCAGACTCTTCATGATAGGTATATTGATACCTATATGGAAATGTAATTATTGTCCATCAACACTATAGCACGTTGACGAATGCGATTCAAACCCCAAATTGCTATGTGCATGTAACCTCAGGTTTTTATCGCTCCCCCGGTCACAAAATTGTTACTGTCACCGTACAGGCGGCCACTGCCCAGGATTTTCCATCTTCCATCTCGCTTTCGACCATGCCTTAATTTCTTCAATCCCCCACCCCTCCTGGAGCAAATAAGCTAGCTTCTTCCCCCAGCCAGCCAACTTGGGTCGGTATCGCCCGTCTTGTGTATCAGGCAGTAATAACCTGGCTTCCCCCAATTTTGATAAACCAGTCAGGTCCAACCCGCTTTGCTGGCACAGTTCATCGGCGGTCAAGTAACCCTCATACGGATCATAATCCTGCCACTCGCGTAGGTATTGCTCGATTGCTAACCTCTGCATGTGGGGAGTGGTCTTGTCTTCCAGCATTGCTCGAATATCTTTCGTTTGCTGCCCATCTGTGGTGTGTTCATGGTAGGCGTGAGCTTCCAGGCCAGGATGCAGCAGGAGTAATCATCTAGGACCGTGGAAAGGTAGTACCAACCACAGCGCATGATCTTGAAGTAGGTGAAGTCCGTCTGCCAGAATTCGTTCACCCGTTTGGTAGGGTTCTGGAATTTATCTTTGGCCGTGATCACCCGAAATGCCGGGCTTTCCACCAGATCACATCGTCCCGATGTCCTTCGGGAAAGCCCTTCAGAATGCGATAAACACTCGATTCTGAGATGAAATAGCCGTGTTCGTCGGTGAACAACCAGGCTACCTGCCGGGAGGATTGGTCCGGATGCTCCAGAGCCACCTTCACCACCTGCTCCCGCACGGTTTAGGGAGAGGGAGGAATGGCGGAGCTAATATCCGCCTAGATGGGAGGGTGGGCGGCTGTACTATTTTGAGTAGGCGCAACGGAAACCAACATTATCGCCAGGAGGTAAAGTATTTAATACAGGTACACGGAACGCGGTTCTTATACCTGGTGCATCCATGCTCCACGATCCTCCTCGGACCACATGACTATCCCCAGTAGTTGGACCTATCGGATTGCGTGCAGGTGAAATGCCATAATAGTCTTGAACGAACCAATCCGCTGTCCATTCCCAAACATTTCCTGCCATATCCAATGCGCCGTAAGGACTAGCTCCCTTTGGGTAATTCCCCACTGGTGCAGCCAATTTATACCCATCATCCTCATTCGGATTCGTCCATGGCACCACAGGCATAATGTTTTTATCTGCAAAATTAACTAAATCTCCAGTGGGTGGCTGATTTCCCCATGGAAATATTCGACCGTCCGTTCCACGTGCCGCTTTTTCCCACTCAGCTTCGCTTGGCAAGCGTCCACCAGCCCAATCACAATATACCTTTGCATCATTCCAATTTAATAGTACTACTGGATAATTCTGCATATTGGTTATGTCACTTGAAGGGCCGCGCGGATGTTGCCAGTCAGCACCATTGACCCGATCCCATTTAGCATTTGAGGCCTCCAAATCCACTATCATCCCGACTCCGCTATTTTCGGCATCTGTTTTGTAATTAGTCGCTGCCACAAATTTGGCGAACATGGCATTTGTGACTTCAGTTGAATCTATCCAGAAAGCGTCGAGGTACACGGTGTGCTGCGGAAATTCATTATCCTTAGCTGAGGTGTCTTGACTTTTATCGCTCCCCATTATGAAATTCCCCGCGGGTACATACACTAAAACCATCCCATCTGTCTCGGAAACCTTCCTAGAGCCAATCCCCAACGCATTAATTTGCCCTAATAATCGCCAAGGTTTATTAAACAATACTATCAAGAAAATTGTCAAAATAATTACTGCAAATAACCAAATCATTATAATTCGCTTTCTTATGTTCACCATCCACCTCCTCATCGAAATGAATGTATCTTCGGATATAAGGCGGGTATGTTTTTTTGTTAACTTTGCAACTGCCCAACTAGGTGCTCAATTGTTATTTGGTGACCCAATTGCTTTTAGAACACCCCTAAAGTATATTATTATGCGAGACAATATACAATACCCCCGCGCCTAAAACAACATGGAAAGGGAATAAAGCGAGAACTGTGACGATGGGGACGGTCATGGTTTAGGATATCGTCTCCCTGCACCACTGATCTGGTTACTGGTAGCACAGCTGGTCAGTGCGCCGGGTCTAAAATAGCAACTGGTACATACTTTGGGGGCAGGTCAATGGCTGGCGTTACCGGCCTAATTTATATAGATTTGATGATTTGAAGAGTCAAGGCGTATTGGTCGCAGTATTCGCAATACTTTGTTGAATCACAAAAACACCAGCGCCAAACGTCGCTGCATATAGAATATTTGGTGATAAAGGGGCAATCGCTAGGGCGGTAATATCGGTGAGGGTCAAACCGTTATTAAATTCGGTCCAAGTCGCGCCACCGTCCATGGTCTTATATAGCCCATGGTGTGTCCCTGCGTAGACAATGGTCGGAGTAGTCGGATCTACAGCCAATGACCAAAAGTAATCTTCTGTCATCCCATGATTCACCGGAGTCCAGCTCTCTCCTCCATCCATGCTTTTAAAGATGTTACCTGCAATTCCAGGGACACCCATGCTATCCGTTCCAGCATAGATAGTTGTGTGTGTCTGTGGATCGATCGCCAGCGCTTGGACGTCCGTTTGGCTGAGCCCGTTGTTGATTTGCTCCCAGGTTTCCCCTCCATCCATACTTTTATAGACACCATTCCCATTTCCGGCATAGAGAGTCGCTGGCAAGACAGGATCTATCACCAGGGTGGAAACGTTATATACAGAATTTGATTGGGTTGCTTCCCAACTCTGGCCACCATCCATGCTTTTATGTATTTTATGTCCCCCTCCTATATAAACAGTTGTAGGCAACATGGGATCGATCGCTATGGCATAAATAGAAGTGTCACCCATTTCATAGTTGATTTGTACCCAGTCATTGCCACCGTTCATGCTTTTATATAGATCGCCAAGAGATGTTCCAGCATAAACAGTCGTAGGGGTGTGGGGATCGATCGCAAGCGCCCTGACATCCGATCGAGCCATACCATTATCGCAGGGAAACCATAATTTACCGCCATCTGTGCTTTTAAATACACTGGCTGGCATATTCATAGATTCAGCATCCATCCCAGCATAGATAATGGTTGATGTCAGCGGATCTACTGCGAGAGACCTAATGTAGCTGGCTGCCAGGCTTATGTTGGATATTTCCCAGGTTTTACCGCTATCGGAACTTTTAAAAATGCCATTGGGAGTGGCAGCGTATTGAATAACCGGTGAAACTGGATCGATCGCAAGTTCATAGATAGTCGTCACGTTCAATCCAATATTAATTGGACTCCAGCTCTCGCCACCGTTCGTACTCTTGAACAAGCCATTATTTTTTGTGCCTGCATATAGAACGTCTGGTTCCGCTGGATAAATGGTCAGGTGTAATACATAATTATCAGTCAGCCCATTGTTAATGGGTCTCCAACTCTCGCCACCGTTCGTGCTCTTGAACACACCGCTATCGAATGTCACCGCGTAAAGAATAGCCGGCCTTGAGGGATCGATTGCCAGCGAAAGGATCCAGCTATCGGTGAGTCCGGTGTTGATTACCATCCAGTTTTCACCACTATTCGTGCTTTTATAAACACCTCCATCCCAGGTGCCTGCATACAGGGTGGTAGGTGTCATTGGGTCAATCGCCAGACATAGAGCTCCATTCCCATTGAGTCCATTGTCGCTGGCAGCCCAGTCCTCACCGCCATTTATACTTTTAAACAAACCATTTTGTTCTGTACCTGCGTAAATAATGCTCGGTGTCACAGGGTCGATTGCCAGGGAACTGAGACGACCGACTCCTGCTAATCCGTTGCTGATCTCAAACCAGCTCTCACCACCGTTCGTGGTCTTGAAGACACCACTGGGCCAGGTTCCTGCAGCTGCATATATCGTGTCCGGGGTTGATGGGTCGATCGCCAAGTCGGAAATTTCCGTATGCGACAAGCCTGTATTTATAGCACGCCAATCCAAGCCACTATTTGCACTTTTGAATATCCCACCGCCAAATGTCCCCAAATAGAGAGTGGTTGGAACTCCAGGGTCAATTGCCATTGCTGTTACACTTTCTCCTGGAGGACCGTTGCTGGTCCAAATATCTTTGGGAATATCTATTTCTGGTATCACAGAAAGGGTTTCGTTTGAGCTGGCATTCCCTGATCCAGTCTCTGTTGGAGCAGTTTCTACCTGTGTTGTGATAGGGGTAATGTCTGCCAATTTCGCCCCTATAATGATCAAGTTGCTGTATCCAGCACTCACTAATTCTGGATCAAACATGGAAAATCCAGACACATTTCCGTCAATTGCATAATTTTCGCCCAGCTGGATCCATTTACTATCATCAACGAGGAAAGAACCCTCTCTTTCCCCCAAAGCAACATTGTGAGCATCTTCGACGAATAGAGCTACCTGTATTGTTGTATTAGGATCGGCAGAGTTCTCTTCACTAGTCGCTGTAATGACAAAGAATAGCTTCCCTGCCTGAGGATGCATGCTTATAGAAAGGACTTTTCCAGTTACCTTTATATGCTTCCCCTCATATTCATTCATCCATTGGTTCCAGCTTTCCCGTTCGGTAAAGTTCGCCGGGATGTTCCCATAAAGTTCTTTAATGCTAACATATTCGTTCTGTTCAACGACTTCGGTCATTGTTGAATCTTCGTCTGCAGGAGAGACGCTATTTTTAATACATCCTGAAAGCAAGCTATTTAATAATATAGTGAGGATTGCGATCAGGCAAGTAGCTTTTCTCATTTTAAAACCTCCTGTGTATGCTATCACCTCTCGACAGCCTAACTAGAGATTTGATTCACGGTTTTTACATCAGTTCTTCTCCATCGTTGTTACCATTTTTGCTTCATAAAAAATGTACATCTTTCTTCTTAGCAGCAAAACGTCAGTGGCTAACGGTTTGCGTTACCTACGCTGGGGCGGGCAGGGGAAAGCTTTCCGAGCGGGAAAAGGGTAAGGCGTAGAAAACTGCTTGGGATTACCACAGAATCCCCAGCATCCAATACACGCTTTGTTGGGTGGCATCTCAATAAATCATCGGGACTAAACGCTTCGTTTCATATACTGACGATATGGCTCACCCAGAGATTCGAGCAAGGCGGTTTCTTCTATTCCCTTGCGCCAGCGTAATGCGTCGCAGCTAGCCCAGATAGAGGAATAAAGTTCAGATTTCTTGATGGGCATAAGGGGGCGCCTTCCTATAATATCTTCTTTGAAGATTATAGCCGCTTTTATAACCGCATACTATTATTTCATCCTATAATTATTCTTTTGAAGTATTACGGCAATTACCAGGAGTCACCATTCTGGATGAATTCCTCTTAGAAATGCCCCCCATTATCCATGAAGATTCCCCATTGACAGTTTATGCATAATCCGAATTGTTCAAATGCATACCTGGAAATAGAATCAGGCAATTCATCGACAATGACCTCTGCACCACAAATGCGACAACGTCCTCGTTTGGAGCTGGTTGCATTTGAGGATCGATAACCGGCAGAGGAAATCCCAGAAGTATAACTATTTCCGTTATTTCTGCCCGATACCTTTTCATAGATCCAGGCAAATATGAATAACAGAAAGGCACCTACCAGACACAAACCTTCCATGATATTTCCTCTCCCTTCTGAATGGATCGTTCTATATTTAATACGTATCTAGATTACTAAGTAGTCATGTTCCTTGGCATTGTTTACAATCCACCATTATCCACCGGACCAACATGTCTAATAAATACAGCTTACTAGGAAAACTGGTATATTTTTGCTACAATAACGCCATTGCTTTGTTTTAAGCTAGATAATTTGGTAACATGTAATCTATAAAAAGAACAAAATCAAACGACTGAGCAAAACATCATAGGTGATTTGACCACTCTAGATATTTGAATAACCTTTTAGAAAGGCATTAATAATGGCGGATGAAAAACAGGTCAAACTATTGAAGCAGGGAGTGGTAGGTTGGAATAAATGGCGGGAAGAAAACACACCCGACCTGGAGATTGATCTCCTGCATGCCAACCTTAGGATGATCGATCTAGAGGGGGCTAATCTTAAGAATGCCGATCTCAGAGGAGCTGATTTAACAAGAACCAATTTAACTGAAGGCTTTCTTGCAGACGCATTTCTTTCTGGAGCGATCCTATTCGAATCGATTCTTGTTAGGGCCAATCTTTGCAGGGCTGATCTTAGCAGAGTAAATTTTGAAAGTGCGAACCTCTTAGAAACTGATCTATCAGAAGCTAATTTATTTGAAGCCAATCTTAGAGATGCTGATCTTACACAAGCCAAACTCATAGGGGCCAATCTCAATGGAGCCGAACTATACAAAACCTATTTAAATAGCACTTTACTGGGAAGAGCTAATTTAAGTCGAACCAGAATTGGAGAAACAATATTTAGTAATATCGATTTACAAGAAACACAGGGGCTAATTGATGTTATTCATATGTTCCCTTCTATTATTGCAAGTAATACCCATCAAAGCTCAAAAGGAAAAATACCTGAAAAGTTCTTACGAGGATGTGGATTAAGTGATTGGGAGATCGAATCCGCGAAGCTATACCAACCGGAACTATCGCTAAAAGAAGTTAATGATATTGTTTATAAAATATATGATCTGCGGGCAACACAAGCGATTCAAATAAATAACCTGTTCATCTCATACAGTCATAAAGATAAAGTATTTGTGGATGAAATGGAGAAGTATCTGGATAAACATGGTATCCGATTCTGGCGTGATATTCATGATGCAACGGCAGGGCGATTGGAAAAGGTGGTAGATCGAGCTATCCGACAAAATCCAATCGTGCTGTTGGTTCTATCAAAGGATTCGGTTGCAAGTGATTGGGTAGAGCACGAAGCTCGGTCGGCAAGAGCATTAGAGAAGGAACTGGGTCATGATGTGCTTTGCCCGATAACTTTGGACGATGCATGGAAAGAATGTTCGTGGCCGGCGAGGTTGCGTGAACAAATAATGGAATACCACATCCTTGATTTCTCAAAGTGGAAAGATGAGGGGGTATTTGATATGATGTTTCGGAAGCTGGTCGATGGGTTAGATCTATTCTATAAGGTGTAGATCATGATATATCACCTGCTTTGGGATTCGTTACCTATATTCTTCAATACAGTATCATCCCCCGGACCCGCTCGCCGATGAGCTTGTTAGGGGTCTAGAATGAAAATGCTTCTTTTGATAAGATTACGATGAAATGTATTTGTTTCTAAAGCAACTCTTATAACCCCGCTGACTGTCTACCAAACTTACGCAATGGGTACAACCATCTCTTGGTTATCTCTAGCGCGTTTGGATTGTTATCTGCACGGACAGGCATTCCTCATATTAAAACGGAAAACGCTCGCCTTATTGGCGGCTAAACAGCTTATGGGCGGATTGGCGGGAGGGATGAGACACAAGTAGCGCAGCCGCTGTCCGCCGGAGGCGGCGTTGGGCGGTCTAACGGTTGGGTTCAGTTGCTCCACGCTGTTCCCTGGTACTGCCCGCAAGGGCACGTATGCGGCATCAAATGCAACCAGTTGTTAGCAGTCTTTTTCTTCCCATGTTTTTGACAATCACTGCATAAGTTGGCGGACGCTAGCGCAGATGCGTTGTTTGTTGGGGAGAATCTTATCTTCCATTTGACGGGCATAAGGGATGGTCGTCTGGGTACAGACGCGGGCATACTTGCAGGATATACCAGCCTCCAACACGACTGCTGACAATTCACCTGATAGACCAAAGCCCTCGTAATCTTCGTCCACCACAAGTAGATGCCCAGTCTGCGCGACCGCTTCACAGACTGCTGTTTTGTCCAGCGGAGAAACGGTTCGCAAGTCCAGCACACTTGCTGAAATCCCTTCCGACTCAAGGGCTTGCGCGGTTTCAAGAGCGCGGTGAACACCCACGCCCACGCTGACAATTGTCACATCACCCCCTGCCCGTTTAAGGACAGCTTTACCGATGGGAACGGGTTCCCACTTTATTGGCACCGCACCTTTTGCCCCCTCGGCAGGAATATCAAACTGTACTGTATGTCGTGCTCCCGAACCAAGGAACTCCAGCCAAATTTCTGATAGGAGTTTATGCTCGAGGAAGAGGACCGGCCCATCGTGCTGTAGAGCGGCCAGCATCAAGCCACCCGCATCGGCTGGTGTAGATGGAACCAGTACCGTCAGTCCCGGAATGTGGCCCAGCCATCCCCACAAAGACTGTTCGTGCTGCCCCCCGTCGCCGTACCCCCCGCCACAAGGTGCGCGCACTACAACGGACGCATTCCATTTGCCGCCAGAAAACGCTTCTATTTTGGCAGCATGATTCAGCAGGGCATCTATGCACACCCCGAGGAAATCCACCATATATATTTCGACCACTGGGCGCAACCCGGCCATTGCGGCAGCTACACCGGCCCCCAGAAAAGCACTTTCGCTTATAGGTGTACCTCGCACGCGTCTGGGTCCGAAGCGCACAAGCAAGTTACGTCGTAGCATTAGGGTGTCTTCACCAAAAAGAATAATATGCGGGTCATCTGCCATGGCTTGGGCAAGCGCATCATCAATGGCTTGGGAGAAGAACATAGTTCTCATGACGACACCTCCGCTAAAACAGATGCAACCACGTTGCTTATCTCTTGCTCAACCTGATCTTCCAGTTCCTGCAGGCGCACCGAGTCTGACTGCAAAGTTGTGCGCGCACGCCGAACCGGGTCATTGGCCAAATCCCGGCGTGGATCGCGCAAGGTTGAGAGCACCGCTTCAAGAACTATTCTCAGCCCTGCCAGGCGTTCACGTAGGGTGGCACCACTTGGCTGCAAAAATGACTTTGTGAGCGGACCAGCGATTTCAGGCATTTCTCTGAGTGGATCGCGCACGATTCTTAGCAGTTGTAAGCCCAAAAAGTGGCCTTCCAAATGTTCACATCGGGCATGTAGGAAGGTTGGCCCCTGACCGGAATGGGCGCGTTCAATTGCTGAATGGGAAACCTCCCACACCTCGGATATATCGCAACCATCAACTTCAAAAGCGGAGATACCCAACCCGCGCGCTCGTTCGTTCAAATCCCCACCAGTCACGCTTTTGGATTGAGTGGTTATAGCCCAACCGTCGTCCTTACAGACGAACACCACGGGCAAATTCCAAACTGAAGCCAGGTTCATTGATTCCATCAACATCCCCTGGTTCATTGCCCCATCCCCAAAAAAAGCAACGGCGATTGCACCCGGATGTAAGTATTGTGCCGATAGCGCAAAGCCAACTGCGATTGGTCCTTCTGCGCCAACAATTCCCGAAGAAGCGGCTAGGTACTCCTTAGAAAACAGATGCATATGTCCACCCATACCCCCGCACAATCCGTCTGCATAACCAAGCAGTTCGCGCAGAATAAGAACAGGATCTACGCCGCGCATGAGCAAAGCCGCAGTACCGCGATGATCCAAAGCCATGGCGTCGCCTTTCCTTAGGTGGGAAATGACACCCGCGATAATCGCTTCTTCGCCTGTTCCAAGGTGCATCTCACCTGAGATCAAGCCTTCATGCCAAAGATGGGCAATAGCTTCTTCGAACAAGCGGCTTCTCAACATGAGCGCATAAACTTGCCATAAATCGGGCGGCATAATAACCTCCGAATAATTGTTGACGGCTAACTATGATTCAATAAAAATTTTAACATAACATGCAATCTTGCATGATATATAGGTGCAGGAGTTGACGCGCGAGCGGTGGAGCCGCTATCCGATGGGTGTGAGGTTAGGCAGCTTGGGTTGCACTATCCTTGTGGATTGCCATTATTGAAGAAGCCAGCGATCAGTGCCCGTTCGTCTGCATCTAATTTGATCTCCAACGCGCTGTTCACTATATCGAGATGCTCTGGACGGCGGGGGCCGATCAACGGTGCTGTCACAACAGGATGTGACATAACCCAAGCCAGCGCCAGGGTTGCCATATCCACCCCGCGTTCAGTCGCATAGCGATGCAGAGCGTCCAAAGCCGGATAGGTCTTCTCACTGACCAATCTCCGGAAGTCAGGGCGTAAATCCATGCGTGAGCCAGCCGGGAAAGGCTCACCAGCTCGGTATTTGCCAGTCAGCCAACCACCCGCAAGTGGACTGAAGGGCGTATGACCGAGATGTTGATCCTGGCAAAGGGGAAACATTTCATGCTCGTCAGTCTGATCGAGCAAACTATAAGAATTTTGGACCCATTCGAAACGATGGAGGTGAAAGCAATCACTGATCCACAACGCCTTTGTCAGGAGCCAAGCTGGCATGTTGGCTGCGCCGATATAACACACTTTGCCCTGATGGATCATATCATCCAGAGCGTGCAGGGTTTCTTCGAGTGGCGTGCTTGGGTCAGGGGCATGGATGATATATAGATCCAGGTGGTCAACACCGAGACGACGAAGGCTGTTATCTATCTGGCGTAGGATATGTTGCCGGGATAATCCCTGATCATTCGGCCCATCACCCACCGGACTATACACTTTTGTACTCAAGATCACCTGGTCCCGGACACTTATGCCCTTTTGTTTCAGCCACTCACCGATGAAACTTTCGCTCAGACCACCGCCATACGAATTGGCGGTGTCGAAGTAATTGATCCCCAACTCCCACGCTATATCCATGATGGCAAAGGACTCTTCCCGGGTTGCAACCTTGCCAAACAGCGCTGGTACGCTGCCCATCCCGCCAAAATTTCCGCAACCCAGCCCAATGGCGGAGATCTTCAGTCCAGTCCGTCCCAGTTTTACATAACGCATATATCAACTCCTGTGTTTGCACTAAGAGCGTTTGGTTGCTTTGATGGGTTGTGTATTCACATCTACGATGTCACTGTACCCGGCGTGTTCGAGCATATCCTTATACTCCTGGAACTCGTAAGGCGCTCCGCCCTCAGATATAGCATAGAACCAGAGAGCAGGACCCAAGGGGTCTGGGCATTCGCGTCTAACTGCATTGACGACCAACATTCCACTCGGACTCAGTGCTTCGTGCGCTTTGCGAAAGAGACGGGTGTTCTGCTCAGGGCTGAAGAAGTGCGTGATATTTCCCAAATAGATGACGTCATAGAGATTGGAACCATAGGACACAGTCCATAAATCACCCGGAAGGAGTGTCACCTGGCTCTGGACGCCCAAGTCGGCGGCGACCTTGTATGATATTGTCAAGATCCGCTCCCAATCGAGCAATGTTACACTCACACCTGGGTGTGCACGGGCGAGAGCCAAAGACCTGGGAGCAGGCCCGCTCGCCACGTCCAGGACCCGCAACCCATCGCGCCCTTGAATTCCCAACTGCTGCCACATGGCATCGCACCGACCCAGATAGGTCTCTGGCGCGGCCCAACTCCGGGAATAGACGCCGATCCAAGTATCAGCTAGTTCAATTGTTGTGGCATTGTACCCGACCGGTCGCTTTCCAGTCCGGATCGATTCTGCCAACTGACCATTCCCTTCCCAACCGAAATCAGACAGAAGGTACCTGCCCATATACGTGGGCTTGTCGGGAAGTAGGTAACACTCAGCCTCCGGGAGTAGATGGTACCGTTTCCCTTCCTTCGCCAGGAGCTTGAGTGTGCAAAGATCATCTAGCAACATCCGAGTGCCAAGGAGATCCCAATGCTGTGATGCAGCGATTCGATCGACAGTGTCTTCTCCGGCTGCCATCTTTGCCCACACTTGCAGTTCGAGCGCGGCGCGGAAGATCGCGACTTGGTAGATGTGCGCGTCCATTTGATCAATGATTTCAGGGACAGGCATGATAGGGATTGTGTTCTTTTCTGGGTCCATTTCAGGCCTTTCAAGTCACAAGGGTGCTTTTAGGCAATGCGTGGTTACCGTCAAGGGTCATCAGGTTCAAAGTCCCTCGAATACGATTGCCTTACCCGAAGGCTGACTAACTTTGATTCAATATGAATATTTACATCACATGCAATTTTGCATGATATATGAGTACATGAGCCGACGCGCAATCAGTGAAGCCATTGTCCACGGCATGCTTTATTAGGAGTTTGACTTGGCAGGATCAAATATACCTACTTCCTAGTGACCGTAAAGAATGACCAATCCCCTTCAACATGTTGTTCATATACCAATCCCATGTAGTCGGCTATAGCTACCCACTTCTTATCGAAAAAATGAATGTACTCATCTACGCTAATTTTGTTTTGGAAGTATTTGCGGATTGAGTTTTCGCCAAAGCATTTCATTCTGGCGCGAATGCTTGTTTCTGACTCATCCAAGATTTCTATCTCAAAGCCCTGAAATTGTTGCTTATTAGAGGAAATCCCTTCCACCAGCCCACGTGGACCTTTGCTTTTTTCTTCATCCCAAAATGGTTCAGCAACTTGACCTGCCCATGTGCCAAAATCTTCAGCTGTTTGCCCGCGAGACTTGGCATAGGAGATGCCACAAACGATGAAGTAAACTAAATTTGATTCTGCAGTTTCCCATTTCTGTTGAAGAGTCAATTGGGGCAATTCAATTTTCATAAGAATCTCCTTATAATTTATATTCACTTTGGGCATCCTGACCCAATAATGATCAGGCAAACGCCTAACTATATTTCAATCAATATTTTACATCACATGCGATTTTGCATGATATATAAAATCAGTATATGACCAATTTTCACCATAGACAATAAACCAACCATCCCCAGTGCTGTGATGAAAGGGACTGTCTCTTTTTCGGAGACAGCCCCAACCGTTTCGCAGCGATTTGTATCTTCCCGTTCATTTGAATTTTTTCCTGAGCCATTTCCAGAACCCGGCATCATCAAGCCATATTACGATCATCATCACAACATATAAAAGACCAGCACAAAGGTCCATGGTTATTCCTCCTTTCCCATGCGCTTTCTACAGTTCTGCATTATCCACCGGACCCGCTCGTCGATGAGCTTCTTCGGTATCCAGGTTGGTTTGTTTCAGGTATCGCTGCAGAACAGTGATCCCCTCATGGCCCATTAACTTGGCCAGGGTGAATATATCAGTTCCGTTCCGAAGCATAGAAAGGGCAAAAGCACGCCTGAAATCGTGTAAGGAAGGTGCTTCAACACCAGCTTCTTGCGACCGGCGTGATAGGATACCCCGTAACCCGTCATAGCTCAAACGCTCAGAATCACAGCGAGGATGGGTCACCCACAAAGCAGAGCTATCGTCCCGACGATGATTTAAATATCGCCTGAGCGCTCGTTTGGACTGTTTACCGATATAGACGGTGCGCGGCTTATGTCCTTTCCCCTGCCGGATGAGAATGTCCCCCCGTGCCTGATTGATATCGCTTAAATTGATAGAAAGAAACTCGGTGGCTCTTGCACCTGTATCCAGTAGACAAAGGAAGATCGCTGCATCCCGATCCCCAGTGAAAGTATTATGCGGGCAGGCTTTAATCATCTGGCATACAGTATCAAAGGATACCGGCTCCAATGGTTCGATAGGAACTTTAGGAGCTTTTACCTTTCGAATGGGATTTGACCATCCTTGTGGCTCCACTTCATCTTCATACCAAAGGAAGAAAGCCCGGATCGTCCGGAATGCTGCATGCCTTCCCCCAGGATTATGGCCAGATTCTTCAAGATAGAGCAGGAACTGACGAAGGAAAGATGGACTGATCTGACCAATCTGCTTAACAGCTTGAGCATCACAGTAATCCGAAAATAGCTTGAGCTTTTGGTGGTAGAAGCGTAAAGTGCCTGTTGCCACCCCCGCAGCTTTACGATCGATTAGGAAAGCTTCCACCCAAGTCAGCAGGTAATCATCGACCGTAGAAACTTGAATAGTCCGCGGGGTGTCGGGTCTTAAAAACATACGGCACACTCCTTTTGTGTGTGCCGAGTGCCCCCATATACAGGGTTTTTAGCCTGATTATCGCCTTTTAAGCCATATCTGTAGGGCGGGTGGGGGTCGAACCCACACGGTGTCACCACCGGCGGATTTTAAGTCCGCAGCGTCTGCCAATTCCGCCACCGCCCCATCGCTGGATATTATACCGCAACCTCTTTTCGGATACGAGCGTAGCGTGATACAAGATGCACCCAGAATGGTGACAACCGACCACGCACCCTGCCTTGTCCGATAACCCTGCGGAGTTCATTCGGGCTTTCGAACTGTGCCAGCTCCACACAGGCCACACCCAACTCAAATGCAGCATGAGCATCCGAACCGGCAGTGCCAGGAAGGTTATAATCCTGTGCAAAACGAAGTGCCGATTGGTTTGCTCCGGGCTTCATGCAGCGCGCATTGAAAACCTCGATAGCATCCACAAAAGGGGCAATCTCCAGCAAATCGTCCAGCGCCCAGGCGCCGGAACGGATATCAAAGGGGTGTGATACGCTGATAAATGCTCCCTGGTCTCGCAAACGCTTTATCGTTTCCTGGGGGGACA
>Ga0209777_10003654_pt1 | contig 18858 bp, 21 predicted proteins | sample FrelakmetHBP12HB_FD_187147 | JGI IMG/M metagenome (GOLD analysis project Ga0209777, IMG submission 187147) | Freshwater lake sediment microbial communities from the University of Notre Dame, USA, for methane emissions studies -HBP12 HB (SPAdes)... | ecosystem: Environmental > Aquatic >...
CCACCATCAGGGTCCGTAGGGGCCTTCCACCCCCAAGTCACCAACCAGCCACCACAGCTGATCGGATGGCGCTTGCGCGCCACGCGCCATGCCTGGCGCACAAAGCAAAAATCCCAACCTATCGCTCGTTAGGTTGGGATTTTTGTTCAGGTATGATAGTTACACTTTGCTAACGTTAACTGCCTGGGGACCCTTCGGGCCGTTTTCGACTTCAAAGGTAACCTGGTCACCCTCGTTAAGGTTTTTGAACCCGGTGCCGGCTATAGCTGAGTAGTGAACAAATACATCATCACCGCCCTGCCGTTCAATGAACCCAAAGCCTTTTTTCCCATTAAACCATTTCACTGTTCCGTTTTCCATGTAAAAATCCTTTCTTAATCTTAAATGTTGTTACAAATCCGCACTGAGGCGGAATAGAATAAGTACAGCCAACGTGAGTTCTTCCGCAATAAAAAAATCGCAGCCACGGTTCGAGCGAAACACCATAGGTGCGATTATATTCTTCTGCTACAGGTTCTATGCTCCAGCTTTACTAAAACAAACATGTTCTGCTTGAGATCTAAAAACTCAACAACGGTGTACTAGAAAGAATAATTATCATGGCTATATATGAAAAGCAAGCACTATTATTACAGGACATTCCCCAAAATTAAGTCATAGAAAACCGGCAAACGGTATGACCGCAGTGAAAGAACAGGATAGAGAAGTGGAGCACGAGCGCAGGGGGGGTAACGCCACAACAATATTCTTGAGTGGCTTGCGTCACGACCCCGGCAGCGTGCGTATCATGTACGGGGCAGGCAGATTCCAGAGCCTTCGACAAAGGGGAATGCAATGGGGTCTGGCAGGAGAGAATTCGCAAGGCACCTGCCGTTCCACGAAGATTAAGCGGTTTTGTTGTGGCTAAAAACCCCCCCTGCGCTCTAGTAATGACAGCTATATAATATTTTGAGGAAAGTCCTGCTATTATTACTGCTGCCCATGAATTATACCGTTTTTCTGCATCCGGTAATTTTCTGTAGTTCTATGATAGCATGTGCTAATTATATTTTCATGATGATATTTTTGGATTGAACAGAGCAGCATGTTTTTATGGAGAGGATGGTATGCGCATTATCATTGACGCCTATAATATAATCAGAACAAATCCGGAGAGCAAAGGCATTGAGGAGGTGCACGGAAATCAAAAAGCCCGGGACTGGCTCATCGATTTGTGCAGAGGAGTTTTCAGGAACGGGGAGGAATGGATCCTGGTCTTTGATGGGGACGGTGCTGCTGCTGTAGAATCAATGGGCGGGGGAAGCCTGGTTGTGCGGTACTCCGCGCCTCGTTCGGCAGATGAGGTGATCCGCGAATGCGGCGAAGACGCCGTGGCACTGCATATCCCCGCGCGCATTGTTTCATCAGACCGGGAAGTTCAGGTCCAGGGCTGCGACCGGCAGGACAGTGCTTCCTTTATTGATTTTGTTATAAAAAGAACCGTTATTCCGCCGCGGCAGAAAGCGCCTTCCAAAGCAGCGCAGGCAGAAAAAATTATAACAGCTCTTCAGGCGCACGGGGCTATCTCCCCCGGCGCCCGGGTTAACCGGCGGCTTAAAGATGAGCTGGTTGAGCTCATTTCCTATCTCTGTGCGAGAAAGATAACCCCCCAGAAAATGGCGCGCGACATAGAGAAGTTCCTGCGCGACCGCCTGGCGCTGCAGCCCGATCCGCAGAGGGAAGTGTTCAGGATCATAAAGAAGGTTTTAGAATGAAACCGTTTACAACTCCCGCAGCGTCTCAGCCTGCCTTGAGTTCCTTCTCAATTTCATCGACCAGGTGCGCTCCTAGTTTATATGCTTCATCGAGCCGTTCCGCAAATCTCTCCCCGGTTATATTTTCAACCCCGCCCACGTACATTTCATGGGCGGTATCAACCTGCGCAATCATCAGGTGCGATTCGATGGAGTCAAAGCAGGGGTCTGCCATAACCTCCTTGTACTCATCCACCGCAGCGCCGGTAACGATAAAGGCCGCTTTCTTTTTAAAGTTCGCCGGGCAGCGTGACTCCGGAAGCTTCCCGTACGCATCCGGCGCCTTGTAGGAGAGCATGATTGTTCGCTCAAGAAATGTTTTCATCAGGGCGGTCACATTGGCATCATACACCGGTGAGGCAAAGATATAGCCGTCCGCTTTTACATACTCTTCCAGTATGGCCGCCACATCATCCTTGAGGGGACACTTGCCAATCAGCAGGTCGGGATTATTGCGATAGCAGGTGTTGCATCCCATGCAGTATTTGATGTTGAGCTTTATCAGGTCAAAACGTTTGGTGACCGCGCCCCTGCTCTCTGCGCCCTCAAGCGCTTTTCTGAGAAGCTTTGAGCAGTGACCGTTGACCTTGGGGCTTCCTAAAAATCCAAGCACTAACATTTCATTTACTCCTTCCTTCGCTATCGAGGTGAGATTGCGGATAAAACAATATGTATATATCCCATAATAAATTGAAATGTAAGGGCATTTTTAAGACCGGGATTGAAGATATTTTGATTATTTCAGTGCATGGTGTTATTATCTTCCTGCAGCAACGCGGGGATCAGCCGGGATGAAGAGACCACCACAGTTCACCATCAGACAAAAACTTGCCAGCGGCTTTGCCTTGATGTTTTTATCGGTATTGATAATAAGCCTCTATGCCATTATCCAGCTTAACCGCCTCGACCGGCATATCAACACTGCCCTTGCCATTGATTCTGAAATTCTGAAAGGCTCTGAGTCTCTTTTGAATTCACTGCTGGTGCAGGCAAGCAATGAAAAAAAATTCATCATAACCAGAGATGCTGCCTTCAGGAAGCTGTTTACAGACAATGCCCGGGAATGCTTTGCCCGGCTTGATGCCCTGGCCGCGCTCAGTCACCATACAGAGACCAGAGACCTGGTCAGCGCTATCCGGATTTCTTACCAGCGCTACGTGGACCTGGTCAACAGGGGATTCATGGGTTCGGGCAGCAGCGCTGAGAAGGGTGATGGCGGCCGGCAGCAGCTTCTCGATGATACCGGCGCGCGCATCAGGTCTTTAAACGAAGCAGCCCGGCGCGCTCTTGATAACAAGATGCTGTCATCGCAGAAGATCAGCAGGCGGGGGACGAGGATCGCGCTGTTTATCACCTTCTTTGCCATACTGTGCGGGGTTGCCTTCGGCTTTATCATCACCAGGGCTTTTTATATCCCCCTGCAGCGGCTGAAACAGGGCACCCGGGATATAGCGCAGGGCGACTTTTTAAAGAAAATAGAGATTAGCAGCGCCGATGAAATGGGCGAGGTTTCCGCGTCATTCAACCAGATGTGTGATCGTCTGCGGGAACTTGACCAGCTGAAGGCGGATTTTGTTTCAAACATCACGCACGATTTAAAAACTCCGCTGGCATCAATTACCGAGGCCAATAACCTCCTGCTTGAAGGAATCGGCGGGACCATATCACCGGAACAGAAGCACCTGCTCGCTATCATCAGGGAAGATGCAGCGCGCCTGCTGCGGCTGATTGAGAGCATTATCGATCTTTCCAAAATGGAGTCAGGGCTTCTCCACTATCAATTTATATCATCTGATATCTCAGAGGTAATCACCGAAGCTGTTGATTCCGTGCGGCTGCTTGCGGAAAGTAAAAAGATACGCATCGCGTTTACCCCTGACGCGGGTCTTCCCCGTGCCATGATCGACCGGGCCAAGATGGCACAGTGCTTGATTAACCTTCTGGGCAATGCTATAAAGTTCACTCCCGGTGACGGCAGCGTGCGCGTAAGCGCTGGGACCGTGGATAGTGAACAGTTTGCAGTGAACAGCACAAAACGTGCTGCAAACGGCTATGCACTGACGGCGCATAAAAGGTTTCTCGAAATCTCTGTCGCAGACACCGGCGTGGGAATTCCCCCGGAAGACCTGCCGCGGATTTTTGATAAATTCTATCAGGGCCGGGCAGGGGTTCAGAACCGAGGGTCAGGCCTGGGCCTGGCCATTGTCAAGCATATCATAGAGGACCATGGCGGCGTCATCCGGGCGGAGAGCGCGGATGCAGGAGGAAGCACCTTTTATATATTGCTCACGCTGGCTGATGCACCAGCTTAATCAACGTGCCCGGCACCGGTATTTTTAAATGCGCTCAGATGAGAGGATTGTGCTTTTGTTAATTATGCGGGGCTTTCTTAAAAAGACCATCTCGTTTTTCATTTCTGGCTTTCTCCTGGCGGCGTTATGTGCCGGTTGCAGCCTGATTACCAGCACCTTCCGCGGCAGCGATAGGGAAACATTTGAACAGATCGAGCGCAGTTACCAATTAGGTCAGTATCAGCGCTCCCTAGACCAGTGTGCGGCGCTCATTGCGCAGCACCCCGGAGGCGCTTTTTATGACCGGGGTCTCTTTTATGCAGGGCTCAGCCTAGTGCAATTGGGCCCTTCCGCGGAAAATTATTCCCGGGCACTTCAGTATTTCCGGAAGCTTATACAAGAGTGTCCGCAAAGCGCTCTCATGCCTGAAAGCACGGCCTGGGTGAATCTTCTTTACCGCTCGCTGCAGGCAGAGAAAGAGCTGCAGGCACAGCAAACACGGATTTCACAGTGCCGCAGCGCAAGCGATGAAAAAGACCGCCGGATAGCCAGGCTTGCGGCTGACAACGAGCGGCTTAAAAAAGAGCTGGAACTTTTTAAAAAGGCGGATCTGCAGTTTCAGCAGCAGAAGAAGGACATGCATAATGCCGGAAAGCCATGAAAAAGACGGGGCCAGGATTCTGGTGGTTGATGATGAGCCGAACATCCGCGAGCTTATACGGATGCGGCTCGCCTCTCTGGGCTATGAGGTCATCGCGGCAACAAATAGTGCAGAGGCGCTGAGCGAGGCCAGGAGGGCAGTTCTTGACCTGGCCATTGTCGATCTGAAGCTGGGCCCGGAAGAAGACGGCCTGAAGGTGATGGAGCAGCTGTTTCTTATTAATCCCCGGCTCCCGGTAATTATACTGACCGCGCACGGCAGCATCGAAAATGCGGTAGAGGCGGTTCAAAAGGGCGCATACAGCTACCTCACCAAGCCGTACAAGCCTGAGGAGTTGGCCCTGCATATAAAAAATGCCCTGGAAAAGCAGCGTCTGTCGCAGCGGGTTGCCAGCCTGGAAACCATGCTCCAGGAGCGGTTCCAGGCAAAAAACATGGCGGCCCAGAGCCCGCGCATGAAAGAAGTATTGGGCCAGGTAGAGCGGGCGGCGCAGACTGATGCAACGATTGCCATTTACGGTGAAAGCGGCACCGGCAAAGAGCTGATTGCCCAGATTATCCATCTCCAGAGCCGCCGCGCCAAAGGCTCCTTTGTTGCCCTGAACTGCGGGGCGCTGCCGGAGGGACTGCTTGAAAATGAGCTGTTCGGCCATACTAAGGGAGCTTATACTGATGCGCGGGAAACCCGGATGGGACTGTTTGCCCAGGCAGACAGGGGCACCATATTTCTGGATGAAATCGGCGACACCAGCCCGGCCCTGCAGGTGAAGATGCTGCGGGTCTTACAGGAAAGGGAGCTCAGGCCCCTGGGCGGAGAGCGCGCCATCAAGGTGGATGTGCGGGTAATTGTTGCCTCGAATAAGGACCTGCAGCAGGCCGTGGAGCGGGGAGCGTTTCGCGAAGACCTTTTTTACCGCATTCATGTGGTGCCCATATATTTGCCGCCGCTGCGGGAGCGCAGGGAAGACATACCGCTGCTGGTGGATTTGTTTGTGCACCAATACCGCACCGAGATGGGGAAAGAGGTAACCGGGGTGACACCTGCTGCCATGCAGAAGATGATGCTGTATCACTGGCCGGGCAATGTCCGGGAGCTGAAAAATGTCATCGAGCGGGCAGTAATACTCACCACGCACAACCTCATTGATGAACAGGATCTCATGCATATGACGCGCGCCGGCGATGGGCAGATTTCCTCCGCCGGCAGCAGCTATCAAGCATATAAAATGGCAAAGGAAAATTTTGAGAAGGGGTACCTGATACAGCTGTTGTCACAGGTAAAGGGGAATGTGGTGCAGGCTGCAACGCTGGCACAGCGCTATCGGGGAGACTTCTACCGGCTGATGAAAAAATACGGCTTGAAAGCTGAAGATTTTAAATAAGCTGCGCCCCCGGCTGGCCCCTGATCGGGTTACGGTGCTGCAGAAGCAAAGCTGCGGGGGGTACTATTTTATTCTGATGATGCGTATCTTAAGCGTTGAGCAGCCTACCAGGTCAATACTATATTTTTTGTACAATGCATAAAGGGCAGCCGTGCCTATAAGCCTCATCCCCAGAAGTATCTCAATCAGCACTGCGCCCACGGCAAGTGAGGTAAGGGCTGCTGCCAAAAGTGCCGGCACCTCGCCGAAAAAAAATGATAGCAGTATGCCCATAGCCGCTACTACAGCGACTCCGATTAATAGCCGCTTGGTGAAGACTTTCATTCTCTTGAACCGCAGAATTCTGCGTGCGAGTTCTTCATCATCAATTAATATTTCCTGCTCATTTCGTTCAATGGCTCTAATGAGTTCTTCTCCGGTTTGGACTGCTACCATGATATTCCTCGGTTGCGACGAAACGTTTCATCGTGCATATATAGATGCAGGGAGAAAAGATCTTAATCTTTTATGGCGCCATCCGTTATATACAAGCGGCTGGCACCAACGCCATTAATAACCTTCCCCCTGGCAAAGCACGTCTTCCAGGGTTTATTTTATGACCGGGGTTTATGCGGGATGTTCGAGTAAACAATGACACCTTGCGTTGGCTGGCTTTCGTGCTCATTCCCGTAAACTGATGGTTGGCGTCGGGAGATTCATTGCTTATCTTCTGCAGCACATTTTGCAAGGGTAACTAAATTATTCTTCAGGCGTTTCTGATCCGCCTTCAGGTTTGCCCTGTTGGGCCGCGCTTTCCGCCTGCGAATAGCCTTCGTTTTTATGGTATTTGAAGCCACCGGTATCCACCTCCTTCTGGTTAAAATATATTATAAATCAATATAGCAAGTTGCCCTATATATGTCACTATAATTTTTAATATTCTCAAGCGATTAATTGAGATAAGAATAATTTCAGCATTTTGCTGCCGCTTTTTTCTTGTCCCGTCCGCCTTCTGCCTGAAAATCTTTTGCACTGCTTGGCCATATATAGTAATAAAATATCTGGCTGTTGAACGGTGCCAGTACGTGGAAGGAAACACGCGTGCCCTTATGATAACCCCGTCCCCTGAAACTGTTTCCTGCAATCCGGGAGTCGACTTGTATATGACGAAGAAAAAAATAGTGTTTGGCATCTTGATCATGCTTTCGGCGGTTACGCTACCTATGGCCGGTACGCGCTGTCAGGCAGGGATGGTGAGCTTCACGTTTGATGACGGGCTTGCCAGTGTTTACAGCCATGCGCTGCCGGTGCTGAAGCGCAACCGCCAGGTTGCGACCATCGGCATCACCTATGCTTTTTGCGTCTATGGCGGCAATGAGTTTATGAGCAGCAAGCAAATTCTCGCGCTGCAGCAGCAGGGATGGGAAGTGGCATCACACAGCCTGACGCACAGCAATCCCAAAAAAATACCGGAACGGTACAGTGACGAGAAAATAAACGGCTGGACGGCAGAGGATAAAAAACTCTCTATTTACCGGGCCCCCTATGCCTATGAGAATGTTGCCGGGCTTCTTGACGGCGACAGCATCATGAAAGCAGCAGCATCAATGGATGCCTTGCGTCAATACCCCGGAAGCTACTACTTTGACGGCCAGCGCGGGCAGCTGTATGTGCGGCCGGCTGGATCCGCGCGGACCGCACTGACTATCCGCGCAATTTCCTGCCAGAGGGAAATCGAATTTTCCAAAAAAGAACTTGAAAAACTGGGCTGTAAAATAAAGACCTACATCACTCCCTATAACAGCTGGCCGGCAGAGCTCAGGGAGTTGAGCGAGCCATTCTATTCCTGTATCGCCAGCGGCGGCAATCGCGCTAACTGGAAAGACGGTTTTGATCCTCGCAGCATAGGAAGATTTGTGGTGCGCGGAGATGATAAAGTGAGCGCGCTGAAGAAGCTGGTCAAACGCTATGCCATTGAAAACGACGGCTGGGTGGTTTTCTGCTTCCATGGCATCGGTGATAAAACCGGATGGGAGCCATGGCCGCTCAAAAACCTTGAGGAGTTTTCCGCGTGGCTCGCCCAGAAGGGGGTCAAGACCGTTACCATCGCCGAAGGGGCCGCGCTGTTTGCGGCGTCCCCGGTCACAAAATCCCATGCCCCTCCCCCTGAAGAGCGCGCGGATGATGAACCGTAACCGGCCCCATTGTCCCGCGTTTTTCAGTACTGCACCCGCATTCCGGTAACTCCCATCCGTTTTCTCATCCTGCGTGCCGTTTCAGCACGGTCGTGGTCCCGTCAGCAACGATTCCCCGCTTTTTTAAAAAACTTCTTGACAGGAAAATGTCCCTGCTTTAATATTCCGAATACGGAATATCCGGAAACGGAAAAAAGGCACACAGAAAAAACGCACCGCACAAGAAGTAAGGGATATGGAAAAGAAAAAAGTGAGTAACCTTGATACCCAGATGCTGATCGTGCGGGACTTTATTGATGAATTCTACAACAAGACCGTCTTTCAAACGGGCAGCAGCGCGCACGCCTCGGATCTGACGCCCACCGTCATTAAATCACTCTATGCCTTTCAGGATGAAAACAAGGCCTACCCGATCGGGGAGCTGGGCCGCAACGCCCGGGTCAAAAGCTCAACCATCACCGACATGGTTGACCGTCTGGAGCGCGACGGCATTGCCGAGCGCTTTAAGGCCGATGGCGACCGCCGGGTCATCCGGGTGCGCCTCACGGAAAAAGGAAAAAAACTGCGCAGGGAATTTACCAGCAAGCGCAGAAAAGAGTTTGAAGCGCTCTTTGCAAAGCTGGATGAAAAGGAAAAAAACGCCCTTCTTCACCACCTGGAGAGCGCGTATCAGATTTTGAAAAAGATTTAAACGCAGCGGTGTCATGAAAGGAGCTTGGGCATGGCAATTGATCTAACGCAGGCAGGACTCTGGACCTTGTTAGTAGGAACGTTTACTCTGGCAGCAACCCATACGGTATCCCCTGATCACTGGTTTCCGTTTGTCATGGTGGGCAGGGCCAATAAATGGAAGACCTCGTGGGTGCTGCTGCTGGCGCTGCTTGCTGGTATCGGGCATGTGGGAACCTCGGTGGTCATCGGGATGGTCGGCGTGTTTGCGGAAAAAGGGCTGTCAAAGAATATTGCGCTAGTCTTTGAAGAGGCGACTCCCTGGCTGTTGCTCATCTTTGGTTTTGGCTACGCTGCGTATGCTTTTTATAAACAGCGGGTTGGTGCCCACGGCCATTCCCACGGCATACCGATCCTGAATAAATGGCTCGGCATTGATCCCCATGCGTATGAACTGCCGCACCATGAACACGGGACACCTGATCACAGTTATGATGAGGTGGCCGGTATTCATATCGGAAAAGTTAATTTATATCTCCATAACACTGAGCTGCACGTAACGATTGACCACGATGATCATATCCACGGGTATGACGCAACAGCAGATCCGGACCACGAGCACAGGCATTTTCATGAGGATGTGCTGCATGAGCATCTCCACCAACATCGCAGCAAAGGGCTTGAGCATTCTCACAGCGATGACCACGAACCCGGCAGCCACAGCCATGCAGGCCTTAGCACGCATTCTCACGGGCACGGCGAACATGGCCATTCGGACAGCGCCCGCTCTCATGCGTACAGCGCATCGCTGGATCTCAAGGACAAACGGGCCGGATGGGGACTGGTTGCTATTCTCGGCCTCACGCCCTGCATAGCGCTTTTGCCCCTGACCTTTGCCGCGGTGAAATACGGCACCAGGGCTGTTATTCTGGTTAATATAGCGTTTACCGCAGGCACACTGGGGACTATTGTGCTGTTTACGTGGCTGGGGTACCTGGGCCTTTCCTGGATTAAACTTGAATTTTTTGAAAAGTACGGTGATGTAATCGCTGGAGCAATTATAGGGCTTCTGGGGCTTGCGACTAAAATATTTGCACTCTAACGTCTAACCACAGGACACACAGAGGGTCATCTTTACTCCCGGCAGATGCCTTGTGTATTAATTAATAAACAACAGGGAGGAACATCTATGAGTGACATTATTACTGATATTGGGTTCGATTCTAAAAGCCTGTGGCAGACAAAGGGTTTTGAGCCTAATCCCTTTCCGGAGAGCACCTGGCCGCTGCTGAAAGAATTAAACCTGAAAAAGCTGACCCAGGTCGAAGGGGAAGATTTAACGCCAATCCAGGGCATGGTCAAACAGCCGATGGCTGAGGGAACGTTCCGGCACTTCTACACCGAGAAGATCGAAAAGCTCGCCCTTATGTGGCTGCTTATATCTAAAAGTATTGCAGGCGGCAGCTGGGTGGGCTGGCCCAATGATGATTATGACTTTCCGGCGTTGATTATTGCCTGGGAGGAGTCAAAAAAACGGCTGCATATCATCATTGATGTGATGCCCATTGTGGACGTGGTTGAATATGAGTGGTATCGCGAGAAATATCAGGATGGGATTGAGCCTGTCTATAATGAGTACAAGGATTTAATCGGGGTCAATTCAACCTACCGCTGGTTTCGCGCCATGCAGGGCCCCTATCATATTTTTGACAGCCCCAACGAAAAGCGGGAGCGCGCCCTCAAATGTGAGATGGAATATATTAAATACTGGGTTGAGCTGGTGCAGAAGGCGGAGCCAATGAAAGATGAACAGTACCGGCAGTATGTAAACAGAAGGAAACGAATCATGATGACCCAGCTGCGGCAGCGGGACCCCCTTGGCTCTGTGCTGATGCGCACCCTCGGTCCGGAGCTGGGGAAAAAGAGTGTCGTGGGATATACATAAAAACAGAGCCGCAGGGGAGGCAGCAGGCAATAGAAAAAGGCAGAAGGCACAAAGGCACAAAGAAAATGTTCAAATTGCTGATAGCTGAAGGCTGAGAGCTGAACGCTGTCAGCTTTCAAGACAATTATGTTAAATACAGAAAAGGAGGGATGCTATGCTGTCAATGCTGGAAATTATGAAAAAAGGTGCCGAGCTGGTCAACAAAGATGAAGAATTCAAGGCCCAGATGGTTGAGCTGGACGGGGATATAATCTTCTGGAGATTCGAAGATGACCAGCCCGCAGTTACCTCCCGCCTGGATAAGGGCGTGATAGTCGTTGAAGAGGGCGAGCACCCCGGCTCCCAGGTGGGCATGAAGCTGAAAGCAAAGGTGCTGCTTGATGTAATAGATAACTCTCTTGAGGCCAAGATGATGTACACCTACACGGAGCTGGTCAAGGGTGACATGGAGCTTGCCCGCCATCATGTTTTTGCCCTGGTGCCGTATATCTTTGGCATGCAGGACTACTATGATTCCCATGAAGAGTTCCAGAAAATGGTCATTGCCCGGAAGAAAGAGTGCGGAGGGTAACAGCAATAGCAATGAGCGAGCATGAGCACAGCATTGTTATTGATGAAGAAAAATGCATCGGCTGCGGCATATGCGTTGAGTACTGTAATGTCGATGCCATACGCATCAATGAAGATAAGGGTATTGTTGAAGTGATGGACCTTGATGTCTGCATTGAATGCCACAGCTGCCAGCAGATGTGCCCGGAAAAGGCTATCAGGGTCTATCCCCAGATCGATGAAGTTCTGCCAAACCTCTAACAGGTTGTTGAAAAAGTAATTTTCTCCCAGGCTGGTCAAAAACATCCGGATGCAAGGCGCGCGAAATCGTGAGGACTGAGGCGTACTTTACAGTACGTCGCAATGACGAAGGGTGAGCGCAACGAAGCAGATGGATGTTTTTCAACAGCCTGCTAATATGAAAAGGGACTCCCATGGCTGAAATACAGTTTATCGTCCATAAAGAGCTTTGCATAGGTTCAGATAAATGCGGCGGCATCTGTGCCCGCATCTGCCCGCCTGACATCATTGCGTATGTGGAAGAAAACGGGAAACAAGTCCCCTGCGTGAACGACATAGAACTGTGCATGAAAGACCATGGGTGTCAGAATAACTGCCCGGTAAAGGCAATTACCATACTTCCGCCACAGGAAGGTGGGAGAAACTTTTAACGTTATGAATATAACCTAATCTTTAACAGGGAGGCATGCCATGACAGAGTACCATTTGGAAAAAGAAGTGGGGTTCAGGTGCGATACCTGGCCGGCTAAAAATGTTCCCAACATCCGGCCGTTTCCTGAAAAGTGCTGGGAGATACTGCGCACCCTTGATTTAAAGCCGTTAACGGGTACGTATCAGGGATACAATATGGACCTTCTGCTGGAAACTCTTGAATCCCCCATGGCCAAGGGCGCGGTGCGGGTATTTCAGTCGGACAAAATTGAGAAGGTCTGCATCTGGTGGCAGGTGCTTTCAGGGCGGTCCATATCAGGCGCGGTCATCGGCTTCCCGCGGGATGATTATGATTTCCCGGTCATGCTTATTGACTGGGACGAGGGACGGGGCCCCGGGCACGGCATGGTTGATCACATGCCCCTGTGTGACCTCGTGATCAATGAAGACTACCGGCTGAACTATCTGGATAAGCTGGATAATACCTTCAGGGAATATTATGACATTGTCGGCCCTCCGTCGCTGCATGTCTGGTTCAGGACCCTTACCGGCCCCTATTACAGCTTTTTCAGAACTCAGGCAGGAGGAACGCCGGAATATCGGGAGCGCATTCTTAACCTGCCTTTGCGATACCTTGCGCTGTGGGCTGAAACGGTGAAGGAAGCACAGCCCATAAAGGACCCTGCCCACCGGCAGTACTGCATCAAACGCAAGCGGATACTTCAGGACTGGCTGTTTGAGCGGGACCCGGTGACTTCGGTAATGCTCCGCTGTTACGGCAAGGAGCTTGGGTCACTGGTGATGAAGGGGCTGTCATAAATAAGAGCTGATAGCTGACAGCTGTCAGCTGAAGGGAGCTTTTTTAAAGGAGATATAACATGCCAAAAGTTACCGAACAGGATATTGTCCAGATAGAAATAAAAATTGATGAAGAAAAGTGTGTCGGCTGCGGCACCTGCATATCAGTGTGCCCGGTCAATCTCCTTGAATTAAAACTGGTTGGGAAAAAGAAAAAGAGCTGTGCGCCGGACCAGAGCTTCTGCCTGAAGTGCCATATGTGCGAGTTCCACTGCGGCTATGAAGCTATTAAAGTGTTTCCGCCGTTTGAAGGCCAGCAGCCAACAGACCAGGCGAAGGTGCCGATGCGCCACAGGTAGCATGGGATTGCAGAATGCAGATTTCAGATTGCGGAATATTTAATTAACCGCAGAGCACGCCGAGACCGCAGAGACAGAACAGTGAAATCTCTCAGCGAACTCTGCGCTCTCAGCGGTGAATAGCGGAATAAGCAGAAAGACACTCATGCGGGTTCTTTTAATTCAACCTCCGATGTATCATCAAAAGGTTCAGCTTTCACCCAACCTGGGCCTGGCCTCTATTGCTGCGGTGCTCGAGCAGGAGGGCGTGGGCGTGGGCGTGCTTGACGCGGCCGCGGAAAACCTTTCCTATGATGATATTATTGAGCGTATCCGCGCCTTCAGCCCGCGCATGATCGGCGCCGGCGGCCAGACGCCGGTGGCGCCGCGCTCCCTTAATATTTTCCGCCGCGCTAAAAAAGAGATCAGCCCGGACATTATAGCCATTGCCGGCGGTCCCCATTTCAGCTTTACCGACCGCGAATCACTGGATGAATGCCCGGAGCTGGATATCGTGGTGCGCGGCGAGGGTGAGGCAACCATCAGCCATCTATGTAAAGCGCTTGAGGCAGGGGAGCCTCTTGCCACGGTGCAGGGTATAACCTTCCGCGACCGCAGCGGCTCGATCGTCCGCAACCCGGACCGCGCGCCCATCCCTGACATTGATTCCCTGCCTTTTCCCGCCTGGCACCTGTTCCCGCTGGATAAATACCACTGGGTCGGGAACCGGCTGCTCGCGACTTCATCCTCGCGGGGCTGCCCCTACCGCTGCCCCTACTGCATCACGTGGAAAGTCCATGAAGGCGTGCGCCGCAGGAATCCCGCCAGGATTGTTGAAGAGATGGTGTGGGTGAAGAAAAACTTTAATCACGATACCTTCTTTTTCCAGGATGATGCCTCGTTTCTGGTGCGCTCTCAGATGGAGGGATTCCTGGATGAGCTTGAGAAATGCGGGGAGAAACTCTACTGGTATTATGAAACCCGTGAAGACATTTTTTTGAGCTATCAGGATTTATGGCAGCGGATGAAGAAAAACGGGCTGTTTAAAGTTGTTTTCGGCCTGGAGACGCCTGACCCCAAAATGAGGCAATTATGCGGCAAAGAGGGATTTGACGCAGGCGCCGTTGAAAGCATGATGGATATCCTTGAACACGAGCTTGATATCATGGTGTCAGTGTATCTCCTGTTCGGGCTGCCCGAGGATACCGAGGAATCACTGCAGGCGATTCTTGACTACGGGAAATATCTCTATCCGGCCCACTGCTCGTTTATCGTCGGCTCCCTGGCAGTCCCTTTCCCGGGCACTGATATGTTTGAGGATTTGAAGGCTAAGGATATGATAACCAGCTACAACTGGAAGGATTACGGCTTCGGCAAATCAGTCATCAAGACAAATATACCGCCTGAAAAACTGCAGGAGATCTTCAGCGGCTTCTGGGTAAAAACCTACGTGCGGCCCAAAGCGTTTCTGCAACAGCTGCAGTTCATGTTCTCCGGCAACCGCTTCCGCCGGGCCATGGCCAAGCAGTATGTGAAGATGGCCATAGAAATGGCCTCTGATGTAAAAAAAATGAGCGGGGAAGTAGAAGAAGGCTTTTAAATATTTCGTGAACGCTGACAACTGCCAAGGGCACGGTTATCTGCAACCGTGCTTTTTTTGCTGCTCATTACTGAAAACCTATTGAGCTTGAAGGACTTATGCTATATTAAGTTAAATAAAAGAGGCTTTCGGTACGATTACATAATGTATTATTATTAAAGCACGCCGCCGGATGATTAGCAGCTGATATGTTTAATTAAGACAGGCAATCAAGAGTGCAGCATGAAACAGGGATTAACGCTCAACCACGTATGCGATATCCTGCTCCAGAGAAATATTATAACCAGTGAGCAGCACCAGCGCATCCTTGCCGAGAAAGATCAGCAGATAAAACGGTTGGAAAAAATCAATGAGATAAGCGCCAACGGAAGCGGTACCCGCTACGACGTTTTACCCTCTGATATTGTAGCTGCATTCAATCTCACCTTCCAGCACGACGGCATGGAAGAGCCCCTGAACGAAGAGAAGGTCATGAGGGAGGTAGCAGCGGGGCTCGGCATCCCGTTTAAAAAAATCGATCCGCTGGAGCTTGACCTGGAGGTGGTGACCAAGACGTTACCCAAAAATTTTGCCATAAAAAATCTGGCTGTTCCTATCTCCCGTGACTCCGGTGAACTGAAAATTGCCATGGTTGACCCGCTCAATGAGGAGCTGATCCGCGATATTATGCGGGTGAGCAACCTGAAAATTTCTCCGGTGGTCAGTACTAAATCAGACATCATCAAACTAATTAGAGAGTTTTACGGGTTTAAGCGCTCTATTGTTCTCGCGGAGCAGGAGCTTGTTTCGCCGCTGGTGGATCTCGGCAATCTTGAACAGTATTCAAAGTTAAAATCTGTCAGTGAAATCGAGTCAACCGATAAGCATATAAAAAACGCCGTAGAGTACCTGTTCCATTATGCTCTTGAGCAGCGGGCAAGCGATATTCATATTGAGCCGAAACGGGACATGGGCATAGTGCGCTTGAGGATTGACGGCATTCTGCACAATATCTATACTATGCCCCGGGTGGTGCATAATGCGGTTATTTCGCGGATCAAAGCCCTTTCACGGCTCAATATCGCAGAAAAAAGGCGACCCCAGGATGGGCGTATCAAGCTGCAGGGTGAGGAGCGGGACGTGGAAAGCAGAGTATCCACCATACCGGTCGCGTTTGGTGAAAAAGCGGTCCTGAGAATTCTCAATTCTTCGATTCTGTTTCAGGATTTAGAAGAGCTCGGGTTTTCCTCCTATGATTTGATACGGTTCCGCAATTTCCTGGAGCAGCCGCATGGCATTATCCTGGTTACCGGACCGACGGGCAGCGGCAAAACCACCACCCTCTATTCAGCGCTGCGCTCACTTTCTACCCCGGAAAATAATATCACCACGGTTGAGGACCCCATTGAAATGGTCTGCGAGGATTTCAACCAGATAGCAGTGCAGCCGGCAGTGGATATTACCTTCAGTTCAATTCTGCGAAACATTCTGCGGCAGGACCCGGACATTATCATGGTTGGAGAAATACGCGACGCGGAGACAGCGCACCAGGCCATTCAGGCAGCGCTCACCGGGCACCTGGTGCTGAGCACCCTGCACACCAATGATGCGGCGTCCTCTGTTACGCGGCTTCTTGATCTTGGCGTGGAGCCGTTTCTTATTAGCTCAACGCTGCTTGGGGTAGTTGCCCAGCGGCTGGTGAGAACGGTGTGCCCGCATTGCGCGGAAACCTATTCACTGTCGGGAGCAGACCTGTGGAGCCTCGGTATTGACGTATCCTTCAAGCATGAGGTTGAGCTGAAACGGGGAAAAGGCTGCAGGTTCTGCCGGCAGACCGGGTACTACGGCCGGCAGGGAGTGTTCGAGGTTCTTCCGGTTGACGATGAGATTAAAAAGATGATTGATGAAAAGATACCGGCTGAAGCAATAAAAAAGCAGGCCTGCCAGAAGGGCATGAAGCCGCTGCGGGAAAATGCCTTAGCAAAGCTCTTGAAGGGAGCCACCACCTATCATGAAGTATTGCGCTGCACGGCGAAGGAGAGTTAGGGACCGGGGAATGCTGATTGCTGAATGCTGAATGCTGATTGCTGATTGCGGAATGCTGAAAAGGCACAGAGGCATAAGGCACAAAGCAAAGTGCTGAGAAATGAGCGATGAGTTCATGTCACGGGCCACGGAGTAGTAGCGTTGAACGATAAAGTAAAAAAACTTGCAGAGCTGAAAGCAATAAGAGCGGAGCTGAAGCGCGCGGGTAAAAAGGTCGTCTTCACCAACGGCTGCTTTGATATTATCCATGTCGGCCATGTGCGGCTGCTCCGGGAAGCAAAAAAACAGGGGGATGTTCTGGTGGTAGCCATCAACAGCGATAGTTCGGTCCGGGCACTGAAAGGGCAGGAGCGGCCGTATGTCCCGCAGGATGAGCGTGCCGAGGTTATGGCCAGCATTGAGAGCGTGGATTATGTCATTATTTTTAATGAGCTTGATCCCCTGCGGGTTATTACTGAACTAAAGCCTGATGTGCTGGTTAAAGGCGGCGACTGGACTGTTGCGACCATCGTTGGCAGGGATGCGGTGGAACGTGCCGGCGGAAAAGTGATATCCCTTCCTTTTGTCGATGGCTTATCAACCACCACGATTATTCAGCGTATAATAAAGAGCAGTTCCACAGCTAAATAAAACCATGCGAAGAACAGGACACTGCGGCGTAGAGAAAAGAAAATTTTTCAGACTGGAGATACCGCTTCAGGTAAAAGTTACGATAATAACTGAAGATAAGGTGCCGGGAGGGCAGACGTCAGTCATAGTCAAAAGCAGAAATATCTCGGAGGAGGGCATATGCATAGAAACCAGGCAGATTGAAATTGACGGCGTGCATATGCTTTCCGGGAGCCCGGGCGCGCAAAAGAACCGGCTTGATTTGGAAGTAGATCTCTATGGTTTTGAAAAAACATTAAAAATTATTGGCGAGGTATGCTGGTATGACCTCTCCCCTGAGAGTGAAAACTTCATGTTTCAGGTGGGCATTGTATTTTTAAATATTGACGCGGAGAAGAAAGCACTGCTGAAAAGTTTTTTAAGGAATCAGCGGCCGCGGAAAGGAGGCTTCTTAAGAAGATTTTTCAATATATTATATTAATCAAGGGCTGTCATTTTCAGGGCACGAAAAGCCCGGTAAAAGCACCTTTTCATGAGCACACTCAGCCAACCATAATTCTCTCCCTGGATGCCTCTTTCCATTAAAACCCCATAATATATCTAACAGTATGTTTATCCTTTATAAAATTATTACTTACCAAGATGAAAAAATATTTTTTTATTTCCAGGATAATTCCCTTGACGCACTACATATTGTGGTGTAGTTATCATCGCGTACAAAATAAGATGATATATGGATCGATAATGAATATATTGGGAGGGGGTTTATGGGGACCGTAGTAGAAGCTCGTTGGGAGAAAGAAGAAATCAGCAATATTAATGAAACTACTGACCTGGCGCTTTTTGTCAGGACATCAGGCGATGATATTGCGGACTGGAACCGGCAAAAGATTGTTGATGCTCTGGTACGCGAAACATATATTGATGTAGATACTGCCGAGGAGATCAGCAGGGAAGTTCAGGATTTTATCTTTGCGTCAAAAATTACCTGGGTAACCGCTCCTCTCATCAGGGAACTGGTTGATGCCAAGCTATTAGAGCGGGGGCTGGAGAAAGCCCGCAAGATGCATACGCGTCTTGGAGTGCCCCTCTGGGACGTTGACCAGCTCATCCTGCACCCCAACAAGGAAAATGCCAATGTGCCGCACGGCCCTGAGGCAACCAACCTGACGCTCGCCGAAAATATTAAAAAAGAATACGCCCTGCTCAAAGTTTTTTCCGAGGATGTGGGCGATGCCCACATGCGGGGAGATCTCCATCTGCATGATCTGGGGTTCATCGACCGGCCCTATTGCTCTGGCCAGTCACTGGAATATATTAAAAAATTCGGCCTGAACCTGCCCAATTCCCTTT
>Ga0209777_10003655_pt1 | contig 18855 bp, 29 predicted proteins | sample FrelakmetHBP12HB_FD_187147 | JGI IMG/M metagenome (GOLD analysis project Ga0209777, IMG submission 187147) | Freshwater lake sediment microbial communities from the University of Notre Dame, USA, for methane emissions studies -HBP12 HB (SPAdes)... | ecosystem: Environmental > Aquatic >...
CATCGGTGCGCCGTTATCGAGCATGATCTTCTGGACGTCTGCAATCGCATCAAGTGAAGATGCGAACGGAGTCGTGCCAGCAGTCCCGCACGCTCTCGAAGCTCCGGCAGTGATAGCAGCGCAAAGCCTTACCTCTGCGGCGTTTCGAAGTGTTCTCATTCCCTGGGCGACCATTTGCTTCGCCCACTCTTTGTCGCTCTGCGCATTTTGCAGCGATCTGATTTGCTCGCCGGTGAGGTTCCAACTTGTCTGCTTGCTGTATTGAATTGTAACCGCCACCGAACCGGCGATTTTATCCGTACCGCCCGTTGTCGTCATCGCAGCAGAATAATCCGTTTCTGCGGCCACCGGCGCGTCAGGAATAACGATCGAATCTCCGAGCGCCACTCCCTTGTCGTCGAAATTCATACTGATGGAGCCGAGCGCCCCGACCGGCTCTTCCGCAACGACCCGCGCTGCACTGAATAATACGGGCGCTAATGCTGTTAAAGTATTTGCCATGATTGAATAACCCTATTATACGATATTACCGCCCTCCGACATGAAAGCGGCCCGCTCTTTCGGATGCAGCGAATTAAATTGTGCTTCCGAGAGCGTCTTCCCTGTTCCGCTTGCCCTTACCCCGCTTTGTACCGTACCGGCTCCTGGAACGAGATTATTTTTTATGCGAAAGGCATTCTCTTTTTGAGAAAGCCATTTCACAATCCCCTCGTCCGGACTGGATTCCATGATTTTTTTGTTCCCCTTCTCGTCCTCTAATTCCAGAGATAAAATCGTTTCGTAGATTCCCTTCCCCGCTCCCGTTACCATGTCGTGTTTTTCCGAAACCTTCGGATTCGCTTTCGACATAAGTATGTCAACCGTATCGTCGATATTATGAAGCTCCATTCCGCTCTTGCTGATCGCGGAATAAATGCTATTCTTGATAAAATACGTCTCGAATTTTTTCTGCCAATCTTCTTTTTCTTTTTCAGCCTGGCTCGCTTTGTCTTCAGCTGCCTTTACGATTTTTTCATGTTCTTTCGTGAGGTTCTCGATCTGCTTTGATCCACTATTATCTTTTAACCGTTCTCGTAAATCGCTGCTTTCTTTTTGTGATTTCGCCAGCTGATCCGTTAAATCCCTGATATCATCTTCGAGCTTCGCACGTTCATCTTTCCGATTATAACTGGCGACATGGCCAATCAATACTTCCAATGATTTCGGGACATCGAATTTTTCATGGCTGCGAGGATCCTCCATAACGAAAAAGTCATTTTCAGCCTTCTCGTATGTTTCTCCGTTCTTAATGTAATACTCCTTATTCATTGTTCGTGACCTCCGTATTTAAAGATTGATTCGCTATTTTTTGAGCGGCATCCCCCCCCGCTCCTTGCGTGCCTAGTTGTTGTCGTGATAATTTTTCGATCAATGCCAGCGCCTTCGGGTTCGGCGCCGTATCAGGTTTTTTCGATTCTGTCGCGTCGATATCATCCATTGCGGCCTTAATATCTTCATCTTTAGTATTGTCCCCGAAACTTAATTGCGTGATCCTCTTGGCTGCCAATTTCCTCAATTCTCTGTACGGCAGCATAATAATTTCGAACATCCTTGCCAAGTCTTTTTCTTCATCTTCGCCCAGGAAATCCCGACGATATTCAATCCCTATATTTTCAGGATCAATGGCCTGGTTTTCCCACAGTCCGGCGTGCCTGAACATTTCCCCTTCAGCTTTCTCCATTGCAGCTGATCCGGCGTTCAAAAGAGAAACCACCTTTGTGAAATCGAACCGCTTCGCCTGTCCTGACTGCGCATATTGTTTTTCCTGGTCGGTGTCCATTCCGAGTGTCCGCTTGATCGATGAAAGATAAAACTGCATCGCCAATAAAAACTGCTGAACGTCTCCGAGTCCCGCGCCGGCAAAAAAAGGAGCGTGCGAAACAGAAGGATCGAATGATAAAAAGGCTGTGTTCGCAATCCCTTCTTCGGATAGCAGCGCGGGGGGGATTGTACCAGGCCAAAATACAAACTTAAAAACGCCTCCAAAAAGCATTTCATCCATGAGAGACATATAATTATATACCGCCTGATCGAACATTACGATATCATCGAATATCGTGTCCGTGAGATGCGTATTCGTGCGGTCTCTCCAATTCAAAAATTGAAACGGTATCTCGCCGCATGGATTCTCGTATTCTTCTCCTGCTTCGTATTTCCCTGTATATCCTGAAATCCCGAATTGTCCGTGTTCCTCTCCGCCCCGTTCTTCGGCATTTTTTTTGCTGGTGAATTCCTGAAAATATTTCGGAGTCCATAAAGTCATTTTATATTCAATCTTTGCTTTCGCAAAAAAATCATCGTTATTATATCTCGTATTATCAAGAAGTAAAGCCTCCAATTTCCCGTCCTGGCCGAAAGAAAAATTACGGATTTGCCAGGGGAAATAAAAAACAGCATACGGATTGACGTTATTATTCTCTCTGTCTGCTTTGCTCTGAATAATCGCAGGATTGAATTTCGGAGAGTCCACCAAAATCCCGCAGGACATCATTAAACTATTAAGCGATGCCATCTGCATAAATACATTGATATCCTGATATAAATTCGCCCGCTTGACTAGATAGTCATACGGGACATTTTCTCGTTCCGGCTCCCTCGAGAACAAGAAGCCGGACAGGATATCCGCCAGCGGTTGTGTATTATTAAAAAAGACAGCGCGCTTTTTCCGTGCTTCGTATGATTTTAAAGGCTCCCGTTGTGAGAAGCGATGCAAATAATTTCCATCTCGGTATGTTTTCCCACCGCTATATGATTTCGATATCTGGATCCACATATCGTGTTTATCTTTAAAAAGCGGGTGGACTTGCTCGACTAGATTTTTTATTTGTTGTTCTGTTGCCACGCCTATACCGGTCTTTTAATTAAGCCCTGTATCGGAGGGCTCACCCGTTATAGCCGTGTCGTGGACAAACGTATTGGGGGAGACAGGAACAATGAATTGCGCCATTTATAAATATCCTTTTTAAAAAAGTCAACCATTATTTTTTATGGAATTCTTTTACCGTTCACGTCATACACCTGCGCTTCATACCCTTCCATCAATTCAGTTATCGCCCATACACACGCATCGAGTCTATCAGGCGAATCATCGCCAGGAACCCATTCGCATTGCTGATCTTCTAGAGCTTCGAATGTCCCGACATGGTGGACTCTGCCCTGTTCATAGAGAGCCGAGACAGGCTCCGCCCTGGTGACTTTCCCGCGAGAAGCCCATACGAGTTTCACCGGCACGTTAATGTCCACGTTATGAAGCGTCGATCGTACCATTTCGCCGCCCTGGTTTTTTTCTCCGATGATTGCGTCAGCTTCATAATCATAATATGACCGGACTCCTGCTCTGCCCCACTGTTCGGGAGTCCCGATAAGGGATCGATCGTTGAGAACGTAAAAATGCGTCAGTTCCCGCATTTTCATTCCTGGCATCCCGGGGCCTCTGCCGGCGATAATAATTCCCGTTTCGTTCGACGTTTCTTCGTTGCTAGTCGTAGCCGGATCGACAGCGACCACCAGACGATTGAGGTCGGGTGTTTTCCGCACTCGGCTTTCATCTATCCAAGCTCGGCGCCACAAAGCGTAAGGATTATCGTCTAGAATTTGTGCATAGATTTCCTGCCGTTCAAGCCGTGTCCCCTTGTATTTTGCAAGGATCGTATTCAGGAACGGCGCCGCCAGGTTATTCGCATTTTCGAAAGTATGCCCTTCCGTTACGATGATATCTTTTCGTGAAATCAATTCACGGATTGCTTTCGTCGGCTTCGGCGTAGTTGAGATCAGACATTGCGGATTATTTCCGAGACGCAGCCCCAACAAAGCATTGTCGAGAGTCTCTTGCGGATATCTCCATTTGCAATATTCATCGCCCCATATTAAATCGAATTGCGGGCCTCTGGGACCGTCAGGCTCCGTTCCGTAGAATATCTGTGCCTTCGCTCCGTTCGGCCATATTATCTGTCTTTTCGACGGTTCATAATCAGGGAAGAAATCTCGCGTCGAACATGAGAGGATCCCGCTCTCGCCTTCAATCATAATCGTGCGCACGTCCTGGGCGGTGGCGCCGATCAGGGCGATATGTTTATATCCTGAAAATCTGACCTTTGAAATTACCAGCTCGGCGAACATCCTGGTTTTCCCGAACCCGCGCCCGCACTTCGCAAGCCAGATAAATTTTCCGTTTTTCCCGAACCCGCGCGGTTCTTTCTGGTTTTCCCTGGCGAGATAGTCGTGCCAGAGCAGCGCGCGCAGATTGCGCACCCCTTCGTTCGATAATTTCCGAATCAGTTCAGGATTTTTTAACAACAGGCTTTTTGTCGTGCCCATTCGCTTTCTTCAGTTCATCGATGAGAGCTTCGCGCATATCATCGATATTATCATTGAAATCGACATGGAGCTTTGTCCCTTCAGTAGCCTCTCGAATCTCTTTCATCAAGGAAACACTCGAAGAATCCCCTCGGCTCATTACTTTTCCGATCACCATTTCAATGATCTGGTGGCCGGTCATACTTTTATATTTCCCGTTAACTTCGATCTTGAATTTCTTCGCCAGGAATTCCAAATATATATCAGTCATCAATTTTTTTTTGCGTTTCGCTATTCCTGACTTGATCCCTCCGATGCGCCCCTTCGCCTGTGCTTCTTCTTTCGTCTTGACCGGCTTCAAATATTTTTCATTCGACATATTGCTTGCTTTCTCCTCGCTTTTTTTGCTTAATTTTTATTATCTCCATTCCGTAATTATCAATTCCGTCCTTTATTTTTACTCCCTTTTTTAATATCAGCCTATTATATTTGAAAGGGGAATAATCAACGTCATGGTGTATTCGGCTGAATTTATGGACAAGCCTGGAAACGTCAGGGTGGAGAAACAGCTACATTTCCGACTTCGGGTACGTTCCTTCTTTCGAGTAAAAGACTTCCGTATTCCCGCCCTTCATTAATTGCGTACTCGTCTTTTTTTGCAGGAACGCATTAAACTGAACAGTACACCATCCATCTTTCTTGTCCTGGTCGAATTCAGGCATCCCCTTCCAAAGTTCGCCCATGCTATTCTTTCCGATATCGAAAAAAAGTCCGATATCTTCGAAAACGGCTTCTTTCCCTGATCCCGTTTCCATGACAATTTTTTCAATGAATATATTTAATAATCCGCCGTCAAGGTTTCCCTTCCGCGTGTTTGCTTCAGCGACGAGCCGATCGGCCTGGTCAACTGTCAAGCCTGTTAAAATTTTACAGGTCGTTTCGGTGATCCCTGCTTTTATTCCTGCCTTGATTCTATGGTGTCCGGATATCGTCTGATATTTCCCGTCTGGTCGTTCCCATACGACCGGGGGATCCAGTAGCCAGCCGCGGAGCCGCATCGCCTTGACCATTCCGTCGAAGGTTCGTTTTTTCATAACTTGTGGATTGCCAGGAGTGGGGACAATAGACTGAAGCGGTAATTTTTTGTAATCGATAGAAATTTTATTTTTCGGAATGCGATTTAACTTTTTTGATTTTCCCATAATGCAATATTTTCCATCCGATCATTGAATAGTCAAGCGGATTTTTCTAAAATATTGCACCGATATCATCTGGATTTATCGGGGTGGTGAGTCTGATTTCATAATGACAATGCGGTCCCGTACTGTTCCCTGTCTTTCCGACGTAGCCGATAATTTGTCCTCGAATTAAAGCCGTTCCAGGAATGACAGCCAAGTACGAACAGTGGGCGTATAAAGTCTCGATCCCGTATCGATGCTGAATTAAAATCGTATATCCATATCCGCCCCACCAACCGGCGAAAAGAACCCTACCAGGAGCAGTCGCACGAATCGGAGTCCCCATCGGTGCGGCGATATCAATTCCGCTATGGAAGTCTCTCCAATTTCCGAACGGAGATGAACGCCAGCCGAAAGACGAAATATTATTCCCGCTGCAGGGATTTCCATACGGCAAATTCTGCTGAATGACTTGTAATATTTCAAAATATCGGCGTCCATTGAAAATATTCTCGAATCGATTTCGATATAATTCATGTTCGATAATAAAAATTTCAGGGTAGGAAAATTTCGCTTCGTGCTTCTTTACATACGGAAAAAATAATCCTAGAATGAACCCGCCAAAAAAAAGGATTCCTGCTGCGAATCCTATTGAAATCCAGTTTATTTTCATTTTTGCCACTCCATATAAATTTGATACTTCATCTCGTCGCCGCAGATTTTTAAAAATAGTGAAGCCAGGAACAGACAAAGAACAACTACGGTCATTACTTCAATGATCCTGACAATCCCTTGATCGCTTTTTATTGTCATATTTTTCCCCCCATTATATTGTTTTATCGGATCATCACGTTTTAATTTTTCTAATTTCAGATCCAACCATTCTTGAATATCATATCGCATTTCGAAATCTCTTTGAGGCAATAAAGCGATAACTTCTCTTTTAAAATCCTGGTGATATCTTACCGCAATTTCGGCTGTGGCATATTCTAATAATAAAGCCAAAGCCAGCTGCGCGGGGCCGCTTCCGCCATAGCCCCAGTTAAATCCGTCTGGACTGTGATTCCATATTTTTTGACTTCGCAAGGGATTTAATTTCTTTCCGTCCACGAATACGAAACGATCATCCCAAAATCCTTTAATTGTTTGTATCATTTTATTTGCTCCTTTTTTTTAGTGTACAGCTTCCTTTTTTTCCGGCTCCTGGACGACTTCTCTGCCGATACATTTATGAAACAAAATAAATTCATCTTCGGTGATTTCGTAAATATTCCGCAGAACGCAGAACAAACCTTTGTGCCGATATTCATCGATGAGATAAAAGGGGTGTTTATTGAAAACGCCGCACTGTTCGCCGGTCTGCGTCTCCTGCTGCGCTTTCGGATTCTTCGGAATGATAACGATATCATTCTGCGGAGCTTGAACCCACACCCAATTTGCGAAATAATACTTCTTTTTTTCTTTCATTCCTCATCCCTCCTTTTTTAAATTTTTTATAAAATTATTCAATTCATCGACCGACCGAATCATGGCAAATATCCCGCCGTGATCTTGCCAGGATTGACGAAATTTTTCTTGATCCGTTGAAAGCCCCTTTTTATTCTCGGGTGTTTTTACTTCGATCATAATGACGATTCCGTTTTTGATTATTGTGATATCAGGAATTCCCTTGAATGAATATCGTCGCTGCAAATTATGAAAATAAAACCATCCTGTTTTTTTCAGATAGGTCTTGATCTGTTTTTTTATTTCCATTTCGTTAATATTCAATCGTTCCAAATTATTTCCTCATCTTTTCTCATTTTAATACCAACAATAAATCGGTTTGAATATTGCCTTTGGAAAGAAATCCATTGATCCCTATTTTTTACTTCTCTGCCTTTATTATAAAGCATCGCCATCGTCATAAATCCGAGCGAAAAAACCTGTTTCATTCTCTTTTCGGCTTTCTCAAACGTATCTCCTTTATAGCCGATAAGTACATAGCAAGAATAAACGTGCTTTCGTGTTAATGCCCCCATTTCTTTTAACAGCCTGGACGCTTCCGCGAGTGGCTCATAATCATCGGGAGTATCGTAAGCGAAATATACGATCATCGGATTTATTTTTTTTAATTCCTCAACTATCCAGGGTTTCAGCCGCTTCGCCTCGAATCCTCCCTGGAAGCGCGCCCGATATTTCTGCCTGGCTAGCATTTCAAATACTTTTTTAATATGCGAATCTGAACAGGCCAACAAATTATTATCCTGAACAATATATCCGTCTTTTATTTCGAGCTCTCGGATCTTTCCTTCTCGCCCTGGTACTGGACAGAACCAACACGAATTCGGGCATCCGCGAGAAGTTATAACGTAGCCAGGCTTCAAGAACATTCCCGGGGTGAATTCACCGCCGGGGTCGCCATAAGCAGGACCGCCGACAAATATTTTTTTTGTTACATGACTCCATGAATTCGCAAGATATTCTCCCCATTGCTTGTCCCAATCAAATGTAACGGAAACGCAGACCGCATCGGCTTCATCAAAGAAGCCAGGCTCGGAAAATCGGACGTTTTCATCTTGTAGTGTCGCTAATGTACGTCGCGGAAATACTCGTATAATTTTCATTCTCAATCGTCCCAAAATTTTTCGATCTTTCCTTGCATGATTTTATTCGCCATGCTTTTCGATCGCGGCTTGATCTTCAGCATCCGGCAAAATTCAATTTCAGTTAGTTTTTTTAAAGGCTTTGACAGGTGGCAGTCGTCGCACCATTCCTCTGTATTTCTCGGATCATCTATCAAGTCAGGATATAGACCACGATAAATTGCAGTCTGTGATAAAAGATGATGGCGGTGTCGGGCTTTTTTTATTTTCCCGCTCCGCAGACAGTTCGCGCATACGGCCATTTATCTATTCCTCCCTTTCATTTTCGATTTTACAAATTCAATCCAGCTGTCAACATCCATCCCCTTGAATTCTGCCTGAATTCTAAACGCATCCGTAAAATATCCGCAAGCGTCCAGGTGTTCGCAATTCTCGAATGATATTGATTTCGTGCGAAAATGCTTGAACCGATATTTTTTCCCGTCGAATTCTGTCTCGATCCATTTCACCGAATCAGGCTCGATCCAATTCGCCTTAATCCTGCATTGATCGTCCACCTTCGCCTGGCTATTCCAATCTGGATCCTCCGTATTATCGGCAAGCGTAGAACAGGCTGCCCAGTAGAGGTCTAGTTGATCGATCGAGCGCCGTTTATTTTCGGGGATCGTGCGAATCATTGCATAAATAACTTCGCCGGTCGTGAATTTATTTAATTCTTCGGCTGCCATTTGGTGAATCGGCATGACGACAATTTGACTCTGGAAAAATCCTTTAACTGCCAAAAATTCTTTTTTCATAATTCCCTTTTTTACGGCAAAAGCATATTTATTGCAATATCTTTTTCATTCATCTGGACGAGAAGCCCTTCCCTGGTTAAAGTCCTCTTTGTTTCCAGGTCGCATACGCAGAGCTCGCCCGATTCAATCATCGAGCGAATAATAATAGTTTTTTCAGTCAGTGTTAAATTTTCAATATTCAAAACATTTCCTCCGTTTCTTTCTGCTCGATCTTATAGCCGAAGCGATAAAATCTTTTTTCAAAATACGTTTTAATGACTCCGACTTTTCCGTCCCGATTCTTGGCGACGATGAAAGAATAATCGTCCTCAATCCCGATCTCTTTCGACTTTTTGCAGTAGATGAAAATAACGACATCGGAGTCCTGCTCGATCGCGCCGGATTCCCGCAGGTCTGCGAGCGTCGGCATCCGGTCATCGTATTCCATTCCCCTATTCAGCTGCGAAATTATGATGATGGGGATATCCCTTTCTTTCGCATAATCTTTCAAGTCGCCTGTCATATCGGCGATATATCGTTCGCGTGTTGCTGCCTTCGCTCCCTTCATAAGCTGTAAATAATCAAGAATTATAAGCCTTAAATTTTTGATCCGTTTGGTCCTGCGAATGATTTTCCGATAGTCCTTGATTTTATCATTAAAATAAATGTTCAATCCTCTATTTTCGATTTCCTGCCTTGCCTGGAGGATCCTCGCCTTCTCGTAGTCCTGGCTTTTTACAAATTCAATCTTCCAGGATTCAATCTCGGAAAAATAAGACAAATTGCGGGCGTATAATTTCCGCACTGGCATTTCTCGACTTAAAAAATAAACTGGATCCTTTTGATTTATCGCAATCTGCATCGCAAGCGTTGACTTGCCACTCCCAGGGCGGCCGGCGATCGTTATTAGCTGCCCGTTAAACATTCCCGTTACGAATTGATCGAGTTCGGGAATTCCGAACCGTATAAAATTTGTCTTTTTGAAAATATCATCTAGCGGCTTTTTATTTAATTCTTGAATAAAAACATCTTGGTCATCGATGAAAATTCCGTTGATATCTTCGTAGGTATCTCCGATCATTTCCAGTATCGCATCGTGCGATAATTCATTGCTTTTAATTCCCGCCAGCAGGTCTTTCGCCATGTTCTCGACTTTATCAATATTATTCTGTTTTTCAAGATCGTTTATCAGTGAATATATATTGACGGTCGGAAATAATTTTGCGATTTTCAATTGGAAATCTATTATTTGTTTTTCTTGAAATCCTGCCTTTGTCATTTTAGAATATAGAAGCGGGGGATCGATTTGGAAATTGTTCTGTGTACATTCATCGAAAATATTGAATATTTTTTTATGGTCATCGAAATAAAAAATATCTTCGTCATAATCAAGCAGAATATCCATCCGAGGCGGGTTGTCAATGACTGATCGCAGCAAGGTCAATTCGATTTCTTTTCTGATTTCTAAATTCATTTTACTCCCTCCTTTTTTTTTTCATCATTCATAAATCGAATTTTTTTTCCTGCTCTGCTTCAGGGCTTCATCGATCCGAGACCGCATCGCAGCAGGAGTCAACGGAAGTTTAGAATAAAATTTATCATTGCTTGTAATTAGAGATTTAAAGCCGTTAAAAGCTCGCTGAATTTCTTCGGCTGTTTTTAACCTGGTAGCGAGATATTTTAAATGCGGAACCTGCTTGGAGTCTCGATAATAGTCAGGATTGGAAGCCTTAAAAAGATCGTCAAGATAAGAGACGGTGTCTTTTTCTTTTAATAGTTTCTTTGGCTCTTTTTCTTTTGTAGTATCACTCATTGATACAGTTTCCGGCGTTTCTGTATCAGTGAGTGATAGAGGCTGTGTCACTGGTTGATACTCTGCTGTATCACTCATTGATACAGTGATATTGAGGTCGTACACGAAGCCGCGAGTGCTTTTTTCCTGCCTGATCCAACCAGAATCGACGAGTCCCTTTATTCCTGCTTTTAATCCATTGGTCGAGAGTCCGGTAATTTTACGCAGCTGTGAATACGAAATGCGATCGCTGATCTTATGCCAGCCGGTTGTTTTCCTGGATATCGTAAGAAAAATTTTCGTCTCTGCTTCGGTGAAATTATACAGTGTGTCGATAAAATCATTGTCGATCTGCGTATGTCCTAAAATTTTCATCTTCTCCTTTCTCCTTCTCAAAATGGAACATTATCATCGGAAAAAGGATTCTCCCTTTCCGGATCCTGGTGGCTGTCTCCGCTGTTCTCTTTTTTCTTCGGAGGACTCCATACGATATTATAATCCGGTTGATTATCTTTTTCTTTTTTCTCATTCTTGAAAATAGCGAAATTCAGATTCAACCGGGGTGTCCGAATCTGGCATGAATAGAATTTTTTTCCATCTTTCTCTTTTAACCATACGGCGCCGATAACCATAATTTTTTCTCCTTGTTTTTAGATTTTATTTAATAAGGCAAATTCTCCGTAATATTTTATAGCAGCTTGATTGTATACAGCAGCAGCCAGTTCGGGCTGCGTATGATATCCTAAATGCAATAATTTTTTATTAACGAAAATGCGGGCGATCCATTTCTTTTTTCTGATATGCCAGGAAATCCCCTTGAAACCTGAAGCCTTGACGACCTGGTTTTGGCTGTTCTGCGATTGCGTGCAGATTCGTAAATTCGATTTTCTATTATCAAGCCCGTTATGATTTTTGTGGTCGATGACTAGGGGATTTTTATAATTCAAAATAAGACGGTGTAATTTTAGATTTATTTTTTTCCTGTTCTGATAAATGGTCGAGCGCGCATAAAACGTATTCCCTCGAGGGAGAACGCTCCACCGATAATTTTTAATTTTATCATAATCTTCGGTATCAATAACAATTAAATGTTTTCCGTATTTTCCAGATTCTACCAGCAGAATTGTTGTCTTGGGACTTTGAAAAAAAATTTTATTCGGTTTCATAATATCCTCCAATAAAAAAAGGTTTCTATCTCACCCCCGCTTGTGGCGGTCTGTCCTGGGATTGATAAAAACCTTTTTAGATTTCATTTTGAAATCTTGATAACGGACAGATAATACCAAAATTTCAAAAATGCCGAAACCGGCTTGTATCTTGATCGAATCATTCTCAATAAAAATTGTCAACGATTTTACAGCCTTGAAAGCAAAAAAATGAGGCTTTCCGGGTCCGCGTCTGTCATCGCTGCGAACAGTAATAATTGGCGCTTTATCATTTCATTGATTTTCATTATAGCCTCCATTTTTTATTGAACCAGGCGAAGAATTGATTCCATCGCCTGGCGCGCTCGGCGAGGATCCTCCGGCGCTCTTTTGTTCTCTGATCGAGCAGGATTTTTTTTATATGGAAATCCCGCTCGATCTCCTTGATTTTTTCCTGATTCATTTCGCAGCCCTTACCCTTGAGGTGATCCGCTCGACTATCTCGCATCCGTCCAGCTTCGTTAACTGATTCAATTTTATAAACTGCTTCAGCTTCACAATATTTATCGAAATAACGGAAAGCGGAACATCCCCCCGGGCGATAGCTTCCACCAATTTTTTTTCATCGATGATTCGGATATCAATGTCCTTGATCTGCGAAATTGTTCCGGCTTCAATCCTGGTCGTCTTTTCGACTTCAGCCTGGACGATGACGGGAGGGTGGTACACCATGTCGGCCTGTTCTCTTATCGCTTCGGCTTTCACTGTGTCCCCTGCTGCTTCAGCTTTCTCGGCTTTCTTCTCCAACTTCGCTTTCTCAGATTCTTCTTTTTTCCTTTTTTCTTCATCCGCTTTCGCCTGGAATTCCTTCCGCTTTTTCTCTTGGAGCGTCAGATAATCAGACGATTCTTTCGTCTTTTTATTGATAAAATCCACAACCGGCTTTACCATTTCAGTGTGCCGGTTGCAAATAGCTTTCCAGGCATCATACGCAGGGTCTTGCATTGATTTAAAATACTCATCGATTTGCTTTTTTATCGCCTTCGCCCGAATGATCCCCTGCTGTACGAATTCGAAAGTCTCTTTCGATTCAATGATGACCGATGCGACTTTCTTCTCGATCCCCTTGATTTCCTGCTGGAATTCTTTTTCGTCCATGTTCCCCCCTTTAAATGAGTTTAAAATAATTGTCTATCGCATTATTGATCCGATGCCGTGTCAATAGTGCCAAAAAAATCTGCTCGGCTTCAGGATTATATACATTCGTGGGGATAAAATTTTCCCCATCATAAACCAGGACGAACCACTTTTTTGTCGGCTTCAATCCTGCTGCCGGCCGTAAAATATTATATCCGGCAAATTGCAGAGCTCGAAACCGCGGAGTCCCCAACGATCGCTTGATATCGAGATTCGCTTTCTCGTACAGCTGGTCGGGTGTCCCGTTCAATTTTAATTTATGATCGGTAATTGACTTTTCATAAATCAATAATTTTCCGAGCATGGCTTTGTGTTCGATCTGAAATCGCCGGAAAGCCTCAACATGAAGCAGCCGGAACGTATCGCCGGTATCAAGAAATAATTTAATATCGGCGTGGATATCAATTCCTTCGCTCCTGGCTGCCTCAAGTTCTTCGTCAGTACAGAAAAATTTTTGCTCTGGAAGCACTTCCGTAACTGACGGATATTCGTTGTCGTATCGCTTCATTTTTTCACACTACCTTCGATCGCGTGAACGATCCGGTCAATCTCGAACCGGATTTTTTTATGATCCCACTGGAATTTTTCGCAGAAAAGATAAATTTGCTTCTCGGTATATTTGAGGATCCCGAACCCCTGTTTAACATAATCCGGAAGCTCGTTCATCTTTTTTAAACCTTCCTTGCGAATTTTCTCTTTCTCTTTCTCCGATAAATTCTCTTGACCTGGAAGGTTTTTAATTCCTGCTTTCTCTTTCTTTTCTTCTCCTGGATTATTCCCGTCCAGGTCATCTTCGCCCGTCATAATCCCGAATTCATTGCAGAAAGCAATTCGGCGCGCGAAAGACTGTGCAGTCAACCAGGATTGCGCAGTGGACATATATTTACTGTCCATGTACGGCGTCGAAAATGTTGACGATTCGCTGAAGCCTCCGACATGGTTAGCGATGACAGTTGCCTTTATCCCGATGAACGGCTTTTCGATAGTCTCTGAAGTTATTCGGTACGAAAATCCGTGCTTTTGTAGATACGGCTTGACTACCTTCACGATCGCGTCAATCTTCGCGTATTTGTATCGAATAGCTTTTTTATCTTCTTTTTCCATTACGCCTGTCCCTTTAATGATAATCGGACATTCAGCCTGGAAGTCCGCCATCGCCTGGCGGAAAACTTTCTCGGCTTGTTTCTGCTCGACGCGATCGGATAAATTTAAAAATTTTTCCAGTATGTCGATATTCGCACCTCTATCGACTGCTTTCATGAGTAATTCTTGCGGATTCAATTCGATTCCATTGAATTGAACAATTCCCCCTGCCGGAGCGGGGAGTAATTTTCGGCCTCTAATTTTTTTGCTTTTCGGTTTTCGCTTTTGCATTTTTGACATAATTGTTCTTCTCCTTTAATTTTAAAATCTTGTTCGATCCTGATTCCAACCGGACAGGACGAACAAGTATATTTTTTTGTGACGTACTGAAAAGATTCTTTTTTCATTCTTCTTTTGTTCTCGGTTCGATGATGAAGAAAATTCGCCGGTTTCGAACCTTCAATTTAAAATCATCATCCCCAGTTTCGCAATATTCAATTTCGCTGTGTTCAATCCGAAATACGGCGCTGGCATCCATCGCGGAAATATAAATCGCATTCTCGTCATACCGGATCGAACATCTTCTCATAAAGACGCTTGCGCAGACTTCATCATCGAAAAAGAGGATATCGAAATATTGGTCTGCTCTTAAATCAAACGAAAGAAGATAATCGCCGTAAATTGAATAAAGCCGCTCGCGGTCTCTGTCCTTTAATTGAAAAATTCTGTCCATGATTCACCCCCTTTTATTTTTTTCTTTCATCAAAGCATCGTGCGCCATAATCTGCTTGCCGATGCTCCAATCTCTGCTGCCCTTTCTGAACGCTGAAATATTCGACTCCGATTCTCCGAGTATTTCAGCAGCTTCGGAAAGCCCGAAAAACCCGATCAATTCTTTCAGGTCTTTCGGCAAATTTTTAACTAGTTCCTTGTAATACAATTTTTTAACCTCCTGTATGAAAAGACATTTCTGCGGATTTATAGATAAATTCTTTTCCGCAATCGGCGATCGGTTGAAATCGCAGTAATGGCATTGAAAGAACGAAAAAGTGTATTTCGGGCAGTCAAGGCAGTTTGTGATTTGTACCAGGTCGTCCATGCTGGCAAACTATCATTTAAGATATAAAAGTCAACACTTTTTTTATCAAAAATGATAATTTTTGTTGTTGACAGCATTTATATAAATGGATAATATTATCATAATTGATAATTAAAGGAGGTCAGTATGAACGAAGCATTATTACAAAAAAGAAATCTGAAAAAACAGCAGGTCATCGGATCCCTGGTGAGAGCGAAAGAGGATATGCTTTCCCTGCTGAATTTTACCGGAAAATTCACACCTACCGAAAAAAAGATTTTTGACCACGTCGCCCTGGCTCTCGATCTGATTCATCAAAGCATCGGAGGAAAACATGAATAAAAATTGGGAATTGATTTTGAGTGAAGCCGAAGCCCTGTATGGTGATATCAAACGGATTCCCTGGACGGACGTTCCCTGTCCTGGAAGCCTGGACGCACTCTATCAGCTTTATCATCCGCTAGCGGATTTTTTATCAGCACACGGAATTCTCTCCGAAGCTGAAGTAAAAAACGTATTAAAAGTAACAGGGAAAGATTGATCGGCGTAAAAATCGTGCGAGGGGCGAAAGCCCCTGCCCTTCCTGAAGGGGATCAAAAAGGAGGTAAAAAAAATGATTCAATTCACTTTGGCAGAGAAGCAAAGAAAGGTAAAATGCTGTTCCTGCAGGGATACGATGGAAAATAAAAAATCCCTTCGGATCATCATTACGCCGGGCGACGTTACGCATCATTTTTGCGTATCATGCGCCAAAGAAATTTTCAAGTCATCATTGATGGCAAAACTAGTATCGAGCCGGAAAACGCAAAAATACGGCTTGGAGTTGTAAAAAAAAATAATTAAAGGAGTGTACCAAAATGAAAAGTAACCTACAAGATATTTCCGCCTTTTATGCGGAAGTCAAACGCCAGCAAGAAGCCCACAAGGACTATCTCGTCCCCGCTGGAAACATGAGAATGGCAAACGACGACCTGGTAGTAATTGACGAAGCTGGCGAATTTCAGATCAACGACCTGGCTCATTCGCAGATAGCGGAACGCCTGGGGATCCCAAAGCGATATTATGATGATATCGCAGCCGTTCCAGGATTGCGAACCATCAACGTAAACGAATTATCCAGGCATCAAGGAAAAACTTCTTTCGTCCGCACTCTCGACAAAAACGTCCGCGCTGTTCTCTCTGACCGTTACAAGCCCCTCGATAATTTCCCCATCCTCACCGAATCCATCCTGCCGGTCGTTTCCGAATTTGATGGATTGAAAATGCTTTCCAACTGCCTGACTGAAAAAAGAATGTATTTACAATTCGTCCTTCCCTCTCTCGTCGCCGAAGTGAAACCTGGCGACCTGGTATATTATGGGGTAACGATAACGAATTCTGAAGTCGGACTCGCTTCCTTGAATATTGAGGAATTACTTTACCGACTCGTCTGTTCAAACGGCGCGATCGGGCAGTCAATCATCCGAAAATATCATTCAGGCCGCCGGATCAGTACCGAAGGGAATTACGATATCTATTCCGAAGAAACAGTATTGGCAGACGCGAAAGCATACCAGCTGCAAATTCGGGATATCCTCAAGCATGCGATGACCGAAACATTTCTGAAGAAAGCGATCGAACCCTGGAAAGAAGCCGCAGGGATCAAGATCGAAAAGCCGATCGAAACTGTGCAGAACGTCACGAAGTATTTTAACAACGTGATCCAAGACAAAGAATCCGAAATAATTCTGCAAAGGCTTTCGGTCTCTGGCGATATGACAAAATTCGGTCTTGCCAATGCCGTTACGAATTTCGCACAAGAAGTCAACCCTGACAGAGCTTACGAGCTTGAAAAAACCGGACAGAAAATCATCGAGCTTTCACCTTCCGACTGGCATCAAATAGCTGCATAAAACCGCTTCCAAATGGGGGATATTTTTTCCATGATATCCCCCTTCCCTTCCTACTCTTTATATAATCGTTTAGATAAAGAGTTTTTCTTGCGGGTATAGGATATCCTTGCCAATCAAGAAACAAGGCCGTTTCCGGCCTTAATTTCAATTAAAGGAGTGAATGATAAAAATATCAGATTGAAAACAGCTGCGAAAAGTGCGCGCCGTAATATCGGTCTTTCTTATTTATGAAGCTGCCTTTATAATCCAGGCCGCCGCCGACTCCTAAAAATTTATTCAGCATATAAATATATGTCCCGCTGATTGACCAAATAACATCTATTTTTGTGGGCGATGCTAGTTGTTGCCCGAAAGAAATTCCTTCATCGAAAATTAAAACGTGCCGGTGATAGATTTCCGGCGCTTTTATGTCATACGTCGCCGTTCGTGACTTGAAAATATCTTCGGCGGTGACGTATAGTTTCATCCCTTCCGCCCTGAATGAAAAAATCAGCGGATCGTTTATACTTTTTATAAATGCGTTGCGCCAGTATTTCGCATCCGCGATCGCATCTCTCGGCGGCTTCGGGACCGGCTTTTGTATTTGCTTCCCGACTGTCTGCTTCGCCTGGATTTCATGCGGAGCGTGTTTCATTTCATAAATCCAGTAAATAAAAACCAGGAGCGCGCATGTTAGAAATCCTGCGAAATAAATTATAAGATTTTTTTTCATAATACCCCCGGGGTGTTCGGCTGCATATAATTCTGTCCGTAGCCTTTGACTTCGATGCTCTTGCTCCATATCTTTATCGTCGCCGCAGCGGTGAAACAAGCAGTCAGAACGGCTGCGATTTCAATTCCTGATCTGCCCTTATCGATCAGATCCTTTCCGAGCCACATTCCGTAAATCGTGATCGCTGCTGATTCAATCCGCGCCAGTGATACCGGAGAACCCTCCAAGAACATTCCGAAAATAGTTCTGAATATAGTTTTTAAAAATTTTTTCATATTTTAACAATCCCGAATATTTTTTTGCAAAGCTCCCTGCGCTCCGCCCTTCCGCCTTTATAGTCAGGAAGCTCGCCAGGAAATAGATCGCAGCGATTGTGTGCTTTTATATATCCGCAGACATCATCGCAAAAAATTCCCTGGCAGCGCACGTTTTTTATTACCGACCAAAATAATTTTTCTTCCGGCTTCATATTCCCCATGCGCTTTTTATTGCCATGAACATATATTCATGGACTCGCCAACTGCAATGAATTTTATCCCACCACCAGGTGCGTCCGTGATTCCGCCAACACCATTCCATGATCGACCAGATATCAAGAAAGATCACGCCTTCGGCATTGCAGATCGGCTCCAACTGCTGACTCATTCGTGCGAACAGCTCGTTAAAAGAAAAGTTTTTTATGCCCTTCCTTATTTCTTTCGGAACCAGACCGGCGCCCATGTCGAAAATCTTAACGGCAGGATCGACGAACGGAAGGGACGCGATGACTATATCTTTCGGATTCAAGATCGTTTTGTAAAGCCGGATCGTCTCTTTCATTCCGTCCAGGTATTCCTTCAAATTATAATCGGCAGGATTGAACGCGTGCCCCGTCCAGAGGTTCCCTCCTTCTTCGATATATGCCTTCGTTACCGGAATCGTCTTGTGCCGGTCATATAGTTTCGGAAATTGGTCATTGATATTTTTCGGAACGTCGCCAGGCCAAGCGATATTGAAACAGTCTTTCGATATTCCGTCAGGGTTCATACTCGCGACGATCGAATCGCCTTCAATGACTAGATGACCTTCGCGCCATTGCCATG